>Ga0116161_1002386_pt1 | contig 17947 bp, 15 predicted proteins | sample AD_JPNAS3_MetaG_FD_89877 | JGI IMG/M metagenome (GOLD analysis project Ga0116161, IMG submission 89877) | Active sludge microbial communities of municipal wastewater-treating anaerobic digesters from Japan - AD_JPNAS3_MetaG | ecosystem: Engineered > Bioreactor > Anaerobic > Digestate | place... | reverse complement strand
TGTACTTGGCCACCAGCTTGTTCCAGTTGGCCGGCAACTGGATTTTCTTGGTGACCCATTTCTGGACGTCAAAGTGATCGCCCCCGTACAGGCCCATGGAACTGAGCGGCCCGCCGGCGACAAAGACCCTGATCCAGTCGGGATTCGGAATGATGCGCATCGTCTCCATCGGGCTGATGGGCATCTGCTGCCTTCTCAGACCCCACGGGTTCGGCGAGGCCTCGGTGAAGACCCGCTCCCACACCCGATGCTGATAGGCCGGCACCCGCGCGTATTCGGAGATGAACTCCCGTACGTCCTGCTTCGACCAGCCCCTCTTCGAGAGAATCCGGGCCGTCTCGGCGTTGAAGATGATGGTGTAGACCAACTGCCGCCCCGGATTGATGTTGTCGATGAGCACCCGCAAGATGCCGTTGTCATCGACATGATAGGGCGTGATGAGCTGCGAGTTGTCCATGAAATGGACGGTGATGGCGCTGTCTTCTCTCGCCAAGCCGTGGTCCACGTGCAACGGGTCCCACGGGCTCTCCTCTTCATTCTCGCCGACAACCATGCCAATCTTGCCGGGGTTGCCCATGACACCCATGTCTTCCACACCCTTGCGGATGCCGCCAATGTTCTTGATGATCAGGCTGATGGCACGCCCAATCCCAGAATTGGCGATATCCCCAGGACTCAGTATCCCCGTCTTGCAGTTGATGCGCAGGTCATTCCGAATCGGACCATTGATGAGCCACATCGGCGCAAAGGAACCGGTGCTGACCCCAAACTGGCCAAAGTAGACCCGCCGATCCATGAGGATCTCGGCCGCCGCAATCAACACCGGCATGTGGGTGGGCAGCGCCCCTGCCATGACCGCATTGATGGCGATCCTTTCGACCGTCACCTTGCCCAGTCGGGGGATGAGCTGGCCCACGACATGGTCGGGGGGCAGATCCGTGCCACTGAGCATTTCGGCCACTTCTTCTTCGGTGGGCGGCAAGACCGGCAGCCCGTCGGTCCAGCCCCGCTTGTAGAAGAAACGGTTCACTTCCTTCAGCGTGCCCCTGAAAACAATCCGCGGATGCTCCTCTTTCTGGGAGGGCGCTTTCTCCTCGGCACTCAAGGGCTTGGTCAAGCCAGCAACAATATCCTTGATCAGCGGCGTGATCCCGGCATCGACCTCCGCTTCGTCGATGCAGTTGGGGATCACCGGAGATGCTATGATCCTCACACCGGGCATGCCTCGGCCAGAGGCCGCCGTCTTGGCCGTCGCCACAAAACCTGCGTTGACGATCACCACGGCCGGCTTGTCGAGCTCTTCTACGCGGATCGCATCGTACATACAGTACTTGGTGCAGGCCCCTCAATCACCAACCGCACCAACAACGGCATCTACACCCTTGGCCCACTCGAGATATGCAGCCTGCGCCTCCGCGTTATCTTCAACCTCGTTGATCAGCCGAGCATAGGACCAGGTAAACGTCGCCGTGGGATACAACTCCCGCAGCCTCTTCTCCACCACCTTCAAGATCGGAACAGCCGCAGGCTTGTTGTCGGCATGCAAGCCGATCACCTTCCCGCTCAGGTCCTGAAGCCGCTCCGAGATGCCTCGCAGAGGCACGGGATCCGTCTCGGCCCAAGGGCTCAGCACTTCATAGAGGTCGCCCACTACAGTCCTCCCTTCGGGCACCCAACAAAACCACCGGCGAGGGTCGTTGCCCGCATCGCACCCTCGCGCGGCCCCCTGCGCTTCGCTCAGGGCAGGCTATGGGGCCGCCCCTGCTCGTGGCGTTGGGCGCAGTCTGACTGTTAATCTAACGGTTGATCGCACAACGTCGCAGGCTCGCGTCCAGACCAAAAGTGGAACACCGTTCTCAAAACATGTACAGTATACCGTGTCCCCACAGGTGTGTCAATAGCGTCTGTTGCACCTCCCTCCGCAGCAACTGCAAAATCGTGGACACAAGTCATGAACGTGTGGCGGCATGGAGAATGGTTGGATCATGCTCCCTGCCTGGCAACCAGCACCCACACTGGCCTCTTGCCAACAGGGCATGATGCGAGTGGTGTAAGCGTCCCATCATCAAGCACACGATAGGATGCGAGGCGCCCGGACTCGTGGCCAACGACAAAGAGATGCTTGTCATCGGGGTCAAGCGCCACAAAGTGGGGCTGGGCTTCTGTGGCAACGATTTGATTCAGCGTCAATTTGCCGGTGGTCGGGTCAACAGAGTAACAGGCGACACTATCATGGCGGCGGGTGAGCGCAAACAGGAATCTCCCCGAACGTGAGACCGTAATGCCGGAACAACTGGCATAGCCGTCGTACCCTTCAGGTGGCAGCGTAGATATGTGCTGCAGAGGCGCAAGCGTTCCATCCGCAGGATTCATCGAGTAGGCCGTGACGGCGCAGCCCTGCTCATTGGAAAAGTAGACGACATTCAGCGTGGGATGGTAACAGTAATGCCGTGGCCCACCGCCTCTTTCGCCTGGGATTTTGAAGGGAGTATTGGGTATGAGCAGCCCCTGTTCATCATCAAATCCGAACTGCAGGATCGTATTCGAAGCACTCGGCAGAATGTGCGTCGGGCCCATAACCGGGAGCCAGGTGTTTATGTTCACCTTGCTGGTGGTCACGTGGGGAAGAAAGGCAAAGCGATTCGAGGTATCGGTCAGAATGCAGTGTGCTCCGCCACCAGAATCGAACCACTGGGTTGCTTCCCCTATCTCTCCTCCCTCATAGATGCGATGAACAGCCACCTTGCCTGCTCTATAGTACGCCGACAGGAGGAACCGGGATTTCCTGTCTACAGACAAGTATGTCGGCGCATGCTCGAGAGAGACACTGTTGATAGGAGCAAGCTCGCCGCTGTTCCAATCGATCCGATAGCTGCGTAGCTTGACAAAGTCTGGCGCCGTATCCTTGGGATAACTCCTTGGGTGGCACCCGACAAAGAGGAAGCGCTTTCCAGGGTCAATCGCCAATGCCTCTGGCCCACCCAACACCTGGATTTCTTGGCGGACCTCGACAGCGCCGGTTTCGGCATCGAGTGTGCCGGCAAGGACTTTGTCCTCACCGGCGACGGCGACATACACAAAGATCGGCTTCAACGCGGTCACCTCGTTGGCCAAGGCTCACAGCGACTTTGCAATTACAGCCCTATTTTCGTTCCGGACTCTCTATAGTACTTGTCCGCCGCGGGATGAAGCATTACTGTCGGGACAGGCAGACTGGCCAGATTCGCTCTCCGTATGCAGGCCAGCGAATCGTCATAGTCCCTAAACGAACTTGCATTTTCAGCCATGAATTTGACAATCTCATAGGCTACTTCAGCATCGAACTCGGGACAGACGCCCCAAGAGGTCTGATTTGCCACTGCGGCCATAGGCGCACCGAATAGCTTGGCTGCGATGTGCAGGTAGCCGATCGGAGTTGCTTCCGATACCTTCTGAATCAGTGCCCTGTCAATGGCAATGACGCGCAATGCCTTCTGCGCCTGCAACTGTTTGATCGCAGCGGGCGGGATGTAGGGGTCCAGAGTCGTGTCGCCGAGCGTTTGGGCAGCGGCATCGATCGTGCCGGCGATCATGGCGTCGCAAGCCGGCGCCCAGCTCAGGTACTCAGTGCCCGCCGGCTTGATCGCGTGGGCGTTCAACAGGGCTTCAAAGACCGGGCCGGGCCCTCCCTTTGTGCCCACCGAAACCTTCTTGCCGTTCAAATCGTCCATCGTCTTGATGCTGGGATCGATAGTGACCAGCGCCATGGCATCCGCTCTGATCAGCGCCAAGAGCTGATACTGGATCGGCGACGAGAAGCGGCCTTGGCCTGTCACGATATCGTTATGGATTGTCGAATTGACACTAAAGATGCCCGTCCTGCGCAGGTTGGGATCTCGGGCAACCGTCTTCACGGCGTCCGCTGACTGGCCCGTTTCGACAACGACAGCTCTCAGCCAAGGATGCTTCTTGCTGAGCATATCGGCAAGGGCGCAACCGGCGATATGGGAGACCGTTCCAGGTGTTCCGGTATGAATCGCGAGTTTCACTTCATTTGGTCCTTGGGCAATCGTGGCGCTTGCAGAGCTAGACGAGCGAGCTTGAGGCACTCCAGCAACTCTACTTGCGTAGAGTTGCTGGAGTAACGCGGGAATGGACTATCGGACGTACTTGTCCAGCAGGTCCTCCCAGAGCTTGAGGTTGTCGCCCCTGGAGGTAGCCAGTTGGTCTGCCTGAGCGGCAATGTCTACACCGCTCACATAGGGCCCAACCTCTGCGCCTGCAGCCTGCGCGAGATCGGCCTTGAAGCCAGGATTGTCGTACACTTGCTTGAAGGCATCAGCCATGAAATCTACCCTGTCTTGCGGGGTCTCGGGAGGCATGAAGGTCGACTTGGCTTCTGTGAGGACCATGAGGTTCTCAAAGAAGAGCTTTTGCGACTCGTTCATGTCCTCGACCTTCACGACCTCTGCCAGGCAGGGGAGGTCAGGATAGGGGTCCGTCCGCTTCGTCCCGACCTGAAGCAGCGGCGTGATGAAGCCGTCCTTCTCCCCTACGACCGTGTTCTCGGAGCCCTGTACCGTTCCCTGGGCATCTCCCTGCTTGACGGCCAACTGCCTGCCGGCCGAGCCATCAAAGCCGGTGACAACCGTGGCATCCTCGAGGCCCAGGACCTCAATGGCAACGGCAGCCGCGATGGTCGGAAGGCTGGCCTTGTTGGAAAGGGCGAACTTGACTCCCTTCGCTGCCTTCAGATCATCAATGGTCTTGATGGCACCACCAGGCGTCACAGCCAGAACAAAGTTGCCGGACCCGATCCCCCCGAGGTATTCAAACTTGGTCATATCGTACTCGACGCTCGAGTCATTCGTCATGAATCCGGCCCAGAGCGTTCCCGTGGGCATGACCAAGATGGAAAGCCCGTCTGGTTTGATCTGCTTGAAGAACTGGTTCAGGATGATCCGGCCACCGCCGGCCGTCTCGTTCTGCACGACGTATTTCGCACCGGTGAGCTCGGCCAGGTACTTGGCCAACGTCCTGGCCATCAGGTCATTGTAGTTGCCGACTACCGAACCCGTGTAGATCGTAACCGTCTTGCCCTTGTAAAAGTCGGCCGCAGCCGATGCCGCAGGCGCAACTTCAGTGGGCGTTTCTGGGGCCGGGGCTGAGGTCGGGGCAGCGGCGGGAGTAGCTGGGGCCGCGGCGGGAGTCGGTGGGGCCGGGGTTGGGGTAGCGGCACAACCGGCCGTAGCTGTGCTGACCAGGGCGAGCAGGACAACGAGCACGATTCTGAGATTCGCGCTTGCCTTCATCTGAACCTCCTTGGTCCCTTCTTGTGAGTGCATCGGATCGTGGATACTGGCGCTAGACGCCGGACCGCTCCTGTTTCTCGGTTCCGGAAACCCTCACCCCCTCGCGTCGCTCCTTTCGCCGGCCTCGCGAATAGCCAGGTTGGCGCCGGTCCAAGTCCAGCCTCGCCAGCCGCACCGCACGATTTGGAACGCTGTTCCATAAACCAAGCACCAGTATATCACAACCGGGGGTCCTTGTCAACAGTGCGCATTCTATCGGACTTGTGCCACCTTGACACCTGGCGCAAATCGTGCTTTACTCTGGAAGAATAGGAACGTCGTTCCCAATATCCAAGCTCAGATTCCGCACCCAGGCGGGTTTTCCGCAGATCTACGCCGATAGAAGTAGAGCCGGCTCCCACGCCGCGGGAACCATGGACGCGGCAAGCCGCTGGGCTGGGCAGCATCCTTGGTGCGGGCTACTGCGGGCGATCCGGGTGCCTGCCGGCTCATCCGCTTCGCTTCGCCCCTTGGGCGCGGCAGTGCCCTGGAGTGGCAAGGGCTTGATAGGGGCCACTACGGACAAGTACGGTTGCAGTACTAGAACATCGGTCAAGTATAGTACTTACGCGGTCGACCTGCCTCCAGCATCAAGCCCCCCCACCCCTAGCCCCGCCCCCGGCGCGGGGGCGGGGAAACTGGAGGTTAGGGGGTTCAGCGGGCGCTTCGCGCGTCGCGCGAAGCGCCCGCTGAACCCCCTCTTAAGGACTCCCCCTTCCCGCTGCGGCGGGAAGGGGGCCGGGGGGATGGGCTCTATACGATGGCACTGCAGCGCCCTGCACGACCGCGTAAGTACTATCAACTAACAGACACTTTTTCAGAATTCTCCTAGGGGCCGCTCGACCCGCAGATCAGATCTCTTGGACAAACCGAACAGCGTGGCTGGCACTATGAGCTCTCGAGGCGGAGGCACATGTCATGAGCGAACCTGTATACCGAGTAGTCTGGCCGTTGGGGAGATCCACCTCTCAGGTGGTGTCGACGCAGCCTCGTCTTGCCGGTTTGGCAGGCAAGACTATCGGCGAGTTATCCCACGGCGGCTTTAGAGACCAAGAGATTCGCCCCATCGTTGAAGAGACACTGGCGAGACAGTTCCCCGGCATCAAGTTCATCGATCACACCGTGTTTGGGAACATCCACGGTCGAGACGAAGCCGAGGTCGTAGCCGCACTTCCCGAGAACCTGCGTAAACACGGCGTTGATGCGGTCATCTCGGGAATCGGTTCTTGAGGGAGTTGCACACCCGCAGTTGTGCGGGCAAGCGTTGCTGCCGAAAAAGCCGGCATCCCTACCGTGACGATTGTCGCGACTGGCTTTCTCGGCCAAGCGAAAGCCGTTGCCAAAGCTCTGGGTATGGCTAACCTGGGAATTGCCGAGTATCCCGGCATCATCATGATCCAGAGCAAAGAGGAACTGCGCAAGAATACCGAGGAGGTCTTGGCAAGAAACATCGTGAGAGAGCTCACGGAATCCGTAGCCAGCACAGTCAAGGTCCAGGAGCCAGGACTGGCAGATATCGTTGTCGAAGGCACGCTGGATGAGGTCCATGAGTACTTTGTGCGTAACCAATGGACAGACGGGCTGCCGATAATCCCCCCGACGTTGGAGCGAGTCCAGGCATTCCTAAGGTTTACAGACAGGAAACCAGATGACCTGATCGGGGTACTGGCGCCAGAGAACCGTGAGTCCACGATCTGGAACGTAGCGGTGAATGGAGTCATGGCTGGGTGCCGTCCTGAGTACATGCCGGTGCTCATCGCCATCGTAGAGGCCATTGCCGAACCGGATTTTCACCTCAGGGATGCGGGCGCTACACCAGGTTGGGAACCCATCATTGTCCTCAATGGACCGCTCGTCAAAGAACTGGACTTTAACTATGAATCTGGCGTCTTGCGCGCCGGAAGACAAGCGAACACCAGCATCGGGCGCTTTCTGAGACTCTACATGAGGAACGTCGCCGGATTGCGCATCGCTCCTGGGAGCACCGACAAGGGGAGTATTGGGCTCGGCCTGAACGTGGTCTTGGCGGAAAACGAAGACGTGGTAGACGAGCTCGGGTGGGAAACGTTCGCCGGCCAGCGTGGCTTTGGCCGGGGTGACAGCGTCGTGACCGTGCAAAGCGCCCTCAGCCCGACCATACCGATCTACAGTGCCGGTGATCGCGCAGCAGATCACCTGGATACACTCGTCGAAATCTTTGGCGGAACTTGTGCCTTCTGGTCACATACGGCGGTCAGGAAAGGAAAGTACTTCCCATTGCTCGTCCTTGGCCCAGGGGTTGCCCAAGTGATCGCCAGAGATGGCTGGACGAAAAGAGACATACAACAGCATCTTTTCGAACATACCAAGGTCTCGGCAAGGGCGTTGGAACAGCACGCCTGGCAGATCGGTTTCTCGGAGTTCGACCTCCATGCGCTCGTGGAAAGAGGGGTTGTGTCGCAAGCATACAGCCAATCCCATGATCCCGACAGACTCGTCCCAGCGTTTGTCAAGCCGGAATGGATAGGTATTGTGGTGAGTGGAGACCCAGGCCGGAACCAGAGCAAGGGATTTGTCCAAAACCACGACCAGGCACCGCCGATAAGCAAGAGGATTGTGCTGCCGGCTGATTGGCGAAGGCTCTTGGAGCAAGCCAAGAGGAGTCAGTAAGCATCGAGGGCGCGTGGGGCTCGGCGAAACGAGGCGCTGCCGAGCCACGCGAGCCTTGGCTCTGCGTGGACCTTGCCCGCGTCCTGGCCAGGGGCTCCCATCGGAGTACTGTTGAGGTTGCCCTGGCCAGGGCGCGAGCCAACTAGCAACCTGTCGGAGAGCTCGCTCATCCGCCTCAGCATCCCGGCCATTGCCGGGTGCCAGCTTTGCCCTCGCTCGGCTCTAGGCCTAGAGGGTTCCGCACCGAGGTAGCGCTTCGTGCAGGGCACGGAGCGTGAAAGCCGGTCGCCACCGGCGGGCCTCTCTCCGACAGGCTGTTAGGCTATCATGATCGGGGTCAATGGCTGAGCCACGCGAAAACGATGCCTGGATAGAGCTTGATCTCAAACAACACAGTGAATATCAGGTACACGATGATGAGCGGAGTAATCCCCAGTATGATCGATGTCCACCATCGATGCCCACTCTTCCACAGATAGAAGGCTATCCAAGCGGGCATAGCGACGGCGAAACCGAACACGTAGACAGCAGCAACCAACGCGGCGAACCAGACAAAAGCCCTGAACAGGCCGCGAAGCGTCACTCCGTCGTCTTCCTCGATCTCTTCTCCTTCTTCGTCGGTGGCCTTGGTGTGCTCGGATCCCGTTCTTAGATCCTGGACCAGAGCAAACGCGCTCAATACAATGGTGAACCCTGAGACAATCAGGGGCATTAGCTTGACGTTGAGTTCGCGATAGCCAAGCGAGGTGACAAAGACCACCGTCATCACGATCAGCACAATCACCAAGAAACACGCGGTTGGGCTAATCTTCTTCATTACGCTCCCCCCTCCAAGGCAGCCTTGCTCCCACGCAGCCGTACGAACAACGCCTTAGCGGGGCCCCAGAGAACAGAGATGATGATCAACGCGGTAAGCACGATGCTGATGGGTGAAGACATGAAAAAGCCCAGTCCATACAGGTTCACGGAACGGACCATGTACCTCTCGAACAGGTCGCCCAACACAAAGCCCAGGATGATCGAAGGGGCTGAGAAGCCAAGACGCTTGATGGCCAACCCGAGTAGCGCGGTGAGGCCGATGGCGATGATATCCATAGGGTACTCGCGGGTGACGTAGGCGCCCAGAACCATCAGGGGAAGGAGGAACGCAAAGAGATAGTGCGGTGAGACCCGCGTGATCTTGACCAGCAACGGGGCGCCAAAGAAGCAGATGACCGCGGCGATGAGGGTGGCCAGGGCCATCGAGAGCAGCATCTCAAAGGCCAGCGCCGTATGCTGGATCACCAGCATGGGGCCAGGCTGAATGCCCGTCATGAAGAACGCTGCCAAGAAGACGACCATGATTGAGCTGCCGGGGATCCCGAAGACCAGGGTGGTCAGCAGGTCTGCCGAAATACAAACACCTCTGGCGGATTCGGGTGCAACGATCCCTTCGGGAGATCCTTTTCCCATCTCGTCCGGATTCTTGGAGGCCTGTTTGGCTTGCGCATAGGCGATCCACACTCCCGTGTTTGAACCGAGAGCGGGCGCAATGCCCACCAAGTATCCCAGCAGGGTCCCTCGCAACCAGACCAGTTTGTGCTTGAGCAGTACCTCCTTCGCACCTCTCCACACTTCGCTCAGCTTGCCGGCCGCCACAGAGCCGGGAGGCGCGATGCTCACACCCGCTGCCCTGAGTTCCAGAAGAGTCGGCACGGCCAGAATGCCCATCAACACGGTGGCCGTCTCGATGCCATCATACAGGTACAGGTTCCCAAAGGTCAGTCGTTCCACACCGCTGGCGGCCTGAGAGCCCACACAGGCCATGGTCAAGCCAATCCCCGCGGATATCAGTCCTTTGACCCGTGAGCCTTTCGTCAGGACAGCCAAGAAAAGCAGCGCCAAGACGATGATCAGGAGCATTTCCGGCGTCTTGCACGCCATCAGTATCGGGGCCATCAGTGGGATGACCGGGATGGAAAGCAGTACGCCGGCCACCCCCGACAGCACGCCCGTCCCAAGCGCAAGGCCAAGAGACCGGCCAGCCTCGCCTTTGCGCGTCATGGCAAAGCCGTCGAGCACCGTAGCGGCGTTTGGATTGTCACCCGGGATACCCGTCAAGACCGAGGTGATCGAACCGCCCAGACCCGACACAGCCATGAGTGCGCATAGGATCGGCATGACCAGTGTCGGGTCTGCGCCAAACAGGAACGGCAGCAGCATGATGACGCACAAGCCACCGCTGATCGCCGGCAGCACGCCCACAATGAGCGAAACGATGGTTGCGGCCAGAACCACCAGGAAGACCTCTGGCCGGAAGAGATTGGCTAAAGCTTCGAGCAGAGCTGGGATTGTCTGCATTTCAGTCGCTTTCCCTGTGCAAGACGACGACCGTTAGGGTTCGCTTAGCGGTGGCCCTCATGTTGAGCTCCTTTGATCGTCTTTCAGCCGCCCTTCGGCAGAGCTACCTGCCCTAGACGCTGATGATAGGCACTGGACATCTCCTATCTTCGCTTCTCTACAGCCTGGCCTCCTCTCACCGCTCACCGCGCACGCCCCTCTGAAGTGTCTGGCCGAGGTATGAGGCCACGAATGACACGAATCATCCAGGCCAACTCTCCATTCGTGGCCATTCGTGGCCCCCCCCGGTCGGCCCCGGGCCGCGCTCGCATAGCGCCCAATCAACTTGAAAGTATTCAGAAGCTGCTCTGGTATTCGGCCCTCGAGACGAGTCTGACGATGAAATTGGCCTTGGTATGGACGACGCCATCCTGGTTCTCGCCCCACACTTCCAGCTCCACCAGGTGTTCGCCGTTCTCGACGAACTTTCTGGCCACCTTGCCCTTGACCCAGGTCATGTCGCCAAGGAAGTTCATGCGGCGGTCTTGAGAGTCCATCACCTTCACAAAGGCGTCGTCGCCCATCCAGTCGGTGACTCCATGGACCAGCATCATCTCGTTGTGGATGCCGCCCACATTGGCGTAGGGCACTCCAAACAGCCGGGCTGCGTGATCCTCATAGTGCCAGTCGCGGCGGAAGCGGTACTCGCCCGTCTCCGGGTCGATCGGATGGTGTTGGAGGTGCTTGCGCATGGCTGCCCACTTGATGGCGAACGCGTAGGTATAGCAGCTCACCACCGTGCGCGCGCAGGCGTCGCAGACGTCGTAGGGCCCCTTGACGACCGGGCGGATTGCCTCGCCCTCGACGACGTCCTCCCAGTAGCGCGTTTCGGCGCCCCGCCGCCCGACGCCGGCGAGCTGCTCTTCGTACCCTTGGTGGATGATGTCCAGCTCTTCTTTGCCATAGTGGTGTCTCTTCTTATCGGCGTAGGGCTTGTTGTCGCGCCGCTCCCTCTTGCTAGGAGGCGTGGCCAGGTAGATGTTGCGCCCAGTGGCGATGGCCGCAATCTCGTCCCTCTGATTGATAAAGTACCGCGGCACGCTCTCGATGAACATGCGATACGCTTTGCCGCGGGTTTCCTTCTCTTCAAAGCCCATGTACTTGTCATAGATGTGAAATTCGTCGCCTGGACGTATGGGCCTCAGGTATTCGTGCTTGTTGCCCGCGGCCAACCGGGCCACGCCCGGCACCCTCAAGCGCCCTCCGAAGGAGGAACCAAACGAGATACAGGACTCGAACGTGGGGGGTGCGATGATGCCGCCCCAACGGGTGCCGGCGGCATACGACGGGTCGCGCCAAAAGGGGCTCGGGTCGCCGATGGCGTCGGCATAGTGCCTGATGAGGTCCTCCGTAACCAGCTTGTAGTTTATGCCCCGCTCGTACTCATTGTCCATGAGGATATGGGGCGCCGCTGGGGTCTTGATCTCTCCCCGGCCCTCATTGAACCGCGCAATGTGCTCGTCGAGCCTCTTGTTCCATTCTTCGTCGCTCAAGCTGTCCCAGTCGAATGCCGAACCATGCGCTGACATCTCTCGCCTCCCCTTTTCTGCTATGCGCTACTGCCGCTGCGGCGCTGCCAGCGCTGGCAGCGCGATGCCTTCAGTCAGCGGCTACCCTATCCCTGACGATCACCAAGCTCACGTCCTCTTGGCGGTCCTCAACAGTTCTTCCCAGTTCGACGGCAACTGTATCCTCTTGCTTACCGGATAACCGATGTATCCATTGTTGGCACAGATCAAGACATGGTCTCTATCCGCGTCGCCACTCACCACGATCAAGAAATCGTCGGGGCAAGAGACCATCTGAATGTAGCGGTTCAGGTCTCTGGAGGTGCCCAACTGTTCCGGCCAATTGCCGGCATCAATGCCCTTGTAGAAGCGGTCAACAATCATGCCGCTCAGCCTGCTGACCTTCAGCCTGGCATGCTCATAGAAGTGCTGCTTCACCATCGCTTTGGTGTAGCCGGCATCGGTCAACACCTTCAACACGGCGGGCGTGAGCACAATCGTGGGCCGTGTTCTCATCCCTCTGAAGAAGAACTGGATGAACAGATGGTTATCGGCCATGCGTGCTTCGATGTTGCGGAGGATCTGCTCTGCGGTTGGCGCTCCCACTTCGATCGCCTGGGTCTTTTCCGTACAGGAAGTGATGGTGACGACATCATCCCCTGCCTGGAACCCCTGGTCAACGCTCAGCGGCTCCCAGCCCATGCTGGCCACGGCATCTTCATTTTCCGCCAGGACGACCCTAAAGTTGCTCCCGAAACATCCCTTGTCGGTCTTGTGGGGCAAAAAGCCGGCCACGTTTCTCAGATACAGCCGCCAGAAACGGCCGATGCTGGTGTTCGCCAGGAACCCGGGCCGGAGCGCTCCCTGGGTGTAGTTGAACTCCAGGTCCTTGATGATCGTGCCGTTGATGATGATCAGGGTCTCGGTGCCGGGCGTATGCCCAAGGTGCTCCTGCCCGAATTCCGGGTCAGCCATCGCTTCGACGATGGCGAGCAACACAGGCATATACTCTGGGCGGCAGCCGGCCATCACCCCGTTGACGGCAACGTTCCATACAGTCGCCTCACGGTTGTCGGGCAACAGCGCTCCAAGAACGGCATCGGCAGGGCGCTCAGTGAACTGGAGGAATCGCTCCACCTTGGCCACTGTAGGCGGCACAATGGGCAGACCCTCGCTCCACTCGCGATCGTAGAAGAACTCGTTGACCTCTTCGAAGGTGCCTTCAAAGACGATATCTCTCAGCCCCGGTTCCTTGGCCGGCCTGGCCTCCGGCGGCTGTACCGTCAGGCCCTCGATGACCTGGTCGAGCATGATCCCGGCGGCATTCGCTTGCACCTGCTCAATAGTCGCCAGGTTGAGATGACCGGGATGGACGGCATAGGGCAGGTTCGGTATGCCCATACCCTTGGCCGACAGACGACCTTGCGTCAAAAAGCCGTCGCAGACAATGCTGACCGTAGGAATGCCCAGTTTCTCGACCAGGATGCTGGCCCGCGTAACCGCGGGCGTGCAACTGCCTCAACAACCGACCCCGCAGATCACGGCGTCACAGCCGAACTGTCTGAGCTTTTCTGGGAGGGCGGCAAGCACCGCCTTCTCGTTCGCCCCGTGGATTTCGCCGAACTCCCGCCAACTGACGAATCTGATCCCGGGGTATCGTTTCGCCAGTTCCTCCTCAAAGACCTGGAAGATCACGTCGCCTTTGAAGATCCAGTCCCACAGCTCGCAGACGACTTTGCCCTCCAGCGTATCCAGGCGTTTCGCGAGCCTGCCACCCGACTCGCCCCGTTTGCCACGAGGCCATACAACCTCATATGCACTCGAGTCCTTCACAGAGCCAGCCTCCCACTCATCTGGTGGCGACTTGCCGTCGCAGGCTCAAGTACGACAACCGTTTGCTTCCAAGACCCAGGCGATGTCCGGGCCCAACGCTTCGCAGAAGACCGGAGCAAATCCTTTTTGGGGGTTTTGGAGGTTGTCTGGCGCCGTCGGCCCGCCCGCGGGCGGGCCGACGGCGCCAGACAACCTCCAAAACCCCTACCCGGGATAGCGCCGGGAGAGCGCGGGGCAACTGAGCCGGCTGTTGCCGAGTGCCATAGCGCCAAATACGGTTGTCGTACTAGATGCCCAGGTCCTCGCCGACCAGGATCACGCAAATGCGCCCCTGCTCCGGCGGCTGGCAGCCGTCGATGATGGCGGTATACCGGCAGACTCGCCATTCGTGAAAGCAATCGGTGCACTTGCCCAGCTTGACGCAGGGGCGCGCGATAGCCTCGGCCTGCCGATGCTTGTTATAGTGCCGGATGGAGTTGATCGGCGAGACCACGTTGTGGATCCTGTGCAGAGCTTCTTCGACGTCGGTCACGATCTTGTTGCCGCCGGCCACGACCAGGACCTTCTTGGGGCCGAACATCATCGCCGCGACTCGGTTTCCGGCCCCGTCGATGCTGACCAGGGTCCCATTCAGCGTCAGTGCGTTCGTACTGGTCAAAAAGATGTCGGAGAACAGGGCTTCGCGCTGCAGCTTTCTCCGCTCCTCCCGTGGCAGATGCAGGCCCTCGGCGTCTGTCTGCACCGGGTTGATGACTCTATTCTGACCGCGCCGTGCCAGCGCCTCGATAACACCGAGTTGGTTCAGGGTGACCGAATCGCCACGGCCGACAACAGCTCCGGGAGGAATGAGCGACATGACGAGGTCGAGGGCCTGCTGGCGGTTAGGCACAAAGTGCCCCTCCATGTTCTTCCTTTGCAGGTTCCTTATCGCGGTTCTCGCGCGGCTTTCGTAGAACTGGCTCAGCTCGATGCGGATGATAGTATCATCAGCCATGAGGCGATCACCCCATTATGGAACAACGTTCCAAGTTTTTGCATTGTAGCACGAGTGCGCACCTTTGTCAAGAGGCCGAGCCTTGGAGTCTATCCGAAAAGTCACCTAGTCTGGGGCCTTGTGGCCGTTTGGCAACGTCCACAAGGGGCTAGGCTACGCGACTTTTCGGATAGGCTTTTGGTGCACTCTAGCGCCCGGCCCGAATGCACGCCACCTCATGGCCGCTGCCGACGTTACTCAGCTGAGGGATGGTTTCCTTGCATTCGAGAGTAGCTTCGTAGCAGCGTGGATGAAAGGGACATCCTGGAGGAGGGTTCAGTGGGCTGGGCACTTCTCCCCTGAGGAGGATGCGTTCTCGCTTCTCCTCCACAAAGGGATCGGCGATGGGCACGGCCGATAGCAGCGCCCGCGTGTATGGGTGGAGCGGATTGTCATACAGCGTATCCGAGTCGGTGATCTCGACCACGCGGCCCAGATACATCACGGCGATGCGGTCGCTGATATGCCTGACGACGGAGAGATCGTGTGCAATAAAGACGTACGTCAACCCTTTCGTGCCTTGCTGCAGCTCCTTCAGCAGGTTGATGATCTGCGCCTGGATCGAGACGTCCAGGGCCGAGATCGGCTCATCACAGATAATCAAGGAAGGATCGCAGGCCAGAGCTCTGGCGATGCCGATGCGCTGTCGTTGCCCACCGCTGAACTCGTGAGGGACGCGATCGATCATGCTCGCGTCGAGGCCGACCCGACGAAAGAGATACTCAACCCTTTCCTGATATTCCGCCTTGCTTTGTACCATGTTGTGGATGATCAACGGTTCGCCGACGATGCTGCCGGCACTTTGGCGGGGGTCCAGTGAGCCATACGGGTCTTGAAACATCAGGGACATTCTGCGGCGCAGCCTTCTCATCTGCCCCGATGATAGTGTGAGGATATCCTGGCCTTCGAAAAAGACTTGCCCGGCGGTAGGCTCGATCAGCCTCACAATACCACGACCGAGTGTCGTCTTGCCGCAGCCGCTTTCTCCGACCAACCCCAAGGTCTCACCGACGTGCACCTGCAAACTGACGTCGTCGACCGCTCTGACGTCGGCGACCTTTCTTCTCAGCAGGCCCCGGGTAACCGGGAAGTAGACCTTCAGTTGCCTCACGTCGAGTAGCGTGTCATGTCCCCTCGGCTTCATGACTCCATCTCCTCGAGATTGACGAAACAAGCTGCCAAATGGCGGCTCCCGACAGTAGTCAGAGCTGGCCAGTGCGACTTGGCGCAGCGCTTGATGCGATACGAGCACCGAGGCAAGAAAGCGCAGGTCGGCGGCATCCTGATCAGGTTGGGCGGCAAGCCCTCGATCGGGACCAGCTTGACGTCTCGGGGTTGATCCAGCCGTGGCACGCTCTTCAGCAACCCGACGGTGTAGGGATGGCGGGGGTGAGCGAACACCTCCTTGGTAGGGCCGGCTTCAACGATCCTGCCGGCATACATCACATAGATTCTTTGGGCATAGCGGGCGACCACGCCCAGGTTGTGGGTGACCAGCACCAACGAGGTGTTGAAGCGATCGACCAGATCCTTCATCAATTCCAGCAAGACGGCCTGGGTGGTGACATCGAGGGCGGTCGTCGGTTCATCGGCGATGATCAACTTGGGATTACAGGAAAGCGCCATCGCAATCATCACCCTCTGCCGCATACCGCCGCTGAATTGGTGTGGATAGTCGTCGATCCGTCTCTCGGCATCGGGGATACCAACCATTGTCAGTAGTTCAGCAGCTCTCCTTCTGGCATCGGCTTTATTGAACCCCAGATGCAATTGCATGCCTTCGGAGAGTTGGTCATTGACAGTCAGCACCGGATTGAGCGAGGTCATCGGCTCCTGAAAGATCATGGCGATCTTGGAGCCGCGCACGGACCTCATCTCCGGGCCATTGCGCTCATGCTTCAGCAGGTCCTTGCCTTCGAACCAGACCTCGCCACCGATGATGCGGCCCGGGGGATGCGGGATGAGCTGCAAGACGGACAACTGCGTCACCGACTTGCCACAGCCGCTTTCACCCACTATGCCCACGATCTCGTGTTCATCGACATGATACGTGACGCCGTCGACGGCCTTGACTACGCCGGCTTCGGTGTCGAACCGCGTCTGCAGGTTGTTCACTTGCAACAGAGTTGCCATGGTCTCTCCCGTAACCGGGGCTCTTGTTCAGGAGCCAGCATCTGAAGACGTCAGCAGCAGTCCATTGTGGTAGCAGGCGTCGCACTCACCATTCCTTTTCCCTGCACACTGCCCTTCACCCTACAGCTTGCCCCTCAGTCGTGGATCCAGCGCGTCGCGGAGCCCGTCGCCCACCATGTTGAAGGCAAAGACCACCAGCATGATAGCCAGGCCGGGAGCCAAAGACAGCATCGGCGCCCGCTGTAGGTAGTCACGGCCGTCAGAGACCATGGCCCCCCAGGCCGGGGTGGGCGGCGTAATGCCAATGCCCAAGAAGCTCAAGGTTGCTTCGGCCAGGATGGTCGTGCCTAGCCTCAAACTGAACTGCACAATCAGGGGCGAGAAGCTGTTCACAAAGAGATGGTGAGCGATAATGCGCAGGTCGTTGGCCCCGAGGGACTTGACGGCCAGGATATAGTCGTTCTCCTTCACCGAAAGGACCTGTCCAGCCATGAGGCGAGCATACTGCGGCATCATGCTGATGCCCAGCGCGAGGATGATATTCCTCACACCCCCGCCCAGCAGCGCCGCGATCACAAGGGCCAGCACCACCACTGGGAAGGCCATCAAGGCGTCAATCAAGCGCATAACAACGGCATAGATCGCACCGCCGTAGTATGCGGCTACGCCTCCCAGGATCATGCCGACCACGCTGGCGAGGCCCACCGACAGCAGGCCCACCACCAGGGAAGTCCTGGCGCCGCAGATGAGGCGGCTCAACGTATCCCGTCCGTAAGGATCGGTGCCGAGCCAGTGGTTCCCGCTGGGACCCTGCAGACGTTCGCTCAGACTGATCTTGACAGGATCGTACGGGGCAATCCATGGGCCGATAATCGCTATCAGCACCAGGAAGGCGATGATCACAGTTCCAAAGAGCACCACCCCCCGGGAAAAGAAGACCCTTCTGAACCTGCGCCATTCGGTGACGCGAGGCGGGATCTCACTGATTTCCGTACAGGCAATCCCATCACTGGCCATTCTTCTCTCCTATTGGAAGCGAATTCGGGGGTCGGCCCAAGCATAGGCCAGTTCGATCAGCAAGT
>Ga0116161_1002384_pt1 | contig 17954 bp, 7 predicted proteins | sample AD_JPNAS3_MetaG_FD_89877 | JGI IMG/M metagenome (GOLD analysis project Ga0116161, IMG submission 89877) | Active sludge microbial communities of municipal wastewater-treating anaerobic digesters from Japan - AD_JPNAS3_MetaG | ecosystem: Engineered > Bioreactor > Anaerobic > Digestate | place... | reverse complement strand
CGCCCTTCTCTCCCACCTCAATCGCGTACTCCCGCTCCTTCATGGCCTTGTCGATCTTCACCTTGACGGCGCAATCCTCCGGCTTTTTAGGCTTCCCTGCCTCGTGTACCGAAACGTTCACACCCATTGAAGTGAGCAGGTAGTCACGGAAATCATCGGCAACGCGGCTGACGAGCGGCGCGGCATTTTCGCCCACGGCGATCTTCATGCCGTCTAGGAAAACGAACTCGTTCGCGGTCGGCTGGAGTTTCCAGTCGCGCCGGTTCGGCTTGTGCACATGCGCGAGCCGCGCACGGAAGTCATAGGGCTTCTCGTTGCCATATACGCTACAATCCGTTGCGCAGACCACCGTCGCGCAAAACATCACGAAGATTCCCGAAACGAGTTTTTTCATGATTCGCCTAACCTTTCTTTGTGGTGTGTGAGCCTACTTTTCCATCTCAAAGTCCCGGCCTTCGTATTTTTCCGGCGGGACATAACCATGTTGCGAACCCTGTACCCAGGTGATTTTTTTCGGGCCTTTGATGTTATTCCAGAGAATCGCGAGTCCCGATGGCGGGCAGACGTAGTCGCCGAGTCCGGCCCGGGGAATGATCGTCCGGCAGGATGTCGGAATGCGCTTGGCGACATTGACCGCATCGTAATATCCCAGCCCGTCGGACCATTTGATGTACCATCCGCCGCGGTTGCGCCCGAGGCGCTCGCCGCCGAGATCGCAGCACCATGTGATGGAGGACTCCGCGTGTGTGACGTCTTTGTCCAGCCCGGCCGCCCAAATGGTCTGCAACCCGCCCTGGCTGCCGCCGGACGCGATAAGGTTTTTCCCGTCCCATCCCGGCAACGACTTCAGGTATTCGAGCGCCCGCATCACACGGAGTGCCATGCCGTTGAAATAAGCCGTTTCCGGATCCTTGTTCTCAACCGGATCAAAAGCATAGCTCTGCCCGTTCGATTTGATTTCAGAGCCGAGTGCCTTGTAATATCCTTCGTCGCCGCCGAACGCGGGCAGGCGCATGCCGTGCGCGTTGATGTCGAGGACGATTTCATCGGTCCGCGCGCCGCCGGGCGGATTGTGCGGCGCTCTGTAGGAATATCCGTGGGTCGTTAAGCGGCACGGGAACTTGGCGCCATTGTCGGCGGCCTTCGGAATGGTCAGGTAGCCGGTCACCGGACGTATCCCCGCGCAATCGATGGTGATCGCGTAGATCCGCGCGTCCTTGTTGTTGCAAGGGAGTTCGATGCGCTCCGCTTTCATGGGGATTTTCGCGAGCCGCGCACGCTGACGATCCCAGAAGGCATCGAAATCTTCAGGCTCCGGAAGCGCTTGAAGCGTACAGGTTTCCGCGCCCGCGCCGCCGTCAAAAAAGATCGACTTGTTCTGACGCTCGAAGCGATTGGCCGCTTCCCGGCCTTCGGGCGTCGATGTGTCACCTGTGAAGACCTTTTGGTATCGTTTGCCATCCTTGCCGATGACCTCCGCATAGAGCCGCACGAACCCCGGCTTGTCGAGTTTCGTCTTGTAGACAAAAGGGTCCTTGGTGAGCGGGGCTTTGCCGTTGTCCTGCACGCCATCGTCCCCCGTGCGTTCCCACTTGAGCGAGTAGGTGTCCGCAGGGATGTCGCCGGTCAGATTCCGGGGCGTGAGGGTAAACACGATTTCCTCTTCCACCTTATACGAAAGCGGATGCTTATCCGTTACTCCCATCAACCACGCATTGTCCAGCACACCGGCTGCGGCAAACCCGGCCGTCAGCAACACCAAAGCGGCAATCCTGATTCGCATAATCCCTTTTATCATGGTCACGTGCTCCTTCCTGATGCTTTTGTACAATTAAAGGCTGTGAATATCTGATAATACAACATGCCATTCATCATGGCAAATGCGAGATTTGCGGTTCATAACATCGGGGGGGACACTCATCCCTTTCGGTCTGGATCAGGCTTGCGGAACGTTGCGAGGGGCAAGCGTCTGCTTGACCGGCGGCAGTCATGCCGCCCCCTCCAAACTTCGGGTCTTCGCATCTTCGCTTGACCCCTCCCCCCTTTTTGTCGCGTAGAATTCCATATTGACTGTTTTGCCCTCCCCCACATAATGTGTGCCAATCAATGGGAATCGGTGGGGTGCCGGTCTGCCTTGCCTTATGGGATAGTCGTAATCATTTTAGCAGTCATACTGTGATTCACCACAAAAGGGGAACCCTCAATGAGTACAAAATGTGAAGGTCTAAAAAGGAGACTGGTTTTCGTGATGGCCGTCATCGCGGCAGGCATGGTTGCGTTGGGTGCGGTCAAGGTTCCTGCGCCAGATAATTTTCCGGGCGGTGAGGCGAGCATCGCGGATCCGGCGTTGTGGGGTGGGGTGTTGCCGACGATTTCGGACTCGCCCTATTTCTATGTCGGCGACATTTTCCGCTATTACATGGACGGGGCGGATACGTTCACCCATCGTGTGGATTTTGGCGGGACCTCGTTCAGTGACCGGAACTGGGTGTCTCCCTATACACCACAAATCCTGACGATCGACATCTTCAACCATGCGGTTTTCCACACGACGGCATTTACATCGACGCGTGGGATTGACGGCTCGCGCCACACGATCAAGGTACACGATGGCGGTGTGTTTGATTGTGGCAACTTCAAGGTCGAAAAGGGTGATTCCACGATCAGGATCACGGATGGCGGCTATCTGGTAACCACCAACGCCTCGACGTACATCGGTTCCAGCACGGCCGGTGATGTGCTTCATGTGTCCTTTCTCATCAATAACGCGACGTGGATGGCAAATGGGTTCTGGCTGGGGCGCGAAAACAATTTCGAGAACATCGACATCGCGTTTGCCGCCACGAACAGTATCATCGAGTCATTGAGTGGCGGGACGCTTTTCAATGACGATTCGGATTTTGTGCTCGGCTCCGGTACGCGTCTCCGGGTTCGGGATACGGTCACCATCGATTCCGGCGCGCATCTGACACTTGACGATGCCGAGGTTCTCAGTGATGACACGTATACGAACGGCGCATGGTATGTCGGGGTAGGTCGTGCCAAAGGGCGCGACTCTGTCCTGACTGTAAAGGGGGCAAGCGTACTCGAACCCACCGGGTTCACAGTTGGACACGATTCCGCACGCACCGGGCGGGTCGTTGTGGCTGAAAACGCCGTTGTCGACATGGTTCTGCCCTCCTTTTCCTACGACAATACGCGATTCGGTCTTTCCGGCGTCGGCTATCTCGAGATCCGAGACAAGGGCTGGTTTGGTTCCACCTCCACAAAAAACGGAGGCATTCCGATCCGTTTCGGTATCAACGCCGGTGGATACGGACAGTGCGATATCTACGGCGGCACGCTGGAATACTACGGCTACGGCACACATATCGGTGTGGCCGGAACGGGAGTCATGAACGTTCATGGCGGGTTGCTCCGGATTCTCCGGATGGAGCTTGGAACATCGGCGACGGAAACCGAAAAGGCTGTTTTCCGGCAAACCGGCGGCACGGTTCGGATCATGAGTGCTGCGGGCAAGATCGGATCAGAGGACGGGCGCGTTCAGGTTGCTTGTGTCGCGCATCCGGCAGAGGTGTATCTTGAGGGCGGTGTGCTCGAATGCGGGCGGCTGTTTTCCGTCAACCCGTCCTATGCAACGGTGGTCGCGAACGGCGGAACCATCCGGCGTGTGGGAAGTTGGGACGGGGCCGTTCCGGATAAGTCCCTGATTACGGGTATCGGGTCGTTCACGATCGGTGTAGACGGATTCACCATCGACACCACTGGCGGGGATGTGGATGTCAAACAGAACATGACCAATATCGCCGGTGAGGAAGGCGCGCTCTTTAAGGTGGGGAAAGAGAAGTTGACGTTCACCGACACCGCTTACGATGTCGCGAACACGATTGTCGCTGAAGGAACCTTCCTGTTGGGCGACGCGGCTTCCGTCCTCAACACCGCGCTTACGGTGACCAACAACGCGACGTTCTCATTGGCCGGCGCGGCGACGTCTGTCACGCTCGATGCGTTTACGGTCACGAACGGCGTACTCTCGATTGATCCGGGTGACCAGTTCATCGTCAATGGCCCGGTTGCGCTTCAAAACATCTGCGTGACCTTCTCCTCGTTACCCACGGTGGATCAGGAGTACACCTTTCTGGTGGCGGATGGGGAACTCGACGCATCAACCGCGAGCGCGCTCAGCAATGTGCTGATCTCAAACCTTCTCCCTGAAGATACGCATATCGCGTTGGTGCCTGTTTATGACTCTGGAACCGGGAAGACGACGGTCACCATCGCTGTGAAAAGTGATGTTCCGCTCGAGAACGCTACGGTGTGGAACGGTTCCGACCAAGCGTGGGGAACCGGTGGAAACTGGTCTGCGGGCTTACCGACTGCCGCGACGGTCGCGCAGTTCACCAATGACACCGCTTCCGCTTCTGTTACCGTCGCTGCCGACGCGGTTGCCGGTGCACTTCTCTTCGCCGGGCAGAACTATACGCTTGTCGGCAACTCGGCATTGACCTTCCCCGCAGAAGAGGGGGCTGCTGTGATGACCGTGAGTTCGGGTGTCCAGACACTCGATGTGCCGCTTGTGGCGGACGCAACGGTGAAAGTCGCTCTCAACGAGGATACGTCCCTGACCATCGCGAAGCCGATTGACGGGGGGGGGCTCGAAAAAACGGGCAGGGGCAAGCTGACGCTTGCGGCGGACAACATGTTTCTCCGTCCCGTATCCGTGAGGGCCGGGATGACCGCCGCAACGACAGCCGGCGCGTTAGGGTCTTCATTGGTTTCGCCGAACATCGTCAATCTGGGCGATGCGACGCTCGAATTCCCCGAAGAGGACGGTTCGGCGTTGTCGCTCGGGCAGCATTTTGTGATCAACACGACGGGTGCTAACAGGACGACGATCGTCAAGAATGAGCGCGATGTGATATTCGAGAATGGGCTGACGCCTTCGGTGGGTGTGTTCCTTAAACGCGGTAAGGGCGCGCTCACAATCAAAGTCAGGGATGGCGATGTGCTCTCGAATTCAGATGGATACGCCAGCTTCGGATCGGATTCGGCTTCGATCATTCTTGATGAGGACGGCACTCCCACGAACCGTCTTTGCGCAGCGTTCACGGCAGTCGAAGGGAAGCTGATTTTCAAGCCAGCAGTCGCAGGCACGCATCCTTCAATTTCGATGAACAATACGCTCGTGAGCGGCATCAAGGTGCCGGTTCCGTCACAGGTGCAGCCGGAGTTCGTTTTCGAGGATGTGACGGTGAATGCCGCAAACAAGACGTTCTGGCTTGCCCACGGCTGTAATGCGGATGGCGAAGCCAAGTTTCCGGCGCTTCGGCTTGTGAATGCGACACTGAACCTCTCGACGCTCTCTGTCGGGACTTGGGCGTACGCTACGGATGGGGGGCCTACGCTGGCCTTGACGAATGCGACGATCAAGGCCGCGACACTCCACCTCACCCGTTCGAACTCGACGAGATCCCCCGTTCGGTTGACGGGAAGTCATGCACGGCTGGAATGCCGCACCACGGATGCGATTGCGATCAACGGCGCGATGCATTGCGATGTTTCCGACACCTTCATCGGCTGGTCGGACGGTGTCAGCCGCACGATGAGGGGTAACGATCAATACACCGGCGACCAGATCTGGACATTCCGCGACGGATCCGAATTGGCTGTCGGCGCGTTCACGAATCTGCTCGGGAATAACAACAGCCGGGCGTTCATCTTTGAAAATGCTCTTTGGAATGTGGGGAGCAACGATCTGACGCTCGGTTCGGCGATAACGTTACCGGGCAAGTTCTCTGTGACGGCCGCTGGGACAACAGGGCTTGTGATGCGTGTCGACGCTGGCAAGACGATGACTTTCGCCGAGGTGCCGCTCACCGGAACGGGCGGCTTAGTGAAGCAGGGTGCCGGAACGGTTGCTTTTGATGCCGGCATGTTGAAATGCACCGGCAAACTCGTGGCCGAAGCGGGCGTCCTCGACCTTTCTGCGGCGGGGGGTGTCACCAATGCCGTGGTAGGCGGGGGTGACGGAACGATTCTGGGAGGGGTATTCCAAGATGCGGTCCTGTTGCTTGATGCAAACCCGGAAACGTGGGAAGTGGCTTCAACACCGCTGTTTGCCGATTGTTCGTTCGCGGGACGGACGACAGTCTCATTCACACTCGACGACTTGGCGGGGATGCCGTCGCCGAGTCCGAAGCATATTCTGGTCGCGAGGTATTCGGGACCGAAACCGGATGTTTCGGGGTGGAAACTGTCTGGTCCTGCGAATATCAGCGGTTTGTTTGTAGCGGCAAACAATGAGATCCGCATGGACGTGCAACACACGGGCTTCATGCTGTATTTACGATAGGACGATGCGCGAGGGCGGAACATTCGGAGGATGCGTATGAGGCGGATAAGTGTTGTTGGCCATCGCCGCTTTGTGCGCGGCGCACGGCGCGGAACCCGGCCTCCCTCGGTGTCCAGTATTTGACGGACTGCGGGCATTTAGACTCAAAACAATCGATCCCGATAGCGACCCCGATTTGGATGAAACCGTGAAACACATGAAACCCTGAAACCAGAAACCCTGAAACCCTGAAACCCGATCCCGATAGCGATCCCGACCCCGATTTGGATGAAATCCTGAAACCAGAAACCCTGAAACCCGATCCCGATAGCGATCCCGACCCCGATTTGGATGAAACCGTGAAACCTGAAACCCTGAAACCCTGAAACCAGAAACCCTGAAACCCGATAGCGATAGCGATTCCGATTCCGATTTGGATGAAACCCTGAAACCTTGAAACCCTGAAACCTTGAAACCAGAAACCCTGAAACCCGATCCCGATAGCGATCCCGATTCCGATTTGGATGAAACCGTGAACCCTGAAACCAAAGAAAATTGAAGGTTCAACTTGCTTACTCTTTTAGGTTGTGTCATCAACCGATTCCCCGTTGCTTTTGTTGTGCCTCCTGCGGTATACTCGCGCCATATCACGAAAAGGGACGGGTATGAGCGTGAAGCAGACAAAAACGATGCGATGTGCCAGCGGCATCAAGGGTAGCGGTCGGACCATAAAAGCCGTTTGCTATGCGATGGCATGTGGCGTAATTTTGTCTGTTTGCGTGCTGATGAGCGCAGCGTACGCACTCGAAAAGTCTGCGCGTGCCGGAGGTTACGCCGGTGAAGCCGTGGTCTTCTGCTCGGCGCGGTGGGCGCTGCTGGTAAACGGCGGTATTGCAGTCTTGGGGCTCGTTTTTCTGATATGGTGCCTTGTCTTGCACCGTCAGGTAGTAAAGAAAACGATCGCACTGGAGGACGAACGGCGACGCGCGATTGATGCGCAGCAGGACAGCGAATTCCACTTCCAGCAGCTGATGGACGGGATGCCGGATGCGGTATTTATCCGGACAGACGGGCGACTTGCCTATGCCAATCCGGTCGCCTGTGCGTTGCTGGGCGCATCAACACCCGTTGAACTGTCGGACCAGCCGGTGTTAGGTTTTTTTCCGCAGGGCAAACAAGCATACATTACAGAACGTATCGCGCAGTTAGACGCCGGGAATGGCTATGTGCTAGCAGTCGAACACACGCTGCTACGTCTGGATGGCGCGCCGGTTGTGGTCGAAATCACCACTGCGCCGCTTCGGTATAAGGGGCGTAGCAGCACGCTTGTTTTCGTGCGTGATGTCTCCGCTAGAAAACGTCAGGAACAACTTTACGAAAGCTTGGTGGAAGACACCCCGGCGATTATTTGTCGGTACAAGCCGGAAGGCGAGCTGACTTTCATCAACAGTGCCATCAGTGTGTTTTTGGAGCGGGATAAAGATGAGATCGTGGGAGCCAACGCTTTTGATTTCCTGTTGCCGGAAGAGCGCGTGCTCGCGAAAAACATCCTGAGGGGCACATCGCCGGAAGACCCCCGCGCGGAGTACACGGTGATAAATCTTCGCAGGGCGGACGGGCAACTGCGCCAGATGCGCTGTCTGAGTCGCGCGATTATTGGGCCCGATGGCTCGATCAGCGAATTCCAAACGATCGGGTTCGACATCACCGATCAACGCAATCTTGAGGAACGCCTGTCGCAAACCAATAAGCTGGAGACGATCGGCCTGTTGGCAGGCGGTATCGCGCACGACTTTAACAACGTGCTTCAGACGATCCTGGGATTCAGCGAGCTGGCCCTGCTAGAAACGCCGCTGCCTGATCCGCGCGCCTCGGATATTCAAGAGATCATCACCGCCGCCAACCGTGCCAAACGGTTGACCGGGCAACTGTTGGCCTTCAGCCGCAACAGTCCGATGAAAATCACGAGGGTTCAACTCAATCAAGAGATTGAACGCGACCAGCGCATGCTGGCGCGATTGCTTGGAGAAGACATCACGATCGAACTCGTGTTGGATGAAACGCTTCCCGAGATTCTCGCCGATACGGGGCATATTGAGCAGGTGTTGTTGAATCTGGCCGTCAATGCACGTGACGCGATGCCCGATGGCGGCACTCTCATTTTGCAGACCGCATGTGTGACGCTCGCCGGCAACGATAAACGGCTGCAACCCGAGGCTGCGCCCGGCGATTACGTCTGCTGATCGATTTCTGACACGGGGTGCGGCATCCCGCCGCATATCCAGGCGAAGGTTTTTGATCCATTCTTCACCACCAAGCCGAAGGACCGGGGAACCGGCCTGGGGCTCTCGACGGCCTATGGAATCGTCCGCCAGTTGAACGGGTGGATTCTGCTCGACTCCGAGCCGGGACGCGGCACCACCTTTTCGGTGTACTTTCCGGTCGCCCAGGAGGTTTCAACGGAGCAGACGGAGGAGTCCGGGACGGTTCCACGCCATGTGCGGAGGAACGCGAGGATTCTGGTGGTCGAAGATCAGGAAAAAGTGGCGCACGTTGCGGAACGCGTCCTCGCCTCACATGGGTTCAGGACGCGCGTGGCGCGCGGCGTCGCAGAGGCGCACGCAGCGTTGGCGGAGCCGGGGGCGGCGTATGACCTGATCTTTTGCGATGTCGTGCTGAGGGACGGCAACGGCGTCGACCTGGCCGAAACGATCAGCGCGCAGAACCCCGATATGCGCTTTCTGTTTACCAGTGGCTACGTGGATGAGAAGTCCCATTGGAAGGCGATCAAGCAGCGTGGCTGGAAATGTCTCATCAAGCCTTGTCCCGCCAGCGACCTGTTGGCTGCCGTGGACGAGGCGCTGGCATACGATACCGATGCCGATGGGTAATCAGGTTATGAACGGGAAGGCAACAACGATGGTGCAAGATGCGAAAGGAACGGTCGCGCTGGAACGGAGCTACCGTATGCTCCGCATGCTCTCCGACTGCAATCGGATCTTGGTGCGCAGCACGGACGAAAGCAGATTGCTCAATGATCTGTGCCGCCTCTTGTTGGAGCAGGGAGGGTGTACGGCGGTCTGGGTCGGCATTGTGCAGGACGACATAACGGGAACGGTCAGGACGGCCGCACATGCAGGCTTTCAGGAAAACATACCGGCTGCCTTCGGGCTGTCGGAGAGGGAAAGTGATGCAGCGTTTGAAGCTTGGGTTGCCCAGGTCATCCGTACGGGGCAGATGCAGTGTTGCGACGATCCGTTCCGCGCGTTCGCCGGAATGCGCCGGACGTTCGCCTCCCAGCAAGGCGACGTGCTTTCGCTGCTCTGCTTCCCGCTCGTCTCGCCCAGTGCCACGATCGGAGCCGCGACCCTCATCGTGCCGGAACCAGGACCGCACCCAGACGAGATACTGGGGTCGCTTCAGAAACTTGCCTGCGACATGGCGTTCGGCATTGAACGCCTCCGTATAGAAGGCGCACGAAAACGCGCGACTGATGCGCAGCGGAGCAGCGAACTCCGTTTCTGGCGGTTGCTCGAAGGAATGCCGGATTCAGTGGTCATCCAGACAGGCGGGCGGCTCACTTACGCCAATCCGACCGCCTGCACGTTGCTGGGCGCATCAACACCTGATGAACTGTTGGGCCGGCCTGTACTCGATTTCTTTAAACAGGACAAACATGCATACATCAAGGAGCGTATCGCGCAGTTAGACACCAGAGGTGACTATGCGCCGGCGGTCGAGCACACGTTGCTGCGTTTGGATGGCGCGCCGGTGACGGTCGAAATGACCACGGCTCCGCTTCGATATCGGGATCAAGTTCGACATGAGGATCGAGACGGCATGCTCGTTTTTATGCGTAACATCACCGCCAGAAAACTTCAGGAACACCTTTACGAAAGTTTGGTAGAGGACACGCCAGCGCATATTTGCCGGTTCAGGCCGGATGGCGAGCTGACTTTCGCCAGTGGTGTTGTCAGTGCGTTTTTGGGGCTGGACAAAGGGGAGATTGTGGGCGCCAATGCCTTTGATTTTCTGCTGCCGGAAGAGCGCATGCTCGCGCGGAATGCCCTGATGAACACATCGGCGGAGTATCCCCGCGCGGAGTACACGGTGAGTGGCCGCAGGGCGGACGGACAACTGCGTCAGGTGCGCTGTCTGAGCCGCGCGATCTTTGGGCCCGATGGCTCGGCCAGCGAATTCCAGATGGTCGCGTTTGACATCACCGACCAGCTCAATCTTGAGGAACGTTTGTCACAGACCAACAAGCTGGAGACAATCGGTATGCTGGCGGGCGGCATCGCGCACGATTTTAACAACATGCTCCAGACGATCCTGGGCTTCGGCGAATTGGCGCTGTTGGAAACGCCGCCGCCTGATCCGCGCGCCTCGGACGTTCAAGAGGTCATCGCCGCTGCCAACCGTGCCAAACGGTTGACCGGACAACTGCTGGCCTTCAGCCGTAACAGTCCGATGGAAATCACGAGGGTTCAACTCAATCGAGAGCTTGAAAACGATCAGCGTATGTTGGCGCGACTGCTTGGAGAAAACATTAAAATCGTGCTCGAACTCGATGAGACGCTCCCCGACATCCTCGCTGATGCGGGGCATGTCGAGCAGGTACTGTTGAATCTGGCCGTCAATGCACGTGACGCGATGCCTGATGGCGGTACCCTCACTTTGCAGACCACATGCGTGACGCTCACGGACGATGATGACAGGCTACACCCCGGAGCTGTACCCGGAGATTATGTCTGTTGGTCGATCTCCGATACGGGTTGTGGCATCCCGCCGCATATCCAGAGAAAGATTTTTGACCCGTTCTTTACCACTAAACCGAAAGACCGGGGAACCGGTCTGGGGCTCTCGACCGTCTATGGGATTGTCCGCCAGTTGAACGGGTGGATTCTGGTTGATTCCGAGCCGGGACAAGGCACCACCTTTGCCGTGTACTTTCCGGTTGCCAAGGGAGTTCCAACGAAGCAGACGGAAGAGCATGGGACGGTTTCACGCTCTGCACGGAGAGACGCGAGGATCCTGGTGGTCGAAGATCAGGAAAAAGTGGCGCACGTTGTGGAACGCATCTTTGCTTCACGTGGGTTCGATACGCGCGTGGTGGGTGGCGTGGCGGAGGCGCTTGCAGCGCTGGAGGAGCCGGGATCTGCGTATGATCTGGTTTTTTGCGATGTTGCGCTGGAGGACGGTAATGGGATTGAACTGGCCGAAAAGATCAGTGAGCGGAACCCCGACATGCGCTTCCTGTTTACCAGCGGCTATGTGGATGAGAAATCTGGTTGGACGGCGATCAAGCAGCGTGGCTGGAAGTGTCTCGTTAAACCTTGTCCCGCCAACGAGCTGCTGGCCGCCGTGGACGAGGTGCTCGCCCGCGATATGGCGGTGCCACATGGCGGTAGCTACGGATGACGTGTTGGGGGCGGAACATCCGGAGGATGCGTATGAGGCGGATCGTGTTGTTGGCCGTCGCCGCTTTGTGCGCGGCGCACGGCGCGGAACCGTGGGAAGAGGCTGTGCGGCGCAGTGCGGTCGTGTTTGATCGACCGAACGGTCCGGGATGCGTCCGGGAGAAAAAAATCCACAACGGCAAGGTGGAGGTGCAAGCGTTCCTCACTGGACGACCCGAATATGTGATGCCTGTCGGTGCGGGAAATCTTTCCGCCATGGTGAACTTCGGGGACGACACGTTTGAAATCCATCTCTCGCAGGCGGACTGGCTTTTTCCAGAGGTGAACCCTGGCAAAACGTCGGCGTCCGATCCGCAACTCATGTCGCCCGGGCACGTCGCGGTAAAATTCGCGGACCTTTCCACGAACCGTATCACGCGGTTTGAACAGAAAATGGATATGAGCAGGGGACGTGTGACGCTGTCGATCGGGACAACGAAGGGGGAGATCGCCGCCGAGATTTTCGGCGACCGTGCGACGGGCGCGCTGGTTCTCTACGTCAACGACGCGCGGGAGGGTCTTGCGGCACCGGTTGTGACAACCGAAAGGAAAATGGAGTCCCTTGCCGTTGTGCGGGACAGAGCGGAGTTCAGGAAGTTCAAGCTCGCGATCGGTGCCGACGAAACGGCGGCCAAGCTTTCGCTCGGGACGGATGACGCGATGCTCGCCGGTGCGCGGGACTCGTGGTGGCGCGAGTATTGGCGCCGCGGCTGGATCCGGCTGGAAGGCGACGAAAAGGCGAAAAACCTGGAAAAGTGGTGGTATGTGAACGTATACGCCTATGCGAATGTCGGGTACGCGAGACTGCCACCCAAGTTCAATGGTGGCCCCGGCATCGTCACGGACGACATCCGCTGCTGGGGACGGAGCATGTGGTGGCAGAACACACGCGAGATGATCTGGCCGATGCCTGCGGCGAACCGTCTCGAATTCGCGAAGCGTTATCTGGAGTTCTATTCGGACTGTCTCGGTAATCTCCAAAACGAGATCGAAACGCGCTATCCAGAGTTCAAGCCGTTTCCGAACGTGATTGTCCTGCCTGAAATAATGGACATCCTCCGTTCGCCGCTCTTTGCGCAGGAGGATCGTCCGCTTCCTGAGGTGACGGCGCCGTACGTGCTCCCCGCTGACGCGGAGCGCAAATCCTCCCGCGAGGCACGTCTTGCGCGTAACCCGTCGCATGTCTCCCACATCTATTCTTCCGGCACGGAACTCCTCCAGCAGATGATCGAGTACGTGCGATTTTCAGGGGATAGGACCTTCCTGCCGCGCATCGCCAAGTGGCTTCGCGCCAATGCGGAACTCTATCTCGTTCTGCTCGAAAAAGGAGAGGATGGCAAATACCACACGTATGCGACACACGTGAACGAGTCTTGGTGGCTCGTGGATGACAGTATCGTGGACCTTGCCGCCGCACGTTTCACGCTTGCGATGACGGTCGCGCATGGCGAGAGGTTCGGCTTCCCTAAGAACCTGATCGAGGTGGCAAAGGACCGTCTCGACCGTTTGGCCGATTTTCCGCACGGTGGTGTCTACAAGCTCGAAAAGATGACTGTGGCGGCGATCGCGCCCGAGGATACGGTTTATCATCCCTGCCGTATCGCACTGGGCTTGTCCAAGGCGAACTTCGAGAACAACGAACTATATCTTGTTTTTCCCTTCGCGATGGCGGGCGTGGACGAGGAGGGACCCCGCCGCACGCGTGCGCTCGAAACGTGGAAACACGGTTTAGGCGCACACGGTGGGTTTGGCTGGTTGCCGGTCTCCGTGGCAGTGGCGCGCATGCGTGATCCCAAGGCAGCCGACGTCGTCTACAATCACGGCCACAACACCTGCGGCTGGCCTTATGGCGGCGGTCGGTCGCCGGGATCTCCGATGTACATCGGCGCTCCGGTGGAAGACACTGTCTACCTAGACGGTTCCTGCGTGGTGCAGACCGGCGTGCAGGAGTTGTTACTGCAGAGCCACGCGGAAGAACCCGATTCGCGTTTCTTCGAAGGAGGACCGATTCGTTTTGTCCCATGCGTGCCGAAAAGCTGGAGCGGCGCATTCAAGTTGCGTGCACGCGGCGGGTTTATCGTGGAAGGCACGTTCAAGGACGGGGCCATCAAGAAGACGCGCGTCACGAGCGAACGCGGTAACCGTTTCGTTTGGATCGCCCCTGCGACGGGAGAGAAGAAATCGCGAGAAACGAAAATCGGCGAGATCTTCGACCCGTTCGCACGTAACGTGTTGCCGTGGGGCCAGGACCACCGGATCGGCGGCACGCTCCTGCGCGGCAAAGATTGCCTCTATGCTGTCGGCGGCGGCAACTGTAGAGGCATGGGGCAGATCGTGCGTGTCGAACTGGGCACAGACGGGCTGCCGACCGGAAAAGCGTCCAACGTCGGCCAGATTATCGAGGGCAATCCGGGTGCGACCTGTGCGGCGATTTCCGGCAAGTGGCTTTTCGTAGCCGGTGGCGAAATCCGGAAACGAACCGTCCGTTTTGAAATCGCTCCGGACGGCTCACTCACGAACCGGACGGAGATTCCCGATGAGAACATGCCGCAGTTCAGTCAGGCCGGTATGGTGGCGAGCGGAACGTATCTGATCGTTCTAGGCGGCTGGCAGAGCCGCCAAGTCTATGCGGCGGAAGTGAGTTCGGACGGCGGACTCGGCCCTTGGATCAAACAGCGCCCCTTGCCCTCGATTTCCTTCTGCGGCAACCGCGTGTTCCGCTACGGCAACCGCATCTATGTTTCCGGTAATTCCGTCTTTCGGAGCACGACCGACCGTGTCTATTCCGCTGAAGTCGATGAGAACGGCCTTTGCACCCGGTGGCGCCGATTTGCCGAGCTGCCCGAAGAGGCTGTTGCTTACGACTTCACGCTGATGCCTGACGGCAAATCGGTGTTCTATCTAAGCATGGACTCCCTCGCCATGTATACAGCGCCCCTCGATCAGGGAGGGGAGATTGGCGAGTGGAGAAAATACTCCGAAACTTTTCCTGAAGGCCCCTACACCGCAATGCTCGGCATTCCTCTTAACGCCTCTCATTACCTGCGTTATGCGATCCTCTTGGACGATCCGCGCCAGTTTCTCTCAGCCGACATCGTCGAACTGGAATGAACGAAAACAAGAGAGTCGGGATGTCTATGGCGTCTTTCGGTATATCGTTGGGGTTTGCGTCCGGTTGTCACGGAGCGACCATGTTTCGAGGAGGGGCGATATGAAGAGAAAAACGGTTGCCGGCATGACCGCCCTGCTGGCCGGATTTGCGTTGGCATCGATGCCAGAACTCGAACCGGCTTTTTCCGCCACGCAGGTCGAGAAGGGTGCGGCGAAGCTCGTCTGGAGGAAAACCGGAGAGGGCGTCGAGACGACCGTGCTTTCGGAACAGGACGCGGGGCTCGATCTCGCTGGCGTGACGCTTACGCGGAAAACGTCCGAAGCGCCCGGACGCCGTGAGGTCGTGTACACGGTCGAAAACGGAACAAAGGAACTCCGCTACGCTTCGTTCGGTTGGCGCACGGTTTTTTCGATTGCGGACGGCAACGACCGGAACTGGTTCCCCACCACGGATAACGTGATCGATCTCACATCGCAAAGTTCCCTGTGGGGGTATTACACGAAGCCCGGCAACTGGCAATTCGCGCTTGTCGAGCCGTGGTTCGCCGCATACAACCCCGGCCACAAGAAGGGGTTCGCATTTCTTTTCGACTTCAACACGCTTTGCGCCGCGTTCGGCGCGAACGACATGATGACGCGGGGCGTGCTCTTTGATGGCGGCATGCTGCCGCCCGGCAAGAAGGTCACCGTAACAACCGTCGTGCGCGAACTCTCGGGACTACCGTCCCTTGCCACGGTGAATGACCGGTTCGCCGCCGGATTCTCGGGGCCGGAAACCTCTCCGTCGCTGAGTGTCCTCGCTTTCGAGGATCTGTCTCTCGACGGCACGGCCACACAGACGGACGTAAACGGAAAAATCCTCGGTTCCGCAGTTGTGAAGGCGGACGTGAAAGCCGGACGGGTCGCGAACGTCTGCGTGATCAAGAGCGACAAGCCCGAAACGCAGTCCGTCCTCTCCGCAGACCTGAACGGCATAAAGTTCGAGTTTTTCCGTGAGAACGGTTTCAGGATGGCGTCTCTCCCGATGGTGCCAGCCGTTTGGACGCATCACCGGCCGATGCCGGTTAAGAAACTCGAAGTTCCCATCGCAGTGAAACAAACCGCGAAGAACAAGGCGCTCCTCCTGTTCGGCTTCTATGCGAACTTCTTTCGTTTTCCGGAGATGTTTCCCGAATTCGAATTTACGATCCTTTCCGCAACCCCGCAAGGCATTATGAACAGTCCTCCGTATTCGACGATTGGCGAGTACAAATATATTTTCATGGGCGATGTGAATGAGGAAAGCGTGCGTCCGATCATGACGCGTCTTGCAGCGTATGTCAATAGCGGCGGGACACTCGTTCTGGGCGGCGGTCCCTTCGCGTACGGCTGCGGTGGATACACGGGAACGTTTCTCGAAGAAATGCTGCCCGTGAAGACGCGGCCCTTCGACTGTCTTCCGGCGTGTGTCTCGGACAAGGATGGCCGTACCGCAGTCGCTTTCGACACGGGAGATGCGAAGGTCTTCTGGATCCATCGGGATGAGGTGAAACCCGGAGCGGAGGTCCTCCTCAAAACCGTTGCCGGCGATCCGCTTCTTGTGAAGGGCAGGTACGGGGAAGGGACGGTCTACGCGTTCCTCGGTGCGCCGATTGGTGACGCGGCCCGCGACGCGAAAGCCTTTTGGAATGACAACCCAAGCTATCTTGAAACGTTGAAGGGACTCCTCAAATGATACCTCTCGTTGCTCTGCTCGCGGCGATCACGCCGCTCAGGATTATCCCGAACAAGATTGTCTATCCGGTTAACGAGTCCGGATTGATGACTGTCGTGTTGACAAACAAGGCGTCGGATCAAGCCACCTCGACCGTGAAAGTTGAAGAAATCTGGGGGATTGAAGGTGCTTCCCGCTGCATTCATGAGGCCGGAATATCCTTGGCCGGCCATGAGGGAAGGACGCTGAAAATTCCCTGGCCGGGGAGCCGGGAAAGGTACGGGCGCGAAATACGCGTGACGACCATTGTGGATGGGAACCCGACCGGGTCGCGCTCGGAATATTTCAATGTCATCGACGAGTGGTGGCGCGTGAACCAGGGGTGCGGGCTCAGTACGGCGCGCGGGGTGGTCACACCGGGCCTGAAGCACATGCTCGACCACTACGGTTACGGGACAAACGATTGGCATGACTGCGCAGGGCAGATGACGCATGTGGCGTGGGAACGCAACATGCCCGGCATGGGGCCGTTCATGGGGTATCACACGATGGAGACACGCTGGCAGATGCAGAAATCGTCTGTCGGCGGAAACTTCATCACGACAACGTATCCCGACGATATGAAATGGATCACGCCGAACGGTAGCGCCCCGCGATGGACCGGAAAGATCCGGAAGGACACGCGCATCTCGCATGACTGGGGATTCCATCATACCCGTTTCACAATCTACTTTATGGAGGGTCCATACGGCTTCGAACTCGCGCGTCAGAACCCAGAGTATATGTTGCGTAACGCGCGCGGACAGTACGAGGGGCGGTATATGGATGTGAACACCGATCCGGTGAAGATTTCCGTGCAGGACAATCCGCAGCACTATCCCTGGACCTACGTCGAGCCGAATTTTTTCCGCGAAGACGCCTTCGACTGGGCGATTGACGACCTCGTGACATGCGTCACGGCACTTGAAGAGGATGGCGTCTATTTCGACGGGCGTTACATGAAGAAACAGGGATACGACGCTTTCGGGAACAATCTGCAGAAAGTCTATGACCGGGACCTGTGTGTCGCGCGCAACATGGAAAAGACGAAGGCGAAGATCTTCGACGCGAATCCAAACGCCTACATCTGGTCCAACGGAGGCAGTGCGGCGGATCCCGAACTTGTGATCGCGAGTCATCCTCAGAGCGGGCTTCTAAATGAAATTCAGTGGCCGTTTCTCCTCAATCCGTCGCGTTCGGATCATTCGTACCGCGGTTTTCTGGAGTCGCTGCTGAAAACCCGTAATGCGACATGGTTCGGCGGCAAGTACGTGAAGACGCCATCGAAAATCATGCATTGCGGCTATCTCGCGACCCGGTG
>Ga0116161_1002380_pt1 | contig 17957 bp, 12 predicted proteins | sample AD_JPNAS3_MetaG_FD_89877 | JGI IMG/M metagenome (GOLD analysis project Ga0116161, IMG submission 89877) | Active sludge microbial communities of municipal wastewater-treating anaerobic digesters from Japan - AD_JPNAS3_MetaG | ecosystem: Engineered > Bioreactor > Anaerobic > Digestate | place... | reverse complement strand
GTGCCAGATTTTGGGGTTTTTAAGATTATTTTCATCCCCCTGTGGATAAAGTGTTTCACAAAACTTGTGAAACATTTTTTTGAAAAGCCAAAAATGTTTCACGCGAAACACTTTGTGCCAGATTTTGGGGTTTTTAAGATTATTTTATCACCCTGTGGATAAAGTGTTTCACAAGTTTTGTGAAACAATATTGTGCGACATATCAATAAATTAAAAAGGCAGCTTTCCTTGACAAAAACTAAATTTATTGTGAAATATAATAAAATATTCCCATTCGTCAGTTTATTGCTAAATTTATAGTGATAATTCTATAAAAAATTGTCGTTATAAATTAATTATATATTATTGCCTAAAATTTTTTATTTTGTTTATATTTGGAGTGGCAGCGAAATCTTTTAGCTTTCGCTGCCACCTTACTGAATAATTGCTATTAATTAATAATCAACTATCGCTACCATTGATGGAATTTTCATGACCGCTGTTTCTTAGTGTCACCCCGAGAGCCCGCCTATATCCGGCGGGTAAACCTGCCTGCCGATAGGCGGAGAAAAAATCTCACGCACAACAATGAGTTCCACTGTCATTCTGAACGAAGTGAAGAATCCCACGCACAGTAATGGTTGCTGATTATTGCTGAAAGCCATAGGATCCTTCAGGCTTCGCCTTCAGGATGACAAAATGGAGGTTGTCATTCTGAACGAAGTGAAGAATCCCACGCACAGCAAATTCCGCAGTCATTCTGAGCGAAACCCTACCTGCCGGTAGACAGGGTTTCGCTCAGAATGACATTAGACGAACGAACGTAACCAGAAGTTATTGAGTTAAACTAGCGTGGCGGCGAAATTCTAAAAGAATTTCGCCGCCACCAAAAAGTTTAGAAAAAATTATAATAATTCATTTTAAATTTCCATTTTGATTTTTTTATTTTTTTATTTTTTTCTTCTTTCTTTTTTTAAAAAAATTATTAAAATAAAAATGATTCATGAAAAAAACAAACAAGAAAAAATTGATAATTTTTATTACCATTTTAATAGTGATAATTGCCTCACTGCTTTTTATTTTTAACATTAATAAGTCATCAAAAAATCCTTCAGAAACGATAGGGCAAATTCAAGAATTGAATTCCAAAATTTTTAATTTAATAGAACAAAATGAAAATCTATTGTCTTTAATAGAAGATAAATATAAACAAAATCAATTAAAGGAAGCATTAGATAATTCTTTGGAATTAAAGAAAGCAATCCAAGAATTAACCAATGATTCGCTTCAAATAACTGAACTTTTAAAAAATGTTGTAGTAAATTTAGGAAGTGTTGATAAAAACAATCGCGCTATTTTTGAAGAAATTACTCAGTTGGAAATTAATGCTATGAATTATTTAGTATCTTATTCTTCGTATAAAGAAATTCTTTCTCAGCAAATCGGAATAGAATATGAATCTCAACTTGATAATAAAACATTAGAAAACAAAGCCGATGTTTTAGAAACAACCAATCAAATGAAAGAACTCTTAAAAAATATTAAAGACAATATAAACTCAGCTAATAAATTATTAGAAAAAATTTAATTATGAAAAAAAATAATATTTTAATTATTTTAGATGGATGGGGAATTGGCTCACGTGACGCCTCTAATCCTATTTACACAACTAAACCAGAAACAATAGAAAATTTTAAAAAAAATTATCCGATGACCAGCTTACAAGCGAGTGGAATTGCGGTTGGTTTACCTTGGGGTGAAGCAGGCAATAGCGAGGTTGGACATTTAACAATGGGCATTGGAAAAATTATTTATCAATATTATCCTCGTATAACCTTAAGTATTGAAAACGGAGAATTTTTTAAAAATAAAGCATTAAACAATGCCTTTGATTCGGCTTTAAAAAATAATTCTACCGTTCATTGTTTAGGTTCATTATCCGAAGGTCATGTTCATAGTGCTTTTAATCATATTTTAGCCTTGTTAGAAATGGCTTCGCGAAAAAATGTTTCTAAAATTTATTTTCATTTTTTTACTGATGGTCGTGACAGTCCGCCTAAATCAGGCAAAGGATTGGTGGAAAAATTTTTATTAGAATTAAAAAAATATAATATTGGTAAAATTGGTAGTTTATCCGGAAGATATTATGCTTTAGATCGTTCTAAAAATTGGGCTTTAACCGAAAGAGTTTATAATCTTTTAACAAAAGGTGATGGTAAAAAATCAAAAAATCCTTTAGAAGTTTTTGATTATTATTATCAAAAAAACTTAACCGATCCTTATGTTGAACCAACGCTAATTATTGAAAGCGATGATAAATCTACTTGGCCATTAATTAAAGATGGCGATAGTTTAATTTTTTTTGATTTTCGAGAAGATAGTATTCGGCAATTAACTAGCGCTTTTGCTTTAGATAATTTTATTTTTTTTCCACGCCAAAAAATTTATAATTCACACATTACTACAATGATTCAATATGATGAGACATTTAAAACTGATGTAGCTTTTTTCCCAGAAAAAATAGAAACTTCTCTTTCTGCTTATTTAAGCGAAAAAGGATTAAAACAAATGAAAATTGCTGAAACAGAAAAATATTATCACCTAACTTATTTCTTTAATGGTTTAACGGACAAAATTTTTAATAATGAATTCCGTATTCTAATTCCTTCTAAAGAAATTCCTCATGTCGATGAATTTCCGACAATGCGAGCACCAGAAATTACTCAACGTTTAATTGCGACAATAACAGAAAATGTTTATGATTTTATTGCAGTTAATTATGCTAATCCTGATTCTTTGGCTCATTCAGGAAATTTTAATGCCATGGTTGAAGGAATTAAAATTATTGACCAACAATTAGCCAAAGTTTATGAAGTGGCTAAAAAATTAAAAGCGACTTTGTTTATTACTTCTGACCACGGTAATGCCGAAAGATTATATGATCCTTTAACTGGCGAAAAAGATACCTATCATAATGCTAATCCTGTTCCTTTTTATATAGTAGACGAAAGTTTTCGTCTAAAAATTCCTCGTACCGATGAACAAATTCAAGAATTAGAAGCACAAACAACTGGTTCGTTATGCGACATAGCGCCAACAATTTTAGAATCTATGGGATTAGAAATTCCTAATCAAATGAATGGACAAAGTTTACTCACTAATCTTATTTCGTACTTATAATAATTAAATAATTTTTTAATTAAAAATTAATGCAATAGTTGTAATAAGTGAGGCGGTGATGTTTATTTTAAAAAATAAACATCACCGCCTCGGAAAAATAAAATTAAAAGCTATTCCTTATTATTTATAATTTTTAATTTTTAGATTATAATAAATTTTATTAGCTAAAAATCAGTCAAATTTTTATTAATTTTTAAAATAAAAATATGAAATTTTATAATTACCCTTTTTTAAAAATAGAAAAAAAATGGTTAACTCAATGGCAAAAAAATAATTATAAAAATTTTCAAGCAAAAGATTTTTCTAAAAAATCAAAATATTATGTTTTAGAAATGTTTCCTTATCCATCGGGCGAAGGACTTCATGTTGGACACGTAGAAAATTATACGGCTGGCGATATTTACAGTCGTTTTAAAAAAATGCAGGGGTATGAAGTTATTCATCCGATGGGTTGGGATGCTTTTGGTTTGCCAGCAGAAAACTATGCAATAAAAGTAAAAAAACAACCATCGGAAATTGTAGCCAAAAACATTAAAGTTTTTAAAAAACAACTTTTGAGAATGGGGTTTGCTTATGATTGGAAAAGAGAAATTAATACTACTGATCCTAAATATTATAAATGGACTCAATGGATGTTTTTAAAACTTTTTGAAAAAGGATTAGCCTATGAAAAAGAAGCGCCAATTAATTTTTGCCCATCGTGTAAAACCGGTTTGGCCAATGAAGAAGTAAGCGCTGATGGAAAATGTCAACGCTGTGGCGCGCCAGTAGAAAGAAAAATGTTAAAACAATGGTGGATAAAAATTACCGCTTACGCAGAAAAATTATTAAAAGATATTGATAGTCTTGATTGGCCCGAAGATATTAAAGAAATGCAAAAAAATTGGATTGGAAAATCAACTGGCCATCAAATTAAATTTGCTATTAAAGATAAAAATAATTTCAAAATCAGTGAAGTAGAAGTTTTTACCACGCGAATTGATACGTTGTTTGGCGCTACTTATTTGGTTTTGGCGCCAGAACACTCCTTGGTTAATCAACTAAAAGATTACATTAGTAATCGCTATGAAGTAGAAAAATATATTGAAGAAACAATGCAAAAATCGGAACTAGAAAGAACGGATTTGGCCAAAACAAAAACCGGCGTAGAATTAAAAGGAATATTAGCTGTTAATCCGACAAATAAAAAATTAATTCCTCTTTGGATTTCTGACTATGTTTTAAGTCATTATGGCACTGGCGCAATTATGGCCGTGCCAGCTCATGATGAAAGAGATTTTGAATTCGCTAAAAAATTTAAATTAGAAATTATTGAGGTTATTAGTCCTGATGGTGAAAAACATCAATTAGAAAATGCTTATATTGGCGATGGGGTTTTAATAAACTCCGGTCCATTTAATGGATTAAATAATAGAGAAGCTCAAGCAAAAATTGCTTTATTTGTTGGCGCGAAAAAGGTGACAAATTATAAAATGCGAGATTGGATTTTTTCTCGTCAACGTTATTGGGGTGAACCAATTCCTATTATTCACTGCCCAAAATGCGGAGCCGTGCCAGTACCAGAAAATAAATTACCTTTAATGTTACCAAAAGTAAAATCTTATGAGCCAACTGGTACAGGAGAATCACCATTAGCGGTTATTGATAATTGGGTTAATACTAAATGCCCTCGGTGTGGTGGTCCAGCCAAAAGAGAAACAAACACTATGCCTCAATGGGCGGGTTCTTGTTGGTATTATTTGCGTTATCTTGATCCTAAAAACAATAAAAAATTTGTTGACATAAAAAAAGAAAAAAGATGGTTGCCAGTTGATATTTATATTGGTGGAAAAGAGCATGCCGTACTTCATTTGCTTTACGCGCGTTTCTGGCATAAATTTTTAAAAGATATTGGTACGGTTACCACTGCTGAGCCATTTAAAAAATTAGTTAATCAAGGAATTATTTTAGGAGCTGATAATCGAAAAATGTCTAAATCATTTAAAAACGTTGTTAATCCTGATGAGGTTGTTTTGCAATATGGCGCTGATGCTTTAAGAATGTATGTAATGTTTATGGGGCCATTGAATGATATGAAAACTTGGAATACCAATGGCGTTAATGGTTTATCTCGTTTTATTAATCGTATTTGGAGTTTTTATCAAAATCAGATAAAGTTTACTGGCAAAATAGCGATTGATAAAGAAATAGAAAAAACAATTCATCAAACAATCAAAAAAGTAACAGACGATACGGAAAATATGCGTTTTAATACGGCTATTTCAGCAATGATGGAATGTTTAAACAAAATGCAAGAAAAAGAAATAAAAATAAGTAAACAATTATTAGAAAATTATTTAAAAATATTAGCGCCATACGCTCCGTTTATTACTGAAGAGTTGTGGCAAGAATTGGGACACAAAACTTCTATCCATGATGAAAAATGGCCAAAATATAATGAAAAATATTTACAAGAAAATAATTTTGAATTATTAATACAAGTGAATGGAAAATTACGAGCAAAAATTTCTGCGCCATTAAATATTTCTCAATCAGAAGCGGAAAAATTAGCTTTATCTAACGATCAAGTGCAGAAATTTATTAAAAACAATAAACTTAAAAAAATAATATTTGTTAAAAACAAATTAATTAATTTTGTTATTTAATTTTTATTTTTTCTTTTTATTTTTTTTAAAAATCAATTTAACTTTTTAAAGATGGCTCTAATTTAAAAAGTTAAATTATTTTAAAAATTAAATAAGTCGATTAAATAAAAATTAATTATGAAACAAAATGATTATTTGCCGTCAGCGGCGACAAATCAGAAGGGTAAAAAACCCAAAAAGAAAAAGAAATTATTAATAATTACTTTAATTTGTGTCGTTATTATCGTGCTTTTTGGTGTTAGTGGTACTTTCGGAGTAATTAAAGAAAGAATTCAACGAACTATAGATACTTATAAAACCCAAAAAGCCATTGAACAATTTTATCAAGGTTTAGACGAATATTATCAAAAATTTGCCGAAGATATTTACGGCGGCAAAACGCCTCAAGAAACATTAGATATGTTTATTGAAGCATTAGAAAAAGGTGATATTGATTTGGCAGCTAAATATTTTGCCATGGATGATAATTTAAGTAGAAAAGAGTGGGAAGATGGATTAAAACAAGCCCAACAAGAAGGTAGAATAGAAGAAATTATAAAAGAATTAAAAAAAGCTCAACCATCAAGCTCACAACCTGGTTACGAAACAGCTTATGAGTTTATGATATTAGGCGAAAGTGGATTGGCAGATTATTCTGTCGAAATGGAATTCAATCAATATTCTGGTGTTTGGAAAATAAAAAGTATGTAAATTTTTAATAGCAATCTATTTTTTAGATTGCTATTTTTTGTTTTAAAGATTTATTTTTTAAGTCGTTTTTTTAGATAATTTAAAAATATGTTTAAAAAGATCTTTTTATTCTTTTTTAGTTTTGGTATTATTTTTATCCCATTAAATGCTTTGGCTTATAACAACATTACCACTCATCCGGCTTTAACTTCAGAAATGGTTAAATTACACAATAATTTTTCCGAGAAAAAAATTAATAATGAAGAAAAACAATGGACAATGGATGGTAGTAGCGAAGAGGACGTACCAGTAACACGCACTTTAAATCATTTTTACGATCCCATTTATCAAACAGGACTATCTGGTGATATTAACGCAGAGGAATTAACACCTTTTATTAAAATTTTAGAGCCAATGATTTTATCAGCTAAAGATTGGGCGCAAGATTCTTATGCTCAAGCTACTTTTTTAGCTGAAGCGTATAAAAATGCTGCTTTAAATCCGTATGCTCAATCAACCAAAAGCGCAGTTGAAATTTTAACAACGCACACGTGGGAAAAAGCCATTAATAGTTATATTAATGGTGATAAACAAGAAGCTTTTAAAAATTTAGGACATGTTCTTCATTTAATTGAAGATATGGCTATCCCAGCACACGTAAGAAACGATCATCATATGAGAGGCGATGCTTACGAAATTTGGACAACTCAATTTGGGCCAAACAATATAGATGTTGTTTCTCAACTATCTGGTCGTAGACCTTTAAAATTTAATTCTTTAAATCAATATTTTGATTATTTAGCTACTTACACCAATACCCATTTTTATAGCCAAGATACTATTGGTATTCAAGAAGGTTATAATCAACCCGAATGGAATTATTTAAACACTAAAAAGATAGGTAATTTTTTATATAGTATATATCAAGATGATTTCGGAGAGTATTTATTAGTAAAACGAAAAGTGGGAAATAGTTTAATGATAACAACAAAGAATAGTATATCGGTTAACGATGAGTTGATCCATTCCGACTATTGGTCGCACTTATCAAAACAAGCAGTTTTAACCGGTGCCGGCGTAATTGATTTATTTTTTCAAGAAGTAGAAAAGTATAAAAATGATTTAGCGTTTAAAGAAAGAATTAACAAAACAATAATTTCTACTACAATTGAAAATATCAAAGAATTTTTTGGAAATTTATTTGGTGGTGAAAAAACAAAAATTGCTGATTCTAATTCAGAAAAAATTATTAATTCAAATTTAAACAACAGCAATGAACAATTCAATGAAATTAATTTATTTTCTACTCCTTTACCTCAAGCCGAATTTTTTAACGAGGTAATTGTTACTCCTACTCCTTTTCCAAATCTTTCACCAACTCTTTTACCCTCAAAAACTCCTTCACCATCACCAACAAAAACACCATCTACAACACCTACTTTTTCACCGTCGCCTTCACCGTCATTAACACCAACACTGTCACCATCACCTTCGCCATCATTAATACCAACACCAACGCCATCACCTTCAACTATTTCTTTGCCAACCTTCGGTTCTTCTTCAAAAACAATTAATTTTTGTTCAATTTCTAATGGCATTTCTGCAAGCAATAAAATTATTATTAATGAAGTGGCGTGGATGGGGACAGAAAATTCGTCTAATGATGAGTGGATAGAATTAAAAAATATTTCTAATGAATCAATTAATATTTTCAACTGGCAATTAATTGATAAAGACAGTCAAATTAAAATTTCTTTTCCTAATAAAATTTTAGCGCCAGGTGAATTTTATCTTTTAGAAAGAACTGATGATGATTCAGTAGTTGGTATAAAAGCTGATGTAATTTTTAATGGCGCAATAAATGATGCTAATGAAACTTTACAGCTCTTTGATAGTAATTGCGCTTTACAAGATGAAGCTAAAACAAATAACGAGGGATTATGGCCGGCTGGCAATAAAGATGAAAAACGATCAATGGAGCGGGACACAGATTTAACTTGGCATACTTATAATGGAGAAATTAATAATAATGGAATATACGGTACGCCCAAACAAGAAAATAGTTTAAAAACAATTGAGCCATCGCCATCGCCATCAGAAACTCCATCACCAACACCCTCACCATCATCAACACCTTTGTCCCCTCTTATTGTTACTTCTTCAAAAATTTTAATTTCTGAAATTTCTTATGATTCTACTGGTTTAGAAAAAGAAAAAGATTTTATTGAATTATATAATCCCAACGATTATGATGTAGATTTAAAAAACTGGTCACTTAAAATTATTAAAAATAATAGCACTTCCACTGAAACAAAATTAAGCACTATTGGATATCATTCAACAGAAAATCATATTATTCCTGCTTATGGATTTTTCCTAATTGCTAATACTAATTTTAGCACTACTACGTATGGTCTTAATCCTGATATTATTCGTTCTTCTTTTAGTTTACCAACGCCAACAACAACAAATGATTTTTATACTGTTAAATTATTAGATGGAGACGAAGTAATTATTGATGAAATAAATTATCATCAAGACAATAATTTATTAGATAAAAGCTTAGAAAGAAAAGCCAATGCTAGTTCAACAATTGAATCAATGATTAGTGGCAATGATCTATTTTTAGGCAATAGTTATGACTCCAATTTAATGACTGATTTTATTATTCGCTCGCCTCAACCACAGAATTCCTTTAGTTTGCCCGAGCCACGCGAAAAACCGCCTAAACCAATAAATATTTCCGGGGAATTTTCTACTAATAGTGAATTAATTTTAACTTTTTCTCTAAATTATAATTACTATGATTATGTTACTGATAATTTTTCTAGCTCAACAATTCAATTTTCTTCTACTTCTCCGATTTTAGATTTTGAAGCTTTATATTCAACTTCTTCTAATGATTTTTCTAATCCAGATTTTTTAAATTCTCCTCCAACAAAATTAGAAATTATTCAAGCGGATTGGGAAAACAATTTTTTTAAAGGAAAATTAATAGACGCTGACGAATTTTCTTCAACTAGTAATTTGTATTTAGTTTTGATATCAAAAGACAAAGAAGGAATGTTATCAGATTTTTCGGAAATAGTAATGGTAAAAGATTCAGAAATTTTGCCAATACCAATAGAAGAGTCTGTTCAATTAGCGCCGCTAATTTTTTATTCTAGCAAAGAAGGTGAGATAAATTATAGTGCCGGATTTCGTCTATCTTATTGGGATGCGGCATATCATGCTTTTGAATATAGGTTTATTAGTCAAGAATCTGGCTATCTTAAAGAAATTAAAACTCCGGTTCAATTTTCTAATTGTGCTCCAATGGTTAAAATTGAAATTTATTCTATAGAAAATGAAAGCGCAAAAAAATTACTTGGTCAATCAAAATCTGCTATTATTTTAAATTTTTTTAATGACTCCAAATATTTCGATTGGGATTTTGAAGATGGCGATATTGTTTTTCAAAAAAATCAGCAGTATTTAATTCGTTTTGCGCTGGAAGGTACTTCAACTAATAATTGTTGGGCAGAATTTTACAGTAAAGATAAAAAACTTTCAGCAGATATTTATGGCTATAAAACTTCTTTAAAAAATTTAGTTCAAAAAACTGATAATTATAATCCTCTTCCGGAAGAAGAAACTATTTTAGATAAAAATGAAATTACTTTTGCGGCGCAGGTTTTTAGTTCTGACAATCAACCAGTAAAATTACAAGTGGAATTGCGATCACGACAAGAAAGTTTTGATGATAATATCAAAAATAAGGATTCTCATCTTTACGAAAGTAATTATTCTATTTCGGGTCAAACAATAGAAATAACCGTAAATAATTTAATTGACGATGCTTATCATTGGAGAGCCCGAGTGGTTGATATTAATGGTAATTCATCATCTTGGTATTATTATGGCAATCCACTAAAGTATTACTTCGGACAATATGACCGTCCGTCTCCAGTTTATGATGATAAAAATAATTCTGATTTTTATGTTGATGTTGAACGAAGCGACTATCCAGAAAATACTTTATATTATCAACCAATAAACAAATTACCAGATGATAATAGTAATTTTAAAGCAATAATTAGAACCAATGATATTTATAGGGGAATGTTTTTTACTTTTAAGCCTCATCAAAGTGGTTATGTTGATTCTGCCGAAATAGAAGTTAAGTATGGAAATTGTGGTTTTTATATAACTTTAGAAATTTATCCACTTTTTCCTAATCAAAATGATGGTTTGCCAAATGAAAAGCAATTATTGGCTGTTTCAACTAGTACTAAATATAACTTTATTTCAAGTTTCAATAATTATCAAATTTTTTATTGGAAATTTGATAATCTTTATTTAGAAGATGATCAGTATTATGCTTTAAAAATAAAAGTAGCGGATGATGTTGAAGCTGGACCGGGAAATTGTTATGCTATGTTTGGGCTTAATGATGATAAAACTAATTCAAAAATATATGATTTTAGAAATAATAATTTTTATTTAGATTTTAGCGATGATTTAAGATTAATTATTTATAAAAAAGACGAATCGAAAATAAAACAACAAAATGAACAAAATAAAAATTTATTAAAGATAGTAAACAATAATGAAATAATAAATGATTCTTCAACCACTACTTCAAAATCTGATATAAAAACTGAAAACAACGAAGAATCACTAAACGAATTAACGTCTGAAAGTAGCTCTTCTTTAGAATTTTTAAATTCTAATCCAGATTCAGCTATGGTTTTACCAAAAGAATCACTTTTGCCATCAGAAACAACAATTACCAATAATAACGAAGAAGAAATTAAAAACGAAAATGAGGATAAAAATAAAAATAATGAAAGTATTGATTCAATAGAAAAAAATGAAATTGATAATGAAAATAAATTAGAATAATAAAATATTTATTTTAAATTTTAAAAAAGACGATCTATTGATCGTCTTTTTAGTACCGCCACCGGGAATCGAACCCGGATTTACACCTTGAAAGAGTGTTGTCCTAACCATTAGACGATGGCGGCATAATTTTTATTATTAATACTTTTATTATACAGATAAATAAAAATTTTCAATCTTTTTTGCATTTTTTATAAATTTCTTTAAAATAAAATTAAATTTGTGCCCTCGTAGTTCAATGGATAGAATAGCTCCCTTCTAAGGAGCGGATGGGGGTCCGATTCCTCCCGAGGGCACTGAATCGGGCTGTAGTGTAACGGCTAGCACGAGTCCTTTGGGAGGATTTAGTCCGGGTTCGAATCCCGGCAGCCCGACAAAAATAAGTTATTAGATTTTTAAATCATATTAATTTTTATTTTGTGAATTAATAGCGATGTTGAAGTAGTAGAAAATGATAGTGTGTGGCGGCGAAATTCTTTTAGAATTTCGCCGCCATCATACTAATTTAACTCAATAACTTCTAACTACGTTTAAAATGACATTAGTGAGAGATTATATTTAAAATCAGACTAATAAATACTTATTTTAATTTACTGTTTTAGGTATATTTTGCTATTTTTTAGTTTTTTATTAAAATAAATTTAATGTATAAGCGTGAAAGAAATCTTTATCAACCGCAATCAAAAGAACCATTTGCTTTAAGTCGGACAAAAATCGAAAATTTTATTAAATGTCCACGCTGTTTTTATTTAGATTGTCGATTGGGAATTTCTCAACCGCCGGGATTTCCTTTTTCTTTAAATAATGCTGTTGATCTTTTATTAAAAAAAGAATTTGATATTCATCGAGCATCTTTAAACCCCTATCCATTAGAAGAACGTTATGGTTTAAAATTAAAACCGCTAGATGATAGTCGTATTGAAGATTGGCGAAATAATAGAATAGGTATTAGATATTTGCACAAACCGACTAATTTAGAAATTTTCGGCGCTATTGATGATGTTTGGGTAGATGATAAAGGAATGATATACATTGTTGATTTCAAAAGTACTAGCTCACAAAATGAAATAACTCTTAATGAAGAATGGAAGAATGATTACAAAAGACAAATGGAAATTTATCAATGGCTTTTTAGAAAAAATGGTTTTAATGTTTCAAATACGGGTTATTTTGTTTATTGCAATGGTAAAACCGACAAAGAAGCTTTTGATAAAAAATTAGAATTTGATATTTCGGTTTTGCCTTATGAAGGCAATGATTCTTGGATCGAGCCAACTCTTTTAGAAATTAAAAAGGTTTTAGATTCTGATAAAATTCCGGAAGCTAATTATCAATGTAATTATTGTAGTTATTATAATTTACGAGCTAATGAAGAAAAAAAATAAATTTCTATTGATTAAAATTGCAAAATCAAATAAACTTAAAAATTATTATGAAAATATTTAAAAAAATTCTATTTCCTTTTTTTATTTCCTTGATATTTATTGGAGGGTTATTTTTTGTTTTTCAAAAAACTTCGGCTAGTACTAACGAAACTTTAAATATTTATTTTTTTTGGGGAGATGGTTGCCCACATTGCGCTAAAGAAGAAATATTTTTACAAAACTTAAAACAAAAATATGAAAATATAAAAATTAATGATTATGAAGTTTGGTATAATCAACAAAATCGCAATTTACTAATGACTATTGGTAAAAAACTAAATGCTGATATTAATGGAGTGCCATTCACAGTAATAGGAGGAAGCGCTGTTTCTGGTTATTACAATGATGAAACCACCGGCGCTCAAATAGAAAATTATGTTAAAGAATGCTTAAAAAATAAATGCGAAGATCCAGTAGCCGAAATCGTTGGTTTAAATATAAACGAAACACCAAAAACCACTTCTCAATTATCGCCATTAATTTCGCCAACACCAACGCCCACTCCTGTATTAAAAGAAGAAATTACCATTAAGGCTTATTTGTTTTTTAGTAAAGGTTGCCCTTTGTGTAATGCAGAAAAAAATTATTTAGAAAGCATCAAAGAAAAATATCCTAATTTAGAAATTCAACTTTTAGAAATTTCTAAAAAAGAAAATTTAGAAATTTTTAAAAAGACGGCCGAAGAATTAAATTTAGAAAATCCTTCTATTCCTCTTTTGGTAATTGGAAAAAATTATATTTTAGGATGGAAAGATGAGCAAACCACTGGACAATTAATAGAAAATGATATCCAATGCGCTATTGACACGGGGTGTCCTGATATTGTTGGTAATTTAATTTCTTCTATTAATTTAAAAACTGATTCTTCTTTGCCGGAAAAAATAGATATTCCTTTAATTGGCGAAATAGAAACTAAAAATTTATCTCTACCTATTTTAACTATTATTTTAGGTGGAATCGATGGTTTTAATCCTTGCGCAATGTGGGTTTTGGTATTTTTGATTAGTTTTCTTTTGGGAATGAAGGACCGAAAAAGAATGTGGATTTTTGGCTTAACGTTTTTAATCATTTCCGGAATTATTTATTTCTTATTTATGGCTGCTTGGCTTAAATTAATTTTATTTATTGGCGCTATCTTTTGGATAAGATTGTTTGTTTCTTTAATTGCGATTGGTGGTGGCGCCTATAATTTAAAAGAATTTTTCACTGAAAAGGATGATGCAACTTGCAAAGTAACTGATGAAAAAAAGAAAAAGAAAATTGTTCAGAAAATGAAAGAAATTGTAAAAAAAGATTCTTTTTGGTTAGCTTTAGGAGGAATTATCGTCTTAGCTGCTTCAGTTAATTTAATTGAGTTAGTTTGTTCAGCTGGATTGCCAGTTGTTTTTACTCAAGTTTTGGCAATGAGCAATTTATCACAATGGCAATATTTATTATATATGCTGCTTTATATTTTTATTTATATGCTTGATGATATTATTGTTTTTGGAGCAGCAATGTTGGCTTTAAAAGTAACAGCAAAAACTAATAAATATACTCACTATTCACATTTAATAGGAGGAATCTTAATGATAATTATTGGCCTACTTTTAATTTTTAAACCGGCGTGGTTAATGTTTGGTTAATTTCATAAAAAATTGATTTTCTTTAAGAAAAAATTAGAATAGAAAATATAAAAGGGCCTGTAGCTTAGTTGGTAGAGCGCCTCGATGGCATCGAGGAGGTCAGGGGTTCGAGTCCCCTCAGGTCCACTAATTAATTATTATTATTTGGAAGCAAGCCAACTGCTTGGCTTGCGTGGGGACGAGAAGCGCGCAGCGTTAGGCGAGTTTTTTAACCAAAAGTTAGAAAGGCAAGCATCGCGAGCGGCGGCCTGCGAGAATTTGCCGTCAGGCAAATTACTTGTAGGCGAGTCCTCAGATTCACCAAATTAAATTAACCGCCTCGCTCGGGCGTTTCGCCCTCGCTTCGGCGGACAAAAATTGGAAGAGTTCAATAGGAGAAAAATTTTTTTATTTTTTTGTTAGTACCAACACATCCTGATCTATTGTTTCGCCTTTTTGATTTTCCCACGGAACCAAATCCTTCCAATCTCCGAGAAAAATATCAAAACCAAAAGATTCAGCAAGTTGTTTTATTTTCTCAGCTGAATGGTAATATTTAAGCGTTTCTGCACCTTCGAGATAACCTGATGTCGGATCACCTGATACTTTGAAAAACTTGACTGTAAAATTATCGCCGTCCTTTAATGTACGAGTTTCGTTGTCTGGAAATTCCGCACCGTTATACAAAAATCGCGCATTGGTAGAATAGCTTTTTAATTCCGGACTCATGTTTCCAATTGTGGCGATAAGTTTACCTCCATGTACCAGTTTTACAGATAATAGCGCAAACAACTCTTCCAAATTATCAATATGATCAATCGTATATTTCATGATAGCAAGGTCAAGTTTTTCATTTTCAAGTCCACGTAAATATTCCAATATTTCGCTTTTAACAAAGGTGATGACCTTCTGTCGGTTTTGATATTTTTCGTTTGAAATGTATTTTTTCGCCAGTTCGAGCATAATTGGCGAAATATCGACCCAATCAATATGTCCATCCTCGTTAATTAATTTGTTGAAAAATTTGTCATATCTGTCAGGGTGTGCACCACCACCTAACTCTGCGCAATAAATTGGAGCTTTCATATCCGCAGATTCTTGAAGTAGTATAGTGTCGACAATTTGTGCAACTTTAAAATTCTTTTCGTTCTGCTCAAGTTCAGCAAATTTTTCAGCAATTTCTGGTGAAAAATACATTTCAAGTCCCTTATGATTATTGGAAGGATTTTGTGGTTTTATTTCTGGATTCATAAAAAAATAAAAAATGTTTAAAATTAATAAAGAAAAAATATTTGCTATTTCTGATAACGTTTCGGGATATGAGAAGTTTCGCCGATATCCCTATTATCTAAAAATAGAAGGCGGCGAAATTTGGACGAAGAGAAATAATTTTTTTAATTTTTACTCCTCTAATTTTTTGTATTCTTCTTCTAATTTTTTTATTTCTTCATCCTCTGCTTTTTTCCACTGTTCTTCCAATTTTTTTACAGCTTCCCATTTCTCATTGTATTGAACAGCTAATTTATTGCATTTATCTACTATAGAATCAAATTCTTCTTTTGACAAACCCTCTTCGCCCGGCTTCATTTCAAGCTCATGAACTTGGTCCATCAGTTTCATGGATTCATCAAAAGCCTGATTTAATTCCTCGTAAAGTTGTTCTGCAGATTTCTCCGTCTCCGGAGATTTGAAAGACTCTGGTTTAAATTGTTCATTTATTATTTTTAATGTTAATTGAATGTATAATATCGACTTTTTGTTACATTTATACGAATTGAATGTATATTATTGTATAATTATTAGTGAAACATAATAATCACTTAACTGCCTTTATTTTACCAATTTTTATAAAATTATACAACAAAAATATTAAGAGGAGGAAAATTTTTATCCGCTTGCTAGTCCGTCAAAGACGGACAATGGAGTGGGAAGCGGCAGCGCTTTTTGCACCAGCAGAAAGGTAAGGCAGAAAAATTTTCTTTTCTTAAAGGAAAAAATAAAAAGAAAGGGGGATGCCAAATCAAAAAATGCGAAGAACATTTTTTGTGGGATACGCGATCGACGGCAGGATAATACAATGATAGTCGTACAATATTGAAAGCCGAGAGATCCTTCGCCTGCCTACCGGCAGGCAGGCCTGCCTGCCGGTAGGCAGGCCCGCCTACGGCGGGCAGGGATTGAAGCCTGCCTGCCGAAAGGTAGGAATCCTATCCACAGCAGTGATTGCTGATTTTTTAAAATCAGACTAATAAATACTTATTTTAAAATTATTTAATTAAATAGCGGCGAAATTCTTTTAGAATTTCGCCGCTATCGCTTGTTTTAATAATTTTTCACGCAAGCTAAGTAGTTGGCTTGCTTCCGGCTATAATTATAGTTTCGTTTTGTATCTTAATCTAACTGCGTTCTGGGTTCTTCCCATAACGTACAGCTATGTTTGAGTCTTTAATAAGCTTAAAAACTTGTTTCACAAAATCAAAAGAAGCTGGTCTATCAGGATGTTCTGGATCAAAAATGGTTAGTATAAACTCTCCCGGGATAGCTGTGTCTGTTTTAGCATCTAATACCTGTCTTTTTGTGTATTCTCGATCTTTATATTGGATTTTATTTTCCTTGAGAATTTTTATCGCAGGTTTTATTCCGTTTTCTGATACGATAAGATCGTTTTCCTTCAAACTCTCACCTCCCTCTTTAGATTCTTGTTTCTCTTCTCTTTTATTTTCTTGTTTATTTTCCTGCGACTCTAAGTCCTCTTTTTGTTTTTCTAATGCTTCTCGTTCGGCTTTTAGTTTTTCTAATTTGTCTTTTTCTAAAAATGTGCTTGGCGGTTCTTCTTCTATTGGCGGAAGGCCGAGTTTTTCTCGCACTTCATTCAATTTTGATTTTGTCTCATTGATTGATTCAGCCAATCTTGTTATTTCTTGTTGTAGAGATTCCATTTCATTTTCTAGATTTTTTAGCTGTTCCTCCGGCGATAACTCTGGTTTTTCCGACTTCTGCTCTTGTCCTTCTTCCACCTTCAATTTTTCCAGTTCTTCAGGCGTAAGTTCGCCTTCTAGATTTTTAGCAGCATTAACATCCGCTCCTATTTCGCTGGGGTTTAGTTCTGAATTATTTAGATTTTGAGTATTTTCAAATTCTGGCATAGATTTTATTAAAAAATTTTTTTATTTCTGTCAAAACATGGTTTAAGTCGATTGTTTTTCCGTGCTCTTTGGCGGTTTTGATTGGTGTGGCTCTGCCGCCTTTTCGGATTTTTGCGGGGGGTTTCCTTTACCGTCACAGGCAACGAAATACATTCGGACTATCTTTAATATACTACACTATTTCGGAAATAGCAAGCCAAGCAGTTGGCTTGCTTCTAGCCATAATTATGTGGACCGGAGGGGACTCGCCTACAAGTAATTTGCCTGACGGCAAATTCTCGCAGGCCGCCGCTCGCGATGCTCGCCTTTCTAACCTTTGGTTAGAAAACTCGCCTAATGCTGCGCGCTTCTCGTCCTCACGCAAGCCAAGCAGTTGGCTTGCTTCCGGCCATAATATTGGCTTGCTTCCGGTTATAATTATAGTGG
>Ga0116161_1002376_pt1 | contig 17974 bp, 17 predicted proteins | sample AD_JPNAS3_MetaG_FD_89877 | JGI IMG/M metagenome (GOLD analysis project Ga0116161, IMG submission 89877) | Active sludge microbial communities of municipal wastewater-treating anaerobic digesters from Japan - AD_JPNAS3_MetaG | ecosystem: Engineered > Bioreactor > Anaerobic > Digestate | place... | reverse complement strand
TAGGGCGTGTCCCGTTCGCCGACCCCGAGCGTAGCGAGGGGGCACGCCCTAATAAAAAATAACATATAAAAAACAAAAAACGAAAAATGAAAAATGCTTTGTTAATTGAATAAACTGCTATTTTATTTCTAAAAAACTCCCAAAATTTTATTTTTTTAAAGAAAATTGAAAAGAGAAAATTATATTCTCATTTTGTAAAATTTGAAAAAAATACTAAGTAACCTTAAGAAATTGCATATTTTACATTGTAAAGTAGGTTTCTTCAATTAAATCATCTATTTTTGTAAATAGTTTAAATTTTATTGTTTTCTATGTCTAATTTGTAGTTTTTGTTGTTAAATGTACATTTAATCACTTTTAATTATTTTAAGTTATTTCATACTTGTTTATTGTTATAAAATTATTAAATTTGAAATCTGGATATTAGTAATAATTAAAGAAAAATAAAAAATGGAAACTTTAACTTGTTCACTTCTCATTCAATCGGCTGATATTGAGACGAAAATTTTGGATTGTGCTGAAAATTTTTCATCAATTAAAATAGCAGAGATTTTCAAAAACCCTTTTGATGCCTTTGAAAAATTAAATAAAACATGTTCTGATATTTTATTTGTAGATATTGATTTTCCTCATTTTATTCTCGTAGATTTTTTTAAAATGATAAACAGACCGACTTTTATTATCGGATTAACGGAGAATAAAGAAAAAGTATTAGATTTCCTTGATGACGGCTTTTTCGATTTACTTTTTAAACCCTTTACACTTGAAGATTTTTGTAAAAAAATCGGTAAAGTTATTCGTATTGTCCAAGATATTAAAGCGAATAGATTTAAAGTTAATACTGTGGCTGATAACGATTTACAGTATAGTATCAAACAACCTTTACCCCTTCAAAAAGAGTTTATGTTTCTTAAATATCGGAGGGTATCTACAAAAATTAGATTTGATGACATTATCTACATTCAAAATGTCGGTAATGTTTTAAAGGTGTTTGACGACAGTGGGGCATTTTTTTATCACGGATCAACTTTATGCAAGATGCTCCGAAGTCTTCCAAGTAATAGATTTATTAGATTAAATAAGTCAATAATAGTCAATTTTGCGAAAATTGATAAAATGGAACGGCATCTTATCTACGTCAAAAATCAGTCATTTAAACTTTCACGAACATATTCGTATCAGCTTATGGACGTTTTAAACAAGAATACTAATTAGATATCTCAAAGTGTCGTTGCTCATCATAGATAAGCTCAAATGTCAGAATCCGAATTTTGAGTTCATTTTCGTAATTCAGTTATAAGTTGAACTGACATGGTAGGTTAGAGTTTTGATTTACAAAAAATAGGAGAAATTTTATAAAACTTCCCCTATTTTGGAGGTCTCTTCCGGATTCGAACCGGAGTAGACGGTTTTGCAGACCGGTGCCTAGCCACTCGGCCAAGAGACCATTTTTTTAATTTCTCTGCAAAAATATAAAAATAATCTACATAGTCAACTTTTTAAAAGCTCTTTTCCATATAATTTTGAATTATGCTGCGCAATAGTGCAAAAATGGGACTGCTTTTCGAGCGTCTCAATCGAATTTTCGCAGAGTTTAATGTAATGAGTTCAGAAAATAGATTTACTATTTTATCAAAGCTAATCCTTCTCTTGCCGATTTATCGTTTGGGGAGATGATTAAGACGGTGTTAAACAAAATTTTAGCTTCATTTTTCTTATTTAAAAAATACTTTGTCCAGCCCGCCATCAGGTTAGAATAGTAGTCGAAAGGATACAAGCTAATCACCAAATCAAAGTGTTTTTCTGCGAGGGCAAAGTCTTTCCGATAGTAATAAATATTGCCTAGTGCGTAGTTTACTTTTGTGTTCATTGGGTCGATGGCAAGGATTTTCTTGTAGGTAGTTTCCAGCAAATCGTTTTTTTTCTGTGCTTCGAGTGGATTGCACAAGCCGAGCAGTGCTTCAACCGCTTTAGGACGTAACTTTATGGCTTGTTCGTAGTAGCGAATGCTTTCATTGTAATTTTTTTCCAAATAGTAGAGCCAACCTAATCGAAGGGATTTATGATAATCGAACCCATTTAAGCCGATTATCTCATTAATAGCACCTTTATAGTCGCCTGCCGCTTCTTTGGTGTAGCTGGTTTCAAAAACTTTAGAAGGAGTAATCTGTGCCGAAGCTGAAACTCCAAACATGACCAAAAAAATCATTATTACTCTTTTTTTCTTTAAAAATTCCATTTTAATCCAAGATTTATTAAGTGGTTATTATATTTATACATTAATAGTTCCGTGTAATAATTGGTTAACGCCCAACCTTCTCGTTGCGTCCACGAGTAGGTAGCGGAAAGCGTTATTTTTTTGAAATAGTAAGATAAACTCAAACTCGAAATAAACTTAATCGGGTCATAGGTATCATACACGACAAAAGAACGTTCCGTTATGTAATTCAGGTGATTCCCCACACTTATCATTCCGTCCAACCACATTTTCCCAAATAATCTCACACCGATTTTTTGAGAAAAAACGGCGTTTCTTGGTCTGTTTTTATTATTATCTAAAATCAGTGTAGCGGAGGTGCTTCCGTAAAAATTCAAGTTCCCTAACGGGAAATAAGTGAGTTGTATTGTGGAGTGAAATTGATTAGAGAAAGCAAAATCGGAATAGGCGAATGAGATTTCGGGCATCAGGTAAGTGAATCTTTTACTCAAAAAAACTAAAGCGGAAAAGTTGTAATCTGTTGATTTAGAAGAAGATATTCTCCATTTTTTCCCGTAGACGGCTGCATTTCCCGAAGTTTGAGCTGTTGACTTATGGTTTTTCTCAATAGCATAAAATCCGCCGACAAAGCCGATGGAAAAGTTGTGGTTTAAATAAATTTCCGTGCCGAGATTAAATTGATGTTGCGACAGGAAATTGTTCTGTTTTAGGTTATTTTGAGCGAAACGCTCAAACTTAGAAGTAAACAAGTTATAACCTACATTTAATTTCACTCGGCTGGAAAGATTAAATCCGACAGTTACACCTCCCAATATCATGTCCTGATATTGGTTTATGGTGTCAAGATTGGCTATTTTATTGCGTAGTTTTTCGTTGTTATCGCTAAAGGTATAGCCACCGGAAATATGGACAAAATTGACAAAAGGTAACTTATAACCGAGCAGTTTCTGACTGCTTTTCGGCAATGTTTTTGCGAGTAGTTCAGTTTTTATATTTTGACCGCTAAGTAGATAAGCCAAGTATAGACTTCCTTTTAGAAAGAGGTCGTCAGGCATATATTTAAGGGTTTTTTCGTAATATTTTGCCGCTTTTGCATAGTTTTTCAATTCATAATAGGCTATTGCTTTACGGTAATATAAATAGGGAAAAGTAATTCCCGATTGCTCTGCTTTTTTTGCGGTTTTAATCAGTGCTTTAAAATCTTGATTTTGATATTGAGCGAAAGTGAGACTATCATAGTAGATTATTTGCTTATTTTTGTCTAATTCACTCTTAGCGAGCGAATCTTCTTGTCCTTTAACCGTCCAAAAGAGAGAGAGTAATATTAAAGTAAAAACTATTCGATACATAAGCTCTGATTCTTCGATTTAATTTCGATTTTCGACTCTGATACGGCTACGTTGTACTCTGTAATCGGCTTTTTTTTCCAAAAAGACTTAACTTTAACTTGATTGAGAAACTCAACATTTTCTGGATAAAACAGATTGTCCGCATGGTGCAGTTTAGATGTAAAATTCACCTGACAGAACAGTACGATAGGAGCAAGAAAATCTTGTATCCATTTGATAGAGAGAGGTAATTCCTTTGATAGAGGAATAATATCTTTAACTTCAATGCTTTTCTCTCCGGCAAGTAGAAGTCGGAAACAACTACGATAAAAGGTGTAGAGTGCCGAATTTTTCTCTCCTTCAAAGTCGGTAAAGTAGAACATTGTACCGTCATTAACAAAATATGCTGTTGATTTTGTTTTTTCGCAGAAAATATAGGTTTGGTTATACGCATTGGTTGCTACTTTCCAGCTTGTTTTTTCTCCGTTATAGTTGACATTCAGCTCTTTGCCGGGCTTGAAATGGAACGCATCGTGGATTAAATCCAAACTATTTACATTATAAATAGTAGCATTTTCGGGCGGAACTTCACCAATTCGTAAAATCGGCTTTTCGTCCGTTTTTTCAAAGTAGTAACCGAAGGGGTAGGGGTGTGTTTTTGCTCCAATTTCAGGAGTCAGCTGGACTTGAAAATGGAGATGTGGCTCGGGCGAGCGACCCGAATTCCCGCATGAGGCAAGCACCGTTCCCTTAGTTACATAGTCGCCCACCTGCACTTTAAAACTATCTTGCTTTAAATGACTGATTTGTGTGTAAAGTCCATTTAAGTGGTTGAGGATAATGGTATTGCCCCAATTTTTATTGGTATTTACATCATTAATCTCATTATCTTTTGTAATATTGCTGATTTGATACACGTAGCCGTCAGCCGGAGCTAAGACAGGCTTATTATAACAGTAATAATCCTCTTTTTTTGTTCCGGGGAATGCGTAAGTATTATTCTTCTCATCGGTAATTACAAAATCAAGAGCCTTTCCCCATTCGTCTAAATGGGTAATTTCTCCATTATATCCTTGACTGACAGTCCATTCACCCAAAAATGGGAGTTTCATTTTAAATGGTAAGTCGTTTTTAAAACGTTGTAAGAAGTTTGTGCTTTTATAGACCGTTTTTTCAGGATTATAATACTGTATTGCAGGAAAGACAAAGAATTTATTGAATGTACGGTGGATAAATATATAGATTAGCAGTATGGATAATATGCTGAAAGATAGGGTGTATGACGATAAACCGGTTCCGGCAATAATCCTTTCAAAGCTGGCGTACAGAAGGAAAAGTACGGGTGTAAGTCCTGCTACAAGCAGATAGCTGTGAATGTTGGGGATAATGAAAAAACTACCCATCGCAATTCCCCAGAAAATAAAGTTGGTTCCCGCCAAATTAGCAGTTAGCAGTTGCAAATCAAATCCCACGATTTTACTGATTACAAAAGCACAGAAAAATCCGAGGAATGCCACGGTCGATTTTATGCGGGAATGAATAAGCAATGCGACGCAAATTACCACTCCCACCAAAATACTATCCGTGAAAAAGAGGGAAGCCAACGTTTTAAAATAGAGAGAAATGAGTTTGGGAAGCTGAATGTAATCTAGTGAATGCACCAAATCATACCATGGAACACTCATTTGCTTGGCTAACAGAATGGTAAATCGGTCAAACTGAGTAATTAGTTCAATATTAGCAAAACTCTTGAAGGAGAGGTCAATAATAAAACTTGTAATTACAAAAGGCAGTGTAAGTACGGGCAGGCTTTTTTTGGAAAGTATCGTTTCGAGCAAAACGGTCAGCAAAAATGAGAGTACAATACCAAAAAGGTAAAAGAGTATAAATGAGGAGTTAAAATAAAACTTATGCATCAGGCTCATTCCCATGAAAACGGCGTTGAAACCATAGATGCCGGTAGCAATTTTCTCTTTCGAAAAGCCGAGTAAATGCGATAGTAAATTGGTGATAATCACAGCCACCAATCCCCCTAATCCGATTCGCAAATCTAATAAGCTCAATATGAGTATCGTTACTGCAAGCCAAGTCTGCAAAGAAAAGAAAATCTGTCCGTAGCTATTGTAGGTTGCTTTCAGGTGCAACGTAGCGATGGACTTGAGTGAGCTTTTATTTTGCATTATATGTATGAACGGGAGTTATGATATAAATTATTTTAGGTGTTCCGGCACAATTTCATAATTCACAATGGAATCAATAGTTTCTTGTTTGCGGATAAGATGCACTTTCCCTGTTGTGTCAATCATTACCACATTAGGTCTTAGCGTGATAAATTGCATCCATTGGGTCATATTGTATGCTCCTACGTCTTGAATAACGATGCGGTCGCCTTTTTTCAGAATTGGCAAGGTTATGCTTTCACGCAGGGAGTCAATATTCATACACAATGGACCGTAAAGTACGGTATCCTCAGCATGTTGTGAGAAATCTTGAGCCGGCGAAACGCGATGATTGTACCAAAAAGAGGTGAACATGATATTTACACCGGTATCAACTATTGTAGCTCTACGACCGTCTGCAAGGCGTTTTGTCGCCAAAACCGTTCCCAACAGATAACCGGCTTCGTCAATGAGCGCACGTCCTGTTTCCAAAATCAGGAGGGGTAGTGTGTCGGGGCGGAAACCGGATTGCAGAATGGTGCTTGTAATTGCTTCGGCATAGTCGTCAAAAGTGGGGATAATATCAGCTCCTTGTAAGTAAGAGCCTTTAAGTGTATTCACGGAGCAAAATCCACCTCCCATATCTATATATTTTATATTTTCTCCGGTTGTGTTGGAGTAAGATAAAGCAAGTTCACACATTTTCTGAGCCGCTACTGCATAAGCGTTTGCCGTAAGCATATAGGTACCGATATGGCAATGAAGTCCTTCAAATTGCAGTTTTTCTTGTGCAATAATTCTCATAATCGCATTCCACGCTTGTCCGTTTTCGTAATTAAAGCCAAACCTATCCCATTGCGGATATATGCCGGTATCCATATTAACACGAATAGCAACGCGAGCTTTAGTCTCTTCCATATCTTCTAAAATATCAATCAGCATATATAGCTCATCAAAATGGTCGATATGAATCAGCGAGCGGTTTTTAATAGCCAAAATCAAATCTTCTTTAGATTTATCAGGTCCGTTGAAAATAATCAGATTACCGGGAACGCCGTTGCGGAGTGCTTTTTGGTACTCAAAACCGGAAACAACTTCTGCCCAGCTACCTTCCTGATGGAAAACTTGACAAACCGCATCTAAGTAGTTCGTTTTATAGCTCCATGCGAATTGCACTTTTGGATAACGCATTTTAAAAGCTTTCACAGCTTTTTGATAATTTTGTCGGATGGTTTTTTCGCTGATAACAAATAGAGGCGAGCCATATTGGTCCATTAAATCGGCAACCGCCACATTGTCAATATATTTTACAGGTATATATTCTGTCCGACTGCCGAATTTATTCATCATTCCGGCGTTTAATTTTTTAATTATTGGACTTTCGTAATTTGGTTTCATATTGCTATTTTTGAGTTTTTAGTTTTATCTTTCCCCCATTGTGGAGATTTGTTGAAATTCCGATATATCTACGATTAGGTCGTAAGAGTAGCGGATGAACATTTTACCGCTTTGATAGTTTGTGAAAGGTTTAACTTCTTCGCCGAGTGCCATTTTGACAAGTGCTTCGGGGTGATTTTGTCCGCAACCGTTGGCAAGATAGACCCAAGCGGGGAAACGGGGGTTCATTTCGAGTAGGTAATATTCATCATCTTTAGTTTTGATAAACTCCAATTCGCAACCGCCGCGCCATTTGCTATTTTCTATCACCCTTTTGGAAATATCCAATAGTTCGTCATCTTCCAACGAAATACCCGACCATGCTTTACCTTTGTCCGTGATGTACAATTTGCGCATTGCAACAGCACCTATGCACGTCCCTTTTCCATCGCCAATAGCCGTTACGTTGACTTCCGTGCCGGTTACGAACTCTTGAACAATAACGGGATATCCCCATTTTGCTATTATTTTGTAAAAATAGTTACTTGCTTGCTCGTAAGTCAGAGCAATGTAAGCATCGTAGTAGCGTCCCTTAATGACCATCGGATAATGTAAGCTCTCTTCCAATTTTCTGATTTCCGTTACCTGATTAATCATGTGACTTTCAGGAACTTTTACGCCATATTTTTCGCCAAACTTACCTAATTCAGACTTCTGACGCTCATCAAAAATAGCTTGTGACGGCAGAAAAGTAGCAATATTCAACTCATTTTTGAGGTCATCTTGAATTTTGATAAAATTGTGTAGCTCTGCGTCAAAATTGGGGATTAGCACGTCAATTTTCTCCTGACCTGCGATATATCTTAATCTCTCTTTGAGTACGGCAGAACCGGCGGTCGGCAGGGGTAATTGGTACACTTTATCCACTAAGTCGTGCATGTAAATTCCGGGTTCGAGCGTTTCGTACGATAAACCCACAATGCGAATATCTAAAGTTTCGCTCTCTTTTAGTCCGCGAATAACGGGAATTCCAGGTCCCGGACTGTCAATATTGTTTAGTCCGGTCGCTGCTACGGTAATTTTTCGTTTATTCATTGGTAGTCAATTGATAGTTTTGCAGCATGGATAAAAAATCGTTCAAATCTTTCTCGGCAGTGTGGGCGTCTAACTCATATTCGTCCATCAAATTTTGAAGAATAGTCGCTTCACTTTCCTCCTCTTTTAACTTTTGAAGAATGAAAACGCCCGTTTCATTGACACTGAAACTATCTCCGGTCAATGGATTGAAGATAAAGCCGTTTTCACTAATTGCTATGTTTTTTCGGACTTTCATTTTAATTTTGTCTATATTAAAATTTTGTAACTTTTATAATTAACTATTAGAACGAATTTTCTATCATTTTATTTTTTGTTTTTATTTTCTCGATGGTCGCAGATGCCGTTATTGTTTTTATCTACGAAATTTGGTCCTCGTTTTTGTCCTTGAGCTTTTTTGCCGAGTTGTTTTCCTTTTCCTTGACGATTTCCATTTTGGTAGTTGTCGCAAATACCGTCGTTATTCTTGTCCACGAAAAATTTTCCTTTGCCGTCTCGTCCCTTACCATCTCCCTTGCGAGTTCCTTTTTCAAAGTTGTCGCATTTCCCGTTGTTATCTTTGTCAACGAAATTAGGACCTCTTCGTTTTTGAACATTCTTTTCTGTTTGAACATTCTTTACGGGCTGAGCTTTTTTTTCTGTCTGAATTTTCGTTTCAGGTTGAGCTTTGTCAGTAGCTTTTATGGATTGATTCTCTTGACCGAAAGCTACCATGGTCATCATTGCCAAGGCAATGGTAAAAATTGTTGTTTTCATAATTTGTTTCTCCTTTTTTTGGTTTAAATAATTGATTATTCTGTTTTAATTTTAAAATTCCTCTTGAAAGCATTGCTCTTGCCTACCCCCTCTATGCCTATGACCATTTTTGCAGTTTTTTTGATAGAAGAGAGGTTCAAAAGCATTTTTTATTTTATCAATTTGCTCTTTTTTGGCAATCTCTTTTAATTTTAAGTAAAATTTATTGGTTTCATCTTTCAGCTCTGCGTGTAATTCTCCGAATCTCATGTTTAGTTGTTGTAGTTTTGTCGTATCGACATTTTGTTTATTTAACTCCTCGAAAATCAACTCTTTAATGCTATCCATTTGCCAAATTATTTGATTGGATTTCGGTTTAAATTGTCGGTTTATTTGCCTGAATTGTTCCATTTGTTCATTGTCGAATCCCACCTCTTGCATAAAGAATCTTCCGTTCAGCGGATTTTGTCCTTTTCCTGTAATAATCACGGTTTCAGTAGCTTGTTTGTCTTTATATCTGTGATGAAAGATAGAAATGATTGTTGTCAGGTTTAGTATCGCTAATAAGACGATAGTCCAAACTAATATTTTTGTTTTATTCTTCATAATCGGTTAATGTATAAAGGTTAAGGTTTTCAAGATGTGCATCGTTAATATTGATGGGTATATATTTTTTCTCCCCTTTTACCATACTTCCCAATCCAAGACCCATTGCAATTACCAAAACAAAGCTGGCGGCGACTGCCACTTTTTTCCATATCGGAGCGATTGTTCCAAAAACTACGGGTTCATTCTTTTCTTCCAACTTCGCTAGTACGCGTGTGGCAAGATATGGGTTGACTTTCACCTCTTTCTCTTTTCGAATAAAATCCTCTATCTGTTTATCAAGTTTCATGCGTTTATATTTTTTCGCTTTTGTTTTATATTGTTAGACAATAAATTTTTCAATTTCCTACGATGTGTGCCAATTTTTTTTGCAAACTTTTTTTCGCACGCACCAAAAGTTGTTCCACTGCTCCTTCGGAAGTTTGCATGATTTCAGCAATTTCGCGTTGAGGTAAATCCTCATACTTGCTTAATATGAAGGCTTTACGTTGTTTTTCCGGTAATTCGTCAATAGCTTTTTGTATGTTTTTTTCTATTTCCGTTGTTTCAAGTTTTTGTTGGGCATCTCTCTCCTCGTTGCTTTTATTAAGCAAGCTCATCAGACTATTGCTTGCGTCAGTAAGTAAATTACGCCTTCTATTTTTATTGACATAGTTCATAGCGGTATTTAGCGTAATGCGGTATAGCCACGTAGAGAACAGCGATTTTTCTTTAAATGAACGCAAGGCACGATACACCCGTATAAAAACTTCTTGTGTAATATCTTCCGCATCTTCTCGTGAATGAACAAAACCGATAGCCACGTGAAACACTTGCTGTTGGTATTTTTCCATCAATAGTCGAAAAGCCTCCTTATCACCTGAAAGAATCCTTTCTATTAATTGTTTTTCGGGCATCGTTAAATTAGGGTTTATATTTAGTGTGAAGGTGTGGTTTATAGATTATAAACAATTTTAATACTGAAAAGTTGCCGCACTATCTTGCGAAACAAAAAAAATATTAATTAAAAACAATATTGAGCTTAACTAACTTAAAATTTCATTTTTAGCGATAAGAAAAGCGTATATTTATATGTAAATTTTTTTTATTTTTGTAGTTCTATTTTTTGGAGAGGAAGGTTGATGACTTACATTAAAAAAGGATATGTGAAGAATGAAGAGAAAAATAGAAAAGCAAAACCGCTGTCTTTATAAATTACCACCTATTATTAAGACAGATAGAAACTCAGAAGGGGAGGATTTTTTTCCATATTTAAAATTTGATTTTATGAAGAGACTTCTGTTTTTTAAAAGGAAACTGATTGATTTTTATTTATTAAAAAAAAAGCGTAGAGAAAATAAAAAGCGGAGAAAGAAGTTTAACCAAGTTAAGGTCGCTATCCTTGTAGAATTAAATCTTAACTAATACACTACTTACATCTAAATACTTTTAAATATGCTTACACTATTTTTGATTTTAAGTTTCCGCTACTTACATAACATTGTAAAAGTTAATGACCATTACATATTTTTACTTTATAATCGGAAAGTAGACCGAGATTGTGTGAAGGTTGATAAAGACCTTATCCCTGTTGTTAAGCGACTGCCAAAGACTCGGTTCTATTATTGGCTTTATCATGTTTATATGCATTTTATGGTGAAAAGTAAAAAGAATGTTTTTGTGTCAGGTGAGATACTTCCCCTCTCTGACATGAAACGTTATAGAAGTTTTATCGAAGATTACTTTACGAAAAAGAATGTCGTATTCTATAAATGTTTTAAGATATTTGCTTTCTTTATCACTGACGAGCCACCTATCGACCTGAAACCTTTTGAAAAAATTCATCATATTAAACAGACCTTAGCTAAAACAGGCAATGTTGTTGACAGTGATGATATTACTTACTTTGAGTTTAAGAAAGAAGACGTTTATAAATTCATACAAGAAAGATACGGTGAGGAAAAAGAGGAAGTCTTTGAGAAAGAAATGATTGAGGTATTACAACCTCTTGTTCAAGAGTATCAAAAACCACGTGATAACATTATTTATATGCTTATCCTTGTGAATAAGATTAAGTCAAAAGTGAAAGAGTAATGCAAACTTGTCTTGGTATAAAATATACGAAAATCGGAAGTGCGAACATTCTTATTGAAAAAAAGTGTATTTTTGAATTTTGAATTTTCAATCTAAATTGAGTAATTAAGTATTAATTTTAAATTTAAAAAATTATGAAAAAAAGACAAATTTTATCAATCCTTGGGATCGTTTTTCTTTTTGTTTTCATTTTTAGCTCTTGTCAAAAAGTTTGTACTTGTAAACATTGGGTACAAGGCGTTGAAGAAAAAACTTATACTGTTCCACTAGCACGCGGCGAAAAAAAATGTAGCGAAAAAAATACGGTTGTAGTTGTTGGAGACGAAAAAACAGGGATTGAGTGTAAATAATTTACATTGCTAATTAATCGAAATTGATATTTTCTTAGAGAAATATTCAGTTTCCCAATAGCCCCCTCTGTCCATTGCAAAAACTTGTGTGGAGCTTTGTCTACGCACAAAGTGAAGTGTGTATTCTCCGTTATTTATATTGGCTAAATTAGATGGTGAAAGAAAAATAATTTTTCTTTCACTATTTATATCGGGAGAAAAGTTAGAAATGATTGTATTATTTGCAGTAATAATGCAATCAAGTGTTTCGTCTAAAGAGAATGTTTCGCCGATAAAAGGAATGACAACTCCCTCTTGCTTATTGATTTTAATATCTTTCCCGCGAATAACAATAGGATTGATATAAACTTTATTGATAAATGTATTCTTAAAATCATTTGTGTATTCAAAAATAAGTTTTTTGGGGAGGGTTTCGTCGGACTTAATAGAGTAGAAAATCTTCTGATTCTCTTTATCTTCTATTAATTTTAGTTTTTTTTGATTAAAAAGCACCTCTGATTTTGAGGATAATTGAATTAAAGTACCGGCTGAGTTATTAAGATTAAATTGAGCGGTAGCTGTGAGATTTCCCGATTCCGCATCATAACTCACGGTATATTGTGGAAATATTAAACGTTGTTCAACTTGATTGGATTTTTCTCTTTCTACCGATTGGCAACTGCTAATAATAAATATGAGCGAAGTGAAAAATGTAAATAAAAAGATGACTTTTTTCATATATTAAGTCAATTAAAATAATCTTCAAAAATAATAATTAAAAGAATATGTTTTAATTATTATCACTTTTTGTTGCTCTTTTTCGTTCAATTTCGTCTAAAATAATTTTTCTAAGTCGTAAAGAGTGTGGTGTAATTTCCAAATATTCGTCTTCGGCAATAAATTCCATGTACTCTTCTAGCGACAATTTAATGGCGGGGGCGATTTTAAATTTCTCGTCCGACCCGGCGGCTCGCATATTGGAAAGTTTTTTTGATTTGCAAACATTAATCACGAGGTCGTCGTGGCGTATATGTTCGCCGATAACTTGTCCTGCATACACTTCTTCGCCCGGTTCGATAAAAAATGAGCCTCTATCTTGTAATTTATCGATTGCGTAAGCGTATGCTTTTCCCGTTTCCATGCTTATCAGCGCTCCTGCGTGGCGAAGAGGTAAATCTCCTTTCCAAGGTTGGAACTCAATAAAACGGTGCGAAATAATGGCTTCGCCTTCCGTAGCCGTCAAAAGTTGATTTCGTAAACCAATGATGCCGCGGGAGGTGATATGGAAATCTAAATGAACTCTATCATTCTTCGTTTCAATGGAGATTACTTCGCCTTTTCTGCGTGAAATATGGTCAATTACACGACTTGAAAATGCTTCGGGAACAATGATTGTTAGCAATTCTACCGGTTCGCATTTCTGCCCGTTTATCTCTTTAATAATTACTTGCGGTTGCCCAACTTGGAGTTCATATCCTTCTCGTCTCATGGTTTCAATTAAAATAGAGAGATGTAAAATCCCCCTTCCAAATACATTTAACATATCCGGGGAATCGGTTTCTTGAACACGGAGTGCTAAATTCTTTTCGAGTTCGTGGAAAAGACGTTCGCGTAAATGCCTTGACGTTACATACTTCCCTTCTTTCCCAAAAAATGGAGAGGTGTTAATAGTAAACAGCATGCTCATAGTCGGCTCATCAATCTTAATGGGCGTCAATGGTTCGGGGTTATCAATATCGGTTATTGTGTCGCCAATTTCAAAATTGTCGGGTCCGAGGATAGCACAAATTTCTCCTGCATGAACAACATTTTTCATTTTCTCTTTTGCCAAACCTTCAAAAAGGTAAAGTTCTTTAATTTTAGAGGGGATAATCGTGCCGTCTTGTTTCATAAGAGCAATATTTTGTCCCCATTGCAGTGTCCCTCTCTGTAGACGTCCCACTGCAATTCTTCCCACATAAGACGAATAATCGAGCGAAGATATCATCATTTGTGTCGAGCCCTCTTCATTTTTTTGAGATGGGATATACTCCAGAATAGTATCGAGCAAAAAGCTAATATCTTTCGTGGGCGTTTTCCAATCCGGACCCATCCAGCCCTGTTTTGCCGAACCGTAAACGGTTGGAAAATTCAGCTGGTCATCATTAGCTCCTAAGTTAAACATTAGTTCAAAAACCGCTTCTTGCGCTAACTCGGGAGAACAGTTCGGTTTATCCACTTTATTAATAACCACTACCGGTTTCAAATTAAATTCCAAGGCTTTTTGAGTAACAAAACGTGTTTGGGGCATTGGTCCTTCAAAAGCGTCAACAACTAATAAAACGCCGTCAGCCATATTTAATATACGTTCTACTTCACCTCCGAAATCACTATGCCCGGGAGTGTCTATAATGTTGATTTTTACTCCTTTATATCTAACAGAGACATTTTTGGATAAAATGGTAATTCCACGCTCCCGCTCTAGGTCATTATTATCTAAAATAAGCTCTTGCGTTTGCTCATTTTCACGAAATAGATTCGATTGATATAAAATTCTATCTACTAAGGTTGTTTTACCATGATCAACGTGTGCGATAATGGCTATATTCTTGATTTTCTGCATAATATACCTTTTTTATAGCCTATGTAAAGAGAGTGCAAAAATACATTTTTTTAACCATTTCTCGTAATATGAGGTTTGTTTTTTCTTTTTGGGCTGCGTGAGGGCGCAGGTGAAAAGCCCGCAAGGGCGGAAGCCGCTGGGGGCGCGGCGGCAAAAAAGCGAGCTTGTAAGCTCTTTTTGCCGCCTTGCGTCCCCACGGCTTGTGCCCGCGGACTTGGAACCGAAGACCGACCCGTGAGCGTTAGCGAACGGGGCACGCCCTAATAAAAAATCTATTATTAAAAAAAATAAAAAGTAGATAACGGTAATTGTTTAATAATCAAAATGAAAAAAGATTATCAACATTTGTTAGTATTAATTTAGTAAAAAAAGAATTTTGACTACATAATAAATTTTATATTAGCTTAATTTTTTATAGGTTAATTGGGTTTGCTAAATCAAAGAAAATGAAGAGAATGGATAGTGAGCGAGAAAAATTCTTCTTTTTTTAGCCCGTTTTTTTTCTAAATAAATAAATTATCAAACAAAGAGAGATATGAATAATGAACTTACACTTTTTTCCAATTTGCATGAGATAGATAATTTTGAGAGTGGTTTGAAAAAGAAAAGAGATAAGGAGGAGAGGTTGATTAATTCCCGAAAGAGGACAATTGAAAAAATAAAAGTCGGTAGTGGCGGATTGTTTGAAAACGTTGAGGCGGAAGAGTCGCAAGATATATTTTCGCGTACAAGTAAAAATTTGAAGAAGGAAAAAACGGTTTTTACCAAGAAAGAGGCGCTGAAAGAGGTAACCGAATACTTTGGCGGTGATGAGTTGGCGGCTTCGGTTTGGATAGACAAATATGCGTTGAAAAATGAGAATGAGGAGTTGCTTGAGCGGACTCCCGATGATATGCACAGGCGTATTGCCCGCGAATTTGCACGAATTGAAAAAAAATATCCGAATCCTATGAGTGAGGAGCTTATCTTTTCCTTGCTGCAAGATTTTAAGTATATTATTCCGCAAGGTAGCCCGATGGCAGGAATTGGGAATCATCGACAAATAGCTTCTCTTTCTAACTGTTTTGTTATTGGCAGCAATCACGGCTCCGACTCTTACGGGGGCATTATGAAAACCGATGAAGAGCAAGTTCAGTTGATGAAAAGACGCGGCGGCGTTGGACATGACATTTCTCATATTCGTCCTGCCGGAAGTTCCGTTAAAAATTGTGCCAACACCTCTACCGGTGTAGTGCCGTTTATGGAGCGATATTCAAATACGACCCGCGAAGTGGCGCAAGATGGACGGCGCGGCGCTCTTATGCTATCCATATCTATTAAACACCCCGATGCGGAGAAGTTTATCGATGCTAAGATGACGTTGGGGAAAATTACGGGAGCTAACGTTTCCGTAAAAATTGACGACCATTTTATGTATTGCGTGAAAACGGGCGAACCTTATAAGCAACAATATCCGATAGATTCCGATAACCCGACTCACGAAATTGATATCAACGCCAGAGAACTTTGGAATAAAATTATTCATAATTCGTGGAAATCGGCAGAACCCGGCGTGCTTTTCTGGGATACTATTCGTCGCGAAGCAATCCCCGATTGCTACAAAGAAGAGGGTTTTGAAACGGTCTCGACAAACCCTTGCGGAGAAATTCCGCTTTGTCCTTACGATAGTTGCCGCTTACTTGCCGTGAATCTTTATAGCTACGTCGAAAATCCGTTTACTGAAGAAGCCTTTTTTAATATGCCGCTCTTTAAAGAACATATTCAATACGCTCAGCGATTGATGGACGATTTGGTAGACCTTGAAATTGAGAAAATAGATAAAATTATAGAAAAAGTGCTTAGCGACCCGGAAACAGAGGATGTTAAACGTGTTGAATTAGAACTTTGGAAAAAAATTAGAGCACAAACGTTAAAAGGGCGAAGAACCGGACTTGGCATTACCGCCGAAGGCGATATGTTAGCGGCTCTCAATATTCAGTACGCGTCGGATTACGCTATTGCTTTTTCAACCGAAGTACACAAACAGTTAGCTCTTTCCGCTTACGAATCATCGGTAACTATGGCGAAAGAACGTGGGGCTTTTCCGGTTTATCAGGCTGTAAATGAGGCAAATAATCCGTTTGTTTTACGCTTAAAACAGGCAGATCCGAAACTTTATGAGGACATGGTTCGCTACGGACGAAGAAATATTGCGTTGCTGACGATTGCCCCGACCGGCAGCGTAAGTATCTGTACACAAACAACATCGGGAATTGAACCCGCTTTTAATATTGTATATAACCGAAGAAGAAAAGTAAATCCAAACGATAATAATATTAAAAAACTCATTAGAGATACTACGGGCGATTATTTTGAAGAATACCGTATTTTCCACCCCAAATTTATAACGTGGGCAAAGAAGCATAACTATACCAAAGAACAATTGGAAAATCTTAGTGAAGAGGCTCTGAATAAGCTAATTGAAAACTCTCCTTACTATAAATCTACGGCTGCCGATACCAATTATGTGAAAAAAGTTGAGCTGCAAGGTAGTATTCAAAAGTGGGTCGATCATTCCATATCGGTAACCATAAATTTGCCTTCTACTGTAACGAAAGAGACGGTTAATGAGCTTTATTTGAAGGCTTGGGAAGTGGGTTGTAAGGGGTTAACCGTTTATCGTGAGGGGTCGCGGGAGGGGATTTTACAAACTGCACAAAATAAAACGAACGCTGCCGAAGATAAACCCGTGCTTAAACGACCGAAAGAGCTAAAAGCCGATGTTATCCGTTTTAAAAACAATAATGAAGATTGGGTAGCTTTTGTAGGTGTGTTGAACGGCAAACCGTACGAGATTTTTACCGGCAAAACCGAAGAAGATCGTTTTCCAATACCGAAATGGGTTGAGCGAGGCAATATTATCCAAACCGTGAATGAAAATAATGTTAAATCCTATGATTTTCAATATTTTGACAAGGACGGTTACGAAGTTATCATGCGTGGGTTATCCCGCTGTTTCAATCCCGATTTTTGGAACTATGCAAAAATGATTTCGGGGCTACTCCGCCATCACATTCCGTTAGATAGTATCATTAACATTGTTTCGGGGCTCAATTTCAACGAGGCGTCTATTAATTCGTGGCGAAACGGCGTCATTCGAGCAATCAAGAAATTTATTCAAGACGGTAGCAAACCGGCGGAGATGCGGTGTCCTAATTGCGAGCAAGAGAGTATGGAAATTAAGGAAGGCTGTGCTGTCTGCACCAATTGCGGTTTCTCGAAGTGCGGGGGCTGATAGTTGTCTTAATGTCAAGATTAGGAGAATAATCATTTTATTTTTAATTTTTATTAGGGCGTGTCCCCTCGCTGCGCTCGGGGTCGGCGCCCGGTTCCAAGTCCGCGGGCACAAGCCGTGGGGACGCAAGGCGGCAAAAAGAGCTTACAAGCTCGCTTTTTTGCCGCCGCGTCCCCAG
>Ga0116161_1002353_pt1 | contig 18118 bp, 11 predicted proteins | sample AD_JPNAS3_MetaG_FD_89877 | JGI IMG/M metagenome (GOLD analysis project Ga0116161, IMG submission 89877) | Active sludge microbial communities of municipal wastewater-treating anaerobic digesters from Japan - AD_JPNAS3_MetaG | ecosystem: Engineered > Bioreactor > Anaerobic > Digestate | place... | reverse complement strand
CGACTCAACGCCTATGGGGGAAGGGGACAATCAAGTAGGCTGGAAGAGCCGGATGGAGGTCGGTGGCTGTACCTGCTCTTCGATAACAAAACCACCGACTAAGCTTGTAGGTGTCATTGGATGGCACATTAGGACGGGGGTTCGAATCCCCCCACCTCCATGATAAGCCCGTCTTTCAGAGTTGATTCTCTGAGATGACGGGTTTGATTTTCTTTTTTACAGCAATGTTTTTAGAGTTCAACCGTCTGTGTTGTATGGGCTTACTCCATAAGTATGCCTCAAAACAGGGAGTGCATCAAAGACATAAATTAGGACGTTTTTGGGAAAAATCGACACTAATCGATACAAAACGCTTGATTTTGGTAATCCATCAATGTAGATTGTTGGGAGAGTTGATTTGTATCACTATGTCAGGATTTTAAATTTTCTGAAGACCTTCGAGTTTAACCGAAAACATGATTAACGAAGGATGCAGGCTATGGATGAAAGATGGCTGACGGTCGATAACATTTGCAAATATCTGAATGTAAGCAACGAGACTGTCTATAAGTGGATCGAACATCGGGCTATGCCCGGTCATCGCGTCGGTCGTCGCTGGATGTTCAAACAAGACGAAGTGGACGAATGGGTTCGCTCCGGAGGCGCGGCTGACAAGTCCGATAAGTCGGACACCGAGCAATAAGGAGTGACCATGGCCAAGTCTATTCATGACAAGATAAAACAATCCCTCCGAATAGCCGAAGGGATGTATTACCGTTTGGTGTTGCTGGTTGGGGAGACCGGTACCGGCAAGACCGGAGTTCTTCTTGATATTGCCGAAGAATTGGGCTCGTCCGTCGTCAACGTCAATCTGGCGCTTTCAAGACAACTGCTTGAGCTAACGGTAAAACAACGGTCGCTTCGGTTGCCTAGTATCCTCGATCAAATCGTAGATCAGGCTCAGGCTCCTGTGCTATTGGATAATCTGGAGCTCCTTTTCGACAAGGATCTCCAGCAGGATCCATTGCGCCTGCTGCAGGCCATTTCAAGAAACCGAACCGTGGTAGCTTCGTGGAACGGAATCATAAATTCGAGGATGCTTTTGTACGCCAAAACCGACCATCCCGAGTACCGAGCCTATGATCCGGTCGATGTACTGATTGTGGGCATGAATGGCTCGGCCACGGTTGATTCGGCTAAAAACAATGGAGAGGTAGGAGACGCATGAAATACGGAGACCTAATCCAATTTGACCCGATTGAGTCGGTCGTTCAATTGCGAGACGCGGACAAATCAAGTGCCGCACACACTCTCGTGAACACCTATGTCATTTCCGAGGAAATGGCCGAACGGCTCACTCAGCTTGTCATTCCTCAGATGCAGTTCGACCAGCCTGTCGATAACAAAGGCCTGCTGGTCGTCGGTAACTACGGCACGGGTAAGTCGCACTTAATGTCGGTGATCTCCAGTCTTGCCGCAGATGCCTCCCTGCTGGAAGAACTGAACCACGCCGGTGTCCGAGATGCAATCTCTCAGATCGCCGGTCGATTCAAGGTCATCCGTACTGAGATCGGAGCTACCACCATGTCCCTGCGCGACATCCTTGTGGCCGAACTGGAAGAGCATCTCGAAAAACTTGGCGTAGAGTATGTGTTCCCCGAGGTGGGAACCATCACCAGCCACAGAGGAGCCTTCGAGGACATGATGGCCAAGTTTGAAGAGGTCTACCCCCAACAGGGCCTGCTATTGGTGGTCGATGAGCTACTCGACTACCTGCGCACTCGCAAGGATCAGGAGCTGGTTCGCGACCTCATCTTCCTTCGCGAGGTCGGTGAGGTCTGTAAGAATCTACGCTTCCGCTTCATGGCTGGTGTTCAGGAAGCGATTTTCGACAGCCCGCGCTTCGCCTTTGCCTCTGACAGCATCCGCCGAGTGAAGGATCGCTTTGAGCAGATCCTCATTGCCCGTAACGACATCAAATTCGTTGTAGCCGAACGTCTACTTAAGAAGACCACGGAACAACAAACCAAGATACGCAAACACCTAATGGATTTTGCCAAATACTATGGCAGCCTCAACGAACGGATGGACGAGTTTGTCCGGCTCTTCCCGGTGCATCCCGATTACATCGACACCTTTGAGAGGGTCACCGTGGTGGAAAAACGTGAAGTGCTCAAGACCTTGTCTATGAGCATGAGGGGTATTCTCGACAAGGATGTTCCACAGGACGAACCCGGCCTGATCGCTTTCGACAGCTACTGGAACACACTCAAGCAGAACTCCTCGTTTCGCGCCATTCCCGAGATTCGGGCGGTTATCGAATGTAGCCAGGTCTTGGAATCACGTGTCGAAAACGCCATCACCCGCAGGCAATACAAGCCAATGGCGCTACGATTGATCCACGCGCTATCCGTCCATCGCCTCACCACCGGCGACATCTATGCCCCCATGGGGGCGTCCGCCGAGGAACTGCGTGATCGTCTCTGTCTGTTCGATCCGCTAATCGCCGAGCTGGGTAGTAATGAGCCCGACAAGGATTTACAGACCCATGTGGAAACGGTTCTACGAGAGATTCACAAGACAGTCAGCGGTCAGTTCATTTCATTCAATCCCGACAACCGCCAGTTCTATCTCGACTTGAAAAAGATCGACGACTTCGACGCCCTGATCGACAAGCGTGCAGAAAGCCTTGGCCAGACTCAACTCGACCGCTTCTATTTCGAGGCGCTCAAGCGGGTCATGGAATGCCAAGACGTCACCTATGTGACCGGCTACAAAATCTGGCAACACGAACTGGTCTGGCAGGAGCGTAAGGTAGCCCGCTCCGGCTACCTCTTTTTCGGCGCTCCCAATGAGCGCTCCACCGCCGTACCGCAGCGGGACTTTTACCTCTACTTCATCCAGCCCTACGATCCGCCACGCTTCAAGGACGACAAGATCAACGACGAGGTTTTCTTTCGCCTCAAAGGTACCGATGAGGAATTCCAGACCTCGCTAAAAAACTATGCAGCCGCTCTGGATCTTGCGGCCACCTCATCGGGCCATGCCAAGGCCACCTATGAATCAAAGGCAAACGGTTTTCTTAAGAAGCTGGTTCAGTGGTTGCAGAAGCATATGAACGATGCCTTCGAGGTCACCTATCAGGGCCGTGCCAAATCCATGATCGAATGGGCAAAGGGTAAATCCATCTACGATCTGTCCGGTCTGTCGCGTCATGAGACCATTAACTTCCGCGATCTAGTGAACACCATCGCCGGTATCTGTCTGTCACCAAACTTCGAAAATCAGTCCCCTGACTATCCGTTTTTCTCGATCCTGATCACCAGCAACAACCGCGCTCAGGCCGCGCAGGATGCCCTGCGGGCCATCGCCGGACAGAACCGCACCAAGCAGGCTACCGCCGTGCTGGATGCCCTAGAGCTACTTAATGGTGAGAAGATCGACCCCTACAAGTCGAAGTACACCAAGTTCATCCTTGATGCCGTCAAGGCCAAGGGGCACGGGCAGGTGGTCAATCGTAGTGAGATCATTCAGGATGACCATGGGCTGGAATATATGAATCCGGGCGGTTTTCGCTTGGAGCCGGAGTGGGTGAGTGTCCTAATGGCGGCGCTGATCTACTCCGGAGACATAGTGCTCTCAATCCCGGGCAAGAAATTCGACGCTACCAGTCTGCAACATATGGCTGCGACCGGCATGGACGAGCTGATCCGTTTCAAGCATCTTGAACAGCCTAAGGAATGGAACCTGCCCGCTCTCAAGGCGCTGTTTGAACTGCTTGATATGGCACCGGGAATGGCTCAGCTCGTCACTCTGGGCGATGATGAACCAGTGCAAAACCTGCAACAAGCGGTAAGCAATATCGTCAATCGCATTGTTATGACCCAGAATACTTTGAACGAGGGGCTCTCCTTCTGGGGGCTGGATCTGCTCACGGGTACCGACCTAGCCAGTCAGGCCAGCAGGCTGGACAAGGCCAAGGATTTCTTTGAATCGCTTCAGGCATATTCCTCACCAGGCAAGCTGAAGAACTTCCGTTACAGCACTCACGAAGTGATAGCCCACGAAAAGACCGTGAAGGCCTTGGACGAGCTGGATGCCCTGCGCGAGTTCGTTATGGATCATAGTCCGACGGTATCCTGGCTCACCACTGCCGAGGCGGTGCTACCCACCGAGCATAACTGGGTGGATCTCATGAAAACCACCCGGCAGGATGTGCTGGATGCCCTCAAGCATGAGGATCTGACCAAGCTCACCAGCCAGTCTCGGAGTATCGGAGCTAGGCTACTGAGGTTGAAGAAGGATTATATCGTCACTTACATTGACCTACATAACAAAGCCCGGCTTGGTGTGAATGATGACAAGCGTAAGGCAGAACTACTCAACGACCAGCGCCTACAAACCCTGCTCAAATTAGCCGGTATCGAATTAATGCCCTTACAACAACTTAAAGATTACCAGAGCCACCTAATCGGGCTAAAGAGTTGCTTTACACTGACCGAGCAAAACCTTGATGCCTCACCTATCTGTCCGCATTGCAGGTTCCGACCTTCAGTGGAAACCGACCTGAAAGCAGGCCCGCAGATGATTGACCAGATGGACGCCCAGCTCGACGTAATGATGAAGTCTTGGATCTTGATCATTCTCGCCAACTTGGAAGATCCGATCACTCAGGCCAATATTAATCTGCTGAAGATTGATGACCGTGAACCTCTGGAAGCTTTCATCAAATCGAAGGAACTGCCGGTGCCGCTGGACAGCAACTTTGTCCACGCCCTGAAGGAGGTGCTCTCCGGTCTGGTCAAGGTCACCGTCAAGACTGAGGAGCTACAACAGGCGTTGCAGGTTGCCGACGGTCCAGCAACACCGACGGAGATGAAAAAACGCTTTGAGGAGTACATCGATCAGCTCATCAAGGGAAAGGATCCGGCCAAGGTGCGAATTGTGATGGAATAAGAATGACTAAGTTCGCTGAGCTTGGTCACCCACAAAGAGATCAAGCTTAGGGACACAAGACGAAATCCAAGGATTATAAAGATGAAAGAAACCAGTTTGTTCGACTCGCTCCTTGATGAGCTGCAGAAGCCCTCCAGCCCGGTGACTTGTCTCGGCATGACCTTCGAGAGCGATGAGGCTCGTCGTGCCCATTTCACCGAAGAACTGCGCAAAAAGCTACAGGATCCGGAGTTCCGCAAGATTGAAGGCTTTCCCATCGGTAGCGACGAGGACATCCTGAACCTGAGTGATCCGCCGTATTACACAGCCTGTCCGAACCCGTGGATTGCAGACTTCATCACCGAATGGGAGGCGCAGAAGCCGGAGCCACCAAAGGGCTACCACTATCACCGTGAGCCATTTGCGGCCGATGTGAGCGAAGGGAAAAACGACCCGATTTACAACGCGCATTCCTACCATACCAAAGTGCCGCACAAGGCTATTATGCGGTACATCCTCCATTATACGCAGCCGGGGGATATTGTGTTCGACGGGTTCTGCGGATCTGGTATGACAGGTGTTGCTGGAGCCTTGTGTGGAGAACTTGGTAGCGCCCGAACCCCGTCTGTAAAGGAAGCGTCGATCGGTGAACGAAAAGTTATCCTATCCGACCTCTCACCAATCGCGTCTTTTATTTCAAGCAACCTTTTAAGGCCTGTCTCAAGAACTTCTTTTGCGAGAGAAGTAGCACGTATCTGCGCCGATCTGGAAAATGAATACGGCCACATCTATTCAACAATTCATAACGGATGGAGGGTTCGGGATAGAAAGAATCTTGAACACAAGCAGTACAACCACAGGGGCATCCAGAAAGGACAAGTTGAATTTACAATTTACTCCGATTCTATTCGATGCCCAGAATGCAGTCATGAGACGACCTATTACGAAGTTGCAGTAGATGAGGCAAACGATGCCTTATTCAGTGAAATTAGGTGCCCCTCTTGTGACTCTCTCGTCACAGAGGGGAGATGGGAAACCATTTTTACAAACAAGTATGATCCGGTTTTGCATAAGCCAATTAAAACATCCAAGATTGTTCCTGTAATTATCAATTACACCGTGGGATCTACTAGGTATGAAAAATGGGTTGATCACGATGACCTAGCTGCAATCGAAGAGGCAGAAAAACTATTAGAGTCAGTTAGCCTTCCAAAGATTCCAATGATGCCTGGGAAAGAGACCCGGCGTAATATTGGAATTGGGATTACGCATATCCATCATTTCTTTACGACTCGCGAGCACCTGTTCGTTGCTCTGTTAATCAATAGGATTCGAGAGGTTGAGGATTCGAACATAAGATTACTGCTTATGTTCGCATTGACATCGTCACTCCCTTATGCGTCTCGCATGCGCAGATTCCGGGCAGATAGAAAAGGTGGTGGGCCACTTTCAGGGACGCTCTATGTTAGCTCGCTTGTAACTCCCCCTCACGTACTTAGGACGTTTGAACGAAATGCTAAAACGATTGGGGATAGCCTATCTAATCCCGTGTCACCAATGCGAGGTCAGATCGTTTCAACACAAAGTGCTGACTGTCTGAGCAATATACCAGACAACACCATAGACTACATTTTTACAGATCCTCCTTTCGGCCATAATTTTGATTACTCTGAATTGAATTTCTTCTGGGAAGCTTTCCTCGGTGTTTTCACAAACCAAGCACCGGAAGCAATTGTCAGCATATCCCAGAAAAAGAGCGTAGAAGACTATCGACACCTGATGGAAGCTTGTTTCCGTGAATTTTATAGGGTGTTGAAACCTAGCCATTGGATCACCGTTGAATTCTCTAACACTAAGGCAGCTGTATGGAATGCCATCCAGTCTGCCCTTGAGAGATGCGGGTTCGTTGTTGTTAACGTCGCAAGCCTAGACAAAAAGCAACATTCTTTTAAAGCGGTTATGACGCCAACCGCAGTCAAACAAGATCTCATTATTACCGCCTACAAGCCAAACGGTGGCCTCGAAGAAAGATTCGAGCAGGAAGCGCCAACAGAATCAGGCGTTTGGGACTTTGTCCGGACTCACCTCAATTATCTTCCTGTGATAAAGCAGCATGGCGGACTGTTGCAGATGATACCGGAAAGAGATCCGCGTATTCTTTTCGATCAGATGGTCGCCTATTACGTCCGCAAGGGCTACCCTGTGCCAATCTCTAGCCAGGAATTTCAGATCGGTCTGGCGAAGCGTTTTATAGAGCGAGAAGGCATGTATTTCCTGCCAGAACAGGTAGCGGAATATGATCGAAAAAAAATGACATCTCAGCAGTTTGTGCAGGCGTCTCTTTTTGTATCCGATGAAGCATCAGCTATTCTATGGTTACGGCAAATAATCAAAGAAAAACCTCAGACATATCAAGATGTTTATCCGTCATTCATCAAGGAAACCCAACGGGCTTGGAACAAAAACGAATCATCCCTAGAGCTTTCAACTCTACTTGAACAAAACTTTTTACGTTACGACGGTAAAGGCCCCGTGCCTGAGCAGATTCACGCCTACCTTTCCACCAACTGGAAAGAGCTACGCAACCTGCCTAAGGATGATCCTGCACTCATAAGAAAAGCACGTGACCGTTGGTATGTACCTGACCCCAACAAAGCAGGAGACTTGGAGAAATTGCGTGAAAAGGCCCTGCTCAAGGAGTTTGAGGATTACAAGCAGATAAAGAAAAAACTCAAGGTTTTTCGATTGGAGGCAGTTAGAGCGGGATTCAAGAGTCTTTGGCAGCAGGGAACTCATGAAGCATACAAGGCAATTATCGAGATGGCGGAAAAGATCCCTTCGAATGTACTCGAAGAAGATCCGAAGTTGCTCATGTGGTACGACCAAGCAGTAACACGTATTGGAGAGAATAAATCATGATTACTAAATGGAAAGTCTTTAACTTTAAATCGATTCGAGAGGAGACCGAGCTGGATCTCGGCCCGCTCACGATTTTCGCTGGTGCAAATAGCAGCGGAAAGAGCACATTTATCCAATCCATCCTTCTCGTGGCGCAGACATTAGCCCATAAAGTCGGATCAAGATCTGTCGTGTTAAATGGTGCTCTCACAAGCTTGGGTCAGTTTGACGACCTGAAATCCAATGGTGGTATGTCGGATCAGATCTCCATCAAATGTACCTGTCGGCCACTTCCAGATCAGGATGCTACAATAGAAGGGCGATCTCAGTTCGCGCATCGTGGTGTTATTTACTTTGGGCCACGCTCCAATCAGCTTCAGGAAATCGCTTGCGAGATTTCATTCGATGCTGATGCTTCGAGCTCCCAGCGTGATTTGTTCCAAATACAACCTCGGCTTTTTGCTACACAGTTGTCCTGCATATTCAGGGATGAGGACAACGTGGATCAGAAAGCCGATATATCAATCCATCATTCCACTAAAGCCATCTCCGAAATTGAAGGAACCAACACTGAAAGTGAAATCGACGATCAGCTACGCGCCAGTTTGGCTTACGCCGTTGAACTAGACGATGGCTCCATGGCTGAAGTGACGGATGACTTTCGCTCGGCCAAGCCAATCGGCTGCATGCTTCGACACTTCCTTCCCGAAAGAATTGTTTACGCTATCGATACTATCGAAGAGGACGCTAACGCCATTGCTATGGCTCTTCAGGATGATTATCGTCGTTCCATTGGCTTGCGGCGCAACATGGGAAGAGATATCCTTCTTTCCGAAGAGATCATTGCGGTGTTGCGAGAAGTCCTCGAAGGCACAATCGATTTCGACCAGGTTTTCAAGAATAAAAATCGGCATGAGTTACTATCCGGTTCCGAAGCCGATACACTTTCATTCAGGTCTTGGTATGAAAGATTGCGTAGCCTTCCACGAGATGAGCGCTTGAAGGTTCAGCAGGTTCTGCGCGAACGCGAGGATCTTTTTGATCGTATCCATCAATCCATGAAGACATCCTCAGGGAAGTCCGAGACCCATGCTTTTGTCCAAATCAGGCCACCTCGCTTGATAACGGAAGCTACCTGGTATCTAGATAATTTCTTCGCATCGTCTTTGAAATACCTAGGCCCATTAAGGGATGCTCCTAAACCGCTGTATCCGCTCTCTCCAGCAGCGGATCCACATGACGTAGGCTTACGCGGAGAACACACAGCTTCCATTCTTGAATTGCACAAGAGCAAGAAGATCCGCTATATCCCGTCAGTAAATTTCAAAGACCCGGTAATTGACCGCAAGACCGTTACCCGGACACTCGAAGCAGCGGTTATCGATTGGCTCCAATATCTGGGAGTCGCCAACTCAGTCAAAAGCCGAGATCAGGGCAAATTGGGGTACGAGCTGAAGGTTGGGCTTTCTAATTCGGATAGCACACATGACCTCACGCATGTAGGTGTAGGCGTCAGTCAGATTCTGCCGATTCTCGTCATGTGTCTTCTCGCCGAATCTGACTCTACACTCGTTTTTGAACAGCCGGAGTTGCATCTTCATCCAAAAGTACAGACACTACTCGGCGACTTTTTCCTTTCGATGGCGCTGTGCAATAAGCAATGCATTGTTGAAACCCACAGCGAGTATTTGATCGACCGCCTTCGCTTCCGAATTGCAGCGGCAACAACAGAGAAGGAGTTGAACAATCAGACCAAAATTTATTTCGTTGAAAAGCTGTCGCGGGGGTCGGCTTTCCGAGAAGTGGTGATAAACGAATACGGAGCCATCTCAGACTGGCCAGAAGGATTCTTTGATCAGTCCCAACAGCAGGCCGAGGAAATCCTCAGAGCTGCGGCGAGGAAGCGCAAAGCAAGCCGGAGGAATAAAGATGCCTAGCTTGTCCAGCGTAACAATTGACGCAGGCGTACTCGCTGTTCCCCATGTTAATTGCACCAGGGATGATGCTTTTCAGTACGTGGATACGCTTCTGGATTGGAGCCAGTTACTTGATGAGCCCTGGGTGACCATTTACATGAGCGAGAGGGCTTCAGAGTCCCTTTTTTCCGATGGACTGTATCCACTAAGGGATCAACTCAGGGAACTGTTCAATGCACACGGCATAGTAGAATACGATTTCAATACGGTTGCAAAAATTGTCAATCAGCTTCTGGCAATCACTCCATCCTTTGAAACCTACTATCGGGTCAAAGACGTCTTGTCAGAACATCTGAAAACGGATCCGGATGTTATTCGGTTGGCAACTCATGACGGTCTTCAATCCGATCTTGCCCGATGCATCACGTTGATCGCCATCCTACGCAAGCACTGCTCCCAACCTCTTGGCGGCCATTCCCTCATACTGAGAGAAGCGCCCAAACAGGTAATTCAGGTAAGAGCCATTATTCACGAGCTAGAACATTCCAGAAACGATATCCCGGCTTTACCTGAACCACCCGATTTTTTTGAAGGCGATGTGTTGGTCTGTGACGATTTTCGGGGCCTGATAGATTGTCTCGATGAATCCGCCATTCTGGTTGGCGCGTCTGACGACATTGGAATTGATCTCGCCATCCGAATCGCTCTGTTCAAGAATACGATTGCACAAGGTGATTCCCCAGACTGGAGCGGCGTGGTTCTTCCAGCCATTGGATCCAGATTCCGAGAGTTGTGCCAGCAGATTTGCACCGATCAAGGAAACTCCGTGCCACCCAAGATTCTCCGATCAATCATTGAAACTATCAAAGGACACAATCTTTCCGCCGTACACGCTCTTCGGACAGGATCAGGCGGAAATGATCCACAAAAAATGCGTGGCTCTGATAAAGCGCAGCGTCGTGATATCGATAGAGAATTCCATCTTCATTACTGGAAGTGTGCCGACGGGACAGTCGAGTTGGCATCCGTGGTTTATCACAACGATTTTTCAATTCCGGAATGATGCCGATGCAGGATGTTTGGCAATACAACACGGATTATAACAGCGCATGCAAGGGTATTGAAGAACAGCCCTTGTGGGGACAGACGGTATGCTGTGTCTGGTTGCCGAATCAGGATGCAGTGGTGGGCGTGTCCTTCTCCACCTTGCGGTCGCTGATGATGGTGCGAATTATCAAGGGAGGCGCTCAATGAGTAGTTGGCGAGACGCTATCCTGAACGACTTATTACCCAACGTCAGCAAGTTAACTCTCGTCGCTGATCCGGATTGCCTGCTAACCGAAGAGAAGCTGGCATTGGAGCTTCGCGCACGCAAGTTCGACCTAATTGAGTTCAGAGATTCTGTTGAATTCAGATACGTCTATGAGACAAAGTACAGGTCAATTTGGGATCGTGGTGAATACACAGATCTGGTGGTTGTCCTCCACTCGAGGAATGTAGGGCTAAAGACCCTGCCATACGATCTGCTTCAGGCGGGCCGGAAGTTGTCGTTCAACCTAGGAGATATCTTTCCCCATCTGAGCTATCCGGTGCTTGAGAAGCTCGACCGGAGCTTACTGGATGCGCTATTCAAAGCCCAGTGCAAAAGGCAACCGGATCGCATGGGCGACAACGCCACCAAGGATTTTATTCTCCATCATGTGTTCGGTATTGAGGCGGAGCTTATCTCCAACGAGGTAGAGTTACTTCGAACCTTACTTCGTCTGCACTACGGAAAGATCCAAATTCCACTGATGTTGGCCGAGCGGCTCATTCAGATTTTGAAAGGCTATGATAGATTCAAAGCCTGGCCACTATCCGATATCGTTTCGGACGATGAGGCCTTCTTCGCCTTTTTGCAGGAACGCTGGCCATTCTTTCTTTCCCAGCTTGGTAGCATAAACCACGTGTGGGAAGATTCACCGAAATACGGTCTCAAGTATCCCGGCCCTGACCGCCTGCCGTTCGACCATCAGGACATCAAGATCTACATCGACAACCTGTTCCTGGAGGGGAAACTCACTCCAGTCGAAACCACGGATATTGAAATAGAAGATGCCGGATTCTGGGTTCGCAGCGGCATTGTCACCTTCGGCACTGACAATGACGCGCTTCGGATTTCCCACCTGTTTGACCTTGTCGAAAAGGGGCTACTCACTGAGGAAGCACGTTACTCAGACTGGATCGCCTTTGCATTGAAATGGGCTGAACTCTCTTCTCTGGTACACTGTAGCAACAACTCAGAGTATCAGGGCCGGCTCAGGGAAATCGGCGATGCAATGAACTCGACCTTCGCCTGCTGGCTGATGGATCATTATCCCAGTCTGATCAACTTACCACCGATCAATCCAGTCATGCTACACCATATACCGCGCCGTCTGGCTCGGGATGTCGAAGACTCCGGAAGTAGCCGTGTCGCTCTGATCGTGGTTGACGGTCTGGCTCTGGATCAGTGGGTTACCATTCGGCAGCTTCTTCAAAAAAAGAGCGCTAATCTAGTCATGCGTGAATCCGCGACCTTCGCCTGGATTCCGACCCTGACCTCGGTATCGCGGCAGTCGATCTTTTCGGGCAAACCACCACTCTATTTTCCATCATCCATCAACTCGACCAACAACGAAGAGAAACTCTGGAAGCAGTTCTGGAAAAACCATGGCCTGTCCCGGCTCGACGTTGCTTACCGGCGCGGCCTAGGCGACGGTAATGCCGCAGATGTCCTCGACTCCGTAATCCACCCCGGGAAAACCAGAGTGGTGGGACTGGTCGTGGATAAAGTTGATAAAATCATGCACGGTATGCAACTCGGTTCAGCAGGGATGCACAATCAAATCAAGCAGTGGTGCCGTGCAGGATTTCTTTCCACGATGATCGGTCAGTTGCTTGATTACGGCTATGAGGTCTGGTTGACAGCCGATCATGGCAACATCCAATGTGACGGTAAAGGTCGCCCATCTGAAGGAGTAATTGCCGAAACTCGCGGCGAGCGTGTTCGTATCTATCCCACACCGGAACTCCGCGCTCAGGTGGCTGGGGATTTCCCGTTTGCCCATGAGTGGCAACCAGTCGGCTTGCCAACAGATTATTTCCCCTTAGTGACTGGTGGCCATGACGCTTTCGTGAACTTAGGAGATGTCATCGTTGGTCACGGAGGTATAGCCATCGAAGAAGTCATCGTGCCCCTTGTGAAATTTGAAAGGAGAACACGTTGATGGGCAAAAGACATGAAGCTATTGGCATCAAACAGGTAATCCGTTTCGAGTGGATGCAGAAGGCATCCAATTTGCTACTGGCAGGGCTCGACGCCAAAGCCATCCGCCAGGAGCTGCATGAGTTCCTCACAGAAAGAAAAGACAATAGTTTTGGAGGCGAACGAAGCGATCAGACTCGGGTCTTTATCGTCAACAACCTGATGAAGATCTGGATCACTCCTGACCCCGAATTGATTCCATTCCGGGATGCCTCGCTGGGGTTTCTGCAGGAAAACTCGTCCATATCTCTAGCAGTCCACTGGGGTATGATTTCAGCGGTCTATCCGTTTTGGTTCAACGTAGCCCGGCAGACCGGTCGTTTGTTGGCCTTGCAGGATCAAGTTACCCAGATGCAAATTATCAATCGTCTGAAGGAACAGTACGGCGACCGGCAAACCGTGAGCCGCTATGCGAGATTTGTCATCCGTTCCTTTATCGCTTGGGGAGTCCTCAAGGATTCCGAGACCAAAGGCTGCTATGAGAAAGCTGCCCCGGTGAGTATTACCAAGCCAAACCCGGCTATCCTGATGTTCGAATCCGCACTTCTAGCTATCCCGGAGGCCAAGGTCACATTGGGGCTACTTCTAAACAACCCAGCATTCTTCCCATTCCAGATCCCCGTGATGACAGGAGATTTTATATCCCAGCACAGCGACCGGATCGATGTGGTTCGCTATGGACTGGACGATGAGCTTTTGAAATTGAAGGGTAAGTAAATCAGGGGGGACTCAGATGCCTTGGACTTCGGAACATACTAAATGGCTCGTCGATACTGGCGAACGACTGAAGACAGCAGACGACAAGGAGGTCGAGGTCTGGAATTTCCGTCATGAGAATGACGAGGCAGTGCTCTCAGCATGGACAAAACATTTCCGGAATCATTATTGCCTTGACAGCGAGATCGATTATTGGCGCAGAGGGTACAACTATTCCCGCAAAGAGTATCTCAACACTATAAAGTTCCCGGATTCGCAAAACGCCCCGGGACCCAGTATCCGAGCTGGCGATTTTGGAGAAGTGTTGGTCGCCGATTTTCTTGAATACCTACTTGGCTACTGGGTTCCACGCACACGTTATGGTAACAAAACTATTAGGAACGAGTCGACAAAAGGAAGTGACATTATCGGCTTCCATATCGTCAAGGATGGCGAAGCCTCTTCGAAGGATAGACTGGCGATCTTTGAAGCGAAGACACAATTCTCAGGGAGAATGGCTAAGGCGAGACTTCAAGATGCTGTAGATGGCTCAGTAAAAGATATCGCACGGAAGGCGGAGTCTTTGAATGCGATTAAGCAAAGGCTACATGGCAGCAAAGAGCACGATAATGTTAAAATAATTGAGCGATTCCAGAACGAAGTGGATCACCCATACAAGGAAGTTTATGGAGCTGTAGCACTTTTTGAGAATTCGCTTTTCGACGGTCATCTGGCATCCTCGACCGATGCATCCTCTCATCCGCATTCGGGTGACCTTACGTTAGTGGTTATCAAAGGAGATCAGATGATGGCGCTCGTCCACGAGCTCTACAGGAGGGCTGCAGATGAGGCCTGATGAAAAATCCAATCGTCTTTTGGGTGTTACTCGATCAAAAGCTAAGATGATCGAGTACCATGTACCTGAAGAATTTCAGAAGATAGATTTATCACTACATCCGAATAAGCTCTTCACCATTTCGATTGGCCTGCTGGGTGACTTTGCCGCTACTATCAACCGGGAGGAATCAGAATCTGATTCCCTCGCAGAAAAGAAAACCAATCTGCTGTTTTCTGCCCGCTTTTTCGACTCATACATTCAGTCAAAACTGAACGAGACACTTGATCCATACCTCGTACTTCTTGGTTCCGCCTCCTATTACCTGTGCGATCTTCCTGGAAGCGCGTCGGTATTGGCGAAGCATAGCGATGGCGATTGCCCAGATCTGGATGGTGGTGGTTTGGAAGATCTGTTGCTCTGGTTACTGAAGTCCGATCTGGGGATCTATTTTGATGGAGTCGAGGAACCATTCGGCGAACTCATCGACGGGATTTCAAAATGGATCCTCCAGTTTTTTGAGAAGGGGAATGGAGAAAAAAATCTTCTCAATTTGGCCACGAAGCTGAGAGACGTCGTCTATGAGTTCGGCACCCCTAGGCAACTTCTATTTGGTGATGTGATCGCTGCCGTTCTGAGGAAAAAGCTGGAGAATTCCGCTTGGAAGGCTTTGCCGTTATATTCCGGGTTGCCCAGCGACAAATGGCTCCATGCGTTGCAAAAGAATTCATTCATCAAGGAACTCTGGCCTGCCCAACACCTTTTGGGTAAGGCTGATGTTCTCAAAGGAAAATCCACCATCGTTCAAATGCCCACCAGTGCTGGCAAAACGAAGGCAATAGAGCTAATTCTTCGAAGCGCGTTTCTAGCAGAGCGTGTATCACTAGCCATCATCATCGCCCCGTTCAGGGCGCTGTGCCATGAGATAAAAAACAGTCTTGTCGAGGCATTCCACAATGAACCCATCAAGGTAGATGAATTATCCGATGCCCTACAAACCGACTTCGAGATTGCCGAACTCTTTGGGCACCAACAAATTCTGGTGGTAACTCCCGAGAAGCTACTCTACGCCCTTCGACACGCTCCGGAGCTGGTTACCCATGTTGGCCTGCTTGTCTTTGATGAAGGCCACCAGTTCGACAGCGGTACTCGAGGCATCACCTACGAGCTGCTCCTGACGTCGCTACGCTCCATGATTCCCGAAGGAACTCAGAAGGTGCTGATCTCAGCGGTCATCAGCAATGCCGAGGCTGTTGGAGAATGGCTCAACGGGGAGTCCAATGTCGTCAAAGGCACAAACATGATTCCAACTTTCAGGTCGGTCGGATTCTCGAGCTGGCGCGATCAGTTGGGAAGAATCGAGTATGTCAACAGTCTTGACGTCGAACAAGGTGAGTTTTTCGTTCCGAGAGTGATAGAAATATTCAATCTCGGAAGGAAGAAGGGGGAAAAGAAGGATCGCTTTTTCCCAGTAAAAACTGACGGGCAAGCTATCGCACTTTACCTCGGTCTGAAATTGGTTCCAAATGGCAGTATCGCAGTTTTCTGCGGGCGAAAGTCGGTAGTGGTCAGCGTCTGTAAAAAGGTCGTCGATATTATCGATCGAGGCGCACCGCTGGCCTTGCCGTCGGATTTTTCAGATACTCAGGAAGTTGAGCGGCTAACACATTTATATGTCGAGAATCTTGGCACTGACGCCCCGGAGTCTCAGAGCGCAGCGTACGGAATTTTTTCCCATTGCGGCAATACGCCACATGGTATCCGGTTGGCGGTTGAGTATGCCATGCGCAATAACCTTGTGCGATTCGTTGTTTGCACATCCACCTTGGGGCAGGGCGTAAACCTTCCGATCCGATACCTCATTGTGACCAGTATCTATCAGGGTACTGAGCGAATCAAGGTTCGCGATTTCCATAACCTCATTGGCCGAGCGGGCCGAGCCGGAATGCATACCGAAGGTAGCATCCTGTTTGCCGATCCAATGATTTATGACAGCCGAAAGGTTCGTAACAGCAAATGGCGCTGGGATCAGGTTAAAGAACTTCTTGAGCCGCTCAATTCTGAGCCATGCATCAGCAATCTTCTATCTATTTTTGACCCCATTAAGAGCGATGACGACAAGTACATCATCATCAAGGCTCTGGATTTCGTCAAGTACTATATCGACGATCCTGATGGAGTCTCCAAATTGGCTACCGTGATAGTTGCACAACATGGAGAACAAAATTTCTCCCGAGACCGTATCGAGGAGCAAATCGCCTGGAGAATCAACCTCATCTGTGCCGTCGAGAGTTTCCTGCTCTCTCATTGGGATGAATCTGAAAATGGTCTTTCGGAAACGGATGTGACCCGCTTGGCTGAAGGGACGCTGGCTTTCTTCTTGGCTGATAATCAGAAAAAGCAGCATATCCGTGAATTGTTTCAGCTTCTTGCAGGGAACATCTCTGCAAACATCACCGATCCAACTCGCCGTAAAATCTATGGCAAGACTCTTTACGGGATTCGGGACGCTCAAGCCATTGAGAAATGGGTTCAATCCAACGCTGACAGCCTACTTCCGATTGTTGATGAAACAGAAGTGCTTGATCGTATCTGGCCATTGTTTACACGGCATATCAACGATGGCATTTTCATCAAGTTCGATAAGCCTGAGGTGCTAAAAGAAATCGCGCATGGGTGGATCAGCGGAAAACCCTTCAGCGATCTCTTGAAAATCATCCATAAAGGAAATACAAAGATGATAAGGGGCACACAACGAAGTGAGTTCAAAATCGATCATGTCGTCGAAGTCTGCGAAGGGACACTCGCTTATAACGGTGCACTGGTTGTAGGTGCTGTGACTGAATTCATCGAAACTCTTGACCAAGACGGCACCGGAGACCTGATCAATCGTCTACAGCTTTTTCAAAAGCGCCTGAAATATGGTCTACCCACCGAAACCACCATTGCCCTTTATGAACTTGGCTTTTCAGATCGTGTCATCGCTCAGTACATTGCCTTATCCTTAAACCTTTCTGCGACCCAGAAGAAGGATCTCGTGAAGGCGCTGAAACAAGACCGAGACAGAGCCAATGCGGTGATGGAAAAATATCCAAGGTATTTCCAGGAGCGAATGAATGAACTCCTGCAGTAGAAATTCAAATCAACGGTCAGAACTGTTTCGGGCCCTGCTACAGGAGTGCAGAGCCTACAATAGTTTGCGGGGAAAGCTTGCATTTCCCAAGGAGGACACATGAATCAGCAGGCGCAGCCATCACCGAGAGTGCATCATTTTTACGTTGCAATCGCCAAGTTCCTTTTCTACCATCCGGAATATGGCATCGTGACGGTGTCCGATCCGATCAGGATCAAGACCGCAGAGCAATACGGGCTGAGTCCGCTCATACTCTATGGATTGACCGTTGCCGGGTTGCCCCTTCGCTGGATGACCTTTACCCCGGTCGACCAGCCCAGGCCTTTCCGGGATGTTCTTTTGGATGCATGGCATAACGCCGAGGGCTTGCGGGGTCAACCGGATATCCTAAAGATCAACCGCCACATCGCGGCGGCCAGCCCAGAGCTGGTAGAGGAAAT
>Ga0116161_1002349_pt1 | contig 18129 bp, 15 predicted proteins | sample AD_JPNAS3_MetaG_FD_89877 | JGI IMG/M metagenome (GOLD analysis project Ga0116161, IMG submission 89877) | Active sludge microbial communities of municipal wastewater-treating anaerobic digesters from Japan - AD_JPNAS3_MetaG | ecosystem: Engineered > Bioreactor > Anaerobic > Digestate | place... | reverse complement strand
GGCGCTTAGGTGGAAAGCCCGCAAGGGTGGAAGCCGCTGGGGACGCGGCGGCAAAAAAGCGAGCTTGTAAGCTCTTTTTGCCGCCTTGCGTCCCCACGGCTTGTGCCCGCGGACTTGGAACCGAAGACCGACCCGTGAGCGTTAGCGAACGGGGCACGCCCTGATAAAAAATAAAAAATAACTTTTTTAGTATTTCTCCATTTTAGGAGATGACAGTTTCGTCTACGTCGGCTCTCACTTAATTAAAAACTTCACATAAATAGTTGAAGTAAGGTTGATTTTGTTTAATTGAATTTCATTTTCCTTGAAGTTGCCATAGCTTGCCGGTATTTCGACTTGCGAATTTGAGAAAGAAGCCCCTATCAATCGTGGAGTTCGATGTCATCGAATAGAACCGGTATGAATGTTTTAAATTCTTTACAGCAATTAGTCATTAATTGTCTCACTTGGGGGTGTGCTTTCTTTGAGCATCGCAAATTAAAGATATGTCGCCACTCTCTTAAATTCGCCGTGACTACGATTTCTGTTTTTAAGCTATTGGGTAGCACCTCTCTCGCTTTCTCCGCTGTGGAACCTGCTTTTATTAAACTTAAATAGGCTTTTTCGGCATTTTGCATTGACTCGATCCAAATATTTTGCTCCTTTTCCGTCCATTTATCCCACCAAACAGGTCGGATAAATTCCATATCATTATATTTGACATATCTCGTTGATTCCTGAGAAAAAGAGCACATTCTGTGGCGTACTAACTCGTGAGTAACTCCTCTATTGGTGATAAATCTAACGGAAACAACCACGTGCTCGAAAACCGATTCGTGTTTTAATTTTACTAGTTTTTTTGCGAATATTTCTGCTGAATCGTCCGTGATTTTATCTTCGGATTTATAGCACGTTCTACCGGCTTGCTCAATTAGTTGAATGGGATTGTTGGGTTTTTGAATGATTTGATGTGTTTGTTCGATTATTTTCATAGTATTATATCTTGTTTCTTTTACTCTCCATATCGATAGTGCCCGATGATTTTGTAATCAAATAGGCAATCTTCGAGCACTTGTCCCGTTCCGATGTTATGTATTACTAAATATCTTTTCCCATCATCGGATTTTTGTCTTGATACAATCCCAATGTGGGTTTGTCCGCCACCTAACCTCCAACAAACAATCTCTCCCGGCTGATAATCTTTTGGGTCTTGAGAGATTGTTAAAACGGTTCCGTGCCTTGTGAAAAATGTCATTAGATTGGGAACACGTCTATGGTCGATATTTTTGTCGGGTTGTTGTAAACCCCAATTTTGAGGATACATTTCAAAGTTAGATGTCATATCCGTATGAACTTCCTTTTGCAAGTCAATGCCAAATTTTCGATATGCTCTAATGATGACGTCCGTGCATACTCCTTTGTCTGCCGGCACATCTCCGTTTGGATATTTAAGTTTGACGTAGGTAGGGTCATATTCCACCTCTTGATAGGTCAGAAGCAAAGCAGAATCGGCAAGTCTGCTATAAAAATCGGTTTGTCCTGAAACCGAATTGAATAGCAGAGTTAGGAACAGTATTTTGAGCAATCTCTTTGTTATCATATCTGCTTTATTAACGCATAAATTATGGGGCAAATATACAATTAAAAATTACGAATTGGAAATTGCGAATTAGAAATTACGAATTATGAATCGAGGATTTATGGGTTCAAAATGCCGAATCCGTAAATCACTCATTGTGATATAAAAAATAGTACGTTTCGACATTGTCGAGATAAGCCCCGTCAAAGCCGGCATTGATGATTTTCTTCATGTATGAATCTTTATTGCCGTAAATGATTTGTTGCCATTCTTTATGCCAAAACTGAACTAGAAATTCGTCATCATAACCTTCATATTGTTTTTTTAACCAAATCGGAGGCTTCCGTTCCCATTCATCTTTCCAATAGTAGCGAAATTTTTCTGCTGCACCGATGTTGATGTAGGAAATCACAACTCTTTGCCCACCGTTTGCTTTCCTTTTTAATTGGTTAATTTCCGAGGTTGTCAATTCCGTGTCATTAAAAAACAGGTCAATTAATATCAAATCAAAATCGGTTGCTGCGATGACATGAATCATCTCTTCTTTTGAAGTAAAGTTGTCAGTATTAATAAGATATAAGTAGTTTTGTGCGTTGGTTAGAGCGATAATATCGGCGTTATTGGAGTAGGGGATAGTGTCGGGAATTTGTGAATAGTGATAGTTGTCTTTTGTTCTCGGAAAGCAAATAAATCCTTCGCTATAATTTCGATGGAGAGCATCTGCAACATTGGCATTGTCGGTAACATATTCCGAAACCATTATTTTTTTTGTTTTCTTAAGCTGTCGGAGCATCGCGAGGCGCTCATTGTCCAAAGAGTAGTTGCCGTCATAAAATAGCTCTTCCACCCCAAAACCATCAACAGCCAACATATATGCAGGATTTTCTCCCTCATTCGGCTCAACATTGTGAAAAGCAAGCTCTGTGCCATTTTGAGGAATAATAATGAAATCAGCATTGTAACTTCTTGCATAATTGGAAATGTTAACGACGAAATTCTGCATTTTTTCAGCAGCTTTGTTCGTTTGTTTTTCTTTTGAGCAACTAAAAAGGGTTGCTACTAAGATGATGCCGATCGTAAAGTGCTTCATTTTCAGGGTGTTTCAAAATGAGAATTAAAAAGTCCAAGTTGTGTTGTTTTACTCTGAGTATTGATGATATGATAAAACTATGATTTCAAATCCTCGCTCAGTCGGCTGCCCTCAATACGATTAGAGTTATAAGCAAGACTCACTTGGGTTTTATGGTATAGACCGCCCTTGCGTTTAGCCTGCTTTTCCTCAGTAAGTAGTTTTTTTAAATCTATCATAATAACATCCGACTATTTTTTATCGCAACAAAGATAATTATTTTTTAAAAAGGAAGCAAAATGCTATTTTGAATTTAAACGAAAGAAGTGCTATTTTCTTAAAATGAGCTCGTGAGGTGTTACTGCTTTTGACCTATGCTATAACACGATAATCCAATTATTTTGATTCTGAAAAATCTTAAAACTTTTGAAAATAAATAATCCAAATACAAAATAGTAACAATAAGTTTGAACGTTAGGGAATTTCCTTGCCAATCCCCGATGCCTGTAACCTTATCAATATCTCTTTTTTTCTTCTTTTCTTTTTTAACTTGCAACCAACGAGGAATCAGGAGGGAGAAAAAGAAATAGCCGTCCAGTTTGCTGCGAAAACCTGCTTCTAAGAGGTGTTTTTGAAGTGAATTTACGGTGTATCGCCTATAGTGCCCTAACCAAGTATCGTGCGAACAAAATAGGGATTGAAAAGCTGGTACTGTAATAACAATTTTGCTTTTTTCCGTAATAAAAGAGGAGTTGTACAACGATTTTAAGAATTCAACATCATCTTCGATATGTTCAATTACATCAAGCAATAAAACGATATCAGCTTTAACATTTTGCAAATCAATAGATTCTATAGATTTATAAAATTTAATATTGAAAGATTTATACTTTTCTTGAAAGTTTTGAATTATTTCATCGTCAAAAGCTGTGTCAATAGCTAAGCATTGAGCGTTAGGAAGTTTTTTTGCTAATTTTTCCAAAAAGTACCCATCTCCACAACCGATATCAAAAATAGTAATTGCTGCTTTATCTTTATTCTCAATCTTGTTAATAATTTGCTTTTCAATAATGTCAAAAACGACTTTAAATCTTGCATCTTCCCAGGGATGATTCACTTTTTGCGAATCTGTTTTTACTTGGTATTCCTTAATGTCCATAAACAATTTTTAGAGTGAAGTGTACTCAATTTTAGCCACAAAGATAAACTATTTTTGTATATTTTGATAGAAAAATCAATTTGTGTTGTTTTTTACAATAGTTCGATACTTCTTTTCACAAATTCACTTAATTTCTCTCCCGTGAGGATATTTTGCGATAAAAGTGATAAGTCTATCAACTGTTGAACTAAAGCGTCACGTTTCTTTTTACTTTTCTCATTTAAAATTTTAGTTGCTAAGTTGTGATTGGCGTTAACAATTAGATTATAATGTTCAAATTGACCATATAGCTTCTGTTGACCTGCTATTTTCTCCATATCTTGGAAACGCCGCATAAACTCATTTTGTGTTATGATAATCGGCAAATCCGTTTCACTTAAATTCTCAATTTGGATGGAGAATTTTTTCTCATCAACCTGTTCTTGGAAAAACTTTTTTAACTTTTCTTGTTCTTTTTCAGCTAATTTTGACGGTTGTATCTCGTCTTTTTCAATGATTTTATCAATAATGTCAGCGTCTACACGTGAAAATTTTGTTTTCTCTAACTTTGTCTCTAACATATTAATAAAATGGGTATCCAAAAATCCGTCCAATAATAAAACATCGTACCCTTTCTCTTTCGCCGTGTCGATATATAGATGTTGAGCTTGCGTATCAGAAGAGTATAAGTAGATTAAAGTATCATTTTTGTCTTTTTGTAAAGCAGAGATTTTTGTTTTATACTCTTCAATTGTAAAATATTGATTTTCAATATTTTTCAGAAGGAAAATATCTTTTATTCTATCATAAAACTTTTCGTCCGTAATTGAGCCGTATTGCAGAAATACTTTCAGGTCGTCCCATTTTTTTTCAAAATCTTCACGGTTATTTTTAAACATATCTTCTAATTTCTCTGCTACTTTTTTGGTAATATGAGAAGATATTTTTTTCACGTTTGCGTCTGACTGTAAATAGGAGCGTGAAACATTGAGGGGGATATCGGGAGAATCGATAACTCCGTGTAGCAGCATCATAAATTCAGGGATAATCCCTTCAAGTTGGTCGGTAATAAAAACCTGATTACAATAGAGTTGTACTTTATTTTTCTGTATTTCGAATTGATTTTTCACTTTTGGAAAATAGAGAATCCCGTTTAAATTAAAGGGATAATCTACATTAAGGTGGATTTGGAAAAGAGGTTCTTCAAAAGTGGCAGGGTAGAGTTCTCTATAGAAAGAGAGGTAGTCTTCATTTTTCAAATTTGCCGGAGTTTCTTTCCAGAGAGGGTTTGTATTATTGATAATTCGCGGTTTTTCAACCTCTTTTTCCTTTTCGTCTTCTTCCGTTTTTTCCCAACGTTTTTCCATACCACATTGGATAGGAATGGGGAGGAAACGGCAATATTTTCGCAATAATCCGACAATTTTATTTTCGTCCAGAAACTCTTCCGAGTCTTCGGCGATATGTAATATGATTTCAGTTCCACGCTCGGCTTTTTCTACCGTGGTCATTGTATAGTTCGGTGTTCCGTCACAACTCCAACGCACGGGTTCCGCACCCTCTACGTAAGATTTTGAGATGATATCTACAGATGATGAGACCATAAAGGCAGAATAGAATCCTAATCCAAAATGACCGATAATATTGACTGAGTCGGCTCCTTTATATTTAGATAAAAACTCTTCCGCACTAGAAAATGCAATTTGATTAATGTACTTATCGACCTCTTCCGCTGTCATCCCAATTCCTCTGTCTATCACTCGAATCTCTTTTTTCTCTTTATCAACCTGTACGTCAATGGTTAAATCGCCCAATTCTACATTTGTGCTGCCCAAACTGACTAATGTCTTCAACTTTTGTGTGGCGTCAACCGCATTGGAAATCAGTTCGCGGATAAAAATATCATGTTCGGAGTATAGGAATTTTTTGATAACGGGAAAAATATTCTCTGTCTGTACCTTAATTTTACCTTTTTGCATAACTATTATTTTTTATTTTATATTAAATACTGCTGTTTTTAACTTTGTTATGCAAAATTTATGCCAGAATAAAAATCTGACAAATAGACATTTTTATTTTGTATTTTTGTAGCTATATTTCTAAAAATAAAGATATGATAAAGAATATTATTTTTGACTTAGGCGGTGTTATTTATGATATTGATTATTACAGAATTGTTGAGACATTTGCACAATTTGGATTAGCCGATTTTGATAAAAAATATACACAAGAAAAGCAAACGGAGATGATTGATAAATTTGAGGAAGGAAAAATTCCTGTTGTTGAATTTAGGAATTATATTCGCTCGTTGTCTTCTGTTGAGCTTACGGATAATCAAATTGATACTGCTTGGAATGCCATTTTAATAGATATCCCTGCCCATCGTGTTAAACTCTTAGAAGAGGTTAAAAAGAATTATTCCATTTTTCTTTTTAGTAATACTAACGAATTGAATTATAATCAATTTGTACCTGCGATGAAGAAAAAATTCGGTTTTGACATTTTTACAACATTATTTGAAAAATCTTTTTTCTCTCATCATATTGGGCTTAGAAAGCCAAACAAGGAAAGTTTTGAATATATTATTAAAAATCAAAATCTTGATCCGACAGAGACGCTATTTATTGATGATACAATTAGACATGTTGAGGGAGCAAAACAGGTTGGGTTAGTTGCTTATCATCTTGAAAATATGGATATTTCGAGCTTGTTTGATAAGGGATTGTTGCGACTTCCGTAAAACTATTTTTAAAAAAATAAACTTCAACAATTAAACTTGCATGAAAAAAAAGAAACTTAATTTAGGGAATGAAATTATAAAAGTACTTTCTGAAGGTGGCAATTTGAAATATAATTATAAACAAATTGCAGCTAAAATCGGCATTTTCGACAAGAACGGACGCGAAAAAGTAAAACGAATTATAGAAGATTTTGTTAGTGCCAAAATTATCTTGACAGCTGGTCGAGGAAAATATAGGTTGAATCCGAAGCATTATAGAAGTGATGTTACGGGACGAAATTATATTACCGGTCAATTAACGGTGCGAGCTAGCGGGTCAGCTTTTGTAATATCGGAAAATGGTGACGGGGACGATATTTTTATTAGTGAAGGAAACTTACAAAATGCCTTGCATGGCGATACCGTGAAAGTTTTACTTTTCCCGACCAGAAAAGAGAAACGGCGTGAAGGGGAAGTTGTGGAGATTGTTAAAAGGAGCAAAAAACTGCTTACGGGGATTATTAAACAACATAGTGGTACTTGTTATTTTATGCCGGATAGTCCTTCTTATAAAAGAGATGTTTTAATTCCCACTCGGTTTGTAAATGGAGCAAAAAATGGGGAGAAAGTTGTTGTTTCTATTGTAGATTGGACTCCCGATTCGAGAAGTCCTATCGGAAAAGTAGAAAATGTTTTAGGGAAGCCTGGAGAGCATAACGTGGAGATGAATGCTATTTTAGTGGAAAATGACTTTCCTCTTCGATTCTCGCCGGAAGTTGAAAATGAGGTTGCAAAATTTGAAGATTATCTGTCTGAAAGTGAAATAAACAAGCGAAGAGATTTTAGAGCTGTTCCCACTTTTACCATTGACCCTGTTGACGCAAAAGATTTCGATGATGCTATTTCGTATGAAAAGTTAGAAAGCGGACTTCATCGAGTTGGCATCCACATTGCTGACGTATCCTTTTACGTTAAGAAAAACTCTTTAGTAGATAAAGAAGCATACGAACGAGGCACGTCTGTCTATTTAGTTGATAGAGTGGTTCCTATGTTGCCCGAGAAATTGTCGAATTTTCTCTGTTCTCTCCGTCCCAATGAAGATAAGTTGTGCTATAGCGCCGTTTTCGATTTAGATGATAACGCTCATGTACGCCGTGAATGGTTCGGCAGAACGGTCATTCATTCTAATAGACAATTTTCGTATGATGAGGTGCAGGAAATAATTGAAAATAAATCCTCAGAGATGAGCGAGGTTATCCTGCCTGTTTATCAATTGACACAAAAACTTAGAAAATCAAGATTGGAGAATTTTGCTATTAATTTCGAGTCTGCGGAAGTGAAATTTGTGCTGGATGAAAATGGAAAACCTGTTGACATATTTCTTTATGAAAGTAAAGAGTCCAATTTTTTAATAGAAGAATTGATGTTGTTAGCCAATAAAAAAGTAGCGGAAAAAATCGGGAAAAAAGATGCTCGTCAAAAAGAGATTAAAACCTTTGTATATCGAATTCACGATGAACCGATTAGTGATAAATTGGAGAAATTTAAAACCTTTGCTCATAAATTAGGATATGATTTGAAAATGGGTTCAAGAAAGGCTTTAGTGAGTTCATTTAATAAGATGTTAGAAGAGAGTAAGAAGAATCATGAGCATGATATGATTAATCAATTGACAATCAGACTCATGGCACGAGCTGTCTATTCTACCGAAAATATTGGGCATTATGGCTTAGCATTCCCGTACTATACACATTTTACTTCTCCCATTCGCCGTTATCCCGATTTAATGGTTCATCGACTTTTAGATGGTTATCTTAAAGGAAAACCAAGTGTCAATAAAGATGAATATGAAACTTATTGTAAGCATGCTTCACAGATGGAGCAAAAAGCGACCGAAGCAGAAAGAAGTTCCATTAAATTCAAGCAGGCTGAATATTTGAGCGAACGAGTTGGACAAGAATTTGAAGCTATTGTTACGGGCATTGCGAAGTGGGGAGTTTATGCCGAAATAAAAGAATCGAAGTGCGAAGGGTTGATTCCGATACGCAAATTTGATGATGATTTCTACTATATTGATGAGGATAATTATGCCTTAATCGGACTTCATAAAGGGCGAAACTTGCAGATGGGAACCTCCGTTATTATAAAAGTTGAAGGAGTTGATGTTTTGAAAAAACAGATAAATTTCGATATTGTACGTATTCAATAAGGAATAAACTAATTTAAAATCAAAAAGATTTTTTCTTAAAAATATTTCAAAAATATATTAATTATTTGTTAAAAATATATTATCTTTGTCGCTCGTACTAGATAACTATTTTTAACTATAATAACTATGAGAACTTTTGGAATATTAAAAACTCTTTTTATCCTGTTTTTTATAAATAACTTTGTTTTTTCTCAAGCACCGGCTTTTTTATCGTTTCAAGCTGTTGTACGTAATCAGCAGGGGCAACTTGTTAGCAGTCAGTCAATTACCGTTCGGGTGAGAATATTAGAAGAGAGTGCACAGGGGAATGCCGTTTTTGAGGAGACGCATGTTGTTACAAGCAGTTTTACAGGATTGATAACTTTAGTCATTGGAAGCGGAGAAAATCAAACCGGTGCTGTTGATTCAATTAATTGGGATAAAAATATTTTTTTTATCGAAACATCGTTTCGTTTACCGGGTGAAGCGGAGTTTTTAGGTAGTATGTGCAATCAGATTTTGAGCGTTCCGTATGCATTGTGTGCCAAAACGGCAGAAAACAGTTTTGGTGGCGATTATAATGATTTGATGAATCAGCCCAATTTTAAAGATTCTATTTTACGTTATTCTCCATGTGGAGAGTTGCAAGGAGAGATTAAAATTGAAACGAAAGTTCCTCAGCCAAGTAGAGGGAATTGTGTAATTACAGGCGGAAAAATTACTGAAAACAGTAATCTGACAATAAATTCAATGGGAATTTGTTGGGGAGAAAATTCGGAGCCGACTATCTACAATTCACAAACGGAATTAGCTCATAGTTCCGATTCTTTTTCTTTGTCAATTTGTGGTTTGACAGGCGGGCTTTCCTATTTTGTTCGTGCTTTTGTTACTACTACGGGACAAACTTTTTACGGCAGAACTTACGAGGTTACTCTGTCGCCCCCGCCCAATTCTTGTCAATCCGCTGTTTATGTAAAAGATTTTAACAATAATAGTTATAATACGGTTCAAATAGGCAATCAATGTTGGATGAGAGAAAATTTACGATCTACACATTTTTCAGACGGAACTGCTATTAAAGCGCTTGCCACTCCCGATTATAATTACGTATACTACGATTTCATGACGGAAGCCGAGAAAAAGTCTTATGGATATTTATATAATTGGGAGGCGATTATGAGGGGGCAGTTATCTACTAATAGTGAGCCAAGTCATGTGCAAGGAGTTTGTCCTGAACATTGGCATGTTCCAAGTTTAGCAGAGTGGCAAACCATGAATTCATATATTTCAACACATTTGAATGGGGCAAGTGGTGTTGCTGTTGCTTTAGCTAAGGATGAAGTGAGTTGGCAAACAATATACATATCAGCAGTACAAAATTCCATTGGCAATCCCGCAAGTGTTGGCTTCAATTCCAGTTACTTTTCAGCTTTGCCGGCTGGTATTTATAATCAAAGACCCGGTCAAAACGGTGATTTTACTATATTTTCGGACTTAGGCTATATGGGATATTGGGCTACTTCGACTCTTCAAAATTATTACTTGATAAATGTAGCAACTCTATCATTTAATAGTTCTGATCTCTCAGTATACTCTAGAAATTTTAATTTTTGTTTTTCCGTTCGTTGCGTAAAAGATTAGAAGTAAGAAAGCTATTTTTGAAGTGAGATATAACTGAAAATGGGGAAATGGTCGGACACTTTTATTGAGTTCGTAACCGTATGTCCGTATGATTTATATCTTTTGTCATATAATATGTAATCAATCCGATATTGTGGGAAAGCGTCTCCGTGATAAGTAATACCTTCTCCTTGTCCACTTTCACGAAAAGTGTCTTTAAATTTTTTTGCTAATTGATTGTATGCAAACGAAGCAGGGGTATCGTTAAAGTCGCCACATAGAATGATAGGAAATCTACAACTATCAATATGATTTTTAAGCATTTTAACTTGCAATTCTCGTTTTTTAAATGCAACATCAAGTTTAAGATATATATTTTTTGTTTTTTTACTCAAGTTAGGATCATTCAGATTTTGAGAAAAATACTTTCCTGTTTCATAATCTATTTTGTCTAAATGAATAGAGGTCAAGTGAATAGAGTAAATCCGTATAGTGTCGCTTCGATACTTTATATCAGCATAAATAGCAATATTATTAGAGCCTTTTTCCAGTTCAACAACCCCGTTGTTAACAATTCGATATTTTGTAAAAATCGCTAATCCGTAAAAATATTCATTTCTTAGATTATTCGGAAAATATTGATAATAATAACGTTCATCATTTTGTAATTCTAAGGTAGAAAGAATAGAATCCGTCGTGAAAAAGTTCAATTTATTCCCTTTATCTAAAAAATACTCTTGAAAGCAGATGATGTCCGGTTTTTCGGTTTTTAAATAGTTGAAAATCTTCTCTTTACCTTTTCCAAATTCACTAGGTGTAGGATTGTATAAATCAAATAGACGGACGTTATAACTCATTACTTTAATACATTGAGCGCATTTTTGAGGTTTTTCTACGGCTTTAAATTGATAATGTTTATCAATCGTGTTGGTATTAAGTAAAATGAGTGTTAAGGAAATAATTAAATATTGGTAACGTACAAAAATCCAAAGAAAACAAATAATGCAATTTGCTACTAATAAGTAGGGGAATGCTATACCTGAAAAGGCAACGTATTTAGAGGTTGAGGGGGGAATATATTGAGCTAAAAATGAGAATAATAGAGGTAAACCAACAAGTATATTGATAGCCAAAAGAGCTACATAAAGAAAACGTCTAAATTGACCTTTTTTTCTTTTTTTCTTTTTATTGCGATATGCCATGACAATTCTACTTGTTGTTTTATTTATCTGTTGCCGAACAATTTACTATTAAACAATCATTATTTAGCAAATAAAGTTCTGACCGAAGGATATGACATTTTTAAAAATTCGTTAATTTTATCTCTTTTCACCCATTTTACATCATCAATATTTTCTTCGGTTTGCGGTTGCAATGGTTCATCTTTGTCGCTTTGGAATAAAAACCAAGTTACTTCTTTCAAAACCTGTTGTTCCCCAAGTGGGTATATGTAGTATGTTTTCGATAACGGTTTTATTAATTTTAGATTTTTAACTCCAGTTTCTTCGCTTATCTCTCTTATTGCGGTTATTTCAGGAGATTCGTTTGTCTCAATTTTACCTTTAGGTAAATCCCATTTCTCATTCTTTCGTATCATAAGTAGCTCATTCTTAGAGTTATATACGATTCCTCCTGCTGCTTGAATAAACATATAATTTCTCAAAAAAAGTTGAAAGCTCTCTTCCGTTTCAAATTCGTGGTATTGCTCGTCATCATGCACTCGTATCATAGAATTAGCTTTTAAAAGTTATTTTGCAAAATTACTATAATTTTTGCAAAATAAAAGTGTATTTTTGCTCTCCACATTAGAAAACCTGCTATGTCGAAAAAAAGTAAAATACCACACACATTTACCATTGTTTTTGTTCTTATTTGTCTTTGTGCTGTCCTAACTTGGATAATACCCGGGGGCGAATACAGCCGTGAAACCATTACCGTTGACGGACAAAATCGGCAAGTTGTAGATGTTCATTCTTTTAAGACGATTGAAAAACAGCCGCAAACTTGGCAAATTTTTACCGCTTTTTTTAAAGGATTTGAGAAAACATCATACATTATTGTCTTTATCTTGATGGTAGGAGGGGCTTTTTGGATTTTCAACACGACTAAAGCCATTGATGTTGGCATAACTCAATTTTTAAAGCAGACCGATAAACTTTATAAATACAAGTTATTTAGGAAAATTGGAGTAGATAAGATTATTATTGTTTCCATTATTCTTGTTTTTAGTCTTTTTGGAGCTATTTTCGGTATGAGCGAAGAGACGATAGCCTTTATGACGATTTTTGTTCCGTTTGCCATCTCCTTGGGTTATGATTCCATTGTCGGGGTTTTAATCTGTTACGCTGCTGCTCATGTCGGCTTTGCAGGAGCGATTTTTAATCCTTTTACGCTTGGTATTGCTCAAGGATTGTCCGGGCTACCTCTCTTTTCCGGTCTCGAATATCGAATTTTTTGTTGGGCTATTTTAACCCTCATATTTATCATTTTTACGCTTATTTATGCAGGCAGAGTTAAGAGAAATCCCGAAAAGTCTATTATGTACGAGTTAGATGACGAGTGGAGAGCACGTATAGACAAGGATGTTGATTCTACGAATGAAAAATCTTCATGGGTTGCTTGGAGCATTTGGGTAGCTATTGTACTCTCTCTATCTTATTTTTCATTTCAGCACCCTTTTACTACGTTGAAAATCGGATTAAACGAGTTCAACATTTGTTTACTTCCGATTATTACGATAGGTTATTTAATTCTTGGTTTCTTTGCACTACGCAAATCGGTTCATAATTTCATTCTCTCCATTTTATTACTTACGGTTATTATTTTGGTAGTGGGCGTTCTCGGTTATCAATGGTACATTATGGAAATTGCAGGGCTATTTTTTGCGATGGGTATTTCAACGGGCTTTGCTTACAAAATGAAATTGGATAAAATTATGCGACTTTTCTTAGATGGCTGTAAAGACATAATGGTTGCCGCTATGGTTGTTGGGCTTGCGGGGGGGATTATGGTTATGTTAGAGGATGGGAAAATAATAGACACTATATTACATGAAATTTCGCAGGCAATGTCGGGAAGTGGAAAGGAGGGGGCTCTCACCGTTATGTACCTTATACAAAATGGATTGAATATTCTTATTCCTTCGGGTTCTGCTAAGGCGGCACTTACCATTCCCATGATGGCAGAATTTTCGGATATTGTGGGGTTATCACGGCAAGTTACCGTCCTTGCTTTCCAATTCGGAGATGGCTTTACCAATATGATAACTCCCACTTCCGGCGTTCTTATCGGTTGTCTCGGAATAGCACGTGTCCCTTACGTAAAATGGATGAAATTTATTTTCCCTTTTATTATTGTACTGATAATTCTTGGATTTTTGTTACTCTTACCTGCAATATATCTTCCGTTACACGGTTTTTAATTTATAATTGATATTATGAAATTAAAAGGACTGTTTCTAACTCTTTCCTTGTTTACGTTACTTACCTGTACCATGGCGCAGGGCGATTATTATTCGCCATACAAGTCTCACGAAAAATGGTTTGGGAGTTTGAATCTGGGTGTTAATTCTTTTTGGGGCGATATTAACGATAATACCAATAAACTTTTTCCGGTTACCCCTTTCCAGAGCTCATTTTATAAGAATCGACACTTTGTTTTAGGTGGAGAATTTGGGAAAGATATCACTCCCTTTTTAACAATAGGGATTGCGTTCAAGTTTGCTAATGTTTCGGGGAAAGATTATAGAACGTCAAGAGAGTTTTATTCATATTTTAATAACGAGATAGTTTTTGCATTTACTGCTGATATTCTCAAATTATCCAAAGTAAGGACTAATTGGGGCTTTTATCCCCGAATAGGGTTTGGAGTATATGGATTTAGAACACGTCTTTGGAATAGTAATTCCGGAGAATTACTGGCTGTTTTTCCGGACTATCTTATAAATTATGAGCTTGAACAAAAAGTCGCAGATAAAACCCCAAGGTACTATTACACTTTTGCTATTCCTTTTGGAGTAGGGGTGAGTTATCAGCTACTGCCCGAGTTAACGCTTTATTTTGAAACATCAATGACCTGGGTCAATCAGGATAGATTGGATGCTTTTAGTTCAGATATAAAAAAGTTTGAAGGTGTGTGGACATCTTCGCTAGGAGTTGTTTATCGGTTTGATTTTCCTGTCGTTAGACCTAAAAATGTTGCAGGATCTCAAGTTTACGACCCGGCTCTGAAAAATGATAATCTTGATAAGAAATATAAGCGTAAAAAAAATCGCTCCTCAGTAATTTTTAAACCTGCAAAATCACATACTAAAAGTGCGGTAAAGCAGAAAAGGGTTAAACGGAAAAAATTCTCTATAAAAAATCGTGAATAGGAATTAAGTAATTGAAATTTTTATCTATCTTTGCAAAACGAAAAATGTGGAAAGATTTGTAATGATTGCAACCACAAAAAAAAATGCTAAAGCATTATCTTTCCCCGCTTTTCGTTACGTTTTTATATTATTAATTTTATAATTATACTATTATGAGTTATCTATTTACATCTGAATCAGTATCTGAAGGACATCCGGATAAAGTGAGCGATCAAATTTCCGATGCGATACTTGATGCTCTTTTAAGTCAAGACCCGGAGTCAAAAGTGGCTTGTGAAGTTTTAGTAACAACAGGTCTAGTACTTTGCGCCGGCGAAGTTAGAACCAAAGGTTACGTTGCTGTTGATGACGTAGCAAGACGTGTTATTAAGAATATCGGATATGATAAAAGTGATTATCAATTTGATTACAAATCGTGTGCTGTTATTTCCGCCATTCATAGTCAATCGCCCGACATTCATCAAGGCGTTGTGCGTACTTCGAAAGAGGAACAGGGTGCCGGCGACCAAGGGATGATGTTCGGTTATGCTTGTAACGAAACCGAAAGTTATATGCCGTTAACTATTGAAATTGCTCATATTATCTTAGAGCAACTTTCAGCTATTCGAAATGAAGGGAAAGAGATGACCTATTTACGCCCTGATTCAAAGTCGCAAGTTACGATACAATATTCCGATAGCGGTGTTGCGGAAAGAATTGATAGTATTGTTGTTTCAACGCAACATGACGACTTCGCCGAAGAAAAAGAGATGCTCGAAATCATTAAAAGAGATGTTGAAAATATTTTACTTCCCCGTGTGCTTAATGTTTGTACCGATGAGGTGAAAAAACTTTTCAAACACAATTACAAACTTTTTGTCAACCCGACCGGGAAATTTGTTATTGGCGGTCCTCATGGTGATACAGGATTAACCGGACGTAAGATTATCGTTGATACGTACGGCGGGCACGGCGCTCACGGAGGCGGTGCGTTTTCCGGAAAAGATGCGTCAAAGGTTGATAGGTCAGGCGCTTATGCCGCTCGTCATATTGCGAAAAATTTGGTTGCTGCCGGCGTTTGTGATAAGGTTTTAGTCCAAATAGCTTATGCTATCGGGGTAGCCCAACCGGTCAATGTTTTCGTTAATACTTATCAAACAGCCAAAGTTAAGCTGACAGACGGCGAAATAGCAGAAAAAGTCAGCAAAATTTTTGACCTGCGTCCGTACAGTATCATAGAACGTTTTGGGCTTCAGAATCCAATTTTTGAACCGACAGCCATTTACGGACATTTCGGTAAGGATTCTTACGAAAAAGAGGTGAAAGTGTGCTATCAAGATGAAAATACTTGTACAAAAGATGGTAAAAATTATAAAAAAGTTACCTTCTTTGGCTGGGAAAAGCTAGATTATGTTGAAAAAATCAAAAAGATGTTTTCCATTTCGTAAGATTTCAACAATTAGATTTTTATATTTTTTAAGTTCTATTTTGTTGTATCTTTGTTTCGTAGATTAGATGTTATAAGTAACTCTAAAAAGATGAATCGTAAAAAACCGGACAACAAAATCTATGAATAATTGAATTTATAAATGGCGGATTTGAGTAAAATATATCTGTTCAGAATGACTCATATTGAAAATATTCCACATATTCTTCAGTACGGTATAGTACATTCTAATTCAATAAATGCCAACCCTAATTTTGTTCCTATTGGCGATGGAAGTTTGATTGCCACCCGAAACAATATTATATTAAACAATGGTAGACCGTTGGGGGAATATATTCCGTTTTATTTTGGTGTAAGAACGCCTATGCTATATGTGATACAACATGGCTTTAATATGGTTGCTCCTATGCCTGCCGAAAATATTGTGTATTGTGTTACTTCGGTTCAGAAAATCATTGAGCTTCAGTTGAATTTTATATTTACCGATGGGCACGCAGTTGATGGATTTACATCACAGTTTACAAGGCAAGATATTGATAACCTAAATGAAATCTTAGACTGGCATGCTATAAAAGCAAAATACTGGCATAAGGATAATGACCTTGACTTAAAAAGGAGAAAAGAAGCGGAGTTTTTAGTGTTAGGCGATATCCCCACAAATGCTATTTTAGGTTATGTGGTATATAATCAAAATTCTAAAAATAAACTTATTAAGTATGGGATAGACACAGCTTATATTTTCATTAACCATGAATATTATTTTTAAGATATGATACAATATAGAATAGGGAATTTGTTAGACAGTGAAGCAGAGGCTTTGGTGAACACCGTTAACACCGTAGGTGTAATGGGCAAAGGTATTGCTTTACAGTTTAAAAATATGTTCCCAAATAATTTTAAGTTGTATGCTAATGCTTGCAAAAACAAAGAAGTAAAAATTGGGGAACTGTTTGTTACCGAAGAAGAAGCGTTGTTGTCAGGAAAGAAAATTATTATCAATTTTCCAACAAAGACTAATTGGCGTTTACCTTCGGAATATCAATACATTGAAAGTGGGCTCACTGAATTGGTAAAAGTGATAAAAGAAAAGAATATCAAATCTATTGCAATTCCGCCTTTGGGTGCGGGTAATGGTGGTTTGGATTGGAATAAAGTAAAACAGATTTTGGAAAAATATTTAGGTGATTTAGATTGCGAAATTTTTATCTATGAGCCATCAGCGACTATTCAGGAAGTTTTAAAAAAAGAACGTGTAAAACTTACGCCAGCCAGAGCGATGCTACTTTCTGTCTTATATGAATTGGTTCGTAACGGAGAGTTTGTATCTGAATTTTCGTCTGAGAAAATTGCTTATTTTCTGCAACGATTTGGAGCAAAAGAAGCTTTTAAATTAGAATTTCACCCCAATTTTTATGGACCTTATTCGGGTAAAGTAAAACACGTATTATATCACCTAAATGGTAGTTACATAATGGGTTATAGCTCAAAAGATAAAAAGCCTTTTGAAGCATTGAGTTTAGTTCCTGATGCTGAATTAGAAGTGAATGAATTTTTGAATAAGCCTGAAAATGAGACATACAAAAATATAGTAGAAAAGACAAAATCATTTTTAACAGGATTTTACTCTCCATTTGGGCTAGAACTACTTTCAACGATTGACTTTATAATTTCTGAAAAAAATGCCAAAACTTCAGAAGCAATCATGAAAGAATTGGAAAGCTGGAGCGACAGGAAGAAGACCCTATTTTCGAATCAAAAATTTATTCAAATCGCAATTGAAAATTTAAAATTACACTTAAGTTAAATAAAGGTATACCGGAGATTAACATTTAGCTCAATGTTAAGTATTGTGGTTAATTGAAAATAAAAAACTTTTCATTTTCAATTTCTTTTCTTATAATCTTTTGTACGAGCATTTTGGCTGCGTGAGGCGCTTAGGTGGAAAGCCCGCAAGGGCGGAAGCCGCTGGGGACGCGGCGGCAAAAAAGCGAGCTTGTAAGCTCTTTTTGCCGCCTTGCGTCCCCACGGCTTGTGCCCGC
>Ga0116161_1002345_pt1 | contig 18155 bp, 21 predicted proteins | sample AD_JPNAS3_MetaG_FD_89877 | JGI IMG/M metagenome (GOLD analysis project Ga0116161, IMG submission 89877) | Active sludge microbial communities of municipal wastewater-treating anaerobic digesters from Japan - AD_JPNAS3_MetaG | ecosystem: Engineered > Bioreactor > Anaerobic > Digestate | place... | reverse complement strand
GAGCAAGGAAAAGGCTTCGGTAAAACTGTGGATCGTAGGTTCGATCGGAATTGACGACATTAAAACCCGCAATGCCGACCGAAAAAATCTGCTGGGCGGCTCGGTGCCTTACAGCACGGTGGCAGCTTCCTTTTTCACAAAGACAGGTGCGGTAGGGGTGGTGGGGTCCGATTTCCCGGCCGCGTTTGATCGCCGCTGGCAAGCGTTCGGCATTGACCTCACCGGTGTGCAGCGTCAGCAGGGCAGCACATTCCGTTGGGCGTGTGAGTATGACGACAACATGATCGAGCGGACTACGTTGAAGACCGAACTGGGGGTCTTTGCGTCGTTCATGCCTGAGTTGCCGACGGCTTACCGTGCGGCGCCGTTCGTGCTGCTGGGCAACATCCAGCCCGAGTTGCAGATGCATGTGCTGAAGCAGGCGGAGGGGGCGAAGTTTGTGGCGCTGGACACGATGAACTTGTGGATCGAGACCGCGCGGCCGGCCCTGTTGAAGGTGATCCGGCGGGTGAACCTGCTCACGGTCAACGATGGCGAGGCGCGTCAACTGACCGGCAAGTGGAATCTGCGAGAATGCGCCGAGGCGATCCTCAAGATGGGGCCGAGTTACGCGGTGATCAAGAAAGGCGAGCATGGCGCGCTGCTGTTTTCAAAAGACGGCGTGTTCATCGTGCCGGCCTATCCGGTGCGCAAACTGGTGGACCCGACAGGCGCGGGCGACTCCTATGCGGGTACCTTCATGGGTTATCTGGCACGGGCGGGACGCGTTTCGGACGGTATCTTGCGCGAGGCGCTTGTGCATGCCAGCGCGGTGGCTTCGTTCGGTGTGGAGGGTTTCAGTCTGGAACGGTTCCGCAAGTTGTCAGCACCGGAAATTCAAGCGCGTGTCGGCGAACTGAAGCGCATGGTGAAGGTGTGACAGAAGCGACCAATGGTTGGTGGCGAATGGTTAATCACATTGACATCGACAAAAGCCCGATTTTTCGGCAATATGGCGACGTGTTTTCTTGGTGCGTATCAGCATGGAGTGAGGGTGACGTATGACGGACGACGTTCATAATGATGCAAATATTTTGACAGATCCGGTGAGTTCAGCGGCGTGCCCAAAATGCGGGGCGATGTTGGACGTGAATGGGTTGCCGCCTTTCAGCGTCGTGCAGTGTCCGACATGCCAGTCTGAGTTTCAGGTGCCGGCCCGTTTCGGCGCTTTCATGCTCTTGCAACTGTTGGGAGCGGGCGGCATGGGCGGCGTCTACCGGGCGCGTGACGAGGGCCTCAACCGCGAGGTGGCGATTAAGGTTATGCTCAAGAGCCTCGGCGACGACCCGCAGTTCGTCGAGACGTTCCAGCGTGAGGCTCAGGCGGCTGCGCGTTTGAACCATCGTCACATCGCTCAGATTTATTCGTTTGGTCAGGAAAAAGGACAACCCTACATCGCGATGGAGTTGGTTTCCGGCGGCAGTCTGGACAAGATGATGGCCGAACAGGGGCCACTTGATCCGGCCGTGGTGATCCATGTCGGCGCGCAAATCGCCGAAGGCCTGAGCATGGCTGCCGATGCCGGCATGGTGCATGGCGACGTGAAGCCTGAGAACATTCTGTTCGATACAGACAAGAACGCCAAGCTGGTGGACTTCGGTCTTTCGGCCATGCAAAGCGGCCCTGGGAACGAAATTTGGGGGACTCCGTATTACATCGCTCCCGAGAAGGTGCGCCGTCAAAAGAGCGACTACCGTTCCGATATCTACAGCCTTGGCGGAACGCTTTACCATGCGATCACGGGGATACCGCCTTTTGAGGGCGCAGATGCCACGGCCGTGGTCAAAGCCCGTTTTGAAGGGCCGCCCAAACCGATAAGGGAGATTCGTGATGACGTGCCGAAGGAGGTCGAGGCCATCATCGCACGCATGCTGGAGGTCGAGCCCCAGACACGCTTCCCCACGTACGGTTCACTGTTGGGCGACATGAAGCGTTATCTGTCCAAGGCTGGTCCAATACGGATGGAAAAAAGCAGTGAGCGGATCGTGCTCAAAGGCAAGCGCGGCGTGACCGGTAAAGTATCCGCGACCGGTATGCTTTCGACAACAGGGAGCGTGACCGGCAATGTGGACGAATTGCCCCCAGGTATGACGCCGGTGGAAGCCATTGAAGAGGTACAAGAGTCTGAAGAAGATGCTGGGAAGCGCGGCTGCCGGATGATGGGCTTGATCCTCGGCGGCGTTGTTGCGTTGCTGGTGGTGCTGGGCCTCATTGTGTTTGGCGTCATCAAGCACTCGGAGCGTAAAAAGGCGAATGCCGAGCAGACGCAGATCGTGATCGCTCAGGAGAAGGCGAGGACTTCCATCGCCACGGCTGTGGCCAATGCAAAAGGTGCGGTCGAGAAGATACAAGGTTTCGTCCCGGAGGCCATGGGCTATCCGAAAGCAGCGGCGGATGAGGTCGTCAAAGCGTTGGGCGAGGAGGTCCGTGCCTCCATGGTTCCGCCCGAGCCGGACGAAAACGCTGTCGCTGCGGCGGCCGATGATAAACAGGCGGCACCTGCTGACGCGCCCCCGTTGGATCCGGCCCGGCTTGCGGAACTCACCAAGCTGTTGCCGCCGGAAGCGGCTAAAATGCTCGAAGGATTCGACAAATTGTCGCCCGACCAAATGCTGGCCAAACTGGACGAGATCAAGCTAGACGAGATCGCCAAGGCATTGCCTGCCGAACAGGTGGCATCTTTGACAAACAATCTGGCGACGCTCAAAGCGATGATGGCAGGAGGCATGGCTGCGGCGCTGACGAATGCGCCGGTGCAGACCGAACAACCGGCTCAGCCCGCTGCAGCAGAGGCCGCTCAAGACGATGCCCATCCTGTGATCGCCATCGTGCGCGGCATGTATGTCGATGCTTACTCGGTAAAGAGCGCGGCGGCGCTGGCCGGAAAGAAACTTCAAGAAGTTGAACAGAAGGCAAAGGAGGCCGAGCAATTCACGCAGGTTACCAAAAAGGATGCGGAAGCGATCGTTAACCTCAATAACGAGCTGGTAAGACATGTCAACAGTCTTGGCTCCGAGCCCACTTTCACCGAAATCCCGCGCAAGGTATCGCAGCTCAGGCGCACCTTGGAAAGCGTCAAAACCGAGGTCGCCTCCTTGATCGAGATCAAACGCCGGGAGGCCATCGAAGCTGAAAAACGGAAGCAAGCGGAGGCCGAGGCCGAGAAAAAACGCCAGGAGAAAGAGGCGTACGATAAGAAGGTGGCCGAGGAACGGGCGCGGGTCGTCGCAGCCGAGGAGGCGAGTGTCGAGGAGCTTAAGCAATTGAAGTTCCGCGAAGTCTTCCGTGCGTTGAGGGAACTCAAGGAGGGATTGGAAACCCCTGAGGCGCAAGATACGGCCTCCGTGGCGATTGACCGCGTCACCCGCATTGAGGACTTCCATAAGTATCTGGTCGCAGCCGTGCCGGGCTTCAAATCGGCGCGTGGGTGGTCGGTTGACAGTGCGGATGCCAGAAGCCTCTCGGTCGGCGGGCGAAAAATCCCTTGGGTCGATGTGTACAAAGAGCGTCTCGACATCGTCGGCGAGTTGATCAATGAGCTTGCCGCGAATGAAGAGTACACCAAGAAACTGAGCTTGCGTGAACGGACGCGTGTCATGACCAACGCGGCGCTCTGCATGAACTTTTTCTACAAGGAGTTCCCCTCGGCCAAGGAGCGCGCCAAGACGCTGGCGACCGATGCGGCGCGCCTTTTCGATATTGATGCCGACATCATCAAAGGCCTGCTGCCGGAGTTTTTTGAATAACATGCGCTATGTGAGCACACGCGGCGGTGGCGAACCACTGACGTTCAAGCAAACCATACTGACAGGCCTCGCTCGTGACGGCGGGTTGTATTTGCCGGCGGAGATTCCCGATGTCCGTGACAGACTGGCGGGGTGGCGCGCGCTGAATTATCAGGATCTGGCGTTCGAGATCATCCGGCTTTTTGCCGACGATATTCCGGACGACGTGTTGCGTGATATTGTGGCGCGCAGTTATGCGACGTTCCGACATTCTGAGGTCACACCTGTGGTCAAGGTCGGACCGGTCTACCTGCTTGAACTGTTTCACGGACCGACGTTGGCCTTTAAGGATGTGGCGCTGCAATTCCTCGGCAACCTGTTCGAGTATGTCTTGGGGGAGACCGGTGGAGAGATGAACATTGTCGCCGCAACGAGCGGCGATACCGGCAGTGCCGCGATTTATGGCGTGCGCGGCCGCTCGCGCATCCGCATCTTTGTCATGCATCCGCATGGACGTGTGAGTCCTGTGCAGGAACGCCAGATGACTACCGTGCTGGACGACAACGTCTGTAATCTAGCGGTAGAGGGGACCTTTGACGACTGCCAGAACATTGTCAAGGACCTCTTCAACGATCTGCCGTTCCGCGATGCTTGCCAGTTGGGCGCGGTCAACTCGATCAACTGGGCCCGCGTGCTGGCGCAGATTGTCTACTATTTCTACGCCGCATTCCGTGTTCAGGACACCACCGGCGCCGAACAGATGAGTTTCAGCGTGCCGACCGGAAACTTTGGCGACATCTTCGCTGGCTACATGGCCCGCTGCATGGGATTGCCCATTGATCGGCTGGTGCTGGCCACCAACGAAAATGATATCCTCTGGCGTTATTTCAACACCGGTGTCTACAGCATGGGGGAGGTCGTCCCGACACTCAGCCCGTCGATGGACATTCAGGTTGCGAGTAATTTCGAGCGTTATCTTTATGATCTCGCGGGCAGAGACCCAATTCGGCTGTCGCGCTGGATGGCGACGTTCAAAGAGACGGGCACGCTGACGCCGGACGTAGCGCCGGATGCGTGTTTTTGCTCTGGTCGCGGCGATACCGAGATGACGTTAAAGATAATCAAGGCCTACTGGGAGGCATGCGGTTACCTGCTCGATCCCCATACAGCGGTTGGGGTAGGGGTGGGGCTGCGGTATCTGCAGGAGGGGATCCCGCTGATCTGCTTGGCCACCGCGCATCCCGCGAAATTCGGTGAGGCGATCATACAGGCCACCGGCTTGGATCTGGCGCGCCACCCGCTGATCGATGTGCTCGCCGAAATGCCGACGCGTGTGCGCGTCGTACCGGCCTGTAAGGATTCTGTCGCGGAGATCGTGCGCGCAGCCGTTACGGGAAGCTGAGTTGCATCATGCTGGTTGATCCAGAGACCTTCCGCTGCCGACAGTGCGGCGCCTGCTGCCGGGCACCAGGTTACGTTATACTGCAACCCGACGAAACTGAAACCATTGCGGCGTTTCTTAACCTTGATGTCTACGCGTTCACCGAGGCGTACACGCGCCTGACGTGGAACCGTCACGATCTCTCACTTATCGAACGCGAAGACGGAGCCTGTATTTTCCTGCAACAGGACGATACTTGTCGTATTCAAGTGGTCAAACCAAAGCAATGCCGGGATTTTCCTTTTCTCTGGCGCACACCGACTTTGGTCGAGACCTGCGCAGGGCTTCGCGCAGAGCCCCCGGTCACTATTTGACATAACACATAGTCAACGACGAAACACACATTTTTTCAGATTTTAGAAATCGGAATTACAATCATAACCCTTTGTGTTGCAAGATATTACAAAAGTTCTAAAAAAGTCAAGTAAAAAAGTTTTTAAAAAATAATGCGCAACACCTCTTTTTTTGAAAAAATACCGACATGCAAACTACAGAGCAATTAATTTCAGGAATGATTAACAAAGCAACCGGAATCTCCATAACCATAATAGGAGCCATCACTGTATTACTCCTTTTGATCGTCATACTAAACGTCATAATAGCCAAACAAACCTTTTACAAAAAAAGCGAACTCCTGACACCAGCAGAAAAAGACTTTTTCAAAATCTTAATTCAGGCGGCAAACGCATATCACATCTTTCCTAAAGTCAGACTGGCAGACTTCATAAAAGTACAAGCCTTAAAACCAAAAGAGTGGGGCAAGGCATTTTCAAAAATCAAAGCAAAACACATCGACTTTTTACTAGCAGACAAATCAACACTAGAGCCAATTTTAGCAATAGAGCTAGACGACAAAACACACCAACGACCGGACAGACAACAACGGGATATTTTCGTTGACCAGACACTAACCCAAATAGGACTACCAATTTTGAGGATCAAAACAGCACCCTATTACAACCAGCACGACCTAGAAACGAAAATAACTAAAAAAATTGCAAACCAGAATCGACTCCAAGATAGCGCAGTCTAAAACAAAGCTCTTGGGGAAGTAAACGAAACAACCACGACCTTTGAAGAATCTTCAACCGCTGAAACGGACGAAGATGCGAAACCACCTCGTCGTGAAAATTACGACGCACAAACTCGATTGACGGAGAACTCACGATAATATCACGCAGAGCGAGTAACCCGCGAGATACATTTATCAACCGGAGACCCTTACAATCATCCGGTCTATCTTGAAGAGTTTTAGAAATGTACTTGCTAATGTACTTTCCAATATCGGACCCACACAATTCGATATGAATCCGTCCAAACCCATACCTGCGAGAAATCAATCGAAACTCGCGAATTGGAACAAATCGGTTCAAAACAATATGGATATGCCAGCCGTGACCGTTGGGGTGTTTTTCATAAACGCAAACATAATCATGACCTTTGAGCAAATTGCGAACAAACGGACTATTACGCAACGCACGAAACCGAGCAGTAACCACTTTGAGCGGTAAACCATGCTCAGGAACGGTCAGGGTTAAAAACCTTAGTCTACGACCTCCCCGAGTCATCATTTCGCAAGACCATTTAACACGCAACCGCTTTTTCATTCAACCCACCTCCGATAAAAAAACACAATGTTTTAAACATAACAAGGTTAGCACGTCGCACCCCGCGCGGGGCGCGGGGACCCGCGACGTTCTGCACTCTGTTACTACAAAGAACTGCGCGAGTTTGAGCACAAAAAACCGAAAACGAAAAACCAATCACTGAGACACCCCGAATCGAAAAACGAGAACGCGCAAAAATACAAATCCAACTATGGGTTTCACCCATCCCCACCACTTTTGAAAAAGTGGACAAAACTTTCAATAGTCAACATGTCCGAGCAGACAATCCCGAGACCAATCCACGATAAACCAACCATTGGTTCTTGCAAACTCCAATCGACGATCGCTAATTCTATCCAACCGACCAAACTCAGTATAATCACCGAGTCGATAACGTCGACCATCATAGAACTTAACTGTATCTTTCCCCCGCTCACGAACAATGTCCCACATTCCCAAACCGTACTCAACATTGGGAAAAGGAGCACCACCGGACGGAGAAAAAGAACGTCCGGACGACATAACAGAGACGCGTTCAACTGTATTCGTAACCACCAAAACAGAAGGTTTGAAAGACGCAGACGAGGACAAAGAATCAACCGAGCGATCAGAACGAAAGATCCTTACGCACAACGCAAACAAACAACCGTAGATAACAATCCGATCAAACTTGGACATTCTCTTTTTCTCCTTTTTTGGTACACCCGACTTACCGAAGTCGGATACAAATTCCTTATCAGAAAGAGAGATCTCACCGAACTCGCAAAACGAATCGTAACACCTGAAAATATGCTGCTCCTTCGGATAAGTCTGCGACCTTACACACACGCGTCCACTTTTATCATATTGCTGAAAAAGAAACCAAGGAAATGGAAATCGAAACGGGATACCCGGTACCCTCAAACGCTGCATGTCAGTAGATTTATACACGTTTTGACAAAGTCCGCGCAGACGAGCATTGAGGGTAGAAAAATCCTGCAGCAAAAAAAGAACATCAATATGATAATGTCGAGAAAGTCGCAGAAATTTGAACATTTCTCGGTATTTCTCATCCCGCTTGAGTTTACCACCGTCCAAGCTATCAAACCATTCATTGACCTCATCCAGAACTAATAGGATCGGTTTAGACTTAGTACCCCGAGGAATACAGGAAAGCAAATCGCTATCCATGCTTTCTAAATCAATGTAATGATATTGTCCGTCCTGGTAATTCCATCCATAATACTTTCGCAAGACAGGAATAACATTAGAATCATCAGAAAGCTTATACCGATCAAAACCGCTAGGTTCTACACGCTCGACACCATGAAAACGAATGTTCGAAAACACAGAACCCCCCGATGCGATATACTGCAACGAACGATGAACCGCATAATAGGTCTTTCCGGAACCCGGAACACCGAAACAAGCTTCAATCATACCGTTTACCTAGTAATTTTCACGACGAAGTGGTTTCGCATCTTATTGACCGCTGATCTTTTCTGCGACATTCGACAGCAAATTAAAAATACGAGTCGAACAACGAAAAACGAAAACCCCCGACCAAATAGAAGCGTACAAAATGCAGAGAGTAGCAAACAAATCAACAGGAAAAAAATAATTAGCTTGAGAAAGAAACGAACCAGTAGCTGAATCGACAACGAGTCCAGAAACATTAGATACAGATAAACTCATATCCGTAGTAACGCGCGAAATAATTGAAGAAAACAAAGAATAAAAAAACACATAAACAGCGACAGAAACGGACAACGAACCTATCCACTTTAACCCGCGACAAGTTGCGAGGAAAGCAAACAACTTAGTGAAATAAGGAGTCAATCGAGCGAGCAAAACACCAACTGGAACCATATCAATCACCTACCCCTAACAACAATTTATAGATCAGAAACAAGAACCCAACGATAAGCATGACAGCAGAAAACGACCGAAAAAACGAAATTGCACTGTCATACGGAGTCAAATCAAGAACAAACGAGTAATCTAAAATAGATACAGGAAAATTTATCGTCATCGAGGGACGCTCGCGACCAACACCCGACCAAGAACCAACAAACGACCCCATCAAACCGGAGAGACCAGAAGAAACACTCGAAATAAAATCGTCAAAAGAATCATATATACCACTCCAAGATTCTACCTTTTCACTTAATTCTGACTCATACTGATCATCATAATCGACCTGTGATTGCTCGGGATTTGGAACAACCGGAAAATCAGACTCGGAAATATCAGAATCCAAAGCACCTCGTATAACCTCTAAACTCTGAAGTAAATCAGAATTATCAGACCCATCAACGAAAACATTTACATCGGGTTGAACCGTAATTTCAGGTTGAACCGTAACTTGAGAGGGAGGAACATTAACAGTCGGAGAAAAATTCTGATTTTTTAACCAGTTCCAGTTATCGTTTTGCGATTGAACGTAAGCGGTAATATTATCACCAAGGTTTACAACATGAGAATTTATAGATGATGAACTGTTTTTTATAGAATCAACAGAACCTCGAATCGCAGACGAATGTTGCAACTGCAGAGAAACCTTGTCCGGAGTCCATGCACTCGACACAGGATTAGTATAACCCGGTTCAGGAATCTCGGGGTCAGGAGGATCATTATACGAAATCCAGACAGGAGCGGTATCAAAATCATACTCATTAAAGTATCCGTCGTCAGAAGTCTGACCAGCAGGTGGAACTACATCAAAAGTTGCTCCGATGATAGTAGAACCATTAACCCCGGGATCATCAGTAACGAAGTCTAAATTTTCGACATAGGGAGAATCGTAAACCCAAGGAGGAATAACTCCATCAGCAGGTAATCTGTAATGCTTTACACTTATAGTAGTCCATCCACCCGTCCCATTGAAGATACCACAACAAAAAGCGCACTTCCCTATCGACATAGCACTACTATAAACACCATTCCAAGTAGAAGGATTATTAATTTCGATGAAACTATTTCCGCTTAAAGGAATCAAATGACCACCCTTTGAATCTGCATGTTTCCAACCGTCCGGATGATACCCGGGTTCACCATAACGTACATTCAAAGAGCAATTAAAACCAAAATCAAGATTGGGTTGATAATAAGTAGGTCGCGAGGGATACCCCTGCGCTTTCATTGCGGAATCAAAATCACTACCATAGATCCACTGTCCGGGAGTACCGATATTATATGCATATTGCGAAAAAACTACCGTAGGGATGAACAGAAACATACCCCGCACAAAAACCCGACGAAAAATATCAGAACAATTCCACATTCACGAAACTCCATTAAAGACAATTCCATAATCACCCCACAAAAAAAACCTCCTCCCTCCCAAAAAAGGAGAGAGGAGGAACCGTTTACGTCCGAAAGAAAGAACCAATCTTACGAGCGACCCACGGCAACGCACGAAGAGAAATACCCGCAGTCAATACAGCGACGAGAGCAGTACCGAGAGTAGTAATATACCCAGTCACCTCACCCTGCGCAGAAGAAATCAATGCATCCGCACTTGTACCGTCTGCAAACGCAGAGATTACGCACAGTCCAAAAGAACCGACTGCGACACCAACCTTACGAAACATGTCCTTGTTCATGTTTACACCTACCTTTACCTTTTAACCCGTATAACAAAACGCGCCGGACACACGCCCAACCCCGTTTTTTCCGCACGGGTGAACACGGAAAATCAATCATTGCGGAAAGCATCTTCAATTCCGTGAGCAAAAAACCGGAAACTCGCAAGAAGCTTGAACAACGTGAACCATGAAAACAAACCGCAAATAAAACCAGAACACCCAGCTAAAACATAATCACTCATGACCGACAAACCTCACCGACGATAAACACGACGATAAACACGAGCAGAAGAACACCCGCGAAAAATGAACCTATAAATCCTGATAGCATGTTTGAAAACCCAACCCAAGAGAACCCAACCGAGGAAGGGTAAAACAAAATGGACCAGATGACCAACACGAAACACCACAACCCCCCCCCCGGAAAGAATCACATAAGGAAAACTGCTTTCTGAATCCCACCCTCATCTTTGTATTCTCTCAACTGAACAGAGAGCTTCTGACCCACTTTAACAGTGCTCATGTCCGCCTTCGGATTAAAAACCAAACCAACCAAAATCCCGTAATCACCCTGAAGAATGATGACAATCCGATGCAGTTTTTCCTTCTGACCAGTTTTCCGGTTCTGATAATCAAACACCTCGGAATCGAAAGACATAACATTACCCGACAGCTTCAATGCCATAATCAACCAACCATTTCTTTTGAGACTTTGACAACAACAGATTGACCCGACGCAACCACCTGATGAGGACAAGAAATATCCTCCCAAACGTACTCACGACCGGGAACACCATACATCGTGCCGACAAGCACGAAATCAGACAGGAGCCGCAAACGAAAATGCGGCGAATCAAAAAGAGTGGAGTGGGGGATATGCCCAGCCGCAAAACGGATTACAAAGTAATACCCATCGGAAAGGCAGAGAACCTCACGGTTAGAACGGACAACCCGACCGAGGGGACGAAAGACCTTGTAGCGGGATTTTCGAGGCAACTTAACGGACATAGTTACACCTCGAACTTAGGAAAAGGAACGTTCAGAGAAAACCGACAAACACCCGAAAAACCGTAAAAATGGACATGTCGATAATCGTAATAAAACTCTACGCTTACGTCGCAACCCAAAAAGGACAGGCCATCGGCAACACATAGGACAGCCTCTTTGAATGTACGAAAGCAAGCAGAATGACCAAGACGCAGAAGAACCTTAAATTGATCGTTTACAATATCGGCAATGTCTGCTTGCCACGAATCAGTTTTTTTTCGCATAGTTAAACTCCCATTTGTGGTTAATCCCAACCGGGCTTTGATGGGAGTACTATACTATTTTACATAACACATATTATGCGACGTTGCTGACGGGCGGCTTTCAGCCCTCAACTTGCACTGTTCTACCGGTCCGAGCGGATTCGTAGATTGCCAGAATCGCCGCTACAGAACGCCGCGCAGATGCACCGTCAATACGGAACGGCGTACGCGTCTCCACTGCCTGTACGAAATCACGGAAGCAAGCGGCGTGTAAATCATCCGTCATCGCGGCGGCGGGATCTGCGGCACCACAGGCCGGTGCGGCTCCGGCGCTGACAATCCGCTGATCGTCTGGACGTGGTTCGGCAAAATCGAAAACCGTCAACCGATCATCCACAAACACCGCCGTTCCGCGAGTGCCCGAAATTTCAAGCCGCTTTGGATAACCCGGCCAGGTTGCGGTGCTGCCATGGATGATCCCCAACGCACCGCCTTTGAAACGTAACGCCGCACAGGCCACATCCTCCGCTTCTAGCCCGGCATGGCCGATTGAGGCCGTCATGCCGCAGACTGCCTCAACCGGCGGCAGAAGGTCGCATAATATGTCAATCATGTGGATGCCTTGGTTCATCAAGGCACCTCCCCCATCCAGCGCCTGCGTCCCATGCCAAGAAGAATCGTGGTAGTAGGCGTCGGATCGCCACCACGGGACGTAAACGCCCGCTGACGTGATTTTACCGAAGCGTCCTTCTCGTAGCGCTGCCCGCAGAGGTTCCAGCGCAGGTGTATAGCGAACTTGGAAGGTACAACCCAGGGTCGTGCCCGCCTCGCGGTGCGCGGCGATCATTGCGTCGACCCGTTCCAGTGTTACCTCCAGCGGCTTTTCGCATAACACATGTTTGCCGGCACGTGCGGCAGCGACCGCTGTTTCAAGATGAGCACCGGACGGCGTGGCAATCAGCAGGATATCTACTTCGGGCAAGGCCAGCATAGCCGTCAGATCCGTGTAAGCGGCACATCCAAATTCGGCCGCAAACGTTTCGGCACGCGACATCTGTCTGCTGCAAACAGCCACCAGCCTCGCGCCAATGGCTTGCACGGCGCGCGCATGCACACGCGCAATCATCCCCGTCCCTGCAAGTGCGAAACCGATCTTTCGTCCCATCGCTACCCCCACCCTCTCGTTTCTTGCGTGCGCCCACTGCACACACATGCGGACACTTTACCTATGATTCGTTCCATCGTCAAATCAATCACTGGCGCGGTTAATCTCCACTCTTTGCGGCTTGACCCCCTACCCGTTGAAGCGTAACATACGGATTGTTTGGGGCTTTACCTTAATCAACCTGTGGAGGAAGAATCGGACATGAAGAACATGAAGAAATTGTTTGTGCTCGCTTTGGCCGCGGCCGGATTCGTCGGCTGCTCAACAACCACCACCTGTCCGGATGCGGACAGCAAAAAAGCGGATGTGCGTCCTACTACCCCTGCGGCAGTCGTGTCGCGGCCCGCCTACGGCACGCTAGGCCCGGAACAAAAGATTCAGCGGATCACCGAAGAACTGCGGGTAATTGGTGTCGCGATGCAGAAATACGCTTGGGATCACGAAGGCAAGTTTCCGCCTCGTCTTTCTCATCTCGTCACAAAAGGCTACCTGCCCGCCAAGGCCCTTGTGTCTAGCGCCGACCCAACAGGCGGCAAGGAAGGCGGCGTGCCGGACGCATACAGCGAGTGGGGTCAGGCCAAAGAGGCCGACGAGCCAGGATGCAGTTATCTCTACGAGTTCAGCGAAGCCGCTTGCGAATGGGACTGGAAGAGCTATCTGGGCGGCAAGCCGAGCCTAGCGGACGTCGATACCAACCGCGATGGCAAAGTCACTTGGGCAGAGGCAAAGAGCTGGCAGCTCGCGCATGGCGACACCACCCAGCAACCGGCCAGCCGCGCCTACACCAAGAACCGGTTCCCGATCGTGCGTTGCTATTGGTACGACTACCCCAATGCCGGTGCCAATCCGGAAAGCCGCTGCACCGTCAACCTGTCAGTCGATCTCCAGACTGTTTTCGTGTCAAAGCCCTGGTGGGAAAAAGACACGCCTTAACGCGGGCGAGGACAGCGACCCAAGTTAATTAGTTAATTAGGGGGTCTTGCAAAGCCCCTTGCCTACAGGTGTGGCACGGGCATCTTGCCCGTGTTTCATGGGCGGGACGCCCATGTCACGAGGGGGATCGCACTTGTTGAGCCTTAAGGCACTCGGGGCGCTTATGGATAGTTTTGCCCGGTCGGCCGGATCATGATCTCGCTGACATGAACGTGCGGCGGCTGCGACAGCAACCACGACACGCCGTTGGCGATGTCCTGCGGTTCCAGCACCCTGCCGTAGGTCTCCACGGTCTTGCCAAAGTTTTCGCGCGTGTACCCTGCCACCTGCTGGAAACCGCTTTCCACAATGCCCGGCATGACGGTCGAGACACGCACGCCGCTTGCGCACACCTCGCGCCGCAGCGCCTCGGCGAGCGCGGAGGCTGCGAATTTGCTTGAGCCGTAAAAACCGCTGAATGGCGAGATGTTACGTCCCGCCACGGAACTGATGACCACGATGTCGCCACTCCCCTGCTGCGACAAATACCGCCCGGTCTGTCGAAGCAGATGCGCCGTTCCCAGCACGTTCGTCTGGTATAGCTCCTGCCATTGAGAGTTGTCGCTGGTAGTTATACCGCCCGCCAGTCCACGACCTGCATTGGCGATCACAATCGAGTACGCACAGCCGCCCTCCTGCCAGGCCAGTACCGCCTCCAGTAACGTATCGATTGCAGAGGCTTGCCCGGCGTCACCCGCGACCACCAAGGCGCGTCCCCCACCCCGCCGGATCTCGTTGGCCACCTCTTGTAAAACTGCGCCGCGCCGCGCGTGAAGCGCGACAGCCGCCCCTTGATCGGCCAATGTCAGCGCAACAGCCCGTCCGATACCCGAACTTGCTCCGGTCACAATCGCCGTCTTGCCTTGGAATGGTTTCATCTGTGATCCTCATCTCGCACCGCGCCGCAAGCGCGCGGCTGGTTATCATTTAACTGCCGTCAGGGTAGCACCCTCCCCTCCTCGGCGACAAGCTTAAAGCACCCTCATCCCAACACGACCGCCAGCCAGAGCGGGATCGTAATGAGACAGAGCACATGTGTCGTCAGAACTGCTGCTGCGGAAAACTCGGCATCGCAGTCGAACGCTTCGGCCAACGTCACACTGGCCATCGCAGCCGGCTGTACTGCAATCAGGATCAACACGCGCCGTACCTCGGATGACATCGGTACAAGCAACAAGCCGACGACACACAGAGCCGGAATAACCGCCAGTCGCAAAAGGCAGGTACCTGTCATCAGTGGCGACAGGATGCGGCCGGAACGCAGCATCGCGATGCGGGCACCGCAGATTAGGGCCGATGCCGGAATCGTTGCGCTTCCCGTCATCCGGCAAGTATCGAGCAGCGTTTCAAGGAGAGAGCGGCTGTGTGAACCAACTTGTGGCAGCAGACCGCGCGTCGCTAGTTGTGACCGTAGCGCTAGAATGATGATCGATGCCAGCAACGCCAGCATCGGCACGCTTACCAGATTACGCAGAAATCGTCGATCCAACTTCTGACCGGTTAGTGCTTTGATCCCCAACGTCCAAATGCAAAGCTCCGGGCCCAATCCGGCAAAGATCACCAGCGCCACCGCCATCTCACCCCACAACGACGCCGCGATCAAAATCGGCAGGAAGGAGTAGTTGTTCGCCATGCAGATGAAATGATAGCACCGCCGCGTGCCCTCCGTATGATGACGAAGCAGTGGCAGCGTGACGCGTCCGACCAGCCAGCCCGTCACAAAGATGAATGCCGCGCCGACCGGCATCGCCCAGTTTTGCAGCAGCGATTCCCATGTGAAAGAACGCACAATGGAACTGATGATCAGACACGGATAAAACACGTTCACCAACGCCAGCGACAGTTGACGGTTGAACGCCGCATCAATCACGCGGTGCCTGCTGAGCATGTAACCCGCTAGCGTCATCAACACCAGCGGGAGCATCTTGATAAAAAGGGTTAGCATGATTGCCTAGAAAAAGAGATCCCGTTCGCCTTTGCAGATGCGGTCGTAATGCTCTTTGACCGTCGGGTAAAACTTGGGCAGTGTCGCTTCAATCGCCGCCAGTTCCCGCTCCAAAAGCGGTTCGCAAAGCGCACGCGTCGTGTCGCCGGCGAAATCGTCCAGCCACTCGCGGAAAGTCAGCACCGCGTTGATCTTGCAGAACTTGCCCTCCTTGCCGGTTTTGAGCGCGTCCATGATGCAACCGCCGGTACGGCCGCAGCGGTATCCCGCCGTGCAGAATGAGGTGATGATCCCCTCCCCCGCCAGATGCGCGATCAACTCCTCCAACGTGCGCGTGTCGGAAAGCACAAATTGCTGACGGTCTTTTTCCTGATGCGTTTCGCTCGCGAAATCACTGTAGCCCTTGATCGCGATGTTGCTGCTCGCGTCCATCTGCGTGATGCCGCAGCGCACAAAGGCGTTGCGCGACTCCGGCCGCTCGCGGCAGGTCACGATCATGCCGGTATACGGCACGGAGAGCCGCGTGACGATCAAGATTCGGTGGAAGGTGTCGTCATCCACCAGATACGGCGAGGTGGTCGGCAGGTCGGTTCCGCTGGCCGGCTCCAAACGCGGGAACGAGATCGTGTGCGGCCCGATTCCGAACTGGCGCTCCAGATCGCGCGCGTGATAGAGCGAGGCCATCAGTTCGAACCGCCAGTCATAGAGCCCGTACAACACCCCCATGCCCACGTCATCGACGCCCGCCTCAAGGCAGCGGTGGAAACAGGTGGTACGCCAATCGTAATCGCCCTTCACCGTGCCGGCCGGATGCAGCCGCGCGTAGGTTTCGCGATGGTAAGTCTCCTGAAAAACCTGAAAGGTACCAATGCCGACCTGCTTGAGCACACGCAGATCCTCGACCGGCAGCGGCGCCGCATTGACATTCACGCGGCGGATGCCGACCGGCGTGCCTTTCGGCGATTTGACCGGATGGTTATAGATGGTGCGGATGGTCTCAGCAAAATAATCGGTCGATGTATCCGGGTGCTCGCCATAAACCGCAATCAGACGCTTGTGACCGATCTTGCCCGCCAGCACATCGATCTCCTGACGCACCTCGTCCATATCGAGCACGCGGCGTTTTTGATCTTCGTTGCCGCAACGGAATCCGCAGTACGTGCAACGGTTGACGCACAGATTGCTCATGTAGAGCGGCGCGAACATCACGATCCGGTTGTCATACACCGCGAGCTTGACTGCCAGCGCCGTCTCCTCCATCTCCTGCAGCAGGGCGGGATCGGTCACGTGGATCAGAGTGGCGGTTTCCTCCGGCAGCAAGGTTTCGATAGCACGGGACTTGGCGAGGATTTCACGCACGCGGGTTGCGTCGTTCGCGGGCCGGTCGGCCGCCGCCGACAGGTTGCGCATGATTTCGGCATCATCGATAAAATGTTTGCCCCCCGGCAGATATTTGTCGATCTGTTCGCGGATCACGAAACGCTTGCGGTAATCGGCCGCATTGGCGAAGTGACGGATGATGCTCGGGCTGGTTGTCGTCGACATGGCACGCTCCTTCGTTGTTTGCGGCGGCAAGCGTGCAGAACTGTCGTCCGCACGCTACACGCACGCGAACAACGGCCCATGGCACTCTCATCCATCCTTGGGTCAGAGCCTCGCTCCTCCACCGCAGAAAGAAAGGGCGTGAATATACGGGATTCGCGGCGCTGTTTCAAGCGCTTTGCGTAATCATTTCGTGTGTCATTCCGTGCGTTGTGACAATTTTTTCATTTTGTCCTTGCATATAAGAACAGAATGCTATTATCATTTGGGCATAACTGATTTCTGGCTCTCTTCGGGGTTCCTCGTCGTCTGCGTCGCGTGCGATGTATACGATGGGGTTCCGGGGCATGGAGACATGTCCGTTGTAGCAGGACGGGCCATGGGTTCTGATGCAACCGGCGCAAGCAACAACATGGCTGGACAGTGGAAACACAAGGAACGCAGGCATGGACATCTATGTTGGCAACCTTCCGTATTCAACGACAGACGATGACCTGAGAGGTCTTTTTGCGGCACATGGTGAGGTTGCCTCGGCGCGTGTCGTTATCGATCGGATGACGGGCCGATCGAAGGGCTTCGGGTTCGTCGAGATTGCGGACCGGGCGCAGGCTCAGCAAGCGATCGACGCGCTGAACGGTTACGAGGTCGAGGGGCGCAAACTGCGCGTCAACGAGTCGCAACCGAAGCCACCGCGTGAAGATCGCGGCGGCGGTGGCGGCGGATTCCGCGGACGCGACCGCGGCGGCAGCCGTTGGTAGTTCAGTGAACGAGACTATCGCTCTAATACCGCTGTCGAAAAATAATTATACTAAACGTTTTGGACGAAGCGTTTGCTTGAAGGTGCAACCATCCGGTACCGACCAGGCTCCTGATCATATCGGGCGCGTGGTACATGTCCCGGAG
>Ga0116161_1002340_pt1 | contig 18191 bp, 16 predicted proteins | sample AD_JPNAS3_MetaG_FD_89877 | JGI IMG/M metagenome (GOLD analysis project Ga0116161, IMG submission 89877) | Active sludge microbial communities of municipal wastewater-treating anaerobic digesters from Japan - AD_JPNAS3_MetaG | ecosystem: Engineered > Bioreactor > Anaerobic > Digestate | place... | reverse complement strand
GCATAAATCCCGAATTGTGAATAATCTTCTCATATTAACCTCCCAAAGCTTTAATTCCATTACTGATTACAGAGATTATTATATATCAGCAAATATGTATTGTCAACCATGTTTTAAACAATGGTTGACAATACATATTTGTCGACAAACAAAGAGACCTGCGGATTTCCACAGGTCTCTTTGTTTTTGAAACATATTATATATGTATCCTGTTTTTTAATACCAGCCTCTAACCTTCATTGCCGCAGCAACCTTCTTTACTGAGAACATATAGGCCGCTTCTCTCATTGAAACATTGAATTCTTCTTTTATTGCATATATGGCGTTGAATGCTTCAACCATAGCCCTTTCTTCTTTTTCTTCAACTTCTTTTTCTGTCCAGTAGTAGCCATATAGGTTCTGTACCCATTCAAAATATGATACTGTAACCCCTCCGGCATTTGTCAGAATATCGGGTGTCAGAAGCAAACCCTTCTTATTGATTACTTCGTCACCGTCAAGAGTGGTAGGACCGTTTGCAGCTTCGCATACAAGCCTTGCTTTTATTGTCTCTGCGACTTCGGCGGTTATCTGATTTTCCAGAGCAGCAGGAACAAGAATGTCAACCGGCAATGCAAAGAATTCTTCTTTTGTAATTTCCTTTGAACCCGGGAATCCAACGATTTTCTTGTTTTGTCTCATATAAGCCACTAAGGCTGCAATATCGAGACCGTTTTCATCGTATACCGATCCATTCCATTCGCAAACAGCTACGATTTTGCCCCCAAGCTTTTGCAGATTCAGGGCGGTATGGCTTCCTACATTGCCAATGCCTTGGACGGCAATTGTCGCGCCTTTAAAGTCAAATCCCAGTTTCTTGGCAGCTTCTCTTGCTACAACAGCTACTCCGAATCCGGTAGCTGCAGTCCTGCCCAGTGAGCCTCCGAATTCAACCGGCTTTCCGGTAATAACTCCTAAAGAGCTGTGACCGACAAGCTTATTGTATTCGTCAACCATCCATGCCATAATTTGTCCGTTTGTGCCCACATCCGGTGCGGGTATATCTACCTGATCGCCTATCATCTTATATATTGCCTGAATATAGCCTCTGCTTAATCTTTCAAGTTCACCGGGGGATAATGTTGTCGGATCAACTATAATCCCGCCTTTTCCTCCACCATAGGGAATTCCGGTAACGCAGCATTTAAAGGTCATCCATATTGATAGGGCGCAAACCTCATCCCTGCTGACATTCTGATGGAACCTGATTCCACCTTTTGTAGGGCCTACGGCGTCATTATGCTGAGCCCTGTATCCTGTAAATACTCTGATTGAGCCGTCATCCATTTTAACTGGAATAGCTACCTCAAGTACTTTCGTTGGTTGTTTTAAAAGCTCATAAACCTTAGCATCCAAGCCCAACTTATCACAAGCAACCTTTACTTGTTTCTGGGCGTTCAGTAATGGATTCAAATTGTCCTGATGTGACATTTTTCTAACCTCCTAAATATAGTTTTAATAATATGCAAATTATGCTGGCATAATTGCTAATTATTAGCACAACATCATTATATCATAAATTCGCAAGAATTTATGATATTTGCCCATGTGCGTTTTGCGGAGCAAAAAATCGCACGGGCAATTAAATAAAGCATATAATATGCGATAGCATATTATATCATAAATTCGCAAGAATTTATGATATTTGTCCATTTCAGTTCGATATACTTCATATCATGTGTTACCTATTCTATAGATATACGAAAATTCCTGCTAATTTTTTAACAATTTTATATAGTTCGAGTTTGCGGTGGGATTTGACTGCAGCAAAATTCCCTGCTTGTGAAAAAGTTTTGTTAAGGGAAAGGAGATTTTTAAAATTTGTTGTATATTACAATCAAATACTATTTATACGTATCAGGATTTTCAAGGGAGATGTTTCTGTGAAAATAAGAGAAATAACTGAGAACATAGAAAAACAAAATCTTTCGAAATATGCTGCCCTGAGCATAAACACAAAGGGGCGGCTAATAGAAGAAATAAAGTGCGATATAAGGACAGATTATCAGAGAGACAGGGACAGGATACTGCATTCAAAGGCATTCAGAAGGCTTAAGCACAAGACTCAGGTATTTATATCCCCGGAAGGAGATCATTACAGGACTAGACTGACTCATACCCTTGAGGTATCACAGATAGCACGTACCATTGCCAGGGCGCTCAGATTGAATGAAGATCTGACTGAAGCAATAGCCCTTGGCCATGACTTGGGGCATACGCCTTTTGGCCATGCCGGGGAGAATGCTCTGGATGAAGTTCATCCCGGGGGCTTCAAGCACAACGAACAAAGCCTTAGGGTCGTAGAAATATTGGAGGGAGGCAAAGGCCTCAACCTGACATATGAGGTCAAAGACGGTATTTTGAAACATACCGGGGATGCGGAACCTGAAACCTTAGAGGGTAAAATCGTATATTTTTCAGATAGGATTGCATATATAAATCATGATATTGATGATGCGATCAGGGGCGGTATATTGGAAGCATCTTCAATACCTGAAGAGTGTATAAGGATTCTCGGATTTACTCATAAAGAAAGAATAAATACAATGATAACCGATATTATAAACGAAAGTATCGGCAGGAATGAAATATTGATGAGCAGTATTGTAAACCGGACTACCAACGAGCTTAGAAAATTCATGTTCGAAAATGTATATGTTGGTTCGGCTGCCAAGAAAGAGGAGAAGAAAGCAAAGAATATTATAAAAAGCCTGTATGAGTACTATATACAGAATCCTGATGAAATACCCTCTGAAATCGAAAGACTCAAAGCTGTGGATATAGAAAGGCTTGCATGTGATTACATAGCTGGCATGTCAGACAGTTTTGCAATAAGTATTTTTACCCGATTGTTCATTCCCTCTCCCTGGCAGGTGTAATTGATGTATGAGGCCGGCTTAATTCGCTAAATATTATATACAATGAAGGATATTCAAAATTTATGTCGAATAAAAGTTATTTCGGTACATCAATTCATAGAGAATTATTGGGGTATTAATATGATAATACTGGTAGACGGGGATGCCTGCCCTGTTACTTCTTTGATTGAGAGAATAGCAAAAACATATGGAATAAGAGTTGTTTTCTTTCACAGTACATGTCATCACAGCTGCTATTCCAACGATGCTTATGTAGAAAAAATAATGGTTGACAATGTATCTCAGGCAGTGGATATGGCAATAATCAATAAAGTATCGGAGGGGGATATAGTTGTGACGGGGGATTTTGGACTTGCATCCCTGATACTTGCCAAGAAAGCCCGGGCGATTTCATTTAATGGGATGATATTTTGTGAGGACAATATTGACAAGCTTCTTTTTGAAAGGTATGTAGCCGGAGCCGTGAGACGGGGCGGAGGGAGGGTCAAAGGTCCTGCAAGGCGTACAAAAAGAGATGACAGTAGATTTGAAAAATCACTTAGCTTTCTAATTTCACAAAATATGAAGGATATTTAAAATAAATGGAGAATAAATATATGAATCAGTTATGGGTGGCATATTACCATGGTTCAATTGAGATAAAAGGTGGAAAAGCCAATGCTTTTCTCAGAAGATAAGATTTCTGAGATAATCGAAAAAAATGATATAGTGGATGTCATTTCGGAATATATGACATTGAAAAAAAAAGGCAGCAACTATATGGCGTTATGTCCTTTCCATTCTGAAAAGACACCATCCTTCAGCGTGTCATTTTCAAAACAGATATTCAACTGTTTTGGGTGCGGAGTTGGAGGCAATGTAATTACTTTTATACAAAGAATCGAAAAAATCAGTTTTATAGAGGCAGTTAAACTACTTGCCGAAAGATCCGGCATACAACTGGAAGAGGATAAGGATCCCAAACAGTTGGAAATGGCGAAACTTAGAAAAACATTATATAAGCTGAATACTGAAGCCGCAAGGTTTTTTTACAGCAATCTCAATAATGGGGACAAGGCATCGCAGTACCTTAAGAAAAGGGGTCTGAGCGATGCAATAATCAAGAAATTCGGCCTGGGATTTGCTCCGGACAGATGGCATGAACTTATAGATTTCATGAAAAGGAAGGGCTATGGCACTGAGCTTCTTTACAAGGCCGGACTTATTGTTAAAGGCAGGGACAAAGAGGGGTACTGCGACAAGTTCAGAAACAGGGTTATGTTTCCGATAATAGACCTTAAGGGAAATGTTATTGCTTTTGGGGGAAGGGTTATAGGAGATTCAAAGCCCAAGTATCTCAATTCACCCGATACCCCTGTTTTTAACAAGGGTTATAATATTTACGGCTTGAATTTTGTAAAAAAGATACAAAACCTTGAAAATATTATTATAGTTGAAGGTTATATGGATACAATTGCCTTGCATCAGTTTGGAGTGGAAAATGCAGTTGCTTCTCTGGGAACGGCTTTTACGGAAAATCAAGCCAAGCTTCTGAAACGGTTTTCAAATGAGATAATAATTTCTTATGATTCCGATTTGGCAGGGCAGAACGCTACAATGAAAGGACTATCCATTCTTGAGAATGAGGGCTGTGTAGTCAGGGTTTTAAGTTTGCCTTCCGGCAGAGACCCTGATGAATATATAAGAAAAGAAGGAATTGAGGCTTTCAGAGAAAAAATAAAAGGGAGTGTTTCCCTTATTGAATATAAAATTGAGAATTTAAGAAGGAATTTGGACATAAATAATATACAGGATAGAATAGTATTTACAAAGGGTTTTTCTGAGATTCTAAAGGATGTAATAAGCAATGTCGAGGTAGATGCTTATATTAAAAAATATTCGGGCATTATGCAGGTAAATGAGGCAGCTTTATATGCAGAGCTGAATAGGCTTCGTAATAAGAATAAAAATGGAAATAATAAACATAATATAATAAATAGTAAAAAAGCAGAGGTGGAATTAAAAAAAGGCGAGATTACAGCGGAGATTTATCTACTGAATATATGTATTTATTATTACGAGAAAGTAAAAGATATTTTTGAAACCTTGGAACCAACTGATTTTTCTAATGACATGCATATTAAGATTGCAGAAATCATTCAAAAATACTCAAAGGAGGATAAGCCGGTAACGGCAGGTGAAATCATTGGTTTCTTTAATAGTGATGATGAAAAGTCAAAGGTAGCGGAGATTTTCAGCTATAAACTGCCGGATGCAGATATAGATAAGCTGATAAAATCCAGCATTGAAAGAGTAAAGCACTCGAGATTGGATAGACGAATCCAGGAAATGATAATTAAAATGGAAGAGATGTATCTTGTGGGAAGGAAAGAAGAAGCAAATGCATTCTTTGTCGAGATCAAAGAATTGCAGAAGAGGAGAAGGAGATTTCCGGAAGGGAGGGGATAACAATGAAAACAGAAGAAATAAAAATAAATAATATAAAAGAGTTAGTTGATAAGGGCAAAAAAAATGGAACGCTCACATATAAAGAAATAATGGATACCTTTGAGGAAGTGGAGATGGATCCCGAACAGATAGACAAATTATACGAATATCTCGAGACTAAAGGTATAGATGTGGTTGGAGCCGTAGAAAGTGATCTTGATATTTCGCCTCTTGATGAAGATGCCGAAGAAGTAGACATTGAGATAAGCATTCCCGAAGGTATCAGTATAGATGACCCGGTAAGGATGTACCTTAAGGAAATAGGAAAAGTGCCCCTGTTAAGCCCTGAGGAAGAGGTGGACCTGGCAAATAAAATACAGAAGAATGATTCCGATGCCAAAAAAAAGCTTACTGAAGCAAACCTTAGACTGGTAGTCAGCATTGCAAAGAGATATGTCGGAAGAGGTATGCTGTTTCTGGATCTTATTCAGGAAGGCAATCTCGGACTCATAAAAGCAGTAGAAAAGTTCGACCATACAAAAGGTTTTAAATTCAGCACTTATGCCACTTGGTGGATAAGGCAGGCAATTACGAGAGCTATTGCCGACCAGGCGAGGACTATCAGAATTCCTGTGCATATGGTAGAAACCATAAACAAGCTTATCAGGGTTTCAAGACAACTCCTCCAGGAGCTTGGAAGAGATCCTCTTCCGGAAGAAATCGCCATTGAAATGGGAATGACAGAGGATAAGGTCAGGGAGATTATGAAAATAGCCCAGGAGCCCGTTTCCCTTGAAACCCCCATCGGTGAAGAGGAAGACAGCCACCTGGGGGACTTCATACCTGACGAGGATGCTCCTGCGCCGGCCGAATCGGCGGCCTTTACATTGCTTAAGGAGCAGCTTATGGAGGTACTTGACACTTTGACCCCAAGGGAGGAAAAGGTGCTTAAGCTAAGGTTCGGCTTGGAGGACGGGAGAGCAAGAACATTGGAGGAAGTGGGTAAAGAGTTCAACGTTACAAGGGAGCGTATAAGGCAGATCGAGGCGAAAGCGTTGAGAAAACTCAGACACCCGAGCAGGAGCAAGAAATTAAAAGATTTCCTTGAATAATACCCGGAAAAACCAAAATGTTATGAAATTTACTGTTGACTTTCGTAATGAAAGTAAGTAAAATAATATTTGTCAGTTTAAAGTTCCTCAATAGCTCAGTCGGTAGAGCATGCGGCTGTTAACCGCAGGGTCGTTGGTTCGAGTCCAACTTGGGGAGCCATTTTGGGCCTTTAGCTCAGTTGGTTAGAGCAACCGGCTCATAACCGGTTGGTCCGGGGTTCGAGTCCCTGAAGGCCCACCATTTATGATGATATATAACCTGATACGCTGTATCAGGTTTTTTCATCACTTTCACAATCCTGTTTTTCAATTATATCATTTATTACTTCCATGGTTTTAAGCTGGTTAGACAATCTATCTGCCTCATCCTCCCATTCTTTTGAGGTCCCTCCCCATTTGAATTTTTGAATTGTTTCAGGTTTTAAATGCATTTTCTTTTTCATATTTTTCACCCCTCGGTATGTATTTTTCCTAATTAATAATAAAAAAATCAGTAAATTATAGTATAATGAATAAAAGAAGTGATACTGCAGATGCAAGTGTCCGGGAAAGGTGCCGGGAACTGTAATGGGAGATACAAAAGAATTGAAGCTTTCTCCTAGATTGGAAATAATAGCAGAGAGCATACGAGGTTACGATTCGGTCGCGGATATAGGATCAGACCATGCATATCTTCCGATATTTCTGATAAAAAACAAATATGTAAAAAATGCTGTTGCTACCGATATAAATATCGGGCCGGTGAAAATATCAAAAAAAAGAATAAAAATCCATGGATTCGAGTCAAAGATAACAGTGCGTCGGGGAAACGGCCTGGAAGCTATCAGGCCGGGGGAAGCAGAAGTAATTGTTATTGCAGGCATGGGAGGAATTCTTATCAGGGATATTTTGGATGCAAATTCGGGGACTGCGGAGAGTGCCAAACTGTTAATTCTGCAGCCTATGAGGGATTCGGACAAGATAAGGAAATGGCTATTTGAGCACGGATTTGATATAATTGATGAAGAACTGGTAAAAGAGCAGGATAAAATATATGAAGTCATCTGGGCAAAGTCTATAGGGAAAGTAAGGGAAGCAAAAGGGTTATTGCTTATTGGAGATAAGATAATCCAAAAAAAACATCCCCTCGCCGCGGAATACATAAATAAGAAAATAAGCGGGTTGGAAAAGGTGATAGCGGATTTGGAGGGCATGTATAATGAAAACTGCAGGGATAGAGTTGAGGAGTGCAAAGAACTGACAGACTTCTATAGGGAGGTGTTGCAATGGGTACAGTAAAATGCCAGACCATAGCCGGTATCTTGGAAGAATTAGCCCCTAAGGGGCTTGCCGAAGGCTGGGACAATGTAGGCTTGCTTGTAGGAGACGGCAGACGGAAGATCGAAAGAGTCATAGTATGCCTGGATGTTCCGGAATGGGTTATTGAAGAAGCTGTCGAAAGAAAAGCCGACATGATAGTATCACACCATCCTATGATTTTTAACGGAATAAAAAGGGTGAATACGGATAATGCAACTGGAAGAAAGATAATAAGCCTTATAAAAAACAATATAGCTCTCTATTGTATGCATACTAATTATGATATAGCACAAGACGGGTTAAACGATGTATTTGCAAAGGAACTTGGCTTTTCTGACTTCAGCATATTAGAGGAAACTGCTTATGAAAGCAGGATTATGGGCATTGGGAGAATTGCCGTGCTTGAAAAAGAAACAACGCTCTTAATGTATGCCGAAAATGTGAAAACCTTATTGGGGACCGATCATGTAAGCTTTGCCGGGGATCCGAACAGGAAGATTAAGAAAGTTGCACTTATTAATGGCTCAGGCAGCAAGTATATAAATAGTGCCAGGTTTGCCGGAGCGGATGTGCTTGTAACGGGAGATATGCAATACCACGGGGTTCTTGATGCATTGGAAATGGGATTGTGTGTGATTGATGCGGGCCATTATGCTACAGAAAAGATAATGATAAAGCACATAGCTGAATATTTAAGGAATAAATTTCAAGAGCTTAAGCTTGATGCGGATGTGGTTGAATCGAATGCAAATATGGAAATATTGAGAGTATTATAGGAATAGTTTTTCTGTTCCTATTTTTTATTTAAAACAGGTTAAAGGAGATGGTTTGATGGATTTGAAGATGCTTTATGAGCTTCAGGGTTTGCAGAAGGAAATGGATGCTGTTTTAAACAGGCTTAGAGAGCTGAATGAGGCTAAGGATTTGGGCAAGCTTAAAGAGGAATACAAAAGGCTCAAAGATGAATATCTGAAAGGCGAGGATCAGCTGAAAAAAAATGCTTACAGACAGGAAGCCAAAAGCAATGAGATAAAGAACCTGGAATACAATAAGAAAGCTTCTGAAGAAATCAAATTCAGCAAAGAGACAGATACAGTCAAAAAATTGGAGAATATTGAGAAACAGCTTGATAAAATTGAAGAAAAAAAGCAAGCGACAGAAAATGACATAATAGGACTTATGAATGAAGCAGATAATATCAATAAGGAGCTTATTGAAACACAAAAACGACTTGCATTTATCAAAAAGAAATATCTTATCAGCAAAGATGCCTATGATAAGGCAATTGAAGAGCTTAAAGCACAAAAGGAAGAGCTTAGCCCCAGGATTGACAGTATCAAAAATGAAATTGACAAGGAAAGTTACGAAGTATTCAATAGATTAACTAAAACATATGCCGATCCTATTGCCCTGGTAGAAAGGCGCATATGCTGCGGCTGCAGGATGGAAGTGCCGGCCATGGATTACGAGGCTATAAAGAGCGGCGATCAGGATTTGAAATGCCAGAACTGCGGAAGATTGCTGTATTATCGAAAGCCTTGATACAGCAGACTTGAAATGCCAAACCGGTATAGCTTTTACATAGCAGCTATATATACCATGTTGACTATACAGTGTATCGGATATATAATAAGTATCTGGAATTCAATATTGTTTATGAGTAAGCCAGATGATCGCGTATATACTTTGATGTATACGAGGAAAGTCCGGGCTCCGCAGGGCATGGTGCCGGGTAATACCCGGTAGAGGCGACTCTAAGGATAGTGCAACAGAGAGATACCGCTGGCTGAGAGGTGTGAGGTGAGAGGTGAGAGGGAAGATGAAATCTCACATCCCACATCCCACCTCCCAGTCAGTAAGGGTGGAAAGGCGAGGTAAGAGCTCACCAGCGGTCAGGTAACTGGCCGGCTATGTAAACCCCACCTGGAGCAAGACCAAATAGAGAGGCAGTCAGAGCTTTGCTTTGACAGGAACGGCCCGTTCCGTCTCCGGGTTAGGTCGCTTGAGCTTGTCGGCGACGGCAAGCCTAGATAGATGATCATTTAATACAGAACCCGGCTTATAGACTTACTCATACATCATTAGCCCTGAGGAATCAGGGCTATTTTTATGTTTAAAAAAGCAATATATAGTATATGAATTTAGACAAAGCAACAACATGTTGTGAAAGATTAATATGGGGATATAAAAGATGAATTGTAATGCATGGAAATAACGTTATTATTTATCCTGCTGCTCGATTATAACATCAATGAGGCTGGAAATAAGCAGCATGCTTTTATCGGAACACTTGGAAAGCTTCTTAGCAATATCATCACGGATATATTCCCTAGACATGTAAATAGAATCAAGTAAAATCTGGTCAGGAGTAATCTCAAGAACATTACAGATTTTTATAAGCGTTTCAATGCTGGGCTTTGAACGCTTGCGCTCTATATTACTTATATAATTATTTGATAATCCGGTTAATTCGGCAAGCTTCTCCTGAGTAAGGTTTTTATTATCCCTAGCTGTGCGTATTCTGGCACCGAGCTTTTTGTAATCTACTTCAATCATATTCATCACCCAAGTATAATGTAGCAATCTTTATAAGGTGAGAACACAAATCAAAAGTGTATAATACACTATTGAATGTATAAAATTTCAAATTATTAGTAGAAATTTTACTTGTACTTCCAGATACACTTCTTTATAATAAAAGTATAATTTACACTTTTATTATAAAGACATGCATTTGAGGAGGAGATATAAAATGAATTGTGCTAATTGCGGAAGCAAGCTTGAAGAGGGGTCAAAGCTATGTAGTAAGTGTGGAGCTGCTGCCATAAGTGGTCTAAAAAGTGAAGAAGCTGGCAAGCGTATTGAAATAAATATAGCTGATATTTCAAGGGAAAAAACTAAAACTGCAAGGAGAAAGAAAAGTACTCTAATAATTGCAATTACATGTTTAGCAATTGTGATAATTTCAATTATATCCATAAAGAGCATGCTGAATAGCAGATATGAGTCTAATCAAAATGTATATATATATCAAGACCAGGAAGAGATAACAGAAGCAGAGGAGAATATTTCTGTTCCCCAGTTGAAAGCTGAGGGCATGATTGGCACATGGGAACTTGTCAATGAACCATACAACATTACGTTTACGAAAGATAATCTCTTTGCTATTCACTATTTCGATGAGCTAGGCAAGGAGATAGGCTACTTATATGCTGGTAAATGGGAGATTGCTGATGGCGATAAACTTGTATTGCATGCAACAGAAAAAGGCGGTTTAAACAATAAGTTTCAAGAAATATGGAATTATATGGACAGCTCAATAAACCTTGAATTTACATATCTAAGTAAGAATGATGATAGCGTTTATTCGCTAGCTGGCAGCAGCAATGCACCTGACAAATATCTGGAGTTTTTGAACATTAAGAAGATGCTAACTGAAGAGGAGTTTAAAGAGAAAACAGATAATGAACTAAAAGCTACTTTGGAAAATTTATATAGAAAAGAAGGCAATTATGGAATAGAAATTCTATCATCAACATGGAAACGTGGGGATGTACGTTTTGCACAGGGTGAATGCAATGTGAGGATAACCGATTTGACAAATAATATTTCAGAAGAAATGAATGTTAACGCATGGTACAAGCTACAACGGATGCAGAATCTTGGTAATATATATTCGTTACGGATTTATAGGAAGAGTTCATCAAACTATGAATCAGCCTTGATTTATAGTTATAATAATCTCAAAGGCATGAGCCAACGGACAGATAAAAAACTGTTACTACCAAAGAAATAAACATATATCAAAATTAATATAAGACAAGCCGTTATGGGGGAATATTGATATGGGAACTTATTGCTTAATCTTCCTTCTCGCTGATGATTCTCCGTTATCCGTACATTATTACGATGGCGTTGAGTATGCAAGTACTATACGGGCAGGCGGATGCAATTTAGATATATTTGAGAAAGCCATTTTCTGCTTATTTTATTGCAAAGGTGCTCTTAAGCTGTTTCAAGGTAATTGCTCCCGTAAGGATAAGCACAAGAAAAAAGCAGACAAGCCCTGCCAGACTTGAAATAATCATATTAGAACTGCGGATATTGTTCGTTATCAGATAATAATTGCAGTGCTTGATTGCGGTAAGCATCACAATAAATGCAATAAAAGGCTTAAGCAATGAATTTCCGTATTCTATTCTTATCCGGCGGACGCGCTTTATGTCCATAAGATTCCACAGGCAAATCAATACTGCACTTGCACAGAAGCCGATTACAAATCCATATATTCCTATTGAGGGAATTGGTATAAGGAAATATGAACATGCAACAGAAATAATAATATGCAGTATGGAATTTTTCAAAACCACGTGTTGCATGCCGATACCGTTCAACACTGCAAAAAGGGTGAACTGCCAGTATTCAAAGATACAGACGAAAGCCATCAGGAAAAGCATATTTCCCGCTTCAGGGCATTTGAAAAATATTCGGCAGAGTTCCCAGGGGAAAATTATAAAGAGCGCAGTAGATGCAAACGCAATTACTGAGGTAATTTTAAGGGAATCGTTGCATTTCTTATTCAGCGCCGTCCAATTGCCGGCAGTGTAGGAGGCGGTTATTGCGGGAACCAGCGTAATGCCGAGAGAAGATATTATTATAAAAGGAAAGAAAAGCAGTGGCATTACCATACCGGTCACCTGTCCGTAAAGCGATAATGCGTTTGAGTTGCTGTATCCTGCCAGACGGAGCTGCATGGGTACTATAATTGCAATAACCATGTCCATGATAGTTGTCAATGCGCCGCTTAAAGACAAAGGCAAGGCTGTTTTCAGTATTCTGACGATAATTTTTGCAGTTAAGTCGGTGTCTGTCCGTGTTGAAACTACAGGCCTTCTGATTTTGTATTGCAGATATAGAAGGAAAAGGCTGATAAGCTCTCCCGCGGCCATTCCGGCCATCACACCCGCACAGACATATTCAATGCCGAAAGGCAGCAGATAGTATGTAGTCAAAAGAAGCCCTACGACTCTGATAAGCTTTTCCAGAATATCAATAAAAGCCGGGGGGTTGACATCCTGAAGTCCAAAAAAATAGCCTTTCAGTACTGCACTTAAAGAGATAAAGAATACCGCAGGGGTAAAGACCAAAACTGATAGCTGTGTTCTATTGTCTTTAAGCACATGATTTGCAAGGTAATCGGTATTAAAGAATATCAGGATACAGAGCGCGAGGCTCCATATGCCTATTGTAATTTCGCTGATTTTTATTATTTTATACATATTCCTGTAGTTTCTTCCGGGAACTTGTTCTGCAATTAGCTTTGAAACGGCAGTTATCACTCCTCCCGAAACCAATGTAATAAACAGCAGATACAAAGGAAGAATGAGCTGATATACTCCTATTCCTTCTGAACCGATTGCTCTGGTGAGAAATACCCTGAATACGAAGGATATGGAACCCGTAACAAGATTAGTCGCTGTCAGAATAAATGCCCCTTGTATGTACGTGAGCTTTCCCAATGTATATACCCCCAAAATTAGTATCTGTAATACATATAATATTTTGACAGCCGGTACAATATTAACAGTATTTATCTGTTTCGTGCCAAACAAATTACATTGAATTCAAATGGCACGAAACATTTCACGACATATACAGATAAGGGGGTGCGGGATTTAAAAAGAAGAAGGCAGCTGAATCCAGCTGCCTTGAAGAGTAGTATAACTATTTTGCAATTTGTATCAGGGTGCCGTTTATGAAGGAAAGGGTGAGCCTGTCGCCTACAGTAAGATCTTCAACACTTTTGTTATCCTCACCGTCGATTATTATCACAACACTTGAATCCACTGTATAAGTCTTGTTTTTTCCGTCTATCTTCACTGTGATCTTTTTTTCTTCAGTTATTGTTATACCTGAAAGCTCTCCGGTAAGTTCAAGATTTTTATCTTCTGCGTCAATCTTTGCAACTATGTCGTCAACTATCTCTATTTTCACAGTCATGCCTGTCTTAAGATCCTTGAATGCCTTATCATCCTTATTTACTGTAATCTGAGCATCTTCAGGAACTGAAAGGGTTATAACCGTGCCGTCTGATTTCTCAACCTCGATGTTTTTCTTCGCCGTATTGATTTTGTTTATTTTTCCGGTTACTTCATAAGTATCAGCAAGCTTAACTATATTCGAATCAGCCAGTTTGCTGCCATCCTCGTCCACAAACCTTACTTTGCTTATATTGCTGAATTTACTAAACTTTACAATGCTGTACGGATATACTGTTTTGGTGCCTTCAGACGGAAAAGGAGTAACTACTGATACTTCAGCCCTGACAATGAATTTGCTGCCGTCTGATATCTTATCAAGGGCCTCAAAGGCTATTTCATAGCCCGATGCCGTTTTTTTGCCAAGTGTGGCTATAAGATATATGCTGTTTTCATATTCAAAGGCTTTATAGTTTCGAGAAAGCTTAAGACTGTCCACCTGATCCTTCAGGTGCGTTGCGAGGTTGTTGTATTCAACAGCCTTGAAGGAGATACTGTCTTCTGTCTTTCCGTCTGCTATTACCTTTGTGACCACATCATTTTTTATTTCAAGCTCAACATTCATGTCTTTCCAAAGGTCGGAGAAACTTGAATTCTCGTAACCGTTTACTGTGATCTTGGCGGAGGAGGGGATGGTGTAGCTCACCTTGGATCCGTCCGACTTTTCAACCTTTATTGTCTTGCTGCTTGAAATCAGGTCATAAATTACACCTTTTACGGTAGAGACTTCAACAGGTTTTTCTATGTTAACCTCTTTGATTTTGTCCCCGTCGGTATCGGTAAATATAACACTCTTGATTTTGCTGAAGCTCTTAAATCTTACAACGGTATATGGGTAAGTAATTGACTGGGTGACATAGGATCCTGATGAAGGCGTATCGGAATACACTTCTGCTCTGATTGTATAATTACCGTTTTTCTCAGTTTTTGTTACGTCTTCTATGCTGACGGAATAGCCTCCGGTTTTCTGCCTGCCCATGAAAGCCATCAGGTATATATAGCCGTCATATTCATATGCTTTGTAGTTCTTTGCAGATTTGAGCCTGTCAACCTCATCCTGGAGAGTCGTGGGAAGGTTGTTATAGGATACTTTGCTGAAGGATATTTCTGTTTCTTCATCATCATCATCATTTTCGGTACCCTTTAAAACTTCAATAAATATTACTTTTTTGTTGTCATTAAGTATAATCTGGAGTATATCTCCTTTTACCAGATCATCTATAGTACCAAAAGAACCATTTCTGTAAATCTGAGCACCTGAAAGCACATCATAAGTAACAGTGCTCCCTTTAATATTTACTGTGATTTTATTTTTATTTGTATCCGCTTGTACAAATACTATATTGTTTTTCCTGTAATCAGTATCCGGAAGCTCAAAATCTCCTTCGGCCCTGTCCAATAGGACAGCCATCTCCGCCCTTGTTACAGGTTCCATAGGATTGAATTTATTGTTGTTATCACCGATCATAATCCCCAATTTATTTACAAGGTATACATAACCTACCGACTTCTTCGGCACACTGCTGCTATCCTTGAATGAAAGCTCTTTATCCATATACTTCAATGCTTCGTCAGTCTTGCCCAATGCCCTGATTATATATTTTGCTATTTCATGGCGCTTTGCGGGAGTGTTGAAGTTGAAATCGCCAAGTTCTTCCGGAAGAAGTATTCCCTTTTCTATAGCTACAAATATATACCCGAGGCCCCAAGTCGGAGTAGGACCTTTGTATTGACTGTGTTTCTGGTTTTTCCTGTTCTCAGCTTCATTTTCATCCCCTGTCAGTCTCAATACCATTGCAAGGGCCTCTAAATGTGTGACTTTGCTTTGGGGCGCAAATTTCCCTTGGCCTACGCCGTTCAGTATTCCTTTAAGGGCTAATTTTTCAATGGCATTGAAAGCCCAGGCAACGTCTTTCAAATCATAGAATTTGTAGTTTACCCCATTATTGTTTTTGTCTTTGCCTGGATTTATAAGATTCATCGATGCCTTTGCACCCGGGGCTTGTTCGCAAAAACCCGCTGCTATAACTGTAGTATTTAAGGAAGAGAGTATTAATATTACTGCAATTCCCAATGACATTAACCTTTTCTTTAACATAAGATTTCCTCCTTGTTTTTCTGATTCTAATATAGAATTCGTAAGCTAATAATAAATTTGGGGGTAATTTAATAATGTTTTCAAATATATAGAAAAACAGTAAGTAATTATTTTTCGAACAAATTGCGATGACTGAGAACAGGCATAAATGCTATGTTGAAAGACGCAGATAAAATAATTTTACCCCAAAATTTTACGGTAATAAGCTGCTTTAGAAGATATGTAAAATGTAAAACAGAAAATTGCACCCAAGGGGGCATATTAAGTCAATAAAATGCGTGAAACCCGCTAATCTCTAGTGTATAATGGTATTAGCACACAACATCACATCACTAAAGAAAAGGAGGTTTCATATGGCTATTATAGCACAACAATCACTATTTGTGTGGAATGAAATTGAAAATTTAGGGGACTTGGAAAGGCTGAGGTTGGTTATCGAATATATGCCCGACGAAGAACTCATGAATAAGCTGGAAAGGGCTCGAAAAAACGGTAGAAATGATTATCCTGTCAGAGCTGTATGGAATTCTGTATTAGCAGGAGTAGTATTTCAGCATATATCAGTAGAAAGCTTAAGAAGGGAATTATCAAGGAACGGGCAACTGCGATTCATGTGTGGTCTGTATAGAAGCGGAGAGAAAGCAGTGCCGCCGGAATGGGTATATACAAGATTTTTCAAGAAACTGCTTAAACACGAAGCAGAAATCAATGAAATATTTGAACTGTTGGTAGAAGAGTTAAGAGAACTTCTACCGGGTTTTGGAAAAGACCTGGCTATAGACAGTAAGGCAATAAAATCCCTGGCTAACAGAGAAAACAAGAACAGTAAGGAAGATGGGCGCAGGGACAATGATGCTGACTGGGGCAGAAAGGAATATCGAGGGATTAGAGAAGATGGGACATCGTGGGAAAAGATAGTAAAATGGTTTGGATATAAGCTGCACCTGATAGTAGATTCCAACTATGAACTTCCAGTGGCATTTAGTGTAACTAAGGCTTCTGTACCTGATATAAATGAGGCGCATGTATTGATTGATACACTTAAAGAGGAAAGGCCGGAGATACTCAAAGAATGCGAAACTATGGAAGCAGATAGGGGCTATGACGATACGAAACTAATAAAGAGGCTTTGGGATGACGAAGGAATCAAACCAGTAATAGATATTCGCAATATGTGGAAGGATCCTGACTCGACGCGGCAGTTAGAAGGGTATGAAAATGTAGTATACAATTACAAAGGGAATGTATACTGTTATTGCCTTGAAACCGGAGAAAAGAGAGAAATGTGTTGCGGGGGATTTGAGGGAGATAGAAAAGCGCTAAAGAAATTATGTCCTGCAAAGCAGTATGGAATAAAGTGCAAATGCAAGGAAAGATGTCCGGTAAATCGAGGGATAAGAATCAAGCTGGATACAGACAGAAGGATCTTTACGCCTATAGACCGGTCAAGTTACAAATGGAAAAGAGAGTATAATAAAAGGCCATCGGTAGAAAGAGTCAACAGCAGGCTGGATGAATCCTTTGGATTTGAGAAGCACTACATACGGGGTAAAGCTAAAATGAAGGTAAGGTGCGGGATTGCATTGTGTGTAATGCTGGCTATGGCAGTAGGAAGGATAAAGGAAAAGCAAGCAGATAAAATGAGGAGCTTAGTAAAAAGTGCTTAAAAACTACTAACGCTTATATAAGAAAGCTTAAGATGCCTACAGAAAAATCGAAGGTTTATTAAATTTACATAAAATCAGAGGATGAGCTAAACCATTGGATTACAGGGATTTTATGTAAGCAATAATTTGCTGAAAAGTAAACGAAACGATTCAAATAGCAGCCGATTTCTTGAATGTTTTTATAAAAAATGCTCACATCGCAAATTGCACACTAAAGAAAGGGCTTGATAAATTAGTATATACAGACTACTCAAAACCAAATAACGGTAAACCGATATTAAGGCATGAACCATCTCCGAAGCATGAAAGGGCGGCCAAGCCGGATAAAAACGACAAACCCGTCAGCAAAGAGCCGGTGAAAGATAATAAGACAAATAGCAGTCAACCGAAGAACGATAGGCCTGCTAAAAACGATAAACCCACCAAGAATAACACACCAATAGCAAGGCATGAACCTACACAGAAACACGAAAGAGCCAGTAAACCAACCAACAACAATAGCAAGCCGGCGAAGAATGATTTATCTTCTAAAAGAGAATCGCCTCGAAGCGGAAGGCTTATGTAACGCAAGCCAAAGATGCAAGTACGGTTTGCATAAAGAGAACCGTACTTGCATCTTTGCATTATAAAGT
>Ga0116161_1002327_pt1 | contig 18286 bp, 19 predicted proteins | sample AD_JPNAS3_MetaG_FD_89877 | JGI IMG/M metagenome (GOLD analysis project Ga0116161, IMG submission 89877) | Active sludge microbial communities of municipal wastewater-treating anaerobic digesters from Japan - AD_JPNAS3_MetaG | ecosystem: Engineered > Bioreactor > Anaerobic > Digestate | place... | reverse complement strand
TCTCTGATAATAATGAATTAATTATTATTGGAAACCCCCTTATAATGATACTACTTCAATAATAAGAAGAGGTATAAAAAATGATAATTTAGAAATGGATATTGATATAAAAACAAGGGATTATGGAATGTCTTTTTTGTTATCATATGCAAAATTAGATGCAGATATAATTTGTGTTTTACACCCTTTGTCTTATTTGATTAAAAAATCCAATTTTAATTTATTAAAAAATTTTACAAAAAATTATAAACTAGTTAATGGAGTTATTATAGATAGTGGAACATTTAAAGAAACTTCAAAAAGTATTTCTTTCCCAATAATAATAGCTTTATATAAAAAAGAAAAGACTGGAATGGATTATAATTATGTTCAAAATTATAAATTCAAAACAATTGATAATAAAAACTTTTCCTTGAATGATTTTGATTTTATTTCCAATTATATTAATAAATATCCATTAAAAAACATTAAACCAAATGAAAATGATATATTGTTTTGGACAATGAGAGATATAAATGCTTTAAAAAGAAATAGAACTTTTATCCATGAATTTGGGTATAATGCTATTATTGTAGATAAAAATAAATTAGATTATTATATTTATGTAGATGTATTTAAACAATTTAGTCATTTAATTCCATATTATTTTGGGAACTTAGATGTATTTATAAATAATGAAATGTTTAATAAATATAAAGATTATTTCATTTATGAATGTATAATGAGAAATAATTTTTTAAAAAAATATGTTCAATATGATGATAATATTTCTTTAGAAAAGGCAAAGGAAATTATAATAAATTATTTTAAATTTTTAACTGGAGAACACTATGTAGATTAAAAAAATTAATTAGGCAGGTTTCATTTTGATCATTTGTTTATACTGGCGATGGGGTTAAACAGGATTGGTGAGAGGACAATATCAGAACGAGCATTTTATTATATGCGCCGACGTGTTGTTGATTATGAGGAAAAGACAGGGATAAATCTATTTGAGAAAGTATTTGTACATTTGAGGGATGATTATATAAAGAAATTTGGGATTAGTCAGAAAGTCAAGAGGATTGATTCAACGTTAATTGGTTCAAATATTCGCAGACTAAACCGGCTCAAACTGTTTTTAGAGGTGTTGAATTATTTTTTGAAGCATAGTGATGAGAGTATTTTGGAGAGGTTATCGGAAGAGATAAAGGTATATAAGGATATAACACCTGAGAATTACGTATTTTCTCTGACGAATGACGATGCAAGGATGAAAATTCAGGAGATTGCACAGTATCTTTACCGTATCAAGGTGCTATTTGCCCATGATTCTGTGAGTGAAAGCCAGGCATATCGAATACTTGCACGGCTGGTTGATGAGCAGATAGAGATAACAGGGAAAGGGAAAGGGGTAAAGGTAAAAGTTTCAAACGAACTAAGGAGCAGTTGCATACAATCACCGTATGATCCTGATGCGACATATCGGGAAAAAGGGAAGCAGGCAAGTCAGGGGTATTCGGTTTCAATAGTAGAGACATGCGATCCAGACAACAAACTCCAGGTGATTACGCATGTGATAACAGAAAAAAACAATGTTGATGACAGTACAATACTTGAAGACAATTTTGAAGCAATAGTGGGGGAGGACACGGAAGAACTTATTGCCGATGGAGCATATGCAAACAAAAGCGTACAGGACAGGCTATCGGAATCAAAGAAAACTCTTATTACAACAGCAATACGGGGAAGAAAGCCAGACAGCAACAAAGTACGAAGTACTGACTTTGAGATTGAAAACAATCGCATAATACGCTGTCCCTATGGGGAAATTCCGATACATCAGGAATATAATAATGGTGTTATCATAGCACACTATGCTCATGAGAGTTGTTCCTCCTGTCCACTGAAATGTATGATACGGAAAAACAAACGTAAGCCGCATGTGCTTGTGATTACACAAGAGAGATTACAGATGGATAGGCAGCGAGAGAAATACAATGATAGTGAGTATTTGAAAAAATGCGCACTTCGACCGGCAATTGAAGGTACAATGTTTCAGTTCAAGCTGCATTTGAGAAATGGGAAAAGTCGGTATAGAGGGAAAAGTAAGGTAAAATGCAGTTCGATACTGAGAACAATTGCAATAAATTTCAAAAGAGTGTACGCTTACAGGCTTAAGGAAGCCTTATCCTATTTTATTTTAAGAAATAGTATGATAATAAAGTCATTTTTAGCACGAAAAAATATTCTTTGCTGTTTTTCTACTTAAAAACAGTGTGTTTGTGCAGGGGAATCATATATTAATAATTAACTTGTCAAAAATATGTATTTGGATAATACTAAATACCCTTAGGGTTCATGTTTCTGCAACAAAGCAGTTAGTAATTGTAATGGAAAAATATACAATGTTTTCAAATACTGATTTTCATTTTGGACATACATCGATAAATGAAGATATAGCATATTTTTATACAAAAATGAACGATGCTATAATCAACCTTGTTCGTTCTCTTCCAGTATCGGTTCAAACCTCTGCGATGATATTTTTAATGCATAATGCTGGCATTCAGCCTGGACAAAATCTGGATTTTTTCAGCAATTACTATTCGCCTATATGGTCAATCATTCCTCATATCATGATAAGGCATACATGTACACGGATTAAACAGGAGTTTATGTATCTCGCTGCAACAGCTCATGCAATGGTCATGCTTCTTCATTCTTTAGATAATCATATTAACGATGGTCAGGTTGTACCAGATCATTTGACTCTCCTTATTCGAAGTCAGGGATGGAAGCTATTCTGGGATACCATTTCAACTTTTTGTTCACTTATTCATACAGACAAGGAAATAGTGAATAGCTGTCTTGATAGATATTATGCGTGTATAACCACGGATAAAAGCATTGATAATCTGGAAGAATATCTACGTATTTTCAGGGATCAAATGGCTACAGCTCTCATTGTTCCCCTGCTGACTGTACAATTTGTACAGGATATGTCTTTAGACGAAGATATCAGAGCCTTACTTGAATGTTTTGGTTTAGCCTGGCGGATATATGATGATATCCAGGACATGAAGGATGATCTGAATAATGGACGGAATTCTGCAGTAACTCTTAGCCTGCCCAGGGAAGTTCGTTGTCGCTGGAATGAATTTTTAAAAATAGGAACCATCATACCTGAAGGGGAAAATATATCAGAGCGTAAAAATGATAGCATAAATATTCTTGAAGAAATGATACAGACTTCAGGTGTCATCCCTATTCTTACAAAAAGGATTATTAAGGAATTAAAAGCTGCTGCAAAACATGCAGAAGATATTGGCCTTTTTGGCCTTTCAGATGAAATAGTGAAATTACGCATTCATTTTGTTCAGGGGATGAAATGTGATACTGGAGAAGACAATGTCAGTGATTGATTCTATACCATTTGAAATTCTTGAAGCTGTAAAGAAGGAAAACCTTTCAATAGAAGTTACAACACGATGTACCAGCAACTGTACCTATTGCTTTGTACTATCTGATTGTATTGAATATCATGATCTTGATTATGAAACAGTATTCTCAATAATAATGGAAGGTTATGAGATTGGCTATCGACATCTTCACATAACAGGTGGTGAACCGCTATTGTGGGGATATCTTTTTGATATTTTGAATGATGCTATTTCAATAGGTTATGAGGCAATTTTTTTAAATACAAATGGATTTTTATTAGATACTAAAATATTACAGCAGCTTAAATCTATAAAGGGACTGAGCCTTTCAATCAGCTTACTGGGATTTGAAGCAATACATAATGCTTTCCGTGGTAATAATTCATTTATAAAAACAACACAAGCGATTGAAATGGCACTATACAACAATATTCCAGTATACCTTTTCTGCGTGACCGGGAAAAGCCTTTTGCCACATGTGCCACATTTTATACAATGGGCATACCAGAAATTTCCAGGTATAAAGGAAATTACTCTCATACAGCTTATTCGTGTTTCTGAAGATGCAGGTAATGTATGTAATGAGTTGTTATCGCCTGATGATTTTTTATTTTTGGTGCGTATGATTTCTTTGCTGAAAATATATGGGTTCCCGGTTTCATTACTTGAAATTCCTCTTGCTGCAGTAGTAGCTCAATTGTTCCAACTACCATGGTTCCCAAATCCCCTTCACCTTATACGTCCGGGAAAACTTACCATAAAGGCTGATAAAAGTATTACAATTGCCCATTCATCAAGTCAATCGGTTGGCATATACAGCCGTGGTGAACTCCATCGCATCCTTGCTTCTGAAGTTTATTTACGTGGAGTTAAAGAGGATCATAACACCTGTTCTTCCTGCAATCACATAGCAGCATGTCGTAAAGCAGGAATGCAGCGCCCATCAGAGTTTTTCAGGGATATGAATGAAAATATTCCCTATTGTAAACGTGTTCTTGATAGTATATGTTAACAAGCTCTGGATTACTATTTATTATTCAGTATCATAAATATCACAATCAATGTGACAAAAGAAGGGTCAGAGCCTCTGAGTCCAAGATTGCTCCTTTTACACCCACTCAAGTATCATAGAATACTTCTTCCTGTAATATTCCTCATACTGCATAAATCTTGCCACCCTTTTGGCAAACGTTTCCCCGAGCTTCACAAAGTAGTCATGATGGTCTATGGGTACACCTATATTTGCTTCTTCAGTTAAATATGCCTGTATGCTGCTGTAGTGGTATTTTGTAGGGTCAGAGCATAACCTCCTCCGTATGGGATTATATGCCAGATACCACAATAACCACAACAAATAATGAAAGCCATCTTTAGCAAACTGTACGATACTGTCCTTGTACCGTTCATTCCAGAATGGCCCGGTTCTGCCGGTGATTTTATTATACAGTTCAGCAAACCTGGCTTTTATATACTGCACAATACGGGATATAGGAGCACCATCATCAAGTGTATGAATGACAAGATGAATATGGTTATCCATAATACAGAAGGCAATGAGCTTAAAGTGATACTTAGCTTTAGCTTTGTTTAAAACCTGTACAAAGCATGCCTTGAAATAGTCTTCCTGCAGGTAGTTTTTCCATTCAATGCAGCGGGAAGTGATGTGATAGGTTAAACCTGGGAGTTGTACACGTAATTTCCGTGCCATGGTATTCCTCCTTGTATGTAGTAGGTAAGAAAATAAAGCCTTTACTGTATATAACGCTTGTGATTTGAAAATTGAACGGGTATAGTGAAAAATTTTTTAAGATTTTGAAGATTTTTTTATGAATCGAATAGGGTCAGAGCATAATAAGAGATAAGAGATGAATTACAGAAACAAAGGGTCAGAGCCTATTAATTTTAAGATATATCAAGCAATGATTACAAATAATGCTAAGTATGACATAAATACGCAACATCGACAGAACAAGGGATCCAACATGGGGTCAGAGCATAGTAAAGATAGTAAAGGGTAAAGTAAATAGAATGGGGTCAGATCCTTAAAACTTTATATGGAGAAGAATACTGAATGGAGCAGGTGAATTGTAGAGAGGATTGGTAAAAATATGGGGAAAATAGGGGGTCAGAGCATAGTAAAAGTAATCGTGCAAAAGCGTAAAAAGGGGTCAGAGCATAAAGGACCAGGCAATTTACTTTTAATGGCTTATATGGCAGACTCTTTTGCAGGTTTTCAAGTGAAAGATTTAATAGGGGAAGTTATTGAATGAAATTATTAAGTATATATTTTACTTGAAATTTTGTGTATAATATAGGGATACTTCAATATAAGTAGCATGAGTATTTAATTAAATAGAAATAGAAATTAGTTTCATGAAAAGAAAATAAATGACTAAAATGTACAAACGTAAAGTCAGGGAGGTTTTCAATGAAAGCATGTGTTACTGGTGCAACTGGATTTATAGGAGGAAATTTAGTTAAAGCATTGCTGGCAAAAAAACATTCAGTAAAGGCACTGATATTACCCAATGATCCCAAGATACCGGAACTAAAGAAGAATAAAGTAGAGGTTGTGCAGGGCGATATTAGGGATCTTGAAAGTGTAAAAAAAGCAGTAAAGGGGTGCGATGTTATTTTTAACTGTGCTGCTGTAGTGACTGACTGGGCACCGCAAAGACTATTTGAAGAAGTTACCGTTGGTGGTACAAAAAATGTGTGTGAGGCTTCAGTGTGGGCTAAGGTAAAAAGGCTTGTTGATATCTCCACCAATGATGTGTTTGGGTTGCGTGAGGATGTTGTGATGGATGAATCGTTTCCGTTAGAACCATGGGGCGAACCGTATCCGGATTATAAAATTAAAGCAGAAGAGATAATGTGGCGATACCACCGCGAAAAAAAGCTACCGGTAACCATGGTCTATCCATGCTGGGTATACGGCGAGGGCGATCAGACATTTGTGCCTCTTCTGGCAGATGCTATTGTTAAACGCGAACTTATTTTCTGGCGTAAGGATGTTATTGTGTGGCCAACCTATGTACACAATCTGGTTGATCTACTGTTGCTTATTGCTGTTGATAAGCGGGCTATAGGCAATGGGTATCTTGTCCATGATGGGGAGTTTGTAACCTTGCAAAAATTTTGCGAAGGGATTGCTAATACATTGGGGGTAAAACCGGTAACTACTCATATCCCGTACTGGGTGGCGTACGCTGCTGCTGTAGTTATGGAATTTTTATGGAAAACATTGAACATTGAAAAGAGGCCTCTTTTGACGACATATACGGTAAAAAATTTAGGTTCTCGCTTACAATTTAGCATTGATAAGGCAAAGCGAGAGCTGGGATGGACGCCAAAGATTTCATTTCAGGAAGGTTTTGCACAAACAATGGATTGGTTAAAAACCCTTGATATCGTGTCATTGAAAACAAAATAATGTAATTGCATGGTGAGGTTAATTATGGAAAATTTTTCCGGAAAAACAGTGTTTATTACCGGTGGGTCAAGCGGGATAGGATTTGCAGTGGCAAAATTGCTGTCGCAGGAGGGTGCCAATATTGCTCTATTTGCCCGTAATAAGACGCGGCTGGCTGAATCATTGATAACTATCGAACAGGTAAAAAGACGCCATGGACAGCGTTTTGCATGGTACCAGTGTGATGTTTCAGATTATACACAGGTTAAAAAGACTTTTACCCAGGCTTTGCGTCAGTTTGATGGGTGTGATATCCTTATCAACTGTGCAGGCAGGGCATATCCACGATATTTTGAGGATATCTCCATCAAGCAATTTGAAGAGACCATGAAGATTAATATGTTTGGTGTGTGGAATACCTGCTGGTTTTTGGTTCCACACATGAAGGCAAATGGAGGGTACATTGTTAACACATCATCAGTGGCAGGGCTTGTAGGAGTTTTTGGATATACCGATTACAGCGCCTCAAAATTTGCCATCATAGGATTTTCAGAGGCTCTGAAAAGCGAGCTTAAACGGTATAACATCACGGTATCGGTGCTATGCCCCCCTGATACGGATACCCCTGGTTTTGCCGTTGAAAACAAAACAAAACCGGATGAAACAAAAGAGATATCTAAATCCGCTAAATTGTTAACACCGGATGAGGTTGCGGCTGCACTGGTGCAGGGAATGAAGAAAAAAAAGTTTATTATCCTGGCAAATTTTGACAGCAAGTTGACATGGTTTGTAAAACGATATGCGCCCTGGCTTGTTGAGCTGATTATGAACAGCAAGATAACGGGCATTCAAAAGAAAAAAAAGAAGACAAAAAAATAGTACAATAATAAACCATAATAAAAGGAGGAACGATATGTCATTGAAAACTGCTGGTGTTTTATCTATTGTAACAGGTGTTGGTATCCTGTTATTCTGGATTGCTTTTTTTACTGTTGGGCTGGCACCGGATATCCCGCCTGCATGTTATTTTTCATATGAATATGCATTCCCATTACCGGATACCATATTGTCGCTGGCATTGATAATTGGCGGCATATATGCCTTACAACGACATGCAATGAAGATTATACTGTTGCCGGCCTGTGGCGGGCTTGTCTTTTTGGGGTTACTTGACATGGCTTTCAACTATCAAAATGGCATGTACACCATCACGGTTATGGATGGCGTGTTAAACGCTTTTATCAATATTTGGTGTGTTGTTTTTGGTCTATGTGCTATATTGACTTTACAGCGGGAATATGTGAAAAAGTCTTGACAGCTTATTAGCACTTTCTTAACTAAAGATTCATTTATAGTTTTTTTTGGCGATAGTTATGGGCGATTAGCTCAGCCTGGTTAGAGTGCCTGCTCGACATGCAGGAGGTCACTGGTTCAACTCCAGTATCGCCCAATTTATTTTAGGATTGGCAAAAATAATGGCAACTTTGCAATTAGACAACGGGAAGACAGTTGAGGTGCCGGATGGGAAGACACTGCTTGATGTGCTTCCACAATTAAACAGCAAAGCAAAACCGGTTGCGGCACGTATCAATGGGCTTTTAAAAGATTTGCGCTCACCAGTTACCAATGATGCAACCGTAGAGCTTATATCATTTGATAGTCCTGAAGGGCGTAAAGTTTTCTGGCATTCTGCATCGCACCTTATGGCACAGGCGGTAAAGAGGCTATATCCCCAGGTGAAGGTATCGATTGGTCCGGCTATTGACAATGGTTTCTATTATGATTTTGATAAACCCGGTGGTTTTTCTCATGAGGATTTAGAGAAGATTGAAGCAATGATGCACTCCATAGTCAATGAGAATATCCCGATTATACGAAAGGAATTATCCCGGCAGGAGGCAATAGAACTGTTTAAGGCGTCAGGTGAACTATATAAAGTTGAGCTGCTACAGGAACTATCGGACAACATTGTGTCGTTGTATGAACAGGGAGATTTTGTTGATCTATGCCGTGGACCGCATGTACCCGGTACCGGATATATCAAAGCATTTAAGCTTTTGAGTATTGCCGGCGCGTATTGGCGCGGTGACGAAAAAAATACAATGCTTCAGCGTATTTATGGCATTGCGTTCCCGGATGATAGAATGCTGAAAGAACATCTTGATTTTTTAGAAGAGGTAAAAAAACGGGATCACCGTAATTTAGGCAGGGATTTAGACCTGTTCAGCATTCACGAAGATGCTGGCGGCGGTTTGATATACTGGCATCCCAATGGCGGAAGGCTGAGAGCAACTCTGGAGCAATGGTGGCGTGATGAGCACTTTAAACATGGATACGAAATTTTGTATACTCCGCATATAGGGCGTGCCACACTATGGGAAACATCAGGGCATCTTGATTTTTATAAAGAAAATATGTACTCACCAATGGATATCGATGGCAATGATTACTATATAAAACCAATGAATTGCCCATTCCATATAAAGATATACGAAACAAGCCTGCATTCGTACCGTGATCTGCCGCTACGATGGGCTGAGCTTGGAACCGTATACCGCTATGAAAAATCCGGTGTATTGCATGGATTGTTGCGGGTGCGTGGATTTACACAGGATGATGCGCATATATTCTGTACCCCTGAGCAAATGGAAGATGAGGTAAGGGAGGTTTTGCGTTTTTCACTGTATATGTGGAAGGTATTGGGATTTTCTGACATAAAGGCATATCTGGCTACCAGGCCGGAAAAAGCAGTAGGGGATGAATCACGATGGAAGGATGCACAGGAATCATTGCTGAAAGCAGTGAAGGCCGAAGATTTAGCCGTTGAAGTTGACGAAGGTGGCGGTGCATTTTATGGTCCCAAAATTGATTTAAAGGTAAAGGATGCAATAGGCAGGGAATGGCAGATGACCACCATTCAGTTTGATTTTAATATGCCCCAGCGGTTTGATATGTATTATATTGGGAGTGATGGTCAGAAGCACCGGCCCTATATGATACACAGGGCTTTGCTTGGGTCAATTGAACGGTTTATTGGTATTGTAACCGAACATTATGCAGGGCGTTTCCCTGTGTGGTTATCACCCATACAGATAATCCTTGTAAATGTTGGCAAGGAGCAGGTAGAATATACCAATAACCTGTGCGCAATGTTGCGGTCACAGGGTATCAGGGCTATAACCGATGTGCGCGATGAAACGATCAAATATAAAATACGTGATGCAATAGAAAAAAAGGTACCGTTTATAGGGGTCATTGGTGACAGGGAGATGCAGCAAAATGCAATAGCAGTACGGAAGCGAGGTGAGCAGAAGGCTGAATCCATGTCGGTAGATGCTTTTGTAACGATGGTACAGCATTTATCTGATAATAAACAGTAACTATGCTATTTTTACCTGAAATGATTGCAATGATGGTATATTATACTTTTTTTATGGTTGGTATGGAATTATTGTTGATTAATATATATCAGTGATATGATGTGGAATATTTTTTTGTTGCTATATTTTTTTTAGTAATTTTGTATTGATGTGTAATCTTATTGTATTGGTAAGGAGGAGAACATAGACCGTATTGATAGTAAACGTTTCAGGGTAAATGAGGAGATACGAGCCTCTATGGTTCGTTTAGTTGGCGAAGAAGGTGGTCCACAGGTTATTCCGTTAAATGAAGCATTGCAAAAAGCTATGGAGATGGGGTTAGATCTTGTAGAAATATCTCCTAATCAGGAACCACCGGTTGTGAAAATTGTTGATTATAGCAAATTTAAGTTTGAGCAAATCAAAAAAGCTAAAGAGGCCAAGAAAAAACAGAAGGTTATTCAGGTAAAAGAGATTAAACTAAGGCCTTCTATCGATTTGCATGATTTTCAACATAAAGTTCGCCATGCACGCGAGTTTATTGAAGAAGGCAATAAGGTAAAATTTACAGTCATGTTCAGAGGACGTGAGATGGTGCATAGTGATTTAGGTTTTAAGGTGTTAGAAGATGTGAAACAGGCATTGGAAGATGTCGCTGCTGTTGAAACTAATCCTTCAAAAGAGGGTCGAAATATAACCATGATAATGGCTCCCATGACAGCTGTACAAAAAAAGCGGGTTCAGGAGCAAAATAATCAATAAGTGAAGAGAGGTGCATGATGCCTAAACTAAAAACTAATAGTGGAGCAAAGAAACGATTTAAGGTGACAGCTACTGGAAAGGTAAAACGAGCAAAAGGCTGGAAAAGCCATCTTTTAGAATCAAAATCACCAAAGCGCAAGCGTGCATTACGAAAAGCTGTGTGTGTCAGTGATGCTGACATGAAGCGGTTTGCACGATTGCTGCCATATTCTTAATGAAACATGAGAGGTAATAATTATGCCACGAGCAACAACAGGTAAAGTTCATCATAAAAGACGTGAAAAGATATTAAAGGACGTAAAAGGTTTCTACGGTGCACGCAAGAACCTTTACAGAACTGCAAAAGATGCACGAAGGAAAAAATTACAAAATTCGTACGAGGGACGAAGGCTTAAAAAGCGTGATTTCAGAGCGTTATGGATACTACGCATCAATGCTGCTGCACGGCTTTGCGGTATTTCGTATAGCAAGCTTATTGGCGGATTAAAGAAAGCTGATATACTTATTGACAGGAAGATGCTGGCCGAATTGGCAATAAAAGACCTTAATGCGTTTAAGGCAATAGTAGATAAAGTAACGAAAAAGGCTGCTTAAACATTACGGTACTATGAACCGAATGATACAAATTAAAAGCGCCATCCTGATGGCGCTTTTTTATGTTATTTTCATTCATGGCAATACCATTGTTAGTGCCCCTTTAACACCCTCTATCTATACAGTTAATGAAGGAATGGTTGAGGGCTCTGTTTCCACAGATTATGTCAGTGCACATTCATCATTCATGAAAGAAAAAATAGTGCTTAACCTGGGTGTTATGCCTAAAACAAATCTTCGTTTTACCGCTGGCTGGCTACAGATTATTGATAATAATAGTTTATCAAGCAGTACCATAGGTGATTCATCCATTGGGATATGGCATAGCTTTGGTTCGTTGTTTAACAACTTTATTCTGGGATATTATATCGATATAGGATTGGCAACGGGACAGAATGCCTTTAATGATGAAACCAAATATCCAACGGAATCCGGATTTTCTACTGTATCATGGGGATTGGCTGGTGCATATACGGTACATAACGTAACATTTATTATGGCAGGTAAATATGAATTGATGCCGGAAGATAGTTCATCAGTTTTTGACGGCTTGACATTTAATGTGGCTGACAGCAATACATGGAAGAGATTTTTTGGATTAAATCCTTTTAGTAAGGATGCCATGCTGTATTACAAGAAGTTTAAAAACGATATCATTGCGTTTTCATTGACTGCACTGTATAATGGTTACCCTGTCATACTGTATATGTCATTGAGCTCTGGCAATAGGCTTAATAATAGCCCCGCTTATGGTGATCATAATCTCCCCATTCTCTATAAGGGGTATAATGATACTGTTTTTATGGTTGTAGCGTCAGGTGCACGTTATTTTTTTAATGAAAAAACTTACTTCGGAGCCTTTTTGGTGTACAATATTATCCGTGATTATAGCTATGCTGTAAAATATTCACTGGGGATTGAGGTTTCTTCTTTGTGGTGAAATTCCTGTCATTACTTAAAAAACTATGGGGAAAAATTCAGAAAGTAAATGAATTATATAAATAATTAAAAAAACTCTTGATTTTATATATTGGTCATTATACTTTATTGTTATTGATGATGTCATTTTAAATTTTAGTTTACTAAAATTTTATTTGCACCGACATTTAAAACAGTGATACGTGGAAAAATGATAATTCGGGAGGATGTTCTTATGATTACAATGCAGCAACTGGAAGAGCTCGAAAGCAGAATTATAAAAGCATTACAGCTTATAGGAGATCTAAGAGCTGAGAATGCACAATTAGAAGCTAATAATGAATCTCTTAAAGTGCAGGCTGAAGAGGCAAGGCTTAGTCTAGAAGAAAAAGAACAGGAAATAGCAAGGCTTAAAAAGGAGATTGATAAAGCTACTAATGAGCTGTCTCAAATTAAGCAAAAGGAAGAGGTTCTGGAAAAGAAGATTGTTGAAATGTTAGGTAAACTTGATACGCTAAAATCCGGGATTCCTTCTTATCAGGCAAAACCTGCGCCAGACACAGCTTCAACTAAAGCACAACCACAGCAAAAGCCATCTTTAAAGGCTGAGCCAGAACCCAGGGCCGAAGAAGACTTTATGGAAGACAGGGGCGATGATGAGGATATTATCATTATTGATGACACTGAGACTGCAAAAACTGATATAGAAGTTGAAACTTTACCAACTGAAGAAGATGAGATAGTCCTGTTAGATGATACTGATGATGAGATAATTATTGATGATGTTAATGACGATTTGATAATCATTGATGATGATTCAGCAGAAAAAAAGTCTAAAGATAAGACTTCCGATGATGACGATTTTATCATTATTGAAGATGAGGAAAAATGATATCTTCTGCAAATAATCCTAATAAAGTCAAAGTGACCATATTAGGACAGGTTTACACCATTGAAGGAGATGCATCATGCGACCATATTATAAAGGTTGCCGATTATGTTAACCAGAAAATGGAAGATGTAGCTAACACTATATCACATGCAAACTCTTTGCAGATTGCTATTTTGGCAGCATTGAATATTGCTGATGAATTATTTCAGATTAAAGAATCAGAGTATATGATGAGCGATGAAATAAAAGAAAAAACCAATATGCTCATCTCAATGCTGGACGAAGGGCTTATTGGTGATATTTTTAGCAATGTAAGCAAAAAAAGCCAGCATCTATAAGAGATTGATATGAAAAGATATAAAAAAAATAAAACCCGCTTTGCACTTTTATCCTATCCCGGTGATATATTATAATAACAATGGACCAATCCATAAAAGCTCTATCTGATGAAGAATTGGTACAATCGGTAATGCATGGCAATGACCGTGCATTTGAAGAGCTTTATGAGCGCTATTCGGAGCGAATTTTTAAACTTTTGTACAGCTATGTTTATAATGTAGATGATGCGGTTGATTTGATGCATGATGTGTTTATACGGGCATACAGGCATTTGAATAAATTTGATGTTAGAAGGGCTTTTTCCGCATGGTTATATACCATAGCAATAAATTGTGCCAAAAACTATCGCTGTAAGGTATATAAAAATGATACCATGATTGAGCGCGAGGAGCAGCGTATAATGAATACTGATGCCATGAAAACGCCTGAAGATCATGTTATTGAAAATGAATTGTTGCAAGAGTTTTCAAAGGCGGTAGATGCATTGAATAATAAATTCAGAGAGGTATTTTTATTACGATATGGGCAGCAATTGCAATATAGCGATATCGCACATATTCTGGATATTTCAGAACGCACTGCAAAATGGCGTATGGAAAGGGCGCTTGCCTTTATTACTGATCATTTAAAGAAAAAAGGAGTCATATGAAATAGTATATGATAGATAGTTTTTTGAAACATACAGCAAAACACATGGGATTGTTATGAATAGACAAATTGATGACAACGAATTGCTACATGAGATTGCGCCGTATGCAGGGAAAGCATCGGATGTTTTGCTAAAAATAATCCGGCAATGGCAGTCTTCATTGCCGGCACTTGAGGATACACTTACTTCAAACGACATCATTGAAAAAGCAAAAACTGGCTCTCATGGTATACAAATAAAAAAGCTTGTTGCTATGTTTGCAACTGGTATAGCGGCGATAGTTATTGCTGGAGTAATGCTTTTTACTCATTATTTTTCGGGAACTATGGAAAAGGCAGTATGCACGGCAGTAATCGGAGATGTCCATGTTATACGAGGTAATCAGTCGGTACCGTTGATGAATGGCATGGGAATACAACAGCGGGACAGGATAATATGTGGTAAGGGTTCAATGGCTGTTATAGAAATGGGGAGTTTAAAATTACGGGTAGATCAAAATTCTGAATTTGCCATCGATACAGTACAGAGCAAGGGTAAATTATTGCTGGATACGTCAATGACGCATGGCGTTATCTATGCAACTATTGCAAAACTTAAAAAAGGGGATTCTGTTTTTGTAAAAACTAAAACCGCGGTTGCAAGTATTCGTGGTACAACTTTTATGATAAAGTCCAATAATAATATAACAAAATTAATAGTGCTGGAAGGGAAGGTGATGATTGCTCCCAGATTGGATATCATACCACAAGAAAGTACTCCTGGTGTTGTTGTTGATGTAGGGCAAGCATGTGTTGTTGATGCGGGTACCATCATTGCTATAAAAAAAGCGGTTTCCATGAATACTACAGAACTTGACACAATTATACAGCAGTCTTTACCGGTAACTATCGCCGATAAAAAAATAATCCAGATTATTGAAACGTTGACCAGAGATATTAATCAAGCAATACCTGTGAATGAAAATGAGCTAACGCTCAATGCCCTGTATAATATTAAAGCTGTTGTACCTGATAACAATGATGTGCTGGTTACAACCAGCGATGGGGTATACTACTGTAAGGATTATAAAGTGGAGTGGATGTATAGCCTGCCTATGCCATCAAAACCTTTCAAATGGGATACTATGTATATACTTCAAAGCAAAGACCTGTACGCTATTGATAGAAAAGGTGATGTGCTATGGCAGTGTGGAATAGAAGGAGAGGTGCTGGATGATGGGATACTGCGTATAAAAAATACGATTATTGTTCCAACATCAAAAGGGTTAATATATTTTATTGATAAAAAAGGAAGGGTGATACACAGGGTTGATTGCAATGCACCATTTATTACAAAACCTGTTTTATTTAATCAAATGGTTTGTATTGTGACGGATGATGGATACCTTTATGCAATCGATATTTCGTTGGGTGTTAGCATCTACCGTAAACACATTGGCACTGTTATTGAAAATGGGCTTATAGCACAGTATCCTGAAATTTATTTTGTAACTCCTGATTCAATTCAGAAGTTGCATGTTTTAAAAGACGAGCTGGTATGGTCATTCAACGACAGTAATATTATTGATGCAATAGCATACGATACCGGGATAGTATATGCCACCACTAATGGGTTGTTGTGTAAGCTATCTGCCAATGGGGATAGTGAATGGAGGATTAGTCCGGGCAAGAGTATACATTCATTAAAAAGCATCCACAATGGAATAACATGTATTGCCGATACGGTTTTTTATCTCATTGCTTCAAATGGTGAGGTTTTATGGTCGTATACTTTGCCTTCTTCGGATGCAACAATAGTAGCAGTGACTCCTAAAATGGTATTTATTTATACTGAGAATAGATTGCTAACCCTGAAAATATAAGGGAACATTTAAGATTTTACTTTTTAATACCGTTGTGAGCACCACCAGTGATACAATAGCTCTGTTTTAATTGCTGGATAGAATTGCTGGATAGATAGGAAAAGAATTTTTTGAAGGTGTGAACGCTATATTTTTTTCAGTAATAACTACCAAACATTGTATAGATAAATGTAAGCCATACTATTATTTCCTGGTTTAACCATTATAACCATTAATTGTAGAATTTGCTTTTAATGCAAAGGGTCAACGAATTGCTGTATTGAAATTGAAAATAAAAAACTTTTTTATGTATTGAATTTTTTTGTGTTGAATTATATTGGTGCTCTATGATAGTATTTACTATTATTGAAATTATAGTACTTTTATAGTATAAGCAGGTGATATATGAATAATGAACTGATAAGTATTGCAGCAAAAACAGCCGAATCGGTTATTGATACTAATGATTCTCTTGATATAATACAGTTAGTTAGTTTTAAGCTTGATAAAATAGAATATGGTATAGATATTTTATCAGTTCATGAAATACTTCGTATACCTGAAATTACACGGCTTCCCAATGCTCCTGACTATATTAAAGGTGTTATTAATCTGCGTGGCAATGTGATACCCGTTGTAGATATCCGAATGCGCTTTGGTATGCCATCTGCACCAGTGACCGAATTGAGCAGAATAATTGTTGTTGAGATTGGAGAAAAATTAGTTGGGTTAATGGTTGACAATGTCTACCAGGTAATACGGCTTTCACGTTCAAGGATTGATGAGCCGCATGAATTAATTGAAGGCATTTCAACCGAATTTATCAATGGTATAGGGAGATTACAGGACAGGCTTATTGTTATATTACGTTTAGACAATATCCTGTTTGGTGAAGAGTAGCATGTAAAAAACTAAATATTAGTTCGAGGTAAAACGATGGGCTTTTCCTTGGGTGAGTATCAGGATATTTTTTTAGAAGAGGCTGATGAACAACTACAGGAGCTTAATGCGAACCTGCTGCAACTGGAGAAAAATCCTTCAGATGAGGATATTATAAATAATATTTTTAGAGCTGCGCACTCTTTAAAAAGTTCAGCAGCTTTTGTTGGGTTGACTGATCTAAGTGATCTGGCACATAAAATGGAAAATTTATTGCAGGGCATTCGCGATAAGGTAATGGAAATAACACCTTCAATTGTTGATGTTTTATTCCAATGTTTTGATGTCATTAATGAAGTTATACACGAAGTTTCAGCGGGAAATCAACCCACCAGAGATTTTACAGGATTAATTAAAAAAATTGAAGGAGTTTCTACTCATTTTGAGAATCCTGCTGAAAAAAAAGAACAACCTGTAACAAGGAAGATTCAGCTTCCAGCTAGTATAGTAAAAGATATCCGTGATGGCATAAACAACGGCCTATCATGCTGTGAAATTAGTATTACCCTTGATACTGATGCTGCAATGAAATCATTAAAAGTCCAGCTTGTGCTTGCCAATCTTGAAAAGATAGGGGACGTCCTTGTGACTATTCCTGCTATTGAAGAGGTTGCTTTGCCTGGATTCAATAATTGTGTTCAGATAATTTTACTTACGAATGCGTCAGTGGATGAGATCAGGAAAGCATGCGAAGTTGATCAGGTCATCAGGATAGACCTGAGGAAAATTGAGCTGATAAAAAAAGATAATAAGGTTGCATTAAAATATCACCCTCAGGAAACGCTTTTTGAAGAAAAACAAGAAGCTGCTCCTAAACAACCGGATTTTGATGAGGACATGGTGCCTGATGAGGAAGAGAAAGATGAGATTATTATACGATCAAAAGAAGATAAGAAAACAGTTCAACTCAGGACAGTGAAGGTTTCAGTAGATAAATTGGATCAGCTACTGAATAATGTAGGAGAACTTGTTATAGCTAATTCTGGTTTTTACAAATTGTATGAAGAGATGCGACGATTTTCTGTTGAAAAGACTATTATTAATGAATTTAAAAACAGAATGGAACAGATGTCCCGCATTGCAAAAGATTTACAAAGCGGAATAATGAAAACGAGAATGGTGCCCATTGGTCAGGTTTTTACACGATTTAATAGGTTGGT
>Ga0116161_1002322_pt1 | contig 18301 bp, 21 predicted proteins | sample AD_JPNAS3_MetaG_FD_89877 | JGI IMG/M metagenome (GOLD analysis project Ga0116161, IMG submission 89877) | Active sludge microbial communities of municipal wastewater-treating anaerobic digesters from Japan - AD_JPNAS3_MetaG | ecosystem: Engineered > Bioreactor > Anaerobic > Digestate | place... | reverse complement strand
GATGCTTTGTCAGGCTCATTACCCACATAGGGCCAGCCCCGAGCTGTGCATTAGGCAGCTGCTGCGGCGCGCCTGGCGGCTATGGAATGGGAGGATACGGCGGATATGGAATGGGCGGCTATGGCGGATATGGAAATGTCCGTACAGTCGGCGCAGTAACAGATATACCCTTAGACAGAATTGCCGCAGTCGTACGTAATGCTGTGTAATAAACTTAAGCAAGAAGTTTATTGAAGCGAAAGGAGGTGAAACAATGGCAACTGGATTTGGCTACGATGGGGTAGCTAGCTTTAACGGTAATATTTATGACCTGCTTTTAAACTATATAGGAGAGACTGTGACAATATTTACTACAAGCGGAGGAGATTCAGGCTCAGGCTTTACAGGTGTAATACTTGCTGTAAACCAATGCTTTGTCCGGCTTGTAACTCATATAGGGCCGGCTCCGAGCTGCGCATTAGGCAGCTGCTGCGGTGTACCCGGCGGTTATGGTATGGGTGGATACGGCGGCTATGGCATGGGCGGCTATGGTGGATATGGAAATGTCCGTACAGTCGGCTCAGTGACAGATATACCTTTAGACAGAATTGCCGCAGTTGTAAGCAATGCTGTATAAGTGTATTAAATAAACCCAAGCCATATCATGGCTTGGGTTTATACATGCCCGCTATGCGTTATCGGTTATTATCTTGCAATTGCCAACAAATATGGCGCCTTCATCAATGATAATGCTTTTTACCGTTACATCGCCTATGAGCTTTGCGGTAGTTGTAATATGAAGCTGGGAGGTTGCAATTACATTACCCTCTATCATTCCTGCCACAAATGCGTTTTCGGTTTTTACATTACCTTTAACGACACCTTCCTCTCCAACAATCAGGTTGCCTTTTATATTAAGTCCTCCATGTACCATGCCATCCAACCTTACGGTGCCTTCTGCATTTACGATGCCCTCAAAGACTGATCCCTTGCCTATAATTGTGTCTACTTTTTCGCTGTTTATTGATTTTTTGCCTAAACCGAACATTATATGACCTCCCCACCAGATTTAGTCAAAGTATTTTGTCGGATTGACATTCTTACCATTTAGCTTTACTTCATAGTGCAGGTGAGTTCCTGTGCTTCTGCCTGTATTACCCACTTTTGAGACGGCCTGTCCCTTCTTGACCTTATCTCCTTGATTTACCAACAGCTTTGAATTGTGGGAGTATGAGGTTGTAATTCCGTAGCCGTGGGATATTATTACCATTTTGCCATAGCCCGCGTTCCAACCCGAAAATATTACTATACCGTCTCCGGTCGATACAACAGTCTTCCCATAGGGGGCCGCCAAATCAATCCCGTTATGGAATTCGCTGCCCCTGCTTGTAAAGGGGTTTTTCCTGTAGCCGAAGCCGGCAGTTATGGAAGCAACAACGGGCATAATTGATGGCTTGGCCTTCAGATATGCAACCTGACTTTTTATTGGACCCAGGGAATCATTTATCAGCTGCTTTTGGGCTGCAATTTTATCGGCCAGGGATGCAAAATCAGATTCAATACTTGCTATCTTGCCTGACATGTCGTGGCTTGTACTGCCTTCAGGCAAACTTACGGCAGAATTGCCTCCCAGTGAGGCGAGTCTGATTTCAATGCTTTTATCGGAAGAGGAGGGGGCAATACCAACTGCTTTTTTAACCTCTTCAAGTGCCCGGAAGTTCTCTTCCAAATGTTCTTTTACTTCTTCGGAGCTTTTTTGCAGCTTTTCTATTTCAACCTTTTGGGAGTCGTTGATAGTCGTAAGCTCTCCAATTTCGTTCATACTGATTTCATATTTAACCTTAAGGGAGGATAGGGAAGAAAAACATGCTGCGGTAAATAGTACAAACAGTACAACGAATATAGCAACAAACCTGGGAAGCCATGCCGGAATCCTATAGGATTTTACAGAGGACTGGCTTTCAGGAATAAACATGAAAGTAGCATAATTTTTTTTGTTTTTTATCAGGGCCCTTTTCAATCGGATCATCCCTTATGTATATTTACTAACCATTTTAGACTAATTTTGCCATAATGTACAGTCCCAAAATTATCGGACTTTTAGCCGATTGTATATCACCGGCAGTTTCGAATAAAAAGCAAATATTTAGCGGACAATATATTTGCATATAGGATTGATTAAAAAATATTAGATTGCTTCGGTAAGAAGCTTATGGAGGTGTTGGTATGAAGAAGGTGGCTATAGAGAAAACTCTGAATAATGTCAGAAGGTATTTGGAAAGCAAGGATTGTTCCGTAGAATTACTGGATGAAAGCAATAAGGAATCTCAGAGTGCCTTAAACAGGTTTGACGCAATTGTTGTGACAGGCTTGGATTCTAACCTTATGGGGATGCAGGATATAATGACCGGCACAAAAGTAATAGATGCGTCAGGCAAGACTGAAGGCGAAATATATGATGAGGTGCTAAGGGCGGCGGATTTGAAAAAGGGCAAAAACAACTTCCATTGAAGTCTTTTATGAAGCTCATTTACGGGGTATAGAAAATTAAGGTGGAAAAGATACCCTATTCGTTATAAAATAATAGTATGCATAATATGTTTCGCACTGAACATTTATACTGAATCTATATGGTGCGAAACATTTTCATTATTAATATCTGCATACTTTTTCTTTATGTCATAATATACTGTTAATAGGGGTGCGGGCATGATATACATAGGAACATCAGGGTACAGCTATAAGGATTGGATAGGACCCTTTTATCCGGACAATACCAAGGCCGGGGACATGCTGGGAATTTATTCGGGTTCCTTTAATTTTACGGAGATTAATTCCACCTATTATAAAATACCTAATGCCTTTATGTTTTACAATATGCAGAAGAAGGTAGGAGATAAGTTTGTTTTTACTGTTAAGCTGCATCAATCCATGACTCATACAAGAGATGCACAGGATAAGGATTACGAGGGTTTTATCGCTGCCGCAGATATTCTGAAGCAGGCCCAAAAGCTTGGCTGTCTGGTGGCACAATTCCCTTATTCATTTTATTTCAACAAGGAGAATATGGATTATTTGCAAGGACTCAGGGAAAAGTTTTATGCATTTAATTTAATGGTGGAATTTAGAAACAACAGGTGGGTTAACGATGAAACCGTAGGATTTCTTTGTGCGAACGAATTGGGTTATGTTTGCGTGGATGAGCCTTCGCTGGAGGGGCTTCCGGATAGCAGAGCAATAAGTACCTCGAAAATCTCATATATACGGCTTCATGGAAGGAACAATAAAAAATGGTGGGATCACACGGAAGCTTATGAAAGATATGATTATCTTTATAAGGAAGAGGAGCTTGCGCAGTGGAAAGACAAAATATCAGAGCTTGATAAACAATCTGAGAGCTGTTTTATAAGCTTTAACAATCATTTCAGGGCTCAGGCCGTGATAAACGGAATTATGCTTAAAAAGCTCATGGGATTGGAAAATTAAAACGGGGGCTTGACTATGAGAGTATTTATAGGGACGGGTTTTAACAGGAATATAATGAACAGTATTGCGGAAATACAGCATATAGTTCGGGAAAACTCAGAAAAAGGAAGGTTCAAGTATGCAGGGAACTTTCATTTAACGTTTAAATTTCTCGGTGAAGTCCAGCAAAGCAAAACTGTAGATATAGGAAGATCCCTTAAGGTTATCGCCTCAAAGCACCGGAAAATTTACCTTAATATAGACAAAATCGGATATTTTGAGGGCAGGGGCAGTATTCATGCTCTTTGGCTGGGATTTTCAGGGGAACTGGATAAACTGGGCGCACTGTATTCAGATATTGATGAGGAAATGTACAGGCTGGGCATAAAAAAGGAAATCAAGGCCTATACCCCGCATATAACAATAGCTCAGGATCTGGTACTCAAGATACCTTTTGAAAAACTGAAAGACAAGATGGATTTTCAAAATTTCGGGATTGAAATCAAGGAAATTTCCCTGATAAAAAGCGAGGAAATAGGAGGGAAAAGGATTTATACGCCAATTTCTGCTTTTGGGCTGAAATGAATTCGGGATACAGGTAGACGAGTAACACTGAAAACACCGGAATCCGCTATGTATTATGCCGGGCTTGACCCGAAGATAATGAAGGAGAGTGGTAATATGAAGGTAATATTGGAGAGAAGGAGTATCAGAAAATATACCGATGAGCCGGTTTCGGAAGAGGATCTGAAAGATCTGCTTAAGGCTGCTATGGCTGCACCTTCCGCACATAATAGCCAGCCTTGGGAATTTATTGTTGTAAATGACAGACAGCTTTTAATTGAAATAACCAAGTTTCACCCTTATTCGAAAATGTTGAAGGAAGCATCTGCTGCCATCGTTATATGCGGGAATCAAAAAAAAGATCACTCAGGGTATTGGGTACAGGATTGTTCTGCGGCTGCAGAAAATATACTTTTGGAAGCGCAATACAAAGGCCTTGGGGCGGTATGGCTTGGGGTGTATCCCCATGAGGACCTGGTTGGGAATATAAGAAAAACCTTTGGGATCCCTAAGCATATAACGCCTTTGAATGTAATTGCCATAGGGCATCCCGCCGAGACAAAAGAGCCCGGCAACAGATATAATGAAAAAGTGGTACACTTGAACAAGTGGTGATAAAGCATAATTGAAAATCTGGATTCTTTAGCTTATGTTTACTTTGACAATATAATTCTGCTAAAATATATTATGTATGTCTGTATTCAGGCCGATGAAGTAAAAAGATACTAAATTTTACAAATGGGGAGTGTATTATTAAATGGGGCATTTACTAATTGATGGCGAGCATCTGACCATAAAGCACGTTGTTGACGTTGCCAGAAACAACTATACTGTCGAACTATCGGAACAGGCAGCGGAAAGGATAAGAAAGTCCAGAGATTATGTTGACGGCTTAGTGGACAGGGGAGAGGTAGTATATGGAATAACTACGGGCTTTGGAAAGTTCAGCGATGTATTTATATCGAAGGAAGATACCAAAGCTCTTCAGAAAAACCTTATTGTAAGTCATTCATGTTCCTTGGGGGATCCGCTGCCGGAAGAGGTTGTGAGAGCAGCTATGCTTTTAAGGGTCAATGCGCTTGCAAAGGGTTTTTCAGGAATAAGGCTGGAAACTGTAAATACGTTGATTGAGATGCTTAACAAAGGAGTGCATCCTGTAATTCCCGAAAAAGGCTCTCTTGGGGCCAGCGGCGATCTTGCGCCTCTTGCTACCATGGTTCTTGTTATGCTTGGTGAGGGAGAGGCATATTATAAGGGAGTAAGGATGACCGGAAAAGAAGCTATGGATAAGTCGGGTATCAAAACAATAGAACTGACTTCCAAGGAAGGTCTGGCACTGATAAACGGTACTCCGGTAATGACTGCTATAGGAACCCTTGCAGTGTATGATGCAGGAAATCTTTTGAAAAATGCCGATATAATATCTGCTATGACCCTTGAGGCTCTTAAAGGTATAACGACTGCTTTTGATAAAAAGGTACATGAGGTGAGGGGTCAGGTGGGCCAGACGGCAGCGGCAAGAAATATGCTGAGAATTGTTGATGGAAGCGAACTTACAACAACGCAAGGGCAAATAAGGGTACAGGATGCATATACCTTGAGGTGCATACCCCAAATACATGGTGCCAGCAGGGATGCGATTCAATATGTCAGGGAGAAGATATCTATAGAGCTTAATGCGGCAACAGATAACCCGCTGATATTTGCGGATTGTGACCAGGTAATATCCGGCGGCAATTTCCATGGGCAGCCTATAGCCCTTGCTATGGATTTTCTCGGTATAGCAGTATCGGAGCTTGCAAATGTTTCGGAGAGACGGTTGGAGAGGTTGGTAAATCCTCAGTTAAATGACCTTCCGGCTTTTCTTACCAGAAAGGGCGGACTGAATTCGGGCTTTATGATTACCCAGTATACTGCTGCTTCCATTGTGTCGGAGAATAAGGTTTTGGCTCACCCTGCGAGCGTGGATTCCATTCCTTCTTCTGCAAATCAGGAAGATCATGTGAGCATGGGAACTACGGCTGCCAGAAAAGCCAGGACCATATTGGACAATGCACAGAAAGTATTGGAAATTGAAGCTTTTGCAGCATCGCAGGCTATAAGCTTCAGAGGAAACGTAAAGCTTGGGCAGGGTACTTCGGAAGCTTATAAGGTTATAAGGAAAGAAGTTAACCCGGTGGATGAGGACAGAGTAATGTATATCGATATGAACAAATTAGATAAGATTGTTAAATCTGAAGCTTTAATAACGGCAGTGGAAAGCGTATTAGGTGAACTGGAATAACATTCGAAGAAGGTGAAATTTATGAAGGCGGATTTGATAATAAACGCTTCAACAATAGCTTGCTGCACTGAAGGAAAAGGTGCGGGTATAATCGAGGGTGGATATATAGCGGTAAAGAACGGAAGAATAATTGAACTGGGAAAAGGAAATGCACCCGTGAATATGGAAGGCTCTAATACAAGGATTATTAATGCATATGGCAAGACAGTAACTCCCGGGCTTATTGATTCCCATACCCACCTTATTCATGGAGGCTCCAGGGAGAAGGAGCTTCCACTGAAGCTTAAAGGAGTTCCATATCTGGAAATCCTGAAAATGGGCGGAGGAATACTGAGTACCGTAAGAAGCACAAGGTCAGCTTCAAAGGAGGAACTTAAATCGAAAGCAGAAAAGAGCCTTGACCGGATGCTTCTCCACGGCACTACCACCGTAGAGGCAAAAAGCGGCTATGGCCTTGATTTTGATACTGAGATAAAGTGCCTTGAAGCGGCTGCAGAACTTAATGCCTCTCATCCCGTGGATATTGTTTCCACTTATATGGGAGCCCATGCCGTTCCTGAGGAATTCAAAGGGAATACCCGTGGCTATATGGGCTTTATGTTCGAAAAGGTTATGCCCTATATCAGGGAAAATAATCTTGCAGAATATATTGACGTATTTTGCGAGGAGGGTGTTTTTTCACCGGAGGAATCCAGGATTATTATGCAAAAAGGCAAGGAAGAGGGATTTAAGCTTAAAATACATGCGGACGAGATAGTTCCCCTACAAGGGGCGGAACTTGCGGGAGAAATGGGGGCTGTTTCGGCGGAACACCTTCTTGCTGCTTCGGATGAAGGTATTGCTGCAATGGCGGAAGCAGGCACAACGGCTATATTGCTTCCGGGGACCTCTTTCTATCTTATGCTGGGTAAATATGCTCAGGCCCGAAAAATGATGGAAAAAGGTGTCAGGGTTGCTATCGCAACCGATTATAACCCGGGGACATGTCCTACCGAGAATCTGCAGTCCATAATGACATTTGCATGCTTTGGAATGAAAATGACTCCGGAGGAGATAATAAAAGGCATGACTTTAAACGCAGCTTACGGTGTGGACAAGGTCATGGAAATCGGAAGCCTTGAAGCAGGCAAGAAAGCTGATATGGTAATTTTCGATGCTCCAAATCTTGAATACATTATATATCATTTTGGCATAAACCATGTAAGCACTGTTATTAAGAATGGAGAGACAGTTGTAGAAAACGGAATGATAATAAAAAATAAAGGTATTGGAAGGTGATTTTATGAGTTTATTAATGGATATGACTTTAAGAAATTATTGCGAATTATTGGGAAGCAGCGAACCTGCTCCGGGCGGCGGAAGCGCTGCCGCACTATCGGGGGTTTTGGGTGCAGCCCTTACATCAATGGTAGTGAACCTTTCAGTCGGAAAGAAAAATTATGAGGGCTTGGATGAAAATATAAAAAAACAGTTCATGAAAGAGTTCGAAAACGTAAAGGCTATTCAGGAAAAACTGACGGGATATGTTGATGAGGATAAAAAGGCCTTTAATAAGTTTATGGAAGCAATGAGACTTCCAAAGGACACAGAGGAACAAAACAGGATACGCATGGAAAAGATAAGGGAAGCAAGCCTATACGCACTGCGGGTGCCCTTGAAGACTGCGGAATGCTGCTTTGAACTGCTTAAAAACCAAGAAACCATAGCGAAATACGGCAATAAAAATGCCGTATCTGATGTGGGGGTAGGGACTTTATTTGCACTATCAGGATTGGAAGGTGCTATACTTAATGTAAATATTAACCTTCCGGGAATTGAAGATGAAGCCGTTAAGACAGAAGCTTACAGGAAATGCAGGAAGCTTTCTGAAGAAGGGCGAAAAATTCAGAATGAAATACTTAATATAGTAAATTCAAGAATAGGATAACAAGGCATGTCGACCAAAGAAATGCTTGTTGTTATTCACAAAGCTGATTTTAGTGGTATAATTATCTATGGGGGGAATTTATATGGCGGAAATGCAATTTGTCGTTTTTAGGCTCAATAAGGAGGAATATGGCATCAATATAATGCAGGTCCAGGAAATTGGACCTTATTTGAAATCAGTTCGGATTCCTGATTCTCCCGAATTTATTGAAGGGATAATAAATCTCAGGGGTATTGTTATCCCGGTGATAAATTTGAAAAAAAGATTCAATATACCCGAGCAGGATTTAACCGAAAACACCAGGACTCTTGTTTTAAACCTTGGGGACAAGCAGGTAGCCTTTATTGCAGATGATGCATCGGAAGTGCTGACACTGGATGAGGCCGATATACAGGAAACACCTGAAATGATTGCGGGAGTTGATAGGAAATATTTAACAGGCATAGGGAAAAAAGGAGACAGGCTGCTTATAATTCTTGATTTGAAATTTTTGTTTAATGAACAAGAGCAAATACAGCTTGCGGCCATTCAATGATTTTTCCGAATATGCCGAGATAAGGCCGTATTTTCTGTAACGAAGTATTTCGGGCAGTGTTTATTGACTGAATACAGGCAAGGGGTGTTTATTATAGACAGGTTAAATGAGATAATTAAAAACACAGTAGAGATCATTGAAAAAAGCCGAAGTGAAATATTCAGCATAGCCGAGAATGCCCGTAATGAATGCCGGCTTGTGGAGGAAGAGCTTGAAAAAACCAGGACGGCTGCATCGGAACTGATTAAACAGGTTGACAGATTGGAGAAACTTGACAGGGAATGCAGGTATCAGCTTATGATAGTAAGCAAGAATATTAAGGAATATAATGAGGAGGATGTAAAAAGAGCCTATGATAAGGCAAAAGACCTTCAGGTAGAGCTAATAACAAAAAAAGCAGAGGAACAGCTGCTTATTCAATATAGAAGTGAATTGGAGAGAAGGCTCAAGATAGCAAGGGACATTGCAAAGAGAGCCGAATCCCTTGTCTCTAAAGTAGGGGTCGCAATGGAATACCTGAACGGCGAATTAAAGGATATTTCAGTACAGTTAGAGGATATTAAGCAGAAGCAATATCTGGGCATAAAGATAATTGAAGCACAGGAGGATGAAAGAAAGAGAGTCGCAAGGGAGATACATGATGGTCCCGCGCAGCTTATTGCCAATCTCGTTATCAAGACCGAATTATGCGAAAAGCTTATAGATATAGATATAGGAAAAGCAAAGGAGGAGCTGAACAGTCTGAAGGGTTTTCTTCGTTCCAGCCTCAGGGATGTGAGAAAAATCATATATGACCTGAGACCAATGTCCCTGGATGATTTAGGACTAATTCCTACCCTTCAAAGATATGTTTCCAACTACATTGAAGAAAACAGGATACCTGTTGATTTTACGGTATTGGGGAATCCTAAGGCATTAAAGTCAGTTGTTGGGCTTGCTGTTTTCAGGATTGTGCAGGAATCCCTGACCAATATAAAAAAGCACTCCGGTGCAAAGAACGCGAGTATCAGGGTTGAGTTCACCGATAATCAGATAAATCTTTTAATAAGTGATGATGGGAAGGGCTTTTCCAAGAGCGAAATCCGGTCAACAAAATGGGAAGACGCCAGATATGGTTTGCTCAATATAAAAGAAAGAGTCGAACTATTGAATGGGAAGTTTGATATAAAAACAGCCCGTAATAAGGGTACCAGGATATTTGCGAGCCTGGCTTTGGATATAAGTGAGGAGGGATAATGTGAACAAAATAAGAATAATAATCGCAGATGACCACTCCATAGTTAGGGAAGGCCTCAAACAGCTTCTGGAGTTGGAGGAAGACTTTGAAGTTGTGGGACAGGCTTCCAACGGGGCTGAAACGATAGAGAGGGTGAAAGAACTTAAACCGGATGTGTTGCTTCTTGATATAAACATGCCTACAATGAATGGTATAAAGGCACTTAAGAAGCTTAAGGAAGAAGGAATAGACACAAGGGTTGTAATACTTACAATACACGAAGACAGGGAATACCTTTTAGAAACGATGCAAATAGGTGCCTCGGGCTATATTCTTAAGGATTCTGACTCGGCCAGCTTTTTCAAGGCCATAAGGGATGCATATAACGGCGAGTCATATATACAGCCGAAGCTGGCGGCTGATTTGATCAGAGAATTCAATAAGCCCAAGTTGGCCAGGGTAAAGAATGAGAATGAGCTGACGCAGAGGGAGTACGAGGTAATTACACTTATAGCAGACGGTATGAATAATAAGGATATAGCAGACAAACTTTTTATTAGTGAAAAGACAGTAAAGAACCACGTTTCGAATATATTCAGGAAAATAAATGTAAGCGACAGGACACAAGCCGCTATTTATGCATATAAGAACAATATAATAAAGTAAATACTCTTCACTGTGATAGATGAAGCATTGTCTGAAACATAAATTTGGCAATATGGTTATAACATGTATAAAGTACATATAGTTTATTGAATAATATAAACGTAAAGATAAAAGCCGTGATTAAATATGGACATCATATTCAATCACGGCTTTTGTTTTGATATTTATTTATACTGTGTTAAACTATATATAATATAGGCGATAGGCTATGGACAATGGGTGATGGGCACAGGCTTCCGGTACTTTACAATGAAGTTGGTGGTATTAATATGAGCAATAAGGTTGTTGCATTTGATAGGGGAGCAGAATTTTATTTTAACCTTGGATATAAATATATACGAAAGGGCAAGTTGAAGACTGCCCTCAGATATGTTGAAAAAGCCGTCAGTCTAAATCCCAATGACAGTTTTATTCAATTTAACTATGCCGGACTGCTGTCGGAGCAGGGGGATATTGACCGTTCTACCGAGGTTTTGGTTAATATAGTCAAGAATATTGACCCTGATTATCTGGAATGCTATTTTGGTTTGGGATGCAACTATATGCAGCTGCAAAAGATTAAGAAGTCATTGGAGTACTTCAGCATCTATCTTGAAAAAGCCCCTGACGGGGAGTTCGCCGAGGAGGCGGAGGAATTGCTGGAGATGCTCACAATGATAAAAGATGCCAATAATGATCTGGATGACGAAGAAATTGAGAAAATTTACAAGATTGAAGAAGAAGCGATCGAACACCTGGAAAAGAGAGAGTATGAAAAAGCCACCCGGAAATTTGAAATAGTTGTGAAGATGCTCCCTAATGCCATCCCTGCAAGGAATAATCTCTCACTGGCATATTACTATCTTGGATTTCTGGATAAAGCAATAGAGCTTGCCCGGGAGGTACTTTCCTATGAAGAGTCCAACGTGCATGCAAATTGTAATCTTGCTATATTCTATAACAAACAGGGTACGATCAGCTGGGTTAAGAGGCAGGTAAGCATAATTAACAAAATACAAACCGATAATGAGGATTTATTGTATAAAATAGGTGATACCTATGGAGGTTTGGGCAAGCACAATAGCGCATACAAGACTTTCAGAAAACTTTTGACACTTGACTTCAACAATCCCGTATATCTGCATTTTGCAGCAGTTTCAGCTTTCAACAGCAGAAGATATAAGGAGAGTATCAATCTTTGGGAAAAGCTTTCAAACCTTGATAAAGGGAATATGATATCCGATTATTTTTTAGAAGCGGCCAAAAGTCAGCTGGATGTTGAAAATGAGGACCTGTATTTTTCTTATATATATCAGCTGCCAAAGGAAGAAATCAAAAACAGGCTCGATTTTATATACAAGTTTATTGAGATGCAGGGTGCCGAATGCAGAAAAGAGCTTGCAAACAACAAACATGTTCCGGATATAATTTATTTCGGGATGGATTTTGATAAATATTTTTTAAGAAAACTGCTGTATAATAAAATAAAAAGCGACAGACTTATTGAGATTGAGCATGTTATAAGGAAATTTATGCTTAGGGATGATGTGGAGAATTATATAAAAATGGAATCAGTATTTCTTTTAAATTCCATAGGTGCCAAAGAGCCATATACCGTGAACTTTGATGGTGAAGTAAGGAATGTGACTATAGATTCTTTGGATTTTCCGGAGTCCCAATGGAAAGAGTCATGGATAAAAGTGAAGCGCAGAGCTTTGCATATGATGCGAGGTTTATACAAAAGGCCTTATAAGAAAATTGTTGAAGATATCTGGTATGAATTTATAAAATCAACCTTTCCCGAGGTACCGGAAATAGATGATATAAATGTATGGGCTGCCGCATTGGAGTATATTTATTGTCGATTATGCAATGCCGAAGCCTCGGAACATTATTTGGCGGAAAAATACAATATAATGCCTGTCTTGCTTTTAGAAAAGGCAGAACTGATAAATAATGCAATAAAAAGTAAATTCCAATGCAAGAAAGAGAAAAAGTAAAGCGAAATTTAGTGCTTTACTTTTTCTCTGCCGAGAAACCGAATTTGCCCAATGATTCCGCCAGCAATCTATATTCGCCGCTATTATAGCATATCAAATCTGCTTTATTAAAATCAGGTTTTTCTGATTTGTCCATAAGCCCCTCCTCAATGTTTACGCAGAGTATTTCGGCAATAAACATATCGTGGGAGCCCAAGGCTATGATATCCCTAACCCTGCATTCCAAATTTACAGGACATTCCCCAATAAAAGGGACATCAATTAAATTTGATTTTTGTGCCGTAAGGCCCAGGTACTCAAACTTATTTACGCTTCTGCCGGATTTTATTCCGCAGAAATCAACAGCATGGGTCAGGCCCTTGTTAGGGATGTTTACTACGAAATTTCCGGTATTTTTTATAATACCATGGGAGAACCTTTCAGGCCTTATGGAGACATGAAGCATTGCCGGTTCTGAACAAACTATACCTGTCCATGCCACCGTTATGATGTTGTTTACGCCCTCGCTGCTTCGGCAGGATACCATTACGACCGGCACAGGATACAAAAGAGTATTGGATTTACACATTTTCTTTGCCATTTTTAACTCCTTATAATATTTTAGTTTTATTATTTATTATTGTATCATAAATTGTTGTCGTCACCAAAGCCTTGGTTTGTACATAGTATGAAGTGGGGTAGTAGTCCTGAGATGATAGGGGACATCGGATCAAAAGGCTGTAACCAATAAAGATAAAAAGAATATTATAATAATAAGGTTTATAAAGATTGGAGGTTGAAATATGCGGGTTGATAATAACAATGCATCTGACAACGGACTTGATGAAGTAAAAAAGAAGATTTCTGAAAACCTTGGCGGCATGGATGTAAATAATATGTCTTCTGACCAGGTTAAAAACATGCTGGTAAATGAAATAAACCGGAACACCAATATAGACCCTGCCATAAAGGATAAAATAAACAAGGGAGATGTAGACGGCTTAAAGGAGGATATAATCAAATACCTGACTAATAACAAGTCAGCGGATGGTTCAAGCGACCAGCTCATAAACTCATTAAAAAGCAATGATATGGAGGGCCTGAAAAAACAACTTGTAGCCATGCTTCTTTCGGGGCTCGGCCCTCAAAAAAAAAATGAAATGAAAGAGGAACAGGATGTTTTAGAGACCTCCGAAAGCCAGGCAGGTGAAGACGTATCAAAGATACTTCCGGAAGAGGGTTTGGGCGGCCTTGATGAAAAGGTATTGGTGAATCTGCTTTTTGATAAGATGTTTGCAGGAGTTAAGGATGATAGAAGAATTTTGCTTATGAACTCCGTAAAGCCTTTTGTGTCTGAAAAAAGGCAGAAGGGTATAGATGACTGTATTAAGATTATGAACCTTGTTGCATTTTTTGAAAATTTCATTAACAAGGCAGGGAAATAATATGGGTGTGGAACGTTTAATCTTAGGCATGCTCAGCAGATTAAACTCGGAAGACTTCTTAATCCTTGCCGTTGTGTTTATTTTATATATTGAGAATAAATGTGATAAAACCTTTCTCTTAATCATGCTTCTGGTTTTTTTAATGGATATGCCCGATGGCCTGCTGACATAAAAATACGGTAGGCCATATTTTATTCAAACACGGACAAAATCGTATTTGTTGCAGTAAAAATTTTATGACTCGGGAAGAATAGCAGCAGTAAATGTGGAGCATCATTACATTAAAAGTTATTATAGATATAACCCGAAAATCTTGTTTTAATAGTTTGTACTTATGCGCAAATAAATAGTATAATATTAACAAATGATTTACTAGGGGGAATTTATTTAATGGACGGAGACTTATGGACGCAAATGCTAATTATATTCTTTTTGATAGGTTTAAATGCGTTTTTTGCTGCTTCCGAAATGGCTATAGTATCAGTAAGGCAATCCAGGATTAAGCCTCTTGTTGATGAAGGCAACAAAGCTGCAATTTTAGTGGACAGATTTCTTGAGGAACCAAGTAAACTGCTTGCTACAATACAGATCGGCATTACATTTGCCGGGTTTCTTGCCAGTGCTATAGGCGCTCAGACATTATCAGGCAGATTGGCTGCTCTCCTAATCAGTTTTAATATTAGATGGTTGTCAAGCTCAGCTGTTTGGATTTCTACGCTTTTTGTCACCGGTATAATTGCATTATTTACTTTGGTAATCGGAGAACTTGTCCCAAAAAGGATGGCTCTTGCGCAGTCAGACAAAATTGCACTGAAAGTTGCCGGTCCGATAAATTTTTTGTCCAAAATTACATTTCCTGCTGTTAAATTTCTTGCTTTTTCAACCAATTTAGTTGTAAAGCTTGTAGGGGGCCCGGTAAAAGATGCGGGAGACCAGATAACAGAAGAAGAAATCCGACTGATGATAAATGTAGGTGAGGAGAAGGGAATATTCCAGGAAACAGAGACTGAAATGATCAACAGTATATTTGAGTTTGACGATACGGTCGCAAAAGAAGTTATGACTCCAAGAATCGATATCGTAGCTTTAAACCTGGAAGCCACCCGTGAAGAAATACTTGATGTAATAATAGAAGAAAATTTCTCCAGAATTCCGGTATATGAAGGATCAATCGACAATATTGTAGGAGTCCTGTATATAAAAGATCTTTTTGCAATGATTAAAGGTAATAGTGAATGGGAAGTATCCCTTAAAGATATAATAAGGCCTGCGCATTTCGTACCTGAATACAAGAAGATTGATGAGCTTTTCAGAGAAATGCAGAAATCCAAGACTCATATTGCGGTAGTTATAGATGAATATGGAGGTACGGCAGGAATAATTACAATAGAGGACTTGCTCGAAGAAATTGTAGGCAATATATTTGATGAGTATGATGAGGTTGTCTTCGATTTTGAGAAGATAGACGACAACACATATATTGTCAGCGGAATGCTTGATATAGGTGAAATAAACGATTTATTGGATACCGAAATACCTGAGGAGGAATTCGATACGGTAAGCGGAATGCTTCTCAGCCATTCGGGCAAAATGCCGGAAGTAGGGTATGAGCTGACCATCGACAATGTTTATTTCAGAATAGAAGAAGTTGACGACAAAAGGATATCAAAGATAAGAGTTGAAAAAAGAGATATAGAGCCGGATAAAACGGAAGAACCATAAGAGTATTATCAACAGCCATGTACATTGGTATAATCCATACATTGCTTTTTCTTTTTAGGGCAGACACAATTGGCCTTCTTTATCAATAGTCTGTATTACATTTGCCAGCCTCAATACGGGAATAACCAAGGTTGAACTTGGACTTGTCAGCAACCCGGAAATTGGTGGAGGAATGCACCAGGTCCGCCGAAGACCGGATACTCCGGGAGGCGAATTGTTATTTGAGGTTATTGAGGATGATGAAGAACGAGTGAATGCTCCTCTGCTTTGGAACCTATTTTTGATAAATACGTCTATACCGGTAATCCATGGTGTTTAAGCAGATTAACAAATTATTTGAAGGGGTGATATCGTGAAAAACAGGTCACTGCTATTTGTACTTATAGCAGCAATTGTTACTGTGAGCGTCATATTTACCGGTTGTTCAAGCAAGGCTGCCCATGACAACAGTTCAATAGCGCCTCAGGAAGGTATAATGACAGAAGAAAGCGAGAGTCCGGGAGCAGCACCTGCCGTACCCGGCGCCTCGGTTCCTGACCGTAAGCTGATAGTCAGACTGTATATGGAGCTCCGGGTCGATAATATCGAAAAGGGAATTGGCGATGCTGAGAAAATGGCGGCGTCTGTCGGAGGCTATGCCCGCGAGTCCTATCAGACTGAAGCTTCGGGACAGCTCACCCTGATGATACCGGCAGAGCGGGTAGAGGAATTCACTGCAGGGCTTAAGGGCCTGGGGAAGGTAATCAACAGCAATCGCAAGACTGAAGATGTTACAGACAGCTATTTCGATACCCAGGTGAGGATCAAGAACCTGGAGGCTGAGCTGGAGACCTTGCGCGGACTGCTTCAAAAGCCGGGCTGGAAGGTATCTGAGATATTGGAAATAGAAAGGGAGATTAGGCGCCTGACAGATGAGCTTGAGACATTAAAGGGCTATCTGACCAATCTTGACCGCCGGATAAGCTATAGTGAGGTTCGTATAAGCTTCGCACAAAATCAGGCTGTGAAAGACAATGAAAGCAGTGACAGCCTCGGATATAAGCTGACCCTTTCCCTGAAAGAGGGTACAGATTTCATGATAGGTACTGCTACCGCCATACTTAGTCTCGCAGTATTTTTGCTTCCGGTATCCCCAATAATTGCGATTTTGTACTTTATATTCCGCAAACCCCTTCGCCGACTTAAAAGAAAGGGCAAAGAAGCGCCAAAGCAATAGGGACGGTTCTTTCTGCTTTTGTATAAATTACCGTTAAAAAATATGAAACAACAGCCATGTATATTGGAATAAAGCCGCACATGGCTTTTTTGTCTTTAAGGCAGGCACCTTTTACCCTCTTTATTAATAATCTATACTACATATTAATGTAAGGGGGATTTTTTGTTGCAGAGGGAAGAGTTTATAAGGATTTCTTTAGAAATAAATCTTTTTTTTCAAAGAATAATGAAAGAACATTTATTTTTTATAGAAACCAATTTACAGCCGGTCGTGCCTGCTTATATTACGGAAGCCAAATCGCTGAAACAGGGTTTTGAAGGACTATTAGCTGAAACTGTATGCTATGCCAATGGGGTTATATCAGAGGATGCTATTAAGTCAAACGAGTTTGTGACCCCTTACACCTTAAGAGCAGAGAAAGCAAATTCAATGTTAACCGGGGTAAGCCTCAATACGGGAATAACCAAGGCTGAACTTGGACTTGTCAGTAATCCGGACAATGATTATAGGAACTGGTTCAATGCAGTACATTTCTTAAATGATAAATCGCTGAAGCTGCTTATAAAAGCAATTAATTTTCAAAAAAGACTGTTGACTATGGCATTGGAGTGTAGAATAGTTATTGCTTTATACCACGAAATGTTGGAGCATAATACAGAAGAAGCGGAATACTACCTGGAAATATTAAAATCTCTTCAAAACGGAGTACTTCCGGAAAAAACATTGTGTGAAGAGCTTAATTTCTGGAATGATTTAATGGGAGAGCATTCACAGTTTATCGATGGAATGCTGGATCCTACAGAAAAAAACCTTAAAAAGACTGCTGAAGCCTTTGCTAATAAATTTGAAGCATTGGAGGAAGAATGTGTCAAATCCGCTGAAAAACAAATTCTTCGGGATAGCATTGAGGCCACAGAGGGATTAAGAGATTATAAAATTGCAGCCACGACAGGATTGCTAAAATGCGAGATTAAATCCATCATCCCCCCGCTTCTGGCAGACCATGTACTTCGTGAGGCCAATCACTATTTAAGGATATTGAGGATGATATTCGGCACATAAGGAGAAAAATGTGACACAGTTTGTGAATTACTCCGGCTGTAGGGGAAGTATGTTCTCCTCACCTTCCAAAGCCAGCAAAATCATTGGCGAGGGTCCCATCTCTGCAGGCCTGTCTGATGATTTTACCTGGAGGTATTCCCGTTCCGGGGTCAATGGAAGGTTTCGTCAAAAATAGCTTCCCCACGCCTGTATTTGCTATCCACATAGGTGTTAGCTGATATACAAAGGCTTTGCTCATATGTGTTTACATCCACGGGGAATT
>Ga0116161_1002313_pt1 | contig 18348 bp, 16 predicted proteins | sample AD_JPNAS3_MetaG_FD_89877 | JGI IMG/M metagenome (GOLD analysis project Ga0116161, IMG submission 89877) | Active sludge microbial communities of municipal wastewater-treating anaerobic digesters from Japan - AD_JPNAS3_MetaG | ecosystem: Engineered > Bioreactor > Anaerobic > Digestate | place... | reverse complement strand
TGGACCGGTACCAGGCGTATTTCACCTGCTCGCGGATGCGCGCGGTGTCGAGCTTCTCGAGCTTCCCGGCGGTGATTACCGCGGGCTCGAAGAGGTATTTCTTGTTCGCGTCATCGCCCTCGAAGGTCCCGAATACGAGGAAGTTGTTATAGCCGCCGAGCTTGAAGTAGTCGGGATACGCCTTGGCGACGGCTACGATGTGGTTAAAATACACGGAATTTACGAATTTCTCGAGCTCCTTGAGGAAGCCGCGGTACTGCCTGATCGCGCTGCGCGTGGGGACCTGGGTCACGCCGCCGGGCACCAGCGCTATCGCATGCGGCATGCGTCCCGCGAAAATGGCGCACATCTGGTGCGCCTTCATCCGCATATCCAACGCTTTCACGTAGCCGGCGATGGCGTCGAGGTTTATCGCGGGGTCCTTGATGTAAAAGTCCTTCCCCTCATAGCGCGGCAAAAACGGCGCCGCGACCGTCAGCGCGTCGGCGCGGTCCTTCTTGACCTCGAGCTCGCTTTTCACCCAGTCGCGAAGCCCACCGAGTTTCTCGTCATTACCCGTATAGGTGAGAAGGGCCTTGATGTCCACGAAGTCGAGCGCGGACAAATGATAGAAATGGATGATGTGCGACTGGATGTAGTTTGCCGCTAGGATGAGGTTGCGCAGCAGGCGCCCGTTCGCGTTGGGTTTGATGCCGAAGGCCGCGTCGAGGCACTTGCTGGAGGCCAGGCCGTGAGAAATCGGGCACACGCCGCAGATGCGCTGGGTGATCTGATTGGCGTCGAGCGGGTTGCGCCCCCGCAGGATCTTCTCGAAGCCGCGGTACATATTGCCGATGCTCTTCGCGTCGACCACCTTCCCGTTCTGCACGTCGATCTCGATCGAGAGGTGGCCCTCGATTCTGGTTATGGGATCAAGCAGGATTTTAGCCATGGATCATACCTCCGTTTTTCAGTTTGAGGACGGCCTCGCGGACTTCGGGATGCTCGATGGCGTCGATCTCGTCATTGCTCGCCAGGGTGTGCGTGAAGATGCCGCGCTTCCCGTAGTCGGGGAAGGCCGGCTCGGTGCAGCCGATGCAGCCGGCGCCGCAGTTGGTGCAGGTGTTCACGCCGCCCAGCCATTTCCGGACCGGGATATCGCAGCCGGAATCCATTCCCAGGCAGCCCAGGTTATACAGGCATCCCGGATCGCCCCATCGTTTCGCGTACACGCCGCGCTTGTAATCCTCGAGCCACTCGCACTTCTCGTGAACCGTTTTGCCGAAATACATCTTCGGGCGATTGTATTCGTCGAGGGCCGGGACGCCCGAAAGAAGCACGTGCAGCAGCGTGCCGATCATCCAGTCGGGATGCGGGGGGCAGCCGGGGACATTCACGATGTCGGCGCGAATGTCCTTCAGGTATTCAGCAAGTCCCACGGCGCCGGTTGGATTGTCCTTGGTGACGCGGTCCTTAGCCGCGGGGATGCCGCCATAGGTGGCGCAGGTCCCGACGGCGACCACGGCCTTGGCGTTGGCGCCCAGCTTCCGGGTCCATTCGCCAATGCCGATGTGCTTGCCGTTGACGACTCCCACGGTGCAGTATTCGGCAGATTTTGTCGGGATCGATCCTTCGAGGATCAGGACGAAATCCTTGCGGTTTTTCGCGACGGCGTCGGCGAGAACGCCAACAGCCACATCGCCCGTTCCGGCCATTAGGGTTTGATGGAAGTTGAGGCTGATGTGCTCGGTGATGACCGAGGCGATACCCGGCGAGGTTGCGTTGAGAAGCGACACCGAACAGCCCGAACATGACTGGCCCTGCAGCCAGATCACGTTGGTCCGCGCGGAGGCTTTATCCAGCATTTTCTGACATCCCTGCATGAATACGCCGGGGAAGGTGAATACCGCCGCCGTCCCGCCCATGATTCTCAGGAATTCGCGTCTGCTGATCGTCATATGTTTCCTCCGTTATGTGGTGGTAACTGCGTCAAAAACCTGCTCCAGCACCAATGGGAGCGCTCGTTGCACCGGTTCCGTTATGCCAATGTCAATGCTGGCGATGTCCTCGGGGACAACGCCGATAATCTCTATCTCCGGCCGCTCGCCCTCGATGCGGAGCATCTGCACGATTGTCGAGACGCCCGCGTCATGCAGGGAGAACATGGGCGCCGTCGAAAGGCGCTCGGCGGGAAAGCGGAACACGCTGCCGGGCGGCGCCTCGGCCTTCAGGGCGTCGATGAAAATGATCTTGCGCTTGCCCTTCATGGACGGGATGAGATCGTACCCGGCCGTTCCGCCGTCGAGGAATTCGACGGTGCGGGGGAAGCGTTTTCGCTCACGCTCGATATAGGCAAGCGCGTGGACGCCAAGGCCTTCATCCCGTTGGAGGATGTTGCCCACGCCCACGACAAGTATCTCCTTTTTCACGTCAGTGGCACCGCATGCATTTTTCGCGCACCGGCTGGCGCGCATTGTGGCAATCCTCGCAGAGTCCGTGCATCACACGGAATCCCTTTGCCCCGGTGTGGCATCCTGCCGCCGCGCACGTTTTGCTGCGCTCGTCGTTTCCTTTCTTGTGGTGACAGGTTTCGCAGCCGATCCCGTGCTCTTCGTGGACGCGGTGCGACATCTTTACGGTTCCCACCAGGCTGCGCATGGGGGTTATTCCGTCGGCCTCGAGGGCAAATTTGGTGACCTTGGTTATGGATACGACGTCCCGAGGTTTTGGCACGCCGGTCTCGCGGGGGTCTCTGCCGCATGAGAGGATAGCAAGTAGGACAAACAGGAAGGGGATTGTATTGAAGTGATTGCTTGCTTTCACGCGGGGCCTCCTTTCGGATTCAGTGTCACGGAAAACCTTGTGGCTGTGGTTACGGCGATTAAACTACAAAAGGACAAAAAAACATGACTGAAACAAATTCAGGTTTAAAGAACTGCCCGTGTCAATGAAAATAAAGACTAATAAATACAAAAAATAACAATTAAATACAAAAAACAACTACAAAATCGCGTACATCCCTCTGGCTTCATGTGTATATTCACATACCATTACAGCAAATACTCGCTGGAACGGAATGCGCACATCAATAACATAAAAAACATGATGCTTTGGAGAAGTGCCGGGTGATGGAAAGAACGGAGCTGTAATGAGCGTTAGAAGACTTCTAGTATGGGATAATGATTAAGTCAAATATTTTTTTGGTCTTAGAATTAGAAAAGGATAAACAGAATAATTTTCCCGCCGGATCAGATGGCGAAACCGCTAGTGCGCGCTCGAATACCTGATTTTCCCTGACCCGCCGAAGTCGTAGTTTCCGAGCTTCTCGACGCGCGCGCGAAAGGCGGGGGACTTGAGGGTTTCGATGAAGGCCTGAACCTCCTTCTTAAAAAAGACATCCTGGCCCAGGATCATATCGAAGCTCTCGCTGATGACCGGCGCGAAACGCAGTCCCATGAAGCTCGATATGGCCCGCGTGGCCAGCCCGATGTCGGCGGCGCCCGAGAGGATGGTGAGCCCCACCTCAAGATGCGTGTACACCTCGTCCGTGTAGCCGTTCACCTTCCGCGTGTCGATTCCTACCGTTTTGAAGAAATGATCGGCCACCAGGCGCGTGCCCGCGCCCGGCTGGCGGTTGATGAAGCGCAGACCCCCTTCGGCGATTGTCGCGAAATCGGGTTTTTTCACGGGGCAGTCGGCGCGAAAGACGAGCCCGAGCTCGCGCTGAAACAGATGAACGACCGCGATCCGGGCGTCGCCCAGCGTCCGGGTGATTTCCTCGATTCGCGACGAACCGTCCGCGGGGTCGTTGAGATGGCACCAGGCGATGTCCGCGTGGCGGTCGGCGAGGAGGCGCAGGCCATCCGTGCTGCCGGTGGTGGACGAGAAGATGAACAGGTCCGGGTGCGTCTGTTTGAGCGTATGCAGAAGGAGGTCCAGGACGGGGTCGTTGCTGCCGGCGGCGAGCAGGTGATCGAAGGAGCGCGCCTCGCGGGCCCCGGCGGAAGCGGGAACGCGCCCCTCGAGCGAATGGGTCGATATCCACTCGTCGATGAGGTTCTTGGGAAAGATCCATTTCCCGGTGATCCGGGTGCCAGGGAGCCGGTTCGCCTTGATGAGGGCGTACACCTGCTTCTCGTGGATGCCGAGGTACTCGGCGAGTTCGCGCGTGTTCATCAGTTCGCTGGACATGGTTCGCTCCTGGGTATGTCCAGTCTGTTGCGGAAAAAAGGTTTTCGTCAATACAAAATAGTACGGCTACGGCGTTATCCGCCGCCAGCCGGCAGGACGCGCTCCCCATCACGGCCACCGCAGCGGGGGGTGATGGGGTTGTGAAACGCGACGGAATCGCGGAGCGCTATTTTCGCGCGAATTCCAGGTAGTGCTGGTCGGGCAGGAAATCCAGGTCTTTGACGAGCCGCATGCCCGCCTTCGCGAACTCGGCGACGATGACGTTCTTGGGAATCCTGAAGTGCTTCGGCGGCCCTGCTTTCGCCTCCATGCGGCTGTCCACGATGACGATGCGCCCCGCTTTTTTAAGCGCTGGCACGATGGACCGCACATACGCGGGGCGGTTCTCAATGTGGTGATAGGTGTTGCACATGAAGATGACCGTGAACCCGGCCCGGGGAAGCGCCGGCGCGCTAGGGGCCACCAGTTCCGCGTGGTAATTGGCATAGCCCAGTTTTTTCGCATCGGCGCGCATGTATTCCACCATGCCCCGTTCGACGTCGTAGCCGATGGCCACGCCCCGCGGGGCAACGGCCTTCGCGATCCGCCGCGTGAAATAGCCCGTCCCCGCGCCGATGTCGGCGACTGTGTCCCCGTCCTTCAGGCCCATCGCGCGTACCACCTCGTCCGGTTTCTGCCAGGTGATGCGTGCCGGGTCCTCGAAGCGTTTCTCGTAGGATTCGATATTGGCGAAGGAATGGTTACGGTGCTTTGGCATGTCATTTCCATGGCTGCACGATGCTATGATAAGCGCTATCAGTGCGAGCGGCAGCAAGAGATGAAAAGAGCTTCGAATCATAGGGGGCACCTCGTTGTGGATAGTAGTTTTCTGGGCCATTAAGAGATGGCAATATCGCAACTGGCAATAAAAAACACAAAAAATTATCCAAATACGTCTTATATTATAATCATTTATATTAATATGATTATATTATATTTAATTAAATTTAAAAAAACAATATTTCATGTAATATTCTGTAACTAAATGTAATATTATTCATTGACTCGAAATAATTCCCATCGAACCATGGCCCATTCACAGAATCAGTTAAATCTAACACAATACAGGTGAATGGCATGAGATCACTTTTCACAACGATGTGCACGCTACTCCTCTGCGCCGCCTTTTCCATCGCGGCAATCGCGCAGCAGCCCGACGCGCCCGCCGACAGCGGCGACAAGCCCTCCGGCAAAAAGAAAACCAGCGTCTTTACCATGGGCGAGATCGTGGTCACGGAGCGGGCCATCGCGAACATCGAGCAGATTACGCTGACAACAGACATTAATGACAAAGATATCACCGAACGAGGGGATAAAACCCTCGGAGATGCGCTTCGCATGGTTCCCGGCACGAACGTATATCTTTCCAATAAGGGCAGTACGGTGTTCGATCTCTGGGGGCTCCAGCATTCGAAAGTCGCCATTCTGGTGGATGGCCTTCCCTTTGAGGACGTCTATGGCGGCGGCGGTGGGGATATCTCGAAAATCCCGATGCATGGCGTTTCGAACATTATCGTGAACCGCGGTATTTCATCTGCGCTGTATGGAACCATGGGACTCATCGGTTCCATCAACGTTATCTCGAAAAAACCCGAGGCGATGTTCACGCAGATCAATGCGGAGTACGGTCAGCATGACAATTATTCCATGGGTATCGCACACGGGGCGCCCGTGGGAAACCTGTACTATATGGTAACGGCCGGATATACGAATTCCTCCGGTTATGAGATATCGCAGCGCCTTACCCGCGAACGCCGCGAGGGATGGTTCAATAAGCTGGTGCAGTACAAGATGTATTTCCCGACGCTTACTGTTGATGACATCAAACTCGACGCGGCCGATCGCTATCTGAACGATAGCGGGCGCTGGTCGGAGAACACCTATCAGAAGTATTATGCTTCCCTCAAGATCGGGTACAATGTGACGAAGGAGATCGAGGTCGGGGTGTCTTCCAATTACGTTCTCAATCAGCAGCATTCAAGTTATTTCATGTCGAATACAACATTGAGTTTTACGCCGGTTTCAAATCAAAATACAGGTCAGTGGTACAGAGGCGGTGCTCCGTTTAACGCAGCTTCATATCAGACCGATTCAAGTAGTGCGATGTTCAGGAATAACGTGTTCGTCTGGCCTGAAGACTCGCGTTATTCGGTCATGCCGTATCTCAAAATGGATTACGGCGATTTCATGTTGCGAGCCAATATGTTTTATGTGCATGCCGTCAATAAAACGGAGGCGTTCGCAAATCAGCAATACGCTACTAATCAATTCCCGACGAGTCAGTATTATTGGTCTCCAACGCCACTACCAGCAAAATGGTCAAGTATTCAGAGATCGTTCACATCAACATGGATCGATACCTCGTATGGTATAAATATCCAACCGTCGTACAAGTTTGCGAAATGGAACCGGCTCTCCGGCGCGATCATGGTCCGCAACGACATGCATGATGAGCGCGAGCAGGCACTGTATGACGACGAAACCGAAAATCTGAGCGCGACCCAGAAGTATTGGTGGATCAACGGCATGGAGGAATACGAAACCAAGCAAATGGAAGCGATGTACCTAACGGTGGCAGTCGAGGACGAGATGAAATTCGACACACCAGCAGGAAATCTCGCGCTCACGTTCGGAATATCGTACGACGCCATGGACCTGCGGAAATTCCAGGCGGTGACGACCGATTCGGCCATCATGTTTAATCGGTTGGATAATATCGATCTGCCCGATGATCGCGGAACGACATGGAAAACGGCAACGCGCGATTCATACAATCCCGTCGCCGGATTGCTCTATGAGCCGGTTAAGGATTTCGTGAAACTCCGTGCGGCATACGCTTCAAAAACGGAGTTCCCGAACCTTTGCGTGTATGCGTCAAATCAAACGGCGCATATCGATTACAATGTAAAACCGGAAAAGGCGACCAATATGAGTGGCGGTCTTGAGCTTTTATTCCTCAAGAATACCATCAGCCTGCGCGGGGATTATTTCTATACGCAGTTTAAGGACAAGATTGAGCGCATTCTGGATCCCACCATTTCTTCGAATCGCCACTACCGAAACCTGTCGAGCGTGGTCATACAGGGGTATGAAGCGGCCGCACGCGTTACGCTTCCCAAGGTTGTCGATTTCATGACGAACGACCTGAACTTTACCTATGTGCACCTGCATACGATCAATTACGACGAATCCTATATTTCGAAGGGAGATCGGATCGAAAAAACGCCCGAACACCAGTATATGGCCGAGCTCAGAACAAAGTTCACATCGGGCACCGGTATCAACATCTGGGGCCAGCATACCGTGAATCAGATGGTGTATGTGATGAGCGGGCTTCCCCCATCAGGCACCAATAACAAGTACACGACCTCGTGGTACACAAAGGCTTATCTCCACGACCCGTTTTTCCTCAACATCCGCATCTCCCAGAAGATCATGGAGAATTTCGAGGTCTATGTGATGTGCAAGAACGTGCTAGACGACTACCAGGCCGATGCGCTCAACCCGGGGCCGGGACGCATGTTCTACTTCGGCGGCAGCGGCGAGTTCTAGTAGCGCCGTCCATATCAGTAGAGGTGGAAGGTTTTTTACGAGTGTGATCGAATCCGCCCCGCGGGAGTGCCGCGGGGCGGATTAGTATATGCCGCGCGAAAATACAAGGAGAGAGATGATGAAAAAACTGATAACGGACGCTGCACGGGGAGCGGTGTTATATATGCTGCTGGCGGCTGTTGCCGGCGCGCTAGTGCCCGGTTGCAGTAAAAGCGATATTGAAATCATGGCGGTTACCGGCGCCACGCCGAGTTACGTGATCGCGAAGGCGCCCGGCGGCCTCACGCTCGAGGTGAACGGGCTGGTGAAAAGGACGTATTCCTTCACCAGCCGGTCGCTGGCCGCGTTCCCGTCCATGGCGGTGCGGACCCGCGAGGTCTCGCCCAAGGGCGAATTCGAGGGGGCCTATTTCTATTCGGGCATTCCCCTGGTGCATATCATGGACGGCGTGGCGCCGAAGAAGACCGAGAAGTCGCCCTTCGATAAGCCGCTGGACATCATCGTCACCTTTACCGCCGCGAACGGCGCGAAGGCGCGCTTTAGCTACGGCGAGCTCGCGATGGCCGACGACGCGCATCCGGTCGTGCTCGCGTATCACCGTAAGGAGATCCGGCCGTTCAAGGACGACAAGAAGACCTATAACAAGAACATTCATCGCGAGAACGTGAAGGGGCTGCGGCTCATCTGTCCGCGCGATTCGAACACCGCGCGCTATCTCGACGACGTGCGCTCCATCACCTTCTCGGAGCCGGACGTGAGCGGCCTGGATCTCCCGGTTACCAAAAAGGGCGCGAAATGCGTTTCGAAGGGCGTCACCTGCGTCACGGGCGCGGGGAGCGCGCCGGCGGTGTACGCCGGGGTGCCGAAAATATCGATGGATAATTGGGTGCGCGTGGGACATGGCATGGGTTACAAAGGCATATCGAAGGCCGAAGGATACCGGCTCACCGCGTTTCTCAAGCGAAACAACTTCGTGCTCAGTCGCGATCGGTTTTATCTCTTCGTCGGGTGCGATGGATACCGGTGCATTTTTTCCGGTTGGGAGCTGTTCGACAACGAATACGGCAGTGAGGCGATGCTGATCACTTCAATTGACGGAAAGAAGCCGGCGGAGGGACCCATGCTGGGACCCGTGCGCGATTTCTTTGTCGATCGCGACCTGTGGGGCTTCACGCACGCCGTGCAGCTGGACGATACCGCGGTAGCCGACGGAGGGAAGAAATGACCATTGGCGCGTTGATCTACGGTGCCGTTGCGCTGTATGCCATAGGGCTGGTCCTGTATCTCTTGAAACGCGAGCAACTGTCGTTTGGCGCGCTCGGAATCGGGTTTGCGGCGCACACGGCGTATCAAATCTGGCGGGCATGGCTGGGCGGCGTGTTTATTCCCAATGGCATGGTGGACGGCGTGTTCCTCCTGCCATGGGCCATCGCGGGGGTCATCATCCTGTTGCGACTTTTCGGCGATCGGGGAACGGGCTGGCTCTCGGGGCTCGTGCCGCTGGTCATCTTCGGGGTCTTCGCGCTCGTCTACCCGAAGGGCATGATCCCGCCCACGCCCAACAAGCTCACGCTGTGGGCGCCGACGTTTTTTTTCACAGAAGCGATCGGGCACGCGTGCTTCTATCTGGGGGCGTGGTACGCGCTGCAGAGCATCATCAACAAGAGCGAAACGGGCGCGTTTCATATGGTCGTCGTGTGGGGCTTCGTGGCCTACAGCCTCTCGCAGATCGTAGGCGCGATCTGGGCCTACAACGGCTGGGCCACCACCTTCCGCTGGGGCTCGCGCCACCTGCAGTCGGCGGTCATCTGGTGCTTTTACGCCACCTATCTTCATTTGCGGTATATGCCGGGATGGGGGATGCGGGCGCGCGCGCGATACGCCGCTGTGGGGTTTGTCGTCGTTGCGCTGTGCACATTCGGGTCGCACTTGAACGAGATGCGGTTCCCACGGATCGGGGGGTGATGTAATGAAACGGATATGGAACTTTCTGGGCGACGTTCGCGTGACCTTCTGGCTGCTCATTGCCATCATGGCGACGATGTACGCGGGGTCGCTCCTCGCATCGATCGATTACAAACTGTTCGACGGCATGAACGGCCGGGCGGTTCAGGACTGGTTTCTGGAAACGGGCATCACGCGGCTGGCATACACCGCTTGGGTGCCGTTCCTGTTCGCGCTCTTTGGCGCCTTCGGGATCAACACCGTCGCCTGCACTTCGAGCCGGTTCGTGGCGGTTCTGGCGCGGCGGCGGAGTCTCTCCGTTCGGAGATTGCTCGTGCTCCTGAGCCCGTCGCTCATCCATGTGATCTTTCTTGTGATCCTCGCCGGGCATTTCGCAACCTTCGTCGTCATCGAACAGGTGCGCGCGCCGCTTTCCGAGAAGGGGCGGTTCGAGCTCCCCGACAAATCGGGGCTCACCGTCGAGAAGATTGAATATGAAAATTTCCCGGACTCCTCGCGGCTCGCCGGCAGGGTGTCGCAGGTGCGCGTTGCGCTGCTCCCGGACGGCGGGGGCGGCGAGCGCGTGGTGACGGAGTTCACGCGGCCGGCCTCGTATCGCGGATACGACCTGCATCTGGACATGATGCGCAAGCGTGAGAACCGTGACGCGCCGCGACCCGCGCAGGCCACACCGATGCCGAAGAAATCCAATATTGACGATGAGACCTGCAACAAGGAGAAGCTCTATCATATCGGGCACTTCAAGCCTACGAACCGCCCGGAACTCTACCTGGTTGCCACCCGCGATCCCGGCCTGCCGCTGCTCGCAATCGGCTTCGCGATCATGCTGTCCGTGATGGGATTTTACTTCGCGAACTATCGCAGCGCCGAGTAGGCGTCGGCGCATACGGAGAAGCGCGATGAGACGATTGCTATTTGCGACGATGATTCCCCTTCTGGCGCTGCCGGCAGTATTCGGCGGCTCCGGTTCGCTTCGGTCCTCGGGGATGCGTGTGAGCGTTTCAGGACTCGTCGGACAGCCGCTCACGCTCGATGTCGAGGACCTCGCCCGCCTGCGGACGGTCGAGGTGCGCTCGAACGAGGTCGCCGAGGACGGCGGGTATCGCGGGGCGTTCGGCTATCGCGCGGTATCGCTGAAGACGCTGCTGTCGCTCGCGAAGGTGCGGAAGGACGAGAGCGACTTTTTCAAGCCGATAGACCTGGCGGTGGTCGTACGCAACCGTCGGGGGGAGCGGCGCGTGCTCTCCTGGGGCGAGGTGCTGTACCGCCAGGAGGCCGATGTGGTTCTCGCATATGACGGCAGGCCGGTTATGCCGATGAAGAACTGCACTGCCTGCCACACGGGGAGCGAATACCAGAAATGGCTCGCGCCGCTCGAGCGGTCGATCGGATATCCCAAGCTGCTCTTTCCGCACGACGCCGTCGCCGATCGCTCGCTTGAAGAGGTTGACCGCATCGAGGTGGTTTCCGTTCCGGCGCCTGTTCGCTTCGACAGAAAGAAGAATGCGTCATCCGATGCTTTTTCAATACGCGAGGGGAATCGCGCCGTCGTGGTCCGCGACCTGTCGCGGTATCGCCCCGCCGCGGCGGACGCGATCCAGATCGGCGAGGGGAAGGGGTTTCATGGGCGGATCTCCCTGCGTGGAGCGTCGCTGGCGGACATCATCGCGCAAAACGGTTTCACGCCCGATGCAAACGCCCTGCTGGTGGTATCCTCCGTCGACGGCTATCGTTCCGTGCTGTCCTACGGCGAGGTGAAGTACGGGCGCTTCGGAAGCGGCGTGTTCGTGGCCGACGCGGCCGGCGGGAAGAAAATCACCGAACTGGGAAGGTTCCACTGCGTGATGCCCGACGACCTCGCCTCGGACCGCTGGGTGAAGGCGCTGGCCCGCATCGATATCGTTTCTATCGACAGGCGCGGCCGCATTGTCATCGTGGGCGTGGGCTGCGGCGATGCGCGGCTCATCACTCTGGACGCGATCTCGCAGATCGCCCGCGCCGACAGCGTCGTGTGCACGGACGACATCAAGGAGCGCTACGCGCACTATATCGCCGGCAAGCCGGTCCTGTTCGATCCCCTGCTGCACCTTCCGCATTATTTCAGAAAGAAGAACCCGCGCCATACAGAGGCCGAGAGTAAAAAACTGGTCGCCGCGCTTCGCGAGCGGAACGCGGCGCAGCTTCGGGAGGCCATCGGCGCGGGGAAGAGAGTCGCGTTTCTCGAGTACGGCGATCCGACCATATACGGGAGCTGGACCTACTGGCTGTTTGAATCGTTCACTTCGGAGGACATCGACGTGGTCCCCGGCGTGAGCGCCTTCAACGCCGCCAATGCGATGATCGCGAAGAACGTCGCCGTGAACGGGTCCGTTGTCATCACCGTGCCCAATGCGATGATCGCGAACGAGGCGCTGCTCGCGGCGGTCGCGAAGAGCGGCGACACGCTGGCGGTGTTTATCGGCATCAAGGAAATCGAGGCGATTGTGCGATTGTTTAAGAAGCACTATTCGGAATCAACCCCGGTGTGCCTGGTCTACAAAGCGGGATATTCCGAAAGCGGACGGTTATACCGGACGACACTGCGGGAGATGGCCGCCGTAGCGGGGCGGGAAAAGGAAAAGTTTTTGGGGCTTATCTATATCGGACCCGCCGTGCGGTGACGCGTTCGCTTCGCGGGGCGCCGGTAAAAAAAGCCCTCCCATTTGGAGGGAGGGCCGATACTACCGCAGTGTTTAGAGAGAGAATTGCGTGTTAAAAAATATATTACAGAAACATACTAATTCTTACATGCAATATAGTCATAATTATTTGGATATTTATTAATGCAAGAGAAAATTATTGACCGGGATTGTTTTTGTATACATGATAGTGCTGTAGTGAAATCCTATGTACAAGGGTGGGCGATATGAAGATCAGCGCGCGGAACGTAATCAAGGGCACGGTAAAGTAAATCATCAAGGGCGCGGTCAATTCCGAGATTGTGGTCGAGATCCCCGGAGGATCCGAGATCATCTCCGTCATTACCAATGAATCCACCGAGGGGCTCGGTCTTGCCGTCGGTAAAAGCGTCTATGCCGTCGTCAAGGCTTCAAATGTAATGATCGCCGTCGATTGAGGCCGTGAAGGGAGTCGTCGGCTCAATCTTCCTGTCGCTTGTTTTTCTCACCGGATGCCCATCGTCCGGCGAGCGGGGGCCTGGCAATGGATTCATTCTCATGTGCAGCACCGTCGGCCCCGTTGACGCCGGGATCGTCCAGGCGCTCGAAGAGGCCTTCGAGCGGGAGAGCGGGATCCGCATGCGCCACATCAGCGCGGGCACCGGCGCGGCGCTCGCGATCGCGCGGGGCGGGTCGATCGATCTCGTGATGGCGCATGCGAAATCCCTCGAGGAGAAATTCGTGAGCGACGGATTCGGCACGGAGCGAATTCCGCTCATGTACAATGATTTCGTCCTTGTGGGGCCGGCGAATGACCCGGCGGGCGTCCGGGGAGCGGCCAGGGCCGTCGATGCCTTGCGGATGATCGCGGCGCAGGGCTCGACTTTCATTAGCCGGGGTGACCGGAGCGGAACGCATATAGCCGAGATGGATCTCTGGGTCAGGGCGGGGATCAAGCCGGCGGGAGACTGGTATACGGTGTACGAGAGGGGCGCAGAGGGCAACGGGCCCACGCTTAGGTTCGCGGATCGAAGATCGGCGTACACCGTCATGGATCGGGCGACGTATCTTAAGCATAAGAAACGTATCGGGATTGTTGTCCTTGTCGAGAAGGACTCAGCGCTCCTGAACCGCATCTCGCTCATTCCGGTCAATCCGTCGAAGGTCGCCCGGGCGAACTATGCGGATGTCATGTCCTTTGTCAGGTGGGCCTGCGATCCGAACAAGGGCCAGCGGATCATCGCGAATTTCGGTACGGACACCTATGGCGAGCCCCTCTATTTCCCGGATTCGCGGGAATGGGTGAAGTCCGCGAAGGGAAAACCTGCACGGTGAATGCAAAAGCAATCGATTGTCAATATCACGGATGGTGCAGCATGAGCGTCAATGACAGTATGAATCACACGAAACGCAGGAGATGATACGGAGCGTGTACACACTCTCTCCATCCACCGACGTCCTCCGGCTCCGAAACCGCCTGCGGCTCCTTGCGTGGCTGGCCCTCTCGATCGCGCTCCATCTGGCGATCCTCGCGGCGCTGCGCTCGGTTTCGACGCTCACCATCGGCGAGGACCGCTTCGGCGACTTCGAGACGCTGCGCATGGTTGAGTTCAAGCCGCCCAAGGGCGTGATCACCGGCGTGCTGGACCCGAAGGCCCCAGTGGAGCGAAAGGGTATGGGCGACGGCGAGGGGACGAGCACGGGCGAGACGACGGATGATGACGCCCCGCTGCGCTATGGCGTGGAGTGGGGAAGCTACGGCAGCGTCTTCGACGCGACCATCCCCCCGATACCCGTCACCAGCACGCGCCCGGAGTACCCGCCGTCCATGCGCAAATCCGCCATCGAGGGCGTGGTGGTGGTCGAGGTGGGCGTGGACGAGCAGGGGCGGGTCCTCTACGGCAAGATCGTCTCGTCGCCCGGCAAGGAGTTCTCCGTGGCCGTGATCCAGTGGATCAAGGAGCTCAAATTCAAACCCGCGCTCGACGAGAAACGGCAGCCGTTTCGCTGCCGCATCAACCTTCCCATCCGTTTCCAGCTCAAGGACTAGCGCGCGAATTCGCCCGAACGCTTTTTCAGGTCGACCCCCAGGAGCGTCTTGCGGATACCCGCCTGATTCGCCAAGTCGATGACCGCGATCACGGAATCGTAGCGGCAGTTCCGGTCGCCGTTGATGATGAGCGCCGGGTTTTTGCTGGAGCCCGCCTGCGCGACCATTGCGTCCTTGAAGCGCGCGGCGTCGGTCGCCAGCGCGTAGCGGACCTTCCCGATGAACACGTCGCCGCCCGCGTCGATGGAGACGGTGATGTTCTTCGTATCGCCGTCGGACTTCGAGGTCTTCGACGCCTCCGGGAGGTTCACCTTGATGTTGTCCTGCACGATCAGCGGCGTGGCCACCATGAAGATGATCAGGAGCACCAGCACGATGTCCGTGAAGGGCGTGATGTTGATCTCAGCGATCGTTTTGTGCTTTTTTGCGCTTCGCGGTCGTCTCATGGGTCGTGTTCCGGGCGGTGAAGAAATCGGCGAGCTGCGACAGGCACAGCTCCATGTCCGTGGTGAAGCGCTCGATGCGCTTCTCGAGATAGTTGTAGGCGATCACCGCGGGGACGGCCACGCTGATGCCGGCCGCGGTGCAGATGAGCGCCTCGGCGATGCCCCCGATGACGATGTTGATGCCGCCGCCCCCGACTTTCGCGATGTCCTGAAAGGCGTGGATGATGCCCAGCACCGTGCCGAAGAGGCCGATGTAGACCGCCGTGCTGCCGATGGTGCCGAGGATGGCGGTGTAGCGCTCAAGGTCGGCCACCTCGATGGAGATCTGCCGGTCCATCGCGTTCTCGATGTTCTGCGTGCTGTCGTCGCGGCTGCGGATGCCGGCCAGCGCGACGTCGGCGAAGGGGGCGGGCGTCGATTCGCACAGCGCCTGTGCGCCGGCGATGTCGCCCGAGCCGAGCCGCGCCATCAGCGAGTGCATGAAGGCCGGCCGCGCGGCGCGGGACCGCTTCCAGAAATAGTAGACGCGCTCGGCGATGACCGAAAGCGACAGGACTGAGCAGAATGCCAGGGCCAAAATGGTGAAGCCCCCCATCTGCATGATGTTCCACAGCGTTTTTCCCTCGAACATGTCCGATTCCCGTAGGTATAAGTTAGATTATTGTATTATTGGTTAAAATAATGAATATTTTGCCAGCGTGGGTACTCGATTAGTCGGAGTCAAATGTTTTTTCTAGTGGTTGTGACACAGCTCGTTGTCGGTGAATTTTCTCGCGCAGTGGCATACTGTGCATGAATGCTTGTATAATTTTTCTCGGAAATGGGGAGTGAATCGCACTGCCAAAGGAAAAATCATATGGCTGAAAAATATTGTTGTTTATTGTATGATATTGGAGCTTTACGGTGTAATTAAGTAGTCGCTTTTGGATCATTCAGGAAAAATTTCATCATTACAGTGGGAGTATCTATATGGACTGCAACAGGAAGATAACCGCATTTTTGATTGTAGCGATGGCGCTGCTCGCCGGTTCATGGGGCGCTTCCCCCGCCGCCGCGCAGAAGGTGAAAAGCGTCATCCTCGCGACGACGACCAGCACACAGGACACGGGGCTGCTCGATGTGCTCATCCCCATCTTCGAGAAGAAGACCGGTTTCATGGTGAAGACGATCGCCGTGGGCTCCGGCCAGGCGATGGCGATGGGCAGGAAGGGCGAAGCCGACGTGCTGTTGGTCCATTCACCCGACGACGAGAAGGCCTTCATGAAAGCCGGTTTCGGCGCGCGTCGCCGGCTGGTGATGCACAATGACTTCATCATCGTGGGCCCGGCCGCCGACCCCGCGAAGATCAAGGGAACAAAAAAGTCCGCCGATGCTTTGAAGAAGATCGCGAAGTCCGAGTCGCTCTTCGTGTCCCGCGGGGACAACTCCGGCACGCACGCGAAAGAGAAGAACCTCTGGAAAGCGGCCGCCGTCAAGGCCGAAGGTCAGAAGTGGTACCAGCAGACCGGCCTGGGCATGGGCCAGACGCTGGCCGTCGCCGCCGAGAAGAAGGGGTACACCCTTGCGGACCGGGGCACGTATCTGGCGCTCAAAAAGAAGCTCGGGCTCGACATCCTGGTCGAGGGCGATGCGAAGCTCCTGAATATCTACCATGTCATCGAGCTCAACGGGAAAAAGTTTCCCAAGGTGAACGTCGCGGGCGGTACGGCATTTGCTGATTTCATGGTCGCCAAGGAAACCCAGAAGATCATCAAGACCTTTGGCGTGGAGAAATTCGGCTCGCCGCTCTTCTTTCCCGACGCCGGCAAGAGGGTCGAGTCGCTGGGCAAGTAAATGGGCATTTTTCTCGACGGCATCTGGCAGGCGTTCTATCTACTGGTGACGCTCGATCCGGAGGTGCTGCGCATAACGCTGCTCTCATTGCAGATCTCCGGGTCGGCGACGCTCATCAGCATGCTTCTGGGCATCTCGTCGGGCACGGCGGTCGCTTTGGCCGAATTTCCCGGGAAACGCGTGGTCATCAGCCTTATCAACACAGGCATGGGTCTGCCGCCGGTCGTGGTGGGCCTGTTCGTGACCATGTTCCTGTGGAGAAACGGCCCCTTTGGTTTCCTGGAGATCCTCTACACGCCGGTCGCCATGGTGATCGCGCAGGCGGTGATCGCGGTGCCCATCGTCACCGGGATCACCATCGCGGCCATGCAGAACCTGCCGCCCAACCTCCGGCTGCAGATACTCTCGCTGGGCGCGACGCGGATCCAGATGGTCTGGATCCTCATGAAAGAGGCGCGGTTGCCGCTCCTTGCGGCCGTCATGGCCGGCTTCGGCGGCGTGATCTCCGAGGTGGGCGCCTCCATCATGGTGGGGGGCAATATAAAGGGCTTCACGCGGGTGCTCACCACCGCGACGGTGATGGAGACCGGCAAGGGGAACTTCGAGCTCGCCATCGCGCTGGGCATCATTTTGCTTCTTCTGGCATTCCTGATCACCGGCGTCCTGACCATCATACAGCAGCGGGAGAAGCGGCGATGACGGGACCGGTAACGCCGCTCATCGAACTTTCCGGCGTCACCGTTCACCGCGGCGGCGTTCGCGTGCTCGATGTTTCCTCTCTCGCCGTCGCCGCCGGAGAGACGCTGGGATTGGTCGGCCCAAACGGCAGCGGCAAGACGAGCCTCCTGCTTACGCTGGCCACATTGCTCGGAACCACGACGGGAACGATCTCGTTCCGGGGCGCGCCAGTCGCAACGCGGCGCGACCGTCTGGCCTACCGCCGACGATGCGCCTTCGTGTTCCAGGAGCCGCTGTTGTTCAGCGGCAGCGTTGCGGATAACGTTGCTTCTGGCCTTCGCATGCGCGGCATGGGGCGCGCCGAGATCGCGCGGCGGGTCGATGAGACGCTCCATCGTCTGAGAATCGACCACCTGCGCGGCCGCGCCGCACAGAAGCTCTCGGGCGGCGAGGCGCAGCGGACGAGCCTCGCGCGCGCCTTCGCGACCGCGCCCGATCTCATCTTTCTCGACGAGCCCTTCTCGTCGCTCGATGCGAACGCGCGCGAATCGCTCGTCGCCGACCTCGCGGGCACCCTGCGGGAAACGGGCGCGACCGCCGTCATCATCACCCACGATGCACAGGAGGCGCTCGCGCTCACGGACCGCATCGCGGTGATGGAGCGCGGGCGCATTGTCGCCGATGGACCCGCGGACGACATGTTCAACAATCCCGTGAGCGAGTTCATGGCGTCCTTCGCCGGGATGGAAACGGTGCTGGTGGGGCGCGTCGCGAGCACCCGCGGCGGCGCGGCGGTCGTGGACGTGTCGGGGCACGCGATCGAAACCGCCGTTGCGGCGGAGCATGGGAGCGCGGTCGCGCTGTGCATCCGGCCGGAGAATGTCTCGCTTTCGGTGGGTCCGGCGCGCGCTGGCGCGCGCTCGAGCGTCCGCAACTCATTTCCCGCGCGCGTTGTCGA
>Ga0116161_1002312_pt1 | contig 18363 bp, 15 predicted proteins | sample AD_JPNAS3_MetaG_FD_89877 | JGI IMG/M metagenome (GOLD analysis project Ga0116161, IMG submission 89877) | Active sludge microbial communities of municipal wastewater-treating anaerobic digesters from Japan - AD_JPNAS3_MetaG | ecosystem: Engineered > Bioreactor > Anaerobic > Digestate | place... | reverse complement strand
TGTCGCTGAAGCTTTAGCGAAGGCGCAAGGCGGGAATCTATTCAAAGCGGAAAAGTATTATTTAATACCAAACTATCAACATCCCTCTTAATTTCCCTTCCACCATTTTGGCAAGACAGGCAAAAGAAGAATTTATTTGTCAAATTTTTTGACACAAGATAATTATTTAAATTAACCATATTTTTAGCTTATTATAGCTAAAAATATAATAAAATTAAATATCTTACATATTTAGTAAAGATTATTGACAAAAAAAAGAAATTATGATAAAGTACATTATTCTTTAAACGGGTGTTTAAAGAATTTTGTACTTTTTTCTTTTATGGAGGGTAAAATGGGTAATTTGTTTCGGTTTTCTTAGTTGTTAACGGCCATTGTGATAATAACCACTATTGGTTCCTGCTGTGTCACGTCCAGGGTAAAACCAGATGCTGGTTTCGAAGCGGTTCTGATAGACAAACCATTCTTTTTTGGAAAGGGTGGTGTTCGGCCAGAACCAGTAAAAACTGGTCTAAAATGGACATGGACAACAACAGACCATGTCTATGTGGAAATGCGTCCAGTCCAATTTAAGATCCATCTTGATGATTTTATGTCAAAAGATGGTGTTCCATTGGATTTTGATGCTGTGGTAAGACTTCGAGTCACAGACTCCGTAAGTCTAATCTCCAAATTTGGAGAGGATTGGTATATAAACAATGTTGAGGCTGAAGTAATTAATCGTGTTCGTAATGCCGTACGAAAACATGGAATGAATGAAACAGCGATTGATACTGCCGCCATTGAAGCCATCGACGAGGAGGTAACTAATGGATTAGTTTCTTATATAAAGGAAGCTGAGCTTCCTATAGAACTAATCCAATTTACTGTTGGTAAAGCCAATCCTCCGGATAGTGTCAAACATCAAAGGATTGAAACTGCAAGCCAGCAGCAGAGAGCTCTTACAGAACAGGAAAGAAAAAAAGCCGAAGACCAAAGGAAAGAAGCGGAGGCAAGTCGCGCCAAAGCTGACAATGCCTATCGTAATGCAATGAATATGTCCCCCGAACAATTTATTGCCTTAGAGTACATCAAGGCATTACGAGAAGTTTGTGGATCTGGAGGTAATTGCACTTTCCTTGTTGGAGAAATCGGTGTTTCTCCTGTCATTCCAACCGCAACAGCTAAATAGCTCTAGCTCTTTCAAAAACCACGAAAATCATCGTGGTATCACAAAGCCCCAAATCTTAATAATATAAGACGACGGGGCAATTCCAAAAAATCATCTTTATATAAAGGTGATTTTTTGTTTAATATTTATTCTATTTTTTTATTAAGAAAAAAATTAAAAAACCATTATTATTTTATTTTTTCAATAATACTTTTTATTCCCCCTTGCCTGTCTCACCGTAGCTTTAGCGAAGGCGGAACCTGTCTCGCTGAAGACGAAAAAGACTATTCCCCTTTGAAGAAGGTTGGGGATGTTATCTCATAATAAATTGCTAACACTTTCTCCATCTTCGGCGAAACGAACCAACACCCCCCTTCACCCCCTCAAGGGGGGAATTTATTTGTCATTCCCGTCCTCGCCTATCTTCTCTTATCATTCCCGCGAAAACCCACCTGTCATTCCCGTGACTGTGTGTCGCTGAAGCTTTAGCGAAGGCGCAAGGCGGGAATCCAGTAAAATAAAATTATAAAAACGAATAAAATTTCCCCCTTAAGAGAGGTGTTGGCAAATCCAATTGTCATTCCCGTGACTGTGTGTCGCTGAAGCTTTAGCGAAGGCGCAAGGCGGGAATCCAGTAAAATAAAATTACAAAAACCTATTAAAAAAGATTAAAACTAATTCATTATAAACTATTTAAATAATTCAAAACTATCCACTTGCATTCAAAAAATAACCTGCTATAATACATTAGTATGAGAGATAAATCACTAAAATTCGTTTCACATTTCTGAAGTTTTATAATACCCAAATCCCGATCCAGTCGGGATTTTATTATGTCTAAATAATTAAAATTTATTCTTAATTTTAAAAACTATGAAAATTATCCCCTACGCTCTTACTTATGATGATGTCTTAATTGTACCTCGTCGTTCCAGTTTTTCATCTAGAAGTGAAGCTAATACTAAAACTAGATTAACCAAAAAAATTAATATCAATATTCCAATTATTTCTGCTAATATGGATACTGTTACTGAAGCTGAAATGGCTATTTCTTTAGCTCGCTTAGGAGGAATAGGAATTATTCATCGTTTTATGAGTATTGAAGAAAATGCAGAAATGATCAGAAGAGTAAAACGAGCTCAAAGTTTTATTATAGAAAATCCTTATACTATTGATCCAGATAAGACTGTTAATGAAGCCAAAAAATATGCTGAAGAAGTTGGAGTTACTGGTTTAATTGTTGCCAATAAGGATAAAAAATTACAAGGTATTTTATCTCGCCGTGATTTTATTTTTGCCAATGATAATTCTGACACTCTCAAAGTTCGTGATATTATGACTCCACGAGAAAAATTAATTACCAGTCATGCTCATACTACTTTTGAAGAAGCTCAAAAAATATTTGCTAATCATAAAATTGAAAAACTACCTTTAGTAGACAAAGAAGATCATATTGTTGGTTTAATTACAGTTGATGATATAAAAAATATTATTGAATATCCTTTAGCTAACTTAGATGCTGAAGGTCAATTAATAGTTGGAGGAGCTGTGGGAGTTCATGGTGATTTTTTGGAAAGAGCCAAAGCTTTAATTCAAGCTGGAGCTGATGTAATTGTTATTGATATTGCTCATGGACATTCTGATCACATGATTGAAGCAATTAAAAAAATTCGAGAAATTTCTTCTGAAATTCAAATTATTGCTGGCAATATTGCCACAGCCCAAGCAGCCAAAGATCTTTGCGAAGCTGGAGCTGATGCTCTGAAAGTTGGTGTTGGTCCAGGTACAACTTGTATTACTAGATTAGTCACTGGTTGTGGTGTGCCTCAACTAACTGCTGTAATGGAATGCGCCAAAATTGCAAAAAAATATAATGTACCAATAATTGCTGACGGTGGTATTCAAAAATCTGGTGATATTGTTAAAGCTATTGGTGCTGGGGCTGATACAGTCATGCTTGGTGGTGCGCTAGCTGGCACAGAAGAAAGTCCCGGAGTAGTCATGAGGCGTGGTGATAAAAAATTCAAAGTTTGTAGAGGAAGTGCTAGTTTCTCAGTTACTTTAAAAAGAAAAAATATTAATTTAGAAAAGAAAGATTTAAATGAAGTTGTACCAGAAGGAGTTGAATCTCTAGTCCCTTATAAAGGACCGATCATTGATTTAATTTCTCAATTTATTGGTGGCTTAAAATCTGGAATGAGTTATACCAATTCTCACACCATAGCTGAACTTCAAAAAAATACTGAATTCGTTCGCATTACTAATGCTGGTGCTAAAGAAAGTGGACCTCATGATATTAATGTTATTAATTAATTATAAATAAACTAAAAAACTATACTAAATTACCAACTAATCTAAAGACTAGTTTAGAATTTATTGAAAAATAAATTAATTATCCAATTAAAATTATCTCTTTTGGAACAAATAAAAACCAAACTATTTTAAAGTAAATTTTCTTCTTAAAAAATAAAAACTCTAACTCAAAGAGAGAAATTAATCAAAATACTTTTCAAATAATTATTAGAAAATCTTAAATTCTCAAAGAAAAAAACAAAAAATATTAAACTTACTCTATAAAATTATTTTAGTTTAGCCCAAAAATTATCCACTTTATAAAGATTTGCCTTAAAATAATTTTTCTGCTAAACTATTACCGATATGAATAAATTTAAAGACCCAACTTATAATTATTTTTAATAAACGGCCACCCGATAAGGGTGGCTTTTTCATAATTAATATTTTTTATGCCAACAAACCTAAAAAACAAAGACATTATTTCCATTAAAGAATTAACTAAATCAGATATTTTAAATATCTTAGAAAAAGCTCAAAAATTAAAACAAAAACCACAACCAAAATTATTAAGTGGTTATGTTCTTGGTAGTTGTTTTTTTGAACCCTCAACTAGAACTAGATTATCATTTGAAACAGCTATGAAAAAATTAGGAGGTAATGTAATAGGTTTTGCTGATCCAAGTATCACTTCTACCAAAAAAGGAGAATCACTTTATGATTCAATCAAAATCATTGGTCAATATGTAGATGTGATTGCTATGCGTCATCCATTAGAAGGTTCTGCCAGACGAGCGGCCGAAGCAACCAATAAACCAATTATAAATGGTGGTGATGGAGCAAATCAACATCCCACTCAAACTCTTTTAGATCTTTTTACCATCAAAGAATGTCAAGAAAAAATTGAAGGTTTAAAAATTGCCATAGTTGGCGATCTAAAATATGGACGCACAACACATTCCTTAGCTCAAGCCTTAATAAATTTTAATGCTCGTCTTTATTTCGTTGCTCCTGAATCATTGCAAATGCCAGAACATATCTGTAATGAATTAAAAGCTAAAAAAATAATTTTTTCTAAACATAAAAATATTGAAGAAATAATTAATGAAGTAGATATTCTTTATATGACTAGAATTCAAGGTGAAAGATTTCCTGATCCAATGGAATATGAAAGAATTAAAAATGTTTACATATTAAAAGAATCAATGCTTAACAATGTCAAAAAAAATATGCGTATTCTCCACCCCTTACCAAGAGTAAATGAAATTACTGCTGATGTTGATAATACTAAACATGCTTATTATTTTGAACAAGCAGAAAATGGTTTATATATTCGTCAAGCACTTCTTGCTTTAACTTTAGGAAAATTATAATTTATTAAATAAATATTTATCTATGTCTAATCAAAAAAAATCCCCTCTTAAAGATATTCGTGCCTACAAAGTATTCGCTATCAAAGAAGGAACTGTAATTGATCACATCAAAGCTGGAAAAGCTTTACAAATAATTGAATTACTAAAATTAGATTCTAATAATAAAATAGTTACTTTAGGAATGAATTTTCCTAGTAAAGCTCTAAAAAAGAAAGATATAATTAAAGTAGAACAAAAAGAACTCACTCCCGAAGAAGCTAATAAAGTAGCTATTCTTGCTCCTCAAGCAACGATAAATATTATTCAAGATTTCAAAGTAGTAAAAAAATTCAAAGTAAAAATACCTACTCTAGTAGAAAAACTTTTAATTTGTCCTAATCCTAAATGTATTACTAATAATGAAAACATGATCACTCGTTTTAAAACAAATGTTAATAAAAATTCTGTAAAAGTTCATTGTGAATACTGCGAAAAAATTTTTGATCAAAATGAAATAAAAAATTATAATATTTAAACTTTTTAAAAAATATGGGCAAAAGAATTGTTTTAGCTGTGGGAGGAAATGCATTAATTACAGACAAGAATCATCAAAGTGAAGCTGATCAATATGAACAAGTAAAGATTACTTGTGGACATATTGTTCCACTTATAGAAGCTGGACATGAATTAGTTATTTCTCATGGCAATGGTCCACAAGTTGGTTTTATTCTTGAAAGTTCAGAACTAGCTTTTCAAAATAAAATACTAGATCGTATTCCTATAGATTCAGCTGATGCCCAAACTCAAGGTTCAATTGGTTTTTATTTAGTACAAAATTTACGCAATATTTTAACAGAAAAAAATTTATCCTATGAAGTAGCTGGTATAATTACTCAATCTTTGGTTGATATTAATGATCCTGCATTTAATAATCCTACTAAACCAATTGGTTCATTTTATACTCAAGAAGAAGCTCAAGCTCTTCATGAAAAAAATAATTGGACAGTAGCAGAAGATGCTGGACGCGGTTGGAGAAGAGTTATTCCTTCACCAGAACCAATCAATATCATAGAAAAAGAAATAATAAAAAAATTACTCAAAGAAAAAATAATAATTATTGCTAGTGGTGGAGGCGGAATACCTGTTATAAAAAAAGATAATAAATTAATTGGTATTGAAGCTGTTATAGACAAAGATAAAGCTTCAGCTCTACTTGCTAATGAAATTTCTGCTGATGAATTAATTATTGCCACTGCCGTAGAAAAAGTTTATTTAAATTATAAAAAATCCAATCAACAAGAATTAAATAAAGTAAATTTAAAAGAAATTAAAAAATATTTAGAAGCAGGACATTTTGCCAAAGGATCAATGTTACCAAAAATCCAAGCCGTAATAAAATTTTTAGAAAATGGAGGTAAAAAAGCAATTATTACTTCCCCAGAAAAATTATCCGAAGCTCTTGCTGGCAAAACTGGCACTCACATCACTAATTAAATTAAATAATTTAATAAAAACTAATTATATTTTAAATAAAAAAACTCCAGTTGAAACTGGAGTTTTGTATAATAAAAATTATTTAATAATTAAAAACACTTTAACTCCTCTGAAAAACTACTTTCATGATTTTTTTCTTCTTCTAATCCTGGAATAGGATCATAATCTTCCATAGCCTTTTCTGGAATTGGTTTACCATATTTAACTTCAGTATTGCGAGGAATTTCAGCATTAGGTAAACTAATACTTTCTTGCTTTTCTAGCCACTCTGAAAATCCTCTCCACTCAATTTCAGATGAATTTAAAGCTCTTTCATACTCATTCCACCATTCAATTCTAGTTCCGCCTAAATAAGAATGAGAAACTAAAATTAAATCATTTGGTTTTTTAGCAATACTTTCATCCAAAATTTGACCAAATTCATCAGCTCCTGCTCCTCGAGCCCAAAGACTATAATCACAAAGAGAACCTCTGCCCATTGGCTCACCAACATCAACATTACTAACTGATATTATTTTTGTGCTATATTCAAGTGGTTGATAAACATTAGCTTCAACATCACTTACTCCTCTACCTAAAACATATTCAATCCCTAAATCAGAAGCAGCCTTTAAAGTTGTTTCATCATAAGAAAAATATTGAGCGCCAAAAACTCGCATTTTCTTACCAGTAATATTTTCTACTAAATCTTTAGCATCTTTTAAATGTTTATATTGTTCTTCGTAAGACATATCCCAAAAAGGAGTTTGATTGTAAACACCAGCAATTTCATAACCTTTATCAGCTAATCTTTTAAAAACTTCAGGATGTAATTTTAAAAATTCATCACGAACTTCAACTAAAGCGGTCAATCCGCGAGAATCTAATTCTTTTTCCCATTGTAAAATACCTTCAATACGCTCAAATTCAATTAACATCATAAGAGCATTAATTTTTTTCTCTTCTTTAATTTCAGCTTGTGGTTTTTTGAGAGAACAGGCACCGCCTAAAAGTACAAAACTCAAAAGCAACAAAGAAGCTCCTATACTAAAAAATTTTTTCTTAATCATATTTTTTTATTTAATTATTATATTTATATTATAACATAATAAATCAAAAACACCAAAAAATAGACCAATTTAGTCTATTTTTAATTTATTTTTTACCATCTTTTTTCTCAGCTAAATCTCTTTCTTTTTTACGAGCCATTGCCAATCTACGAATATGTTCATATCTTTTATTATCTGCCTCCTCTTGATTATATTCATCTGAATTATTTCCTATCTTTGTATGAGAAACAGAAGTTGAATTATTATTATTATTATTCGGATTCGTTGCTCTATTTATAGAAGTAGTTGGTCTTTGAGTCTTACCTACTTGAGAAATAGAAACTTTGGCTTCATCAATATCTTTACGAATATTCAAACGGGAAACTGAAAAATTCTGAGCTCGATTGATACTACCAGAAGTAGGTTTATTAATTAAATTACGATTGGAAAATAAAGGAAGATTATTATTCAAAGCCATATTATTTTTTATTACCATCTTCTAAAAAATTCAAAATTAAATTATCAGCTTCTTCAAAATTTTTTACCCAATGAATTCTAGGATCTCTTTTGAACCAAGTTATTTGTCGCTTAGCATAATTACGATTTGCTTTTTTTAAATTTTCAATAGCTTGTTCTAAACTCATTGTCCCTTCAAAATAATCTTTGAATTGACGATAACCAATCCCACTCATACTAGGTAAATCCCAACTATATTTTTGTTTTAATAAATTTTTTATTTCCTTTAGCAGTCCTGATTTAATTTGTTCATCTACTCGTTTATTTATTCTATCATATAAAACTTCTCTAGGTTGATCAATAGCAATTTGTAAAATATCAAAAATTGGTTCTCCTTTTTGTTGTTGAGCTGAAAAAGGTTTACCACTCAAAATACAAACTTCCAAAGCTCTAATAATTCTTCTATTATTATTGGGATCTACTGTTTTGGCTGTTACTGGATCAAGTTTTTTTAACCAGACCATCAATTCTTCATTAGCTTTTGTTTCTAAACTTTCTCTTAATTTTTTATTTGGAGGAACTCTAGGAATATTTAAATTATCTACTACAGAATGTATATACAAACCTGTTCCTCCAACAATAAAAGGAATATTGCCTTTATAATGAGCTAATTTAGCATATTTTACAGCTTTATCTCTAAATTCAGCCACTGTAAAATTTTTTCCTGGATCCAAAAAATCCATTAAATGATGAGGAATTTCTTCAATATAAAAAGTCTTTCTTGCATTTATTGTTCGCCACTCACCCTTTTCTTTGGCAGTACCAATATCCATTTTCTTGTAAATTTGTCGTGAATCAGCAGAAATTATCTCACCATCATATTTTTGAGCTAACTTTAAACTCCAAGAGGTTTTTCCACTTGCAGTTGGTCCACAAATAACAATTAATTTCTGTAATTTTTGAATTTCTTTTTTCATTTTTATTATTAAAAACTACTAATATTATACCATTTCACCAAATAAAATCCATCTTTCTGGATTATTAATTTTTACTTGAACAATTTTTCCTAACAAACTTTTATCACCAAGAAATTTAGTCAATTTCATTTCCTTAGAATTACCTTGACAATAACCATCCTGACATTCTGTTACTAATACAGAAACAATTTTATCTTTATAAAATTGATTCTTTTTCAAAGTTTGTTCTTCCATTATTTTTTGTATTTTTTGCCAGCGTTCTTTTTTAATTTCTTCACTAATATCATCTACAAATAATTTATCAGCTACAGTGCCAGGACGATTACTATATTTAGCATGATAAGAAATATCAAAATCGCATTGTTGATATAAATCCAAAGTATTTTGAAATTGTTCTTCAGTTTCACCACAAAAACCAACAATAATATCTGTACCAAGCGCAATTTCTGGTTTAACTTGACGAATTTTTCTTATTAATTCTATAAAAAATTCTCTCGTATATTTACGATTCATTTTTTTCAAAATTTTATTATCACCACTTTGTACTGGAATGTGTAAATAATTCATCATCTTGGGTAAAGTCAAAGCCTCTATTTGCCAATCATTAAAATACTGAGGATCTGGCGCAGTAAAAAATATTCTTTTTACTCCCTCAATTTGATTTACTTCCCAAAGTAAAGCTGCAAAATGATCTTTTTCTTGATAAGGATTATTTAAAGAAAAATTTTCTGGATCTGGCGCTTGATAATTATTTACTACTTGACCAAGTAAATCAATTTGTAAAAATTTTTCTTTATCTAATTTTTTAATTTCTTCTAAAATTTCTTTCAAAGGACGATTTTTTTCTCGACCACGAGAATAAGGCACAATACAATAAGTACAAAAATTATTACAACCATTTTGAATAGTAATTGAAGCTGAAAAATTATTTTGTCTAATAGGCTCATACTCCCAATACTCAGATAATTGTTTACTTTTTTCTAAAGGAAATAATTCCGGATTAATTTTATTTAATTTTTCTGGTAAATTAGGTAAATCAATAATAGGAAAATAAAGATCAACTTTTTCAAATTTTTTTCTAATTTTTTCATCTTTATCATGACCTGGCAAACAACCAGTAATTCCAATAATTAAATTTGGTTTATTTTCTCTAAATTTATTCCAATTATGAATAAAACCAAAAACTCTTTGTTCAGCATGTTCTCTAACACTACAAGTATTAATTAATAAAACATCAGCTTTTTCTGGTTTAGTAGTTTGTTTTAAACCAAAATCCACTAAAAAACTAGCAATTCTTTCTGAATCGTTTTTATTCATTTGGCATCCTAAAGTTAAAATATAAAATCTTTTTTCTTGATTCATAATTTTATAAAGGAAATCTATTATACACTTTTAATTCAAAAAAGCAACCCTTCCTAGCAAAAAAACCAAAAAACAATTAAATAAAATGATAAATTAGTTAAATTTAACAAAAATCTTGACAAAATCCCAAAAAAATGATATAATATATTTATATTGTAATTAATTTTATTTTAATCATATTTATATGAAAGAAAGAGACTATTATCCACAAAATCTTCCACCAGAATCTAAATTTTCAAAAGAAACACTTGAATTTTTAGATAAAAGTATTGAAATTCACTTAAAAAATGCAGAAAAATTAATGCACCCAGAACCAAATTCAATGTTTGTAAAAAATGATTATTGGATATCCACAATATCTGATTTAAAAGATTCTCTTAGACGAAGATATGGTAAAGATGAAAAAGAATGGCCTGAAAAAATGGTTAATGCTGTTCAAAAAATTGAAGAAGCATACAATTTAGAAGGTGCCATAGATAGAACAATTATGATTGGAATGGATATGTTAAATAAAAAATTAGAAAACAATGAACCACTATCAACAATAATTGAATTTATAAAACTTCTAAAACATGATTTAGCGATTAGATATGGTAAAGATGAAAAAAAATGGCCTTTAAGTGTAAAAAAACTTTTAAAAACTGCTTCAGAAAAAATTAACAGCTATCCACCAGAAGCAAGTGCAGATGGTATATTAGAAATAGAATCATTAGCTGAATATAATCCTGATGAAGAAAGAAAAGCTGCCTAAAATAATTTTCTTAAAAACACTCTCAATATTGAGAGTGTTTTTTTATTTATATTCTTTCTGCAATTTCTTTGGTAATTTTTTCTAAGAAATCATTTTTACTCATTTTTAATTGTTCTTCCTGACCTCGAACACGAATTGTCCAATCTTCTCCATTTAATTCATTATCTCCTACTACTACAATATAAGGAATTTTTTGAGTAACAGCTTTTTTCACTTTTTTGCCTACTGTTTCATCTGCATCATCTACTACAGTTCTAATTTTTAAATTCTTAAATTCATTTTCTAATTCCCTTGTCCCACTAACATGTTTTTCTGAAACTGGCACAAATTGCACTTGAACTGGTGATAACCAAACAGGAAAAGCACCAGCATAATGTTCTAACAAAAAACCAATTAAGCGTTCATGTGTAGAAAGTGGAGCTCGATGAATACATATAGGAGTTTTTTCTGTACCATCTTTATCAATATAAGTAAGATTAAATCTTTCTGGTACAGCAAAATCTAATTGATTGGTAGCCAAAGTAAATTCTCTACCAATTACTGACCAAATCTCCACATCAATCTTAGGTCCATAAAAAGCTGCTTCATTTTCTACTTCTACAAATGGCAAGCCAGATTTAATTAAAGCATTTCTAACTTGTTCTTCAGTCTTGAGCCACAATCTTTCATTATCTACATATTTTTTACCTAAACCTTCTTCAGCATGTTTGGACAAACGCATTTGATATTTAGTAATACCAAAAAGTTCAAAATAAAATTTATACAAATCTAAAACTTTTATAAATTCTTCTTCAAACTGTTCTTCTGTACAATAAATATGCGCATCATTCATTGATAATGATCGAACTCGCATCAAACCAAACAAAGCACCCGAATCTTCATAACGATAACAGTGTCCATATTCTGCATAACGAATTGGTAACTCACGATAACTTCTTTTTTTACTACTAAAAATTTTATGATGATGAGGACAATTCATTGCTTTGAGATAATAAATTTCTTTATCCATTTCCATAGGTGGAAACATACTATCTTTATAATAAGGTAAATGACCAGAACGCAAATATAATTCTTGTTTGGCTATATGAGGAGTTTGAACTCTACAATAACCAAATTCATATTCTTTTTCTTTGGCTAATTTTTCTATTTCTTCAATCAAAATTACACCATTTGGATGCCATAAAGGTAAACCCGAACCAACCTCATCATCAAAACTATAAATATCTAAATCTCTACCTAATTTACGATGATCTCTCTTTTCTATTTCTTCAAGCATTTTTAAATAATTATTCAATTCTTCTTCAGAAGTAAAACAAACTCCATAAATTCTTTGTAATTGAGAATTTTTTTCATCACCACGCCAATAAGCTCCAGCTAATTTAGTTAATTTAAAAGCTCCTATTTCTTTACTAGTTTCAATATGTGGACCACGACATAAATCTACAAATTCACCAGTTTTATAAAGAGAAACATTTTTGACTGATTCTCCAAAATGTTGTAATTCTTCAGTTGACATTTTGGTAGTACCGCGTTCTTTTAAATCATTTAATAATAAAACTTTATAAGTCTGATTTTTATCAGAAAAAAATTTAATCGCCTCATCAATACTCATTTCTATTCTTTCAAATTTTAAATTTTGTTTTACCAAATGTTTAGCTTTCTTTTCAATTTCTTGCAAAGCTTCTTCATTAATTGTTTCAGGAAATTCTACATCATAATAAAAACCATTTTCTACAACAGGACCAACACCAAACTTAGCTTCAGGATATAAAGCTTGAATAGCAGCAGCAACTAAATGCGCGCAAGAATGACGCATTATTTCTAATTTCATTTGAACTTCATCAAGTGATTTTCTTTGTTCATTGTTCATATATTTATTATTTATAATTATTATATTATTTATTATTTAAAATATTCTTCTTTTAAAATACTCATAAAACCAGTATCATCATATTTCTTAGTGATTAAATTAAAATAATTTTTTCTTTTAATACCTTCTTTTTTAAAACCAGCTTTTAAATAAGCTTTCTCAGCTTTTTTATTATCTATTTTATATTCCAATTCCAAACGATTATATTTCAATTTTTGAAAAACATAATTTTTTAATAATTCTAAAACTTCACCAGCATAACCTTTTCCCCATTGTTTCTTTTCACCAATCATTATTCCTAAATTAGCAAACTTATTTTTAACATTCAATTTCAAACAAGTATTTCCAATTAAATTACCTTCTTCATTCTCTATCGCCCAAATAATTTTATTTTTATTTTGAGCTTGAGATCTTATCCATTTAATTTGCTCTGCTAATTTTATACCTGACTGTGAAAGTAAATATTTTATCACTTCTTTATCATTCATCCATTGATAAAAAGAAGTAGCATCAGACAATTTAAGTGGACGCAAAGTAATTCTTTTATTTTTCAAAATTGGTCCTTTCATATTATTAAAAATAAAAACCCCAACACCAAATAAATGGTATCGGGGTCCTTGGTTTAATGGCAAACTTTAAACGGCTTGTCATCCGTAGTCCTGAAAAGGACAAAGGACGGTTCCACCCGAATATTTAACTCTTTTATTTAGACTTAGTCCTAAAAATTAGAATTCTTTTGAAGAAATATGGTTGGTAGCCATATCAATCGTCTAACAATACTTTATAATATAATAATAATTCTGTCAAATCGTGCTTTCAATTACTCATCGCTTTTAAACTAAGATAAATTTTAAAATTTTATAAACTTTATAACTTTAAACTTTTAAACTTATTCCACATTCTTTACTACTACTGTTACATGATCATGTACATGAGGTACAGTTCTCATCCAAGCTGGACTAAATTTAATTTCTACTCCTTGAACATGATCCAAAGATAATAAATATCGTCTAACTTCATCTTTATTTTTACCAAAAAACATTTCTTTACCAATCTGTGGACTCTCTGGACTAAGAGAAACTAATCCATTACAATAAACAATTAATTCTGCTTTGGAATTTTCTAAATCAAAATTACCAAGAGAAACTGTCATATTATTATCACCAGAAGAAATTAATTCATCTTCACCAATAAGGCGTTTATTTAATTCTTCTTTTAGTTTTTTCTTTACTTCTTCAATATCATAATATATTAAAACTAATTTTGCCTTACCTGTTGCCTTAAATGATTCCAACTCATCACCAACTTTTGCTTCACTAGTCATTTCAAAATCAGTCAATCCATAAACTACCGCATAACCTTCGGTAGTAGTAGAAAATTTTTCTTTACCAAAAACTTTTAATTTTTCTTGCATTTCCTGCTGTGCTCTACTCCAATCATCAGCACTAAGCACACCCGTTTTCTTTATCCCACCTTTCATACTTTCTTTACTAACAGCATAAATCAATTTTTGTAAATCTGTACGCAAACCAGGAATAGTAAACTGTGAAGGACCAATCTCACTAGCAATACCACTTTGATCAGCATAAACTTCAACTTCAATTTCTCCTCCCGCTGGCACATTTACTCTATCTTTTAAACGAAACAAAACACCTTCACTAGTCAATAATCTAGTCGTAGCTACCAATGGCTGATTATTATTACTTTTGTTATATAAAGTTACCCAACCACTAGCAATTGATTGTTCTTCTTTTACTTCAGTTGGTTTAAAATCTACAGTCAGTTCTATATCTTCAGTTTTAATTTCACCTTTTACTCCCTCTTCACCAACCATAATTGCTTCATTTACTTCCAAAGCATTAGATCGAGTAATAACAGTAATTGTTGCTCTTTTAGAAGACATAAAAATAATTATTCCCAACAAAACTATTGTTAATACCAAAAATGTCAAAGCCACATATTTATAAAAGCGTACTGGCTGATCTGCTTGACCATTGGTTTCTTTTCTATAAGAAGTCATATAAAAAATAATTTAAGAATTTAAAAAATAATTTAGAAATTTTATTCTGCTACTCGGAACACTTCTTCAAGTGTAGTTAATTTTTCTAAAGCTTTGATAATACCATCTTGAACCATTGTTACCATACCATTATTGATAGCAGCTTGTTGAATATCATATTCAGAAGTTCTACCTCCTAAAATCATCTTTTCAATCTCTGGAGTTATAGAAAATATTTCAAAAATACCAATTCTGCCTTTATAACCAATTCCACTACATTCTTTACAACCTTTACCTTTATAAAATTTAAAATTTTCTATATCTAAACTTTTTTTAACTTCTTCTGACATATTTTCAATTGCTTTACCAACTTTTTCTAAAGTACGAATATCTAATTCTTCTTCTTCAATACAATGAGGACAAATTCTTCTAACTAAACGCTGACCAATTACAGCATTCAAAGCTGGAGCCAAAAGAAAAGGTTTTACTCCCATAGATAAAAATCTTGGAATTACTCCTGCAGCATTATTGGTATGAATAGTAGACAAAATCAAATGACCAGTCAAAGCTGCTTGTATAGCAGTCTCCGCAGTTTCTAAATCACGAATTTCTCCAACCATAGCAATATCTGGATCTTGACGTAAAATAGATTTCAAACCTTTAGCAAAATCATAACCTTTACTAAAATCTACTTGACTTTGATTAATCCCTTCCATTCTATATTCAACTGGATCTTCCAAAGTAATTATTTTTACTCCTGGTTTATTAATTATTTTCATGATCGCATACATGGTTGTAGTTTTACCAGAACCAGTTGGACCAGTAGTAATAACCATACCACTTGGTCTTTCAATTTCTTGTCGCAATTTTGCATAAGCAGCTCCTTTGAGTCCCATACTATCTAAATCTAGACCTTCTCTTGATTGATGCAATAAACGCATTACCACACTTTCACCAAAAACTGTAGGCATAGTTGAAACACGCAAATCAACATCACCATCTGGTAATCTCATAGTAAAACGACCATCTTGTGGTTTGTCTGTAACATTAATTTTTAGAGAAGCTACTAATTTTATACGAGAAATAAGTCTTTCATAAGCACTGCGTGGTATCTCTGCAGCATCATGTAAAATACCATCTAAACGAAATCTAATAGTAATCTGATCTTTTTCAGCTTCCACATGTATATCTGAAGCATCTAATTTTAAAGCTGCTCCTAAAAATAAAGTTAAAATATCACTAGTACTTCTTTTTTTTAATAATTCTTGAAAAGAATTAAGATCAGTAATTATGCTAGCCACTTCATCTAAATCTTCTACACTAATATTAACATCTTTGGTAATTGGTTTTACTTCAGGAAGATTATCATACAATCTCATTACTCTATTAAAACTATTTTCTGAGATAACATAAAGTCCGCCTTCAGCTTGATTTTTATCTTGTAATTGTTCCAGTAAATCTAAAACTTCTACATTAACAGGATTCATTGCTCCTATTCTAATCTCATCCTGATCATAAAAAAAACAAACAGTTTTTAATCTCTGAGCTTCTGTTCGTGGTATTTGTTTCAAAGCTTCATGACTAATAGGAAATTTATCTAAATCAATATGAGGTAAATGTAACCTTTGAGCCAATTTCATTGTCTCATATTCTTTTTCTTTCAAATTTACTTCATTTATTTTCTTTTTAAATTTTTCTTGAACTTCAGAACTAGAAATATTCAAAGCCGAAGCAATACGCTGTTTAGCATTAGCAGTAACATCTTCCTGTTTTTGATTTTTTTTCAACAAATCATCAATTGTCGGCAAATTGCTACTCATAATTATCTAGTCAAAAATTGAACAATTCTACTTACTATACCTTCACGATGCATTTTGGTAAATAAATATGTCCAAATAGAAATATTAAATACTGAAAAAACTGAGACGATTAAAAATATAAAAAGAATGAACAAAACTAATCCAATTAAAGTGCCAATAAAAATTAACAAAGGATTGTATAATAAAACTGCTCCTAGCCAAAATAATAATGAAGGAAATAAAATTAAAAATAAACCAGCTATAGAAACTACTGCCAAAACTATATTTAACAACATCACAATCAAACCAACTTCTAATGATACTATCCAATGTTTTGTAAATAATTTCCAAGCTGAAGAAATAGATTTAAATAGTTTATAATCTTTGATCACAATAAAACAAGCTGCATATATAGAAATAAAAGAAATAATAATACCCACGCAAGCTAATAATATAAATAATAATATAAATAAAAAGATACCCAATCCCGAATTATTAAAAACTAATAAAATTGATAAAGTTCCTAAAAAACAACCAAAAGAAACTAAAATTATTTTTTTAATAGTATTCAAAAAAAACAATGGCCAAAAATGTTTTGTTCCAGCTTGCCAAGATTTTTCTAAATCCGGTAAATCATTCTTTTTAACTATTTTTGAAGCAGCTTTAATTATGGCGCCTTGAGAAACAGTAGCCATAAAAATAAACAACACCAAAAAACCTAATAAAATTATCAATAACCATAATAACCACACCCAACCACTAGCATTCATATTTAACTGAGAATATATTGAGGTATCAAACCAAACTCTAGGAGTCATCCACCAAACTGGTGAAAATCCAAGATAAGAAGGTGATAAATAAAATTTACTCAATAAATCCATCAAACCTAATTGCCCCCAAAAAGCAGCAAATAGACCAAATATCCATAAAATTTTATGATTCCAAGCTAAACTCCAACTAACTTTTAAAGCTTGACGATAAGTTGGTTCACGCATATTAAAAAAATTAAAAACTATAAAATAAAAAGTTTAAAAATAATTTAATAAACAAAACTTTTGACTACAATTATTATACCACATTTTTAACATCAAGACTATTTTTTAGTTATCAAACTACCCCACCATCCCTGCCAAATACTTTTCATAGACATAGCAATAGCGCGATCTTCAATAATTACTGCAGAATATGGTCGTCGAAAACTCATCATTGCAACTTTATTACCATAAATATTTATTTCTGTATCAAATTGTACTTTATCTGCTAATCTTGTTTCTCTTAATTGCTCTTGATCTTTTGCTTGAACCTTTCTTCCCCATTCATCATTTTTGGCAATACAATAAAAAGTAATTTTATTTTTTTTTCTTCTCTCTGGAAAATTCCAAGCCCAATCTTCAGGAATAGCTTCAAACATTTTTTTATAATCAGAAAATCCATAAATTGCTTTTTCACCTGATTCCAACATTTCATTATAAGCTTTTTTCAAACCTTCTAAACCTTCATAAAATTTTACTTTGGGTTTATTGCCCGGCAAATTAAAAATACTCATAAGTTCTGGTAAAGTATTTTTAATTTCTTGGTAATTTTTTTCTGCGCGTTTAACTAAAACATTAGGATTTTCTGGAATTAAAATAATTTTATTATCTTCAAGTACTTCACTAATAATACCCTTATCTTTCATAGAACCGATGAAATTATAAACATTAGTGCGATTAACTTTTGATTTATGTGCTATTTCTTGAATCGTTCCACTGCCTAATTCTAAAAGTGCCAAATAAATTTTAGTTTCTTTTTCTTCTAAACCTAAATTTTGTAAAGTTTTTTGTATTTTCATAT
>Ga0116161_1002305_pt1 | contig 18392 bp, 14 predicted proteins | sample AD_JPNAS3_MetaG_FD_89877 | JGI IMG/M metagenome (GOLD analysis project Ga0116161, IMG submission 89877) | Active sludge microbial communities of municipal wastewater-treating anaerobic digesters from Japan - AD_JPNAS3_MetaG | ecosystem: Engineered > Bioreactor > Anaerobic > Digestate | place... | reverse complement strand
GCGGGAGCTTTTGAAGCTCCGCGACCTCGCTTTTCAGCGCTCGGGTGGCGAAATTGGCAGACGCGACGGTCTTAGAAGCCGTTGGAGTAATCCTTGCGGGTTCGAGTCCCGCCCCGAGCACCAAACCGCGCCCCCCGGCGCCCGCCCCGCCGAACGACCGTGGGTGGCGGCACGGGGTGAGGGGCCAAAGGCGAGAGGCGAGGCCCAACCCCACCGAAAGGCATCGGGTGACCGGAACGCCGCTTACCAAGCGGCGCTCCACCGCGCCCCGGCGGAGGCCCCGCGATTTTTCCGTCCGACCCGAGCCGCACGACAAAGCCTATGTAAGAAACGGGTTGTATGATGACGCTCCGCCGGACTTAGTCGTCCACCAGCCAGACTATCCGACAGCCTTTCCTGCCCCGTAGCCCGCGCGCCCCCTTCTTCGGCTAGGTTTTATGTCTCTTTTCCCACCTCCGCGGAGCTCCGTATAGCGGACCCTTCGCCTCTTTTTCCACACCCTGCTTCCGCATGAGCACCCACCACCCCGCCCCTGACGCCCTGTTTTGGAAACGCAAACTCGCCGCCTTCCTGCACGACAGCCCCAGCAAGGCCCTCGATATCCGAGGCCACGAAGACCGTGCACTCAAAGCCTTTATTCGCGCAGGCCTGATCGCCGATGAGAACGACACCGCGGCGTACGACAAACTCGCGGACCGCACCGCCGCTGCCGCCGACCGAATTCCATTTCCGTCGCGGCGCATCACCTGCTCTTACAACGGTGTCGCCAATCGCTTTCGCCACCCACTTGAGGGATCCAACCAGATATCGCCACAGTCCAAGCCGCTCTCGGTCACCGACGCCGAAGCCACCGAGGGCGTTCTCCAGCCACAACTCGAACTCCCCTCCGACTGGGACGAGGGCCGCAAATGGCGGGCGCAATTCTTCGCCCATTGGCGACTGTGGCGCAAGAACTGCACCGAGAGGGACCCCGCGCTGGGATTCCTTCCCGCCGACACCCGCCTGCCCGACCACTCGATCTGGCAACACATGGGCGTCGTCTCGGCTCTCGCTGCAACCACTGGACAACCCGCCTTTCTCAAATTCCAACTCGGGCCAGTTCAGGAGTTCATCGCTGCTGCCCGCAGCACGCGCGATCTCTGGTCAGGCAGCTTTCTGATCTCTTGGTTGATGACGACCGGCATGGCCGCTCTCGCCCGCGAAATCGGTCCCGACGCCGTCATCTTCCCAAATCTCCATGGCCAGCCTCTCTTCGACCTGCACTTCCGTGCCGAGCTGTGGCAACCCGCGAAAACCTCGCATCAGGACACGGCAAAATCGGCATGGGAGTCGCTCGGCCATCGCCAGCACGAACTGCTCACTCCGAACCTCCCCAACGTCTTCCTCGCCATAGTCCCGGCCAATCGCGCCGAGGATCTCGCCCGCCTCGTCGAGCAATCCATCCGCACCGAATGGGCCAAGATCGCAGATCACGTCTGGGATTTCGCAGCAGACATCATTTGCGCTCCGCATGCCCCATCCAACGCAAGGGGACGCTTCGACGCCCAAGTCGCCCGCCATCTCGACATCGCCTGGCAAACCACGCCATGGCCAAGCTCTCCCGAAGCAGCGCTCAAACTCGCTGAGGCGCTCCTGCCCAAGACCGAAGACGGCCAGCCGAACCCGACCTGCGAACGCCTCCGCGATTTCATCCGCTACTTCACCGAGGTGATGCCAGTGGAGCACCGCGACGACCGCTACTACGCCGACTCGGGAAAGACCAAACTCAACAACGTAGGCGCCGCTTGGTCCGCACTCGTCGCGCTCAATGCCTGGCAACTCGACGCATCCCGCCAGACCCGCGCATTCAACGCCTGGTCGGTCGGCGGCTGGGAAACCGGTTCCACCCACAACGGCAAAGACGCCCTCACCGGCCGCGAGGAGATGATCGTCGGCGGGAAGCAGTGGCAGGACAGCCTCCAAGGAGAATGGCGAAAACTCTTCCGCCATACCGACGAGGTCGGTGCCCTCACCCTCATCAAACGCACCTGGCATCTCGCGTACCTTGAACACAAGACCGGGTGGAATCTCGACGCCTCGCCGGAGCGCGGCTTTCGGATGCCCGACGTCCAAAGAATCGCGGCCAATCAGGACACGGAAGACGAGAAAACGCCCGACGATACGCCGGAGGGCCAAGCCCTCTACTACGCCGTCCTTGCTCTCGACGGCGATTCGATCGGCAAGATCGTCTCGGGTGAAAAGACACCCGAGCTCGGCAAGCAACTCGCCGACTACGGGCAAGCCCCGGAGCGCGCCGGAGCCCGCATCTATTTCGAAAACCAAGGCGGCGCTGACCTGCTGAAACTCCCACGGCCTCTCTCGCCCGGCTTCCACCTCCAATTCAGCGAGGCGCTCAGCAACTTCGCGCTGCATTGCGTCCACCCCATCGTCGAAGCCCACAAGGGGAAACTGCTCTACGCCGGCGGCGACGATGTGCTCGCCATCCTCCCCGCCGCCGAGGTGATTGCCTGCGCCGATGCTCTCCAGCGCGCGTTCCGCGGCGACGCCCCTCAGAACACAGACTACAAACTTGAGCAGATCGCCCCCGGCTTCCTCGCTCGTACCGACCGCTTCGATTCCGCCGGCAACGGACTGCGGATTCCCTTTATCGTCCCCGGCCCGGCTTGCACCGCCTCCGTCGGCATCGCCATCGCCAAAGTCAAAGAGCCGCTCCAGGACGTCGTCCGCGCCGCCCAAGCCGCCGAAAAAAGAGCCAAGAAAATCGAGGGCAAACACGCCCTTGCCGTCACGGTCATGAAAGGTTCCGAGATCACGGAGTGGGCCGGGCACTTCGGCACCGACATCGATGCCGAACGACACGGCAGCTCCGGGCTCTCCGCCTTCTGGTGGATGCTTCATGCCATCAACGACGCCGAGATTCTCAGCCACAAGTTTCCCCACCGGCTCATCCAACTCCTCCAGCCCTATTGCTCCACCAGTGACTCAGTGAAAGACCTGCCCACGGACCACTTCGACCTCCGCGGCATCGTCAAATGCGAACTGGCTACCGCGCTCGAACGCCAGCAGGGCAAAGGGTGGAATGCCAAACCCCAGGTATCACGCGACACCGTCGACCGACTGCGCACACACCTTCTGGACTACCTCGACACCACCCGAGGCAGCACCACCGAGCGCCTACGCCAACTAATCGGCCTGCTCACCGTCACCGCTTTCCTCCGCCGCCATACCGCCTAACCCCCGCCGACAGGCACCGCCATGAATCAGATTCTTCTCTCCCCCACCGACGTCCTTTTCTTCCGCGACGGCCGCCCCATGGGCGGTTCGCTCGCCGGCCACACCGCCGCCTGGCCCCTGCCCACCGTCACCAACGCCGCCCTCCATGCCGCCCTCTGGCGCTCCGGCCTCGCCGACTCCGCCCACGCCCACACCCGCAAGGCCGGTGTCGAACACGCCTCCGCACGCAACGAGCGTTTTGGCTCCCTCACCACCGCCGGCCCCTTCCCCGTCTGCACCCACGGCGCCGTCCCCACCTGGTTCTTCCCCGCCCCGGCCGACGCCCGCTGCGAGACCACGCGCGACCCCGACGACAATCAGACCGGCCAAGGCACCACCAAGGATACTCTGCGCCCCTCCGCACCGATCCCCGACTCCGCCTCCTCCAACCCGCTTCCGCTTGCCGTCGCATCTCTCGTCCCGCCCTCCAAGGAAAAGTCCGACGCTTGGTGGAGCGAAGGCGCGTGGAACGCCTACCTCGGCACCGCCAACAATAACCGCGACACCCTCGCCGCGCGCCTCTTCACGAAGTCCGACACCGACTTCGCCGACATCGAGGCGCAGATCGGCATCGGTATCGACCCCGAGCGCGGCACGCAGGACGGCACCCGCATCTACTCCGCCCACTACCTGCGCCTCCGCGAGGGCTGGTGCCTCGGGCTCTTCGCCGCCACTGCCGAGAAGTTCGAGGAGGAGGACCGCCGCGGCCAGCGCCACGACCTGCTTGAGCAACTCCTCTCCACCGACAACACCATCATCCTCGGCGGCCAACAACGCATCTGCACCGCCGAGCGCCAGTCCATCGCCAACGGGCAGCGCCTTCCGCTCCCCCTCGGAATGGCCGGCGGCTTCGCCACCGCTACGCTGACCGCACTCGGCGATCCGCAGCCCAAGCACCTCGTCAAATGGGTGCTGCTCTCGCCCGCCGTCTTCCCGGAGATCCGCCCTGCCGAAGGTGCCTCCGACGCCGAAGGACGCCCGCTCCAACATCACTCCGGCGGCTGGCTCCCCACGTGGATCAGCGACGACAACGAGCACCGCGTTTTGCTCCGCGCCCCGCTCCCCGCGCGCGACGTCAAAAACGAAAGCCGCGACGCCTACCGCGCCCGCGTCCGAATACAGGAGCCCATCGCCGCCCGCCTCGTCGCCGCCGTCGTGCCCAAGCCGATCCCGGTCACCGGCTGGTCGCTCGGGTCTGCCCCCGAGTCTTCAATCTCAGATCCCGCATCTCCTATCCGCCCTGCCGGTGCGAAGCCCACCCACCTCGCCGTGCCCGCCGGTGCCGTGTACTACTTCGCCTGCGACTCTGCCAAGGATGCCGCAGCACTCGCCTCCGCGCTCAACTGGCATGGCGAAACTCCCGGCACCACGATCCGCAACCGCCGCAGCACCCTGCTCGGCGAAAAAGGCTTCGGCCTCGGCGTCTGCGGCACCTGGACCCCGCATGGCAGGGAAGGGACGAGTTCCACGTAACAAGGAATTCGCGCAGCGAATTCCTCCGCGGACCTCCGCCGGCGTGCCCACCCCAAACTTCAACCTCAACTTCAAACTTCAACTCACCTCCGCCATGACCACCCGCCTCCTCTATCTCTTCACTCGCACCCCGCTGCATGTCGGCGCGGGCAGCAGCGTCGGCGCCATCGACCAGCCCATCGTCCGCGAACGCCACACCGGGTTTCCCATCATCCCCGGTTCCAGCCTCAAGGGCGTGCTGGCGGACCTCTGGTCAGCCGACACCGTCAACGACGGCAAGGGCAAGATCACTCGTGCGCTCTCCAAGGACATCGCCTGGCTCTTCGGCTCCGACGACGACACTGCCGCCTCCGCCGGCGCCCTCTCCATCGGCGAAGCCCGCCTTCTCGCCTTCCCGATCCGGTCCGCCAAGGGCAGCTACGCGTGGATCACCTCGCCCCTCCTCCTCGCCCGAGCGGCACGCGATGGCATCCCCGGCGTCACCCCGCTTGCAAACGACCTTGCCTCGAAACTCACCGACGCCTCGGCGCTCTTCGCCAACTTCAAGGATGCGCCTCTCGTTCTCCCGGCAGCCGATGGCGCCCCCTCTCCGCGCATCGTGCTCGAAGACTACACCTTCACTTACGCCGGCGAGCTACCAGCCAATCTCGCATCCGCCCTGACCGCCATTCTCCCCAATGAGCCCGTCCTCGCCGACCTCTCCAACCGACTGGTCATCGTCTCCGACGGCATGCTCGGCTTCTTCGCCCGCACCGCCTGCGAAGTCGCCCAACACGTCCGCATCGATGACGCCACCGGCACCGCTGACGACGGCGGCCTTTTCAACCAGGAAAACGTGCCCGCCGAGACGCTCTTCTATGGTGTCGTCCACGCCACCAAGGGACGCTCCGCCGCGCACCGCGACCGGACACCCGCAGCCGCGCTCGATGCACTCGCCAAGCGCCTCACCGAGGAGCGCTCGACGCTCCAGATCGGCGGCGATGCCACCACCGGCCTCGGTTACTGCACCGCCCGCCTCGCCTGAACCACGGAGCCCACCATGCAAAACCTCGATCAAGTCCGCGCCGCCCACGCGCTCAAAGAGGCCCTCAAGACCGACAAGGCCGCGGTGTCCAAACTCCCGGCCATGCTTCTCTCCAACGGCCTGCTCGGCATGCTCGCTTTTGCGGCCGAGGCCGAGAAGCCGAAGCGCGAGAAGATGAAAGCCGCGGTCACTAGCCTCACACTCCATCTCGCGCAACCTGCGGCCGGTTTCCCAGAACTCGCCGGCACCGCGACGCCCGAGTCGCTCGCCAACCGTCTCGCCACCGGCTCCGCGCTCACACTCCAACGCGCTACAACCGAGGCTCTGGCCTACTTCAGCTACCTGAAGCGTTACGCCCCCAAGAAGGACAAGGTCGCCCACTAATCGCCATGCCATCACTCCTCAATTCCACTAAAGAGGCGCTTGGCGGCGAAGCGCTTCCCCACTGCCAGTCGCGCGCCCTGCGCCTCACGCGCTACGCTCGCCCGGAGCTCAACGACAAGAGCCAGCCAACTCGCCACGATTTCCTCCAATCGGTCGCCGCCGCCCAGCGCACCGAGGCTGGCCTCGACTCCTGGCGCACCTGGCTCGGCACGGCCGCGAAACCCGAGCACACCATTCACGCCAAACTCGAAGCGCGCCTGCTCATCAACATGGGCGGCACCGTTCTCGAAAACGCCGGGCTCCAACTCGATCGCTTCGGCACCGCCTACCTTCCCGGCAGCGCCGTGAAAGCCTGCGCCCGCCGCACCGCCCTCGCCGCGCTCCATCAGTGGTGTGAGACCAGCACCAAACCCGACGCCGCCTCGGACGATGCCCTTGCCCCCGTTTGCGCGCCGTTCGCCGCTCCCGGCGATCTGCTCCTCGCCATTATCCGCGTCTTCGGTTGCACCGACCTCGAATGGAAAACCTACGAAGAGGCGGGCAACGACCTCGCGTGGGCCTGCGCCAAGCAATGGCAGGTCCTGCGCGACCAGACCCGCTCGGCCATCAACCGCGACAACGCAACACCCGACGAAACGGCCCCCACTCGCCGCGGTCGCGTCGCCTTCCTGCCCGCCTACCCGCACACCCGCCCGGCAGCCGACCTGGAGCTCGATGTACTGACCAGCCACCACCCGGATTACTACGGCGAGAAGAAGGACAAACAGGAGAAACTCATTCAGCCCATCGCCACCGACACCGAGAACCCGATCCCCGTCTACTTCCCTGCCGTCGCAGCCGGTGCGGTTTACACCTTCGCACTCCTCCCGGTCGGTCCGGCCGACAAAGAACTCATCGCCTGCGCGAGAAACTGGCTCGCGACCGGACTCGCTGTCTTTGGCCTCGGCGCGAAAACCGCCGCCGGGTACGGGTTCTTCAGCAACGAAGTCTACGATTCCTTACTCGCCGAGGGATTGGCCGCGGCACAAGCCAAGCAAGAAGAGCAGAAGGCACTGCGTATCGCGACCGAGAAAGAACAAGAGGCCAAACGCCTCGCCAACATCCAGTCCGACGAAGTCCTCCTAAAAAAACTCCGAGGCATGAAGGAGGATACGCTGCGTGGCAGGGTCAAAGCATACAGCTTCGATCCCAAGTTCTGGCCACCGAATGAAAGCGAGCGAACATGGGTAACGATTCTCCGCTATGTTACCCAAGAGAGCACGGCCCTCTGGCTCAAAGAGAAGGCCAACGAAAAGTCGGCTATCACAAAGGCTATTCGCGCACTCTCCGCCAAAACCAAGTTTCCAATTTCTTCACCGTGAAAACCACCACCTATACGCTCGAACTGCTCACCCCCTGCTTCTGCGCCGGCGCCGATCAGTCGAATGCCGAAATCCGTGCCCCCGCCATCCGCGGCCAGCTCCGCTGGTGGTTCCGGACGCTGGGCGGCTCTGCGGCCGACGAACGCGAGATATTCGGCGGTGTCGCCGGCTCCGCCGAAAGCAGCTCCTTCAGCATCCGGATACTCTCCGTCGAACCCAAGTCTTGGACTCCGCCCTCCTTCACCGCCAACGACCACGAATCCTACGTCTGGTATTTCGCCAGCGTGTCGGGCACGACCACCAAGGGAGAAAAGGGCCCCCGCTGGTCGCCCTCCGGCGCGCTTGGCACCGGCACCAGATTCAGCATCCAACTGCTGCAGCGCCGACCACTGACTCCGGCTCTTCAACACCGGCTCGATCTCACCATCCGATGCTTCCTCCAACTCGGAGCCATCGGTTTGCGGAGCACCCGCGGTCTCGGCGCCTTCGTTTGCCACGAACAGCCGTTCTCCGAAGCCACCCTGCAACAGCTGCAGGAATCCCACTTCCGCACGGAACTCCGACCCCATCCCCTCAGCTCCGTCGACCAAGTCGCCCGCGAGATCGGCTCCCTCGTCAAAGGCACGCGCAAGGCCAATGGCTGGAAGATCGACAGCATTTCCAATCGCAAGATTTCCACCCCGTCGCCCTTCGGCACTTCAGCCCCCCGCCAGACCAGCGCGGTCTACTTTCGCCCAGTCCGCCGCACCCCATCCTCCACCACCTGCGAACTGGTGGTATTCGAGGCGCCGCAGACGCGTGTGCTGGGCACGGATTCCCGCAAGCCCTCGGTTGTCGGCCAAACCCCGTCGCGACTCGTCAAAGCCATTCCGTCCTCTCGACCGCCCCACGGCCGCTGACGCCTTTCGTCGGCAGCACCTCGCACGGTCTCCCTCGACCTCTACCATGCCATGAAGGCCGATCCCAAGCTCGCCCCGTTTCCGGCATAAGCACCAAGCCCCCACCCGCCATTCACGGTCGCGGCCCTCCGTCCTTCCTACAAGGCCCTATGCGTCACCTCCTCGCATTCCGGCGGCGCGCCCTAGGCCGGTCGCTGGACCACCTCCGCGGATCTCCGTCGGCTGGCCCATGAGGCCGCACCGGCGTTGGAGTGCTGGCATGCCACAAGCAATCCTTCCCTGTCCTGCCTCCGCCATCGGCTCTCGCGCCATCGCCTCCCTGGCGCCCCTGCCGTTCCCGCCGCGCGCGGCCCTGCCCGCCCGCCTCACCACCGCCAACCAGAACCGCTAAACCATACCCGACCATGCCCACCACCGACGCCCTCATCACCTGCCCCCATTGCCATCAGGCCTTCCCCCTCAACGAAGCCGTCCTCCAGCAACACCGCGACACCATCGAACGCGAACTGCGCGAGAAGACCGAAACGGCCCAGCGTGCCTTGCGCGACCGCGAACAGGCCCTGGCCAGCCAGACCGCCGCCTTGGAGCAACGCCAGCAAACCTTGGCGACCGAGGTCCAACGCCAGCTTGCCACCGAACGACAGAAGCTACGCACGGCGGCGGTCACCGAGGCGCGTGAGCAACTGGCCGTCGAACTGCGCGACACCCAGGCACGCCTCGGCGAGCAAACGCAACAGCTCGAAAAGGCCCGCGCCACGGAACTCACCCTGCGCCAGGAACGCCGCGCGCTCGAAGAGCAAAAGGCGGCCCTGGAGCTCGATGTCGCGCGCCGTCTCGATGCCGAGCGCCAGAAGCTCCTCGCCTCCGCCGAGCAAAAGGCCGAGGAGGCGCAGCGCCTGCGCCTCGCGGAAAAGGAAAAGGTCATCAGCGACATGCAGGCCCAGATCGCCGTGCTCAAGCAGAAGGCCGAGCAGGGCTCCATGCAGCTGCAGGGCGACGTGCTCGAAATCGACCTCGAGCATCGCCTCGCCGCGCTTTTCCCGGCCGACGAAATCGTGCCGGTGGCCACCGGCACCCGTGGCGCCGATATCCAGCAACTGGTCCGCACCACCACCGCGCAGCCCTGCGGTCTGGTCATTTGGGAGACCAAGCGCACCAAGAACTGGAGCGCCGCCTGGCCGGCCAAGCTCAAGGAGGACCAACGCACCGCCAAGGCCACGCTCGCGGTCCTCGTCACGCAGGCCCTGCCCGAAGGCGTGCGCGGTTTCACGCTCCACGAGGGCGTCTGGGTCTGCGACTATGCCAGCGCTCTGCCGCTGGCTCAGGTGCTCCGCCAGTGGCTGATCGCCCTCGCCGTGGCGCGCGCCGCCGAGTCCGGCAAGCAGGAGAAGACCGCGCTGCTTTACGCCTACCTCACCGGCGCGGAGTTTCGCCAGCATATCGAAGGCGTCGTCTCCGCCTTCAAGACCATGCGCGACGACCTGGAGGCCGAGAAGCGCGCCCTGCAAAAGCACTGGGCGCGCCGAGAAAAGGAGCTGGACCGCGCCATCGGCTGCACCGCCTCGCTCTACGGTAGCATCCAGGGCATCGCCGGCGCCGGTGCCCTGCCCGACATCGAGCCCCTCCTCCTGGGTGAGGCCTCCTGACCCTTTCCCTTTACGCACGCCCACCCGCCGGACATTAAGCTCACTTCGCCATGCCGTCCCCCACGCCCCCCGCGCGCGCCCTGCTCATCAGCTTCGGCGGCACCTCCGCCCCGCTCCGCATCGCGCTGCGCGAGTTTCAGCCCACCGTCGTCTGGTATTTCTGCTCGCACGATTCGCGTGCCAGCGCCGAGCAAAGCCACGCCGAACTGACCGGGCAAACTGTCCCGCCGACCCAGGCCGAATTCCTGGAATGTTCGAACCATGAGGAGCTCGACTCCTGTTATGCCGAACTCCGCCACTGGCTGTCCCGCCTGCCTCAGAAATGGGCCGTTTTACCGGAGCATGTCTGCGTGGACTACACGGGCGGCACCAAGACCATGAGCGCCGCCCTGGTGCTCGCCGCCACCGAATGTTTCACCCGCTTCTCCTACGTTGGCGGCCACCAGCGGGCCGCAGGGCTCGTGCTCGATGGCCATGAAGTCCGCCATGAACAACCCAACCCCTGGCGGGCACTCGCGATCCGCGAGATCGAACAGGCCGCCCTCCTCTGGAAGGAGCAGCAGTACGCGGCCGCCGCCCTGATCCTGCGCAAGGCCAAAGCGCAGGTGCCGCTGGACCAACGCCCCGCCTTCGACTTCGTGATCACTCTGGCCGGCGCTCTGGCGGACCGCCTCGCCCTGCAGCTCAAGGCGGCCGCCACCAAGCTCCGCAAACTGGCGGACAAGATCGCGGACCTTCCTCCCGACGATCCGCGCGGCGAGCTCCGCGACTTTTGCCACCGGGCCTGCCAGCGATTGACCGCCGGGGAAGCCGCCGCGGGCCCCGCAGCCGACCCCACAGCGCAACTGCGGGAGCTGCTCGACAACGCCCTACTCACCGCCCGCCTCGGTCGTTACGACGACGCCTCGGCGCGACTCTACCGCGCGCTCGAACTCTACGGGCAAAACGAGCTGGCTCGCCTCACCGATGGCGCCTTCCAGCTCGGGCAACTGAAACGGGACACCCTGCCACCCGAGGTGGCGGGCTGCGAAGTCTTCAAGGACGCCGCCACCGCCTTCACCAAAGCCCGCCGCGGCATCGCCCTCGAAGAGGTCTACCGGGTGCTGGCGCACCTGGGTCACGCGAGGGCAATGGCGGCTGCCGCCGACTTCGATGGCCCTGACTCCCTGAAAAGTGCCTGGAGACAAGCCACGCAGCGCCGCAACCAATCGATCCTCGCGCATGGCGTGCAGCCCGTGGGTGTAACCGGATTTGAGGCCCTCGCCCACCTCACCACGCAAACCACCGGCTGCCAGATGGAGTCGGTCGACCTGCCCCCACCCGCACTCAATCCCGCGTGGTTTGCCCACAATTTCCACCCATGACCCATCTCGTCCAACTCGTCAGCGACCAGACCATGCCCAATGTCCTCGCGGCACTGGCGCTGGAGCCCGCCCACCTCACCCTGCTGCACACCCCGCGCACCGAGCCGCAGGCGGCCTGGATCAATAACGCGCTCCGCCGGGCCGGCCTCCAATTCGAGGCCCGACTACGACCGCTCTCCTCGACTCCCGACGTCAATGAAACCGGCGCGGCCGTACGGACTGCGGCCGAGGCAGCGGTCGCGGCCAGCCTCGCCCCAGTGATCAACATCACCGGCGGGACCAAGCTGATGAGTCTGGGGGCCTTTGCCGCGACGCACTCTCAGGGTTGGCCGGCCCTCTACGTGGACTCCGAAAACCGCCGTTTCCTCCAAGTCGGCAATCACCTTCTTCCCGAACCGCTGCGCGACGGCTGGGCCGCGCTCACCCGCGCCGAAGGTCGGCTCAATGTCGATGTCGTCGCCGCCGCCCATGGCTGCGAGCACGTCTCCGCCGGTACCGATCCGGCACCGTTTCTCGAACTGGCCGAGTACCTCCGGACACATCCGCAGGAGGAATCCGCCTGCCACGCCCTCTTCAGCCCGATCACCACCCGTGGTAAGCCGGCAGACCTGCTGGCGACCATCGGCCAGCCCTTGCCCCCGCTGCCATCGATCATCGGCGAACTCGCCGTGGCCGCCGGCCTCCTGCAACGCTCCGGCGACCGCGTCCACCTTGCCTGCCCGAGTCGCGACACCCTCGAGCGAGCCTGCCGCGAACAGATCACCACCAAAGACCTATTCGCCGCCACGCGATCCGTGCAGTTTGCCCAGGCGTTTCTTTCCGGTGGCTGGTGGGAGGTCTGCGTCTGGCACGCCGCCCGCCAGAGCGGTGCCTTCCGCGACCTGCGCTGGTCGGTGCGTTTCGGCTCGGAGGCCGACCATCTGGAGGAGGACCTCGTCGGGGTCGCGGGCCTCAACCTCGCCCTCTTTTCGTGCAAACGCGGTGGCGACGGAGCCCGTCTCAACCGTGCCTTCGAGGAGTTCGTGGCGGCCGCGCAACGGCTCGGCGGCTCTTTCGCCTCAAAACATTTCTGCGTGGCCCTCCCGATCTCCCAACGACACTACGCCACCGTCCGCACTGAAGCCTCACGCACCCGCACCCGCCTGATCGGACCGGCCAGCCGTCTCAACTCTGCCAGTTTCGCCACCTCCTGATTTCACCCGCCATGCCCCCCGCCAAGAAAAACACCCGCGCTGTACCGCAGCAGCGCGCCACCACGCGCCACCGCACCGTCCTTCTCGCCACCACCGGCCTTTCCCCCGCCATCCTCACCGAGACCGTCTGGGCACTCGCCCAGGAGACTCCGCCGGTCATCCCCGACACCGTCATCGTCCTCACCACGGTCACCGGACGCGCCCAGCTTGAAAAACAACTCTTCGGGACCGACGCAGCCTGGGACCAACTCCGCCGCACCCTCCTCGGCAAACAGGCCGACAGCGACCCCCGCCTCGACTTCGACCTCACCCCCGACCGCGTCAAAGTCGTCCACCAGCGCGTCGGTGCCCGCCGCGTGCCCCTCGACGAACTCGCCACCCCCGAGCAAAACACCACCTTCGCCGATGCGATTGTCCAAGAGCTCTGGACGCACACCAGCCAGCCCGATGTCCACGTCGTCGCCTCGCTCGCCGGCGGGTTCAAGACCATGAGCGCCCTCATGCTCTCCGCCATGCAGCTCCTCGCCAATCCCGGCGACCGCGTCACCCATGTGCTGGTCTCCGGTGGTTACGACACCGCCACCCCGCCTTTCTTCTTCCCGGAGCAGAAAACGCAGGAGCTCCGCGCCCGCGACGGGGCCACCCTCCGCGCCCGCGCCGCCGGTCCCCATCTGCGGCTCATCGATCTGCCCGTCATTCCCCTGCGCCGCTGGTTCGAGGATGCCCTCGACCGCAAGCCTCCATCCTACGACACCCTCGTCCGCGGCAGCCTCGCCTCCCTCAAAGCCCTCGCCGAGGACATCACGCTCGAGCTCGGCCCCGTCGTTCTCCCCAGTGGAAAGCCCAAACACTGGATGCGCCTCAATGGCGTCGAGCATTTCCTCTCCCCCGACCGCTACGTCTATCTCCGCTTCTTCGCTGAGCGCGCCGCCGCCGGAGCCTCCCCGTACCCCACGCCTGATGATGCTCTTGCTGCCCTCAAGGCGTGGCTGTCCCCCCAATGCCCTGGCGCCCGGGAACCGCGTTTGGATCGTGCCCGCGAAGGCATCGGCGCGGCCACCTACGATGCCGACGACCTTCCCAAACGCCTCAAGGACCTCCGCACCTTCCTCGAAAAACTCCCCGGAGGCCGCGCCCTCGCCGCCGCGCTCCCGGCCAAAGGCCATTGGGGTCTGCGTCTCCCCCGCGAACGCCTCACACTCGGCTGACGCGTACCTCCGCGGACCTCCGATGACGTGAGTGTCGGCGCCGGCCCCTCCAGCGTCGGGGCATGGTTAACACCACCACCGCCTCCGCCCCCGACCTCCAACTCCGCCGCGGCTCCGCCCTGGTCGACCTGCCCGCCACCCACGCGGCGTTTCTCGCCCAGCTGGGCTGGCAGCACGAGGCCACGCTCACGCTCCCGGGCCGCCCGGCCGCCTTCGCCACCAGCGACGAGCTCGCCGCGCTCCTCCCCGAGCCCGCCGCCCGCCTGCTGGCCAGCGGCCCGCTCTACCGCCACCAGGCACTCGCCCTCGCACACTCCCTGGCCGAGCGCCATGTCGTCATCAGCACCGGCACCGGCTCCGGCAAGACCCGCGTCTTCCACCTGGCCGCCGCCGCCGCACTCGCCCAAGAGCCCAACGCCCTCATCCTCGCGCTCTATCCGGGCAAGGCCCTCGCCCGCGAACAGGCCGGCAAGTGGCAGCAGGCCCTCATCGACGCCGGCATCGCCACGCCCGGCGACCGCAGCGTCGCCCTCCTCACCGGCGATCAGGGCGACCACAAGACCCGCGTGCAGCTCTTCCGCGATGCCCGCGTGGCCGTGCTCACCCCCGACGTCCTCCACGCCTGGCTGCTCGGCCACCTCGGCGATGCCTCCCTACGCCGCCGCCTCGCCAACCTCCGACTGATCGTGCTCGACGAGGCCCACACCTACGCCGGCGTCTTCGGCAGCAACGCACTCTGGCTGTTCCGCCGCCTGCAACACGCCCTCCATCACCTCCGCGCCCCGGCCCCCCGCTGGCTCGCTGCCTCCGCCACACTCGCCCACCCCGACGACCACCTCGCCGCACTCGTCGGCCAGGACTTCACCTGCGTCGGCTCCACCGACGACACCTCCCCCGCCCACCCGCGACACCTGCACTTCATCCGCCCGGCCACCGGCACGCCCTTCCTGCCTGGCCTGGGCGCCTGGCTCCAACACAGCGCCCGCGCCACCGACACCCGCTTCGCCGTCTTCACGCAAAGCCGCAAGAAGACCGAAACCATCGCCCGCATCGGCAATCGTACCTCCGCCGACACCACCCAGCCCGACGAAGCCTGCGACGCCGGCCTCCTCGCCCTCTCCCCCCGCATCGCGCCCTACCGTTCCGGCCTCTCCCCATCTGAGCGCACGGAGCTCCAGACCCGATTCGCCTCCGGCGACCTGCGCGGCTTGGTCTGCACATCCGCCTTCGAGCTCGGCATCGACCTCCCGGGCCTCGATCTCGGCTTCCTTGCCGGCCTCCCGGAATCTCCCGCCAGCTTCTGGCAACGCCTCGGCCGCTTCGGCCGCCACGGCGAGAGCCACGTCTTCCTCATCCACGACGGCAACGCCCGCACCGACGCCTTTTTTGCCGCCCCCTATACCCTCGCGCAGTGGCAGGCCCGAGATGCTGCCCTCTACCCGGACAATCCCGTGCTCCTGGCCCGCCACATCCTCTGCCTCGCCCACGAAGCCGAGGCCCTCGGCGCCGAGGCCATCTCGGAGTCACTCCCCTTCTCCCCGCTCTTCCGCACCACCTACGCCGCATTTCAGCGCGGCGAGCTCACTGCGGCCCTGCGCGAAGCCCAGTCGGCTCAGGGCAGCACCCAACCGCCCCACTACGCATTCCCCCTGCGCACCATCGACGACACCTTCACCTTCAAGGCCGCCTACGGCGGCACCGCCCCCGAAGGCTTTGTCACCCGCTCGCAACTCCTGCGCGAGGCCTACCCCGGCGCCGTGTACTACCACGCCGGCACCTCCTGGCGCATCACCGGCATCCACCACCGCCGCCGTGAGCTCACCGTCGCCCGCGAGCGCGCCTACAGCACCGAGCCCACCACCATCCCCTCCCGCTTCGTCCCCGACCTCGCACAACCCGCCTTCGCCGACCTTCGCTGGACTTCCGGCCTCCGACTCCTCGAAGCCACCGGCCGCGCCACCAGCATCGTCACCGGCTTCTCCGAACTGCGCGGCTCGCAGACCGCCCCCGGCGGCGACTACCGCCAGGGCGCCTACGGCCAGCAAGGCCCCCTCTGCCACGCCTACGACACCACCGGCATCCTCCTCTTCCACCCGCTCATCTCCGATCCGGACGTGCGCGCCGACATCCTCGGCGAATCCCTCCGCCAGGGCCTCCTCCTCGCCTGCCCGCGCGAAGCCGCCGAGCTCGGCGCCGCCACCGGCACGCTCAAGGCCACCCGCCGCGAGCTCGCCGAAGGCACCCGCTTCGTCGCCCTCTACGACACCGTGCCCGGCTCCCTCCGCCTCACCGCCGCCCTCGCCGAACCGGAAGTCCTCCGCGAGACCCTCGTCCACACAGCCCTGATCGCCGCCGAGCGACTCGCCGGCTCCAGCGACCCGCGCGACCTCGCCACCCTCGCCGCACTCCAGACCCTCGCCCTCGCCGCCACCACCCACGGTGCCCCCGAGCCCCTCCCACTCGACTGGCCCGACTCCGCGCCAGACCTCGCACTGCAGCCCGGCACCACCGCACTCTACCGTAAGCAGCAGCTCCCCGTCATCGTCCGCCGCGTCTCCACCGACCTCGATGGCCACCTCCGCTACCTCATCGAGCGCACCGACGACCCCGCATTTCACGGCGAAGTCGCCGCCGAAGCCCTCACCGACCTGCCCGACGTCTCCGTCTGGGTGCCCCTGGCGGACGCCCTCGCCGCCGCCTGAGCCCCACCGTGCAGGGCGGGCGCGCACCCACCCTGCACGTTTTCCCCTCGCCACGCCGCACCTGAGACCATCTCCGGCTGCGATGCGGCCCCACCCCGCTCCCCCATGCCCGCCGTCTACCTCACCACCCCAGGCTGCCACGCCTCCCTCGTCAGCGAACGCCTTCACATCGAATACCCCGACGACGCCCAGCCACTCGCCTCACGCGACATCCCCCTCCACGACATCGACCACCTCGTCGTCGCCGCACGCACCAGCCTCACCCCCTCCGCCATGGCCGAGTGCCTCACACGCGCCATCCCCATCGTCATCCTCGACCGCACCCACCACGTGGCCGGTCTCTGTCAGGCCCCCGCACTCCACGGACAGACACGCCTCGCCCACTACCAGGCCTACGCCGACCCCGCCTTCGGCCTCGCACTCGCCGCCACCCTCGTCGAAGCCAAGATCGCCAACTCCCGCCGCGTACTCCAGCGCCTCGCCGCCAACCGCCAGCTCCCCGCCCCCGAAGCCCCCCTCTCCGCCCTCTCCCACGCCGGCCGCGCCGCCCTCTCCGCATCCTCCCTCGAGGCGCTCCGCGGCTGCGAAGGCACCGCCGCCGCACGCTACTTCGACACCCTCGCCACCTTTTTCCCCGCACACACCCCCTTCGAACGCCGCTCCCGCCGCCCCCCACACAACCCCGCCAACGCCCTCCTCTCCTTCGGCTACACCCTCCTCGCCGGCGAGATCTCCGCCGCACTCCACGCCTCCGGCCTCGATCCCGCCCTCGGCTTCCTCCACGAGCCCGACGACGGCCGCCCCTCCCTCTCACTCGACCTCCTCGAACCCCTCCGAGCCCCCATCGCCGACGCCCTCGCGCTCGACCTCCTCAACCACCAGACCCTCCACCCCGACCGCCACTTCGATCCCCACGACGGCGGCATCTACCTCAACCTCGAAGGCCGCCGCCGCTACTACGTCGCCTACGAACGCCGCCTCGAACGCCCCTTCACCAGCGAGCAAACCTGCGAACGCACCACCCTCCGCCAGGAAATCCTCCGCCAAGTCCACTCCCTCAAGCGCGCCATCCGCCTCCGCGACCCCTTCGAACCCTTCCTCATGAACTAGCCCGCCCCATGCCCACCGCTGATTACCTCGCCTCCGATTGGTGGGCCGAAGCCTTCACCCTCACCCCCTCCCCCAGCGACCTCGCCGGCCACCGCTGCGGCGCACACCAGATGCTCACCCTCATCGCCTACGACATCTCCGACCCCAAGCGCCTACACCACGCCGCCCAAGTCTGCGAAGACTGGGGCATGCGCGTCCAATACTCCGTCTTCGAATGCCGCCTCGAAGCCACCGCCTTCGACCGCTTCTGGACCGCACTCCGCGACACCATCGACCCCACCACCGACCGCCTCGTCGCCTACAAAATTTGTGCCAACTGCGCACGTGACATGCGCAGCGCCGGCACTATGGTCCACAACGAACAAGTCGTCGCCTACATCGTCTAGGTCGGCAGCCTCACACCCCACAGGCTCCGCACCCTGCCGACCTAGGCCACAACCCATTCATTGAAAAACGCTACGCCAGAATTTCCGGGTTCCTTGTGGACATTTCCCACACTCAACCCTACGCGCAGAACCGGCTCCCGACCTATCCAGGCTGCAGCCCTCTGCGCACAAAGCACTTGGGATTTGGCTCCCGCCCAACCCCCTCCCGCCGAAAGGCATTGGTGACCGCATCCGGTGCGGCTTGCTGTGCGGCATGCGTCGCCCGCCCAACCCCCTCCCGCCGAAAGGCATTGGTGACATTGCAGCGAGAATTAGGGCGGACCTTGCAGAGGTCCCCGCCCAACCCCCTCCCGCCGAAAGGCATTGGTG
>Ga0116161_1002303_pt1 | contig 18404 bp, 8 predicted proteins | sample AD_JPNAS3_MetaG_FD_89877 | JGI IMG/M metagenome (GOLD analysis project Ga0116161, IMG submission 89877) | Active sludge microbial communities of municipal wastewater-treating anaerobic digesters from Japan - AD_JPNAS3_MetaG | ecosystem: Engineered > Bioreactor > Anaerobic > Digestate | place... | reverse complement strand
CAATCGTGCATGCCTGCGACACCGACTGTTGTCATCCGACGCGTCGGACCCGTCGGATAGCGCTGCAATGCCGGCTTGGCCGCCATTCTGACGACGACTAGAGTCGTTACTACGGCTGCTGCCTTGTTCGAAAGGATTTGAGGCTAGCCCCTCACGAACGGCAGCGAGGCACGGACTCCCTTGAGGATCACGGCCATCTCGGCGGCGCTTCTCAAGGAGAGGGTGCCTTCGAACGGCTGCTTCAGCGCCATTTCCAGGACCTCGAACGCCGGGCTGAGGCGCAGGCGCACGTAGGCGTCCTCATAGGCCATGGCGCCGTCGCCGAGCGTGAGCTGGGCTTCCCTCCCGCCCTCGCGCCGGCGGATGGTGTCGCCCTCCACGTGAAAGGCGTTGTCATCCTCCAGCTCCAAGTCACGGCGCTGCAGGAAGAGCCGGGGCTTGTCCTCATACGGCTTGCCCTGGTGCACGCAGAATGTCGCACAGTTGCCGCAGGCGTTGCAGAAATCGTCGAGGTGCACGATCTGCCGCGCCTGGCTGACGGCAAAGGGCTCGTGGCCGGCGATGCTGAGCGCGCCGCCTTGGCAGGAGAGCAGCGGCAGCGATAGGCGCACGGGCTGGATGGTGCAGGCATAGTTGGCGCGGTTGGGGCAGACCTCCACGCACTTGTCGCAGAGCGTGGCGCACTGCAGGCAACGCGCCGCCTCGGCGCGGGCGGCCTCGACGCTGAGCGGGCCCTCGATGAGGTCAAAGCCACGGCGCTCGGCAGGCGGGAGCGTCGCCGGCTCGTGCCTGGGGGCTTTGCGGGCGCGGGCGCGCTTGACCTGTAGGATGTCGCTCGGCGAGAGCGCGGCCAGGCGCGCGGGCGGCACGGGAAACGGGAGCCCGAGCTGCGCGCAGATGGCCTCAGCGGCGCGCCGGCCGTCGGCGCATGCCTGGATGATGATGGCCGGGCCGCGGGCCACGTCGCCGCCGGCGTACACGCCGTCGGCTGCGCGGCCGGTGGTGGCGTCGACCACGACGGCGCCGTCGCGGCGCAGGGCGATGCTGCCCTCAGGGAGGAAGCCGAGGTCGGGGCGCTGGCCGATAGCGACGATGATGGCATCGGCCTCGAGGCGGAACTCGCTGCCCGCGACCGGCACGGGCCGGCGACGCCCGCTGGCATCGGGCTCGCCCAGCTCGTTGTGCACGCACTCGAGGGCCGCCACGCGGCCGTCTTTGACGATCGCCCGCGCAGGCGTGGCCAGCTCGACCAGCCTGTTCCCTTCGGCGAAGAGGTCCAGCAGTTCCTCCCTGGCGGCGGGCATCTCGGCTCGCGTGCGCCGGTAGACGATCGTCACCGGCCGGCCGGTGAGGCGCTGGGCGGTGCGTGCCGCGTCGATGGCGGTGTTGCCGCCGCCGATCACGAGCACGCGCGGTCCCAGTTGCGGCGCCTGGCCACGGGCGATCTGGCGCAGAAAGTGCAGCGCCCCCCAGACGCCCGGCGCGTCGCCGCCGTCGATATCGAGCGCGGCGTCGTTCTGAAAGCCGCAGGCGATGTAGACGGCGTCAAAGCCGTCGCTCAGCAATGCCTGCGGCGGCACGGTGACAGGGCTGCTCAGGCGCAGGTCGACACCCAGGCCCGTGATGCGGTCGATATCGGCCTGGAGCACGCGCGAGGGCAGGCGGAAGTGGGGCGCGATGGCGGGCATGCCGCCTGGCCGCTCCTGGGCCTCATGGACGGTGACCTCGACGCCGCTCAGGGCCAGGAAGTAGGCGGCGCTGAGCCCCGCAGGGCCGCTGCCGATGACCACTACCCTGCGGCCCGAGGGCCTGGCCGGCACCGGGGCCGCGTGGCCGTGCTCGAAGGCGAAGCGCTTCAGGTCGCGGATGGCTACTGGCTGGTCATAGTTGTTGCGCGTGCAGCGCGTCTGGCAGAGGTGGGTGCAGATGTAGCCCGTCACGCCGGGCAGGGGGTTGCGCCGCAGGATGGTGTCGAGCGCCTCGTCGCAGGCGCCGTGGGCGATGCTCCAGGCGTACTCGGGCACATCCTGGCACACAGCGCATTGCTGTGTGCATGGGGCCGTGATGCAATCGAACAGCTCCAGGCGCGACGCCACCTTGGGCAGGCCGTAGGGGAAGTACGCCTTCTGGTAGCGCGGGTCCTCCAGCGCCTCGGCGGCGGCGCGCTCCAGGTTGGCCAGGCGATCGCGGGCCAGCTCGTCGAGGCTCGTTGCGCCCTGCGCCTGCATGGCGGTTTCGAGGTTTTCCAGGTACTGGGCCAGCCGCGCATAGCCGCCCGGCTTGAGCAGGTCCGACGCGACAGTCACGGGGCGCGCGCCGCAGGCCAGGATGGTGGCCACGTTGAGCGCATCGGCGCCGGCCGAGTAGGAGACGTTGAGGCTGCCGCCGAACTCGCGGGCCAGCTTGTGGAACAGGTTGATGGTCACTGGGTAGAGCGCCCGGCCCGACATGTACATCTCGCCGCCGGGGAGTGCGCCCTTGACGTTGGCCATGGCCAGCGTGTTGCTGAGCTTGACGCCGAACGCCAGGCCGCAGCCTGCCGCTGCCGATTGCAGCGACTTGATCAGCGCCACGGCGCGGGGGTACTGCAGGTCGTGCTCGAAGACGCGGTCGGGGATCTGGATCTCGCGGTAGCCCAGGCGGTCGTGCAGGATGTGCAGCACCGTATCCTTGCCGAGCAGCGTCGGGTTCAGCTTGACCGTCGTGTGCAGCCCCCGCTCTTCGATCAGATAGCGGGCGATGCGCTCGATCTCATCGGGCGGGCAACCGTGCATGGTCGATAGCGTGACGTTGTTGGTCAGCCGGGTTGGGATCTCGATAGCGGCGAATTGGGGGAAGCGCGCGCACAAGAGCGCGCCGATCTCGGCAAGCTCGGCGGAAGCGTCGGCCAGACGGTCCATGAAGCGGGTCATCGGCGTGCTCTGGATGCCCTCGAGGTTGTAGCCGACGCTCATGTTGAATATCGTGCCCACGGGCGCCCGGCCGGCAAAGCCGAGCAGGTGGTGCAGGATGTGGATCAGCGCCCAGGCCTTGATGTACTCCTGCGCCGATTGCTCGAGCTTGAGCTCCTGCGACCATTCGACGTTGTAGCCCTCATCCTCCATGTCGATGCAGGGGCGGGCAAGCTCGAGCTCGTCCATGATCTGGACGGTCTTGAGCTCGATAAAGCGCCCGCCCGCCAGCCAGGCGCAGACGATGTTCTGCGCCAACTGGGTGTGGGGGCCAGCCGCCGGGCCGATGGGGGTCGCCAGTTCCTGGCCATAGAGATCGCACGTCGCGTAGGGGGCGCCGGGCCTGGGCACGTGGAACAGTGACCGATGGATGCCAAAGATGGATTGCTGCCTCTCGAGCTCGCTCAGGATCCAGTTCAGCAGAGCTTCAAAGGGCAGCGCCTTCATCGAGTTCGACATGCTGTCTCCCTTTCCTGGGGCCATGTGGCGGGGTGCCTGGGGATGCATACCTCGCTCGGCAATGCGAGCATGGGCATTATACATGCGGAAGGGGCGCCTGGGCAAGTGCTCCTCTTCTGCATTGAACTTGACACGAACGCCCGGACGCTTAAAATGAACAAGTTGTTGGCGAGGTATATTGTGCCGATGCCGGGCCTGCCGGCCGGCCTGCTCGCTGTGGGGCCATGACAACTGCGCTCTGACAGGAGGTATGCGAACGTAATGGTCAAGATCCGTCTGCGTCGTATGGGTGCCAAGAAGCAACCCTCCTACCGTGTCGTCGTCGCCGAGGCCGACTCGCCGCGCGATGGCCGCTTCATCGAGACGATTGGGCACTATAACCCGCGGACCGACCCTCCCACCATCCAGATCGACCAGGAGCGTGCGCTGCATTGGCTGCGCAACGGCGCCCAGCCTACGGATGCCGTGGCCAAGATGTTCCGCGACCTGGGGATCATGGACAAGTTGGCAGCCGTCGCACCCGAGACTGCTGCCTGAGTGAGGTCAGTGCTGTGCAGGATTTGATCGAGTACATGGCCCGCTCGCTCGTGGACCATCCCGAGGACGTGCGGGTGACCGAGAGTAGCGGCGTCCATGCCAGCATCTATGAGCTGCGCGTGCGCCCGTCGGACAAGGGATGGGTGATCGGGCGGCAGGGCCGGGTGGCCAACGCCATGCGCACCTTGCTGCGCGTAGCCGCGGCGCAGAAACGCCGCCGCGCTGTGCTGGAGATCATGTGACACCCACGGCGCCCGGCGAGCAACATGCCGGGGCGCCCACGCACCTGATCGTGGGGCGCGTGTTGGCGCCCTGGGGCCACCGCGGTCAAGTGCGCGTCGAGATCCTCACCGACTTTCCTGAGCGCTTTGCGGCGCTCGAGGAAATCCTGGTCGGCGAGGACCTCGTGCCCTACAGACTGGAAGCGGCGCGCCTGCACAAGGGCAGTGTCGTGCTCAAGCTCGAGGGGGTCGATGACCCCGAGCAGGCCAGCGCTCTGCGGGGCGCGTTGCTGTATATTCCCGTCTCACAGGCCATGCCCCTCGAGCAGGACCAGTACTTCCACTACCAGATCCTTGGCCTTGAGGTGTGGACGGTCGACGGCCGCTACCTCGGCCGGATCAGCGAGATCCTCGAGACCGGCGCGAATGACGTCTATGTGGTGCAGAGCGACGGCCGCGAGGTGCTCATCCCCGCCGTGGCCGACGTGGTGCAGGAAGTGGACCTCGAGCGTCACCGCCTGATCGTGGCCCCGCCGCCCGGGCTGTTGGAAGAGGCGTGACCCGTGGGCAGCTCGCAGTTGCGCTATTGGGTAGGGTTCAGCATCGTGCCCCAGATTGGCCCGGCGCGGCTGCGGGGGCTGCTGCAGCACTTTGGGTCAGTTGAGGCCGCCTGGCATGCCGACTCGCGCGCGCTGCAGGCGGCCGGCCTCGACAGACGGGCGCTGGGCAACCTGCTCGCCGCCAGGCGGGCACTGGACCTCGACCGCGAGCTGGAGCGCCTGCAGCGGGCCGGCGTCACCGCGCTGACATGGGACGATGCGGCCTATCCGCCGCGCCTGCGCGAGATCGGCGCGCCGCCACTCGTGCTGTACGTGCGCGGGGCGCTGCTGCCCGATGACGAGTGGGCGGTGGCGGTGGTCGGCACGCGCCATCCGAGCGCCTATGGCCTGGAGATGGCGCGCCAACTGGCCGGCGACCTGGCCCGCAGCCGCATCACCGTCGTGAGCGGCCTGGCGCGCGGCGTCGACTCGGAGGCGCACCATGCGGCCCTTGCTGCCGGCGGGCGCACCATCGCGGTGCTCGGCTCGGGGCTTGACCGCATCTACCCGCCGGAAAACACCGACCTCGCCCGGCAGGTCGCCGGCTCGGGTGCCGTAGTCAGCGAGTATCCCTTCGGCACCCGGCCCGAGGCGGGCAACTTTCCGGCGCGCAACCGCATTATCAGCGGCCTCACCCTGGGCACGCTGGTCGTCGAGGCCGGCGAGACGAGCGGCGCCCTGATCACCGCACACTGCGCGCTGGAGCAGTGCCGCGAGACGTTTGCCGTGCCCGGCAGCGCCCTCTCGCGCCGCAGTGTAGGCACCAACCGCCTGCTGCAACGGGGCGAGGCCAAGCTGGTGACCCAGGTGCAGGATATCCTCGAGGAGCTCAACCTGACGATGCTGGCGCAGCAGGCCGAGGTGCGCCAAGTCGTGCCGGAGAATGACGTCGAGGCCCAACTGCTCGCGCACCTGTCGACCGAGCCGGCGCACATCGACGACTTGAGCCGCAGCACCCAACTGCCTGTCGCCCAGGTCTCCAGCGCCCTGTCGCTGCTCGAGCTCAAAGGCGTGATCCATCGCGTCGGCGCCATGAGCTATGTATTGACCCGCGAGACGCGCGTCTCGTATCATGTAGAGTGAATGCATCAAGGAGTCCTGACATGCCGCGATCACCAGGACGAGCTGGTGAGCCCGCGCTTTCGGTCGTGATCCTGGCTGGTGGAGTCGGCACACGACTGTGGCCGCGCAGCCGCCGCAGTTGCCCGAAGCAGCTCTTGGACCTCGTGAACCCGCGCACCATGCTGCAGAACACGGTTGACCGCGTGCTGCCGCTGGTGGGGCCGGAGCGCATCTATGTGGTGACTGGCACCGAGTATGCGGAGCAGGCCAGGGAGCAGTTGCCGGAGCTGCCGGCTGCGAACATCCTGGTCGAGCCCGCGGGCCGCGGCACCGCGCCCTGCATTGGCCTGGCTGCGATTACGCTGGCACTGCGAGAGCCGCAGGGCGTCATGATCTCGCTGCACGCCGACCACGTCATTGGTGATGCGGCGCGCTTTCGCGAGCTCTTGCAGGTGGCCGCACGCGCGGCAGATCGTGGGCACCTGGTCACCCTGGGCATCAAGCCGACCTACCCCGAAACCGGTTATGGCTACATCGAGCGCGGGCCAGTGGTACACCGCGTGAGCGGCGTGCCGGTCTTCCGGGTGGCGCGCTTCCTCGAAAAGCCCCCCGCCGAGCAGGCGGCGCAGTTTGTTGCTGATCGGCGGCACTACTGGAATTCGGGCCTCTTTATCTGGCGCCTCGACAGCATCCTGGAGGCGTTCCAGCGCTGTCTGCCCGAGCTGCACGCGCAGCTTGGCCGCATCGCCGCCGCCTGGGGCACGGCCGAGCAGGCGCAGGCGCTGGCGCAGGTCTGGGGCGAGATCACGCCGGTCAGTATCGACGTCGGCATTATGGAGCGGGCCGACGATGTGGTCGTTGTGCCCGCCGACATGGGCTGGAGCGACGTCGGCAGTTGGGCCAGCCTGGCCGACATCATGGCGGCCAACGAGGAGGGCAATGTGGTCCTCGGCCGCAGCGAGCACCTGGGGCTCGACACGCGCAACTCGCTGATCTATGCGCCGGGGCGGACGGTGGCGACCATCGGCGTCGACGATCTGATCGTGGTCGATGCCGGCGACGTCATCCTCATCTGCCCCAAGAGCCGGGCGCAGGACGTCAAGCAGCTTGTGGAGCAGCTCAAGAAGACCGGCCGCCACGATCTTTTGTAGAAGGGTTTTCGGACAGGTTGGAGAGGGCCGGTCGCCTGCCCCGCGGGGCAGGCGACCGGCCCTCTCCAACCTGTCCGAAAACCCTTCCCTTGTGAGAGGATACGGACATGCAGGCAGAAATCGTCTCTATCGGCACCGAGCTCTTGCTGGGTGAGATTGTCGACACCAACGCCGCCTATATCGCGCGTCTGCTGACGACGATCGGGCTCGATCTCTACTACAAGACGACGGTGGGCGACAACGAGGGGCGCATCGCCGCCGTGCTCGGGGAGGCTCTGGAGCGCTCGGGGGTGGTGATTACCACCGGGGGGCTGGGGCCGACGGTTGACGATGTGACGCGCGAGGCGGTGGCAGCGGCGACGCACCGGCCGCTGGAAGTGCGCCGGGAGCTGATCCCCGAGGTCGAGGCTTTTTTCCGGCGGCGCGGCGCCCGCATGACCGAGAACAACCTGCGCCAGGCGCGCTTGCCCCAGGGCGCCATCGCCGTCTCGAACCCGGTAGGCACAGCGCCGGCCTTTATCGTGGAGGACCCGCGGGGGGTCATCATCAGCCTGCCCGGCGTGCCCGGCGAGATGCGCTACCTCATGGAGCACGCCGTGTTGCCTTACTTGCGCGCCAGCTTGGGCCTGTGCGGCGTCATCAAGGTGCGTAACCTGCATACGGCGGGCATTGGCGAGAGCGACGTGGATGCGCTCGTGGGCGACCTGGAGTGCGCGGCTAACCCGACGGTCGGCCTGGCGGCGCATCCGGGGCAGACCGACGTGCGCGTGACGGCCAAGGCCGAGCGCGAAGAGGAGGCGGCCCGCCTCGTGACCGAGATGGAGGCCGAGGTACGCCGCCGGCTGGGCCATCACATCTATGGCGCCGACGAGGAGACGCTCGAGGGTGTGGTGATCGAGTTGCTGGCGCGGCGCGGGCGTACGCTGGCCGTGGCCGAGACGGTGACGCAGGGCGTGCTCACGAGCCGCCTGACCGCGGCCGCTCACGACAGCGAGCAGTTCAAGGGCGGCCTGGTGGCCCCAGGCGAGGTGGGCCTCAGCGGCCTCGGCCTGCCCAGCGGCGAGGACCTGCCGGCCGAGGAGATGACGGCGCTGGCAGCGCGCCGGGTGCGCGAGGTGCAGGGGGCAGACTTGGGCCTGGCCGTCTTGGCGCGCGGCGAGCCCGGCAGCCTGGTGGCCTACGTCGCGCTCGACACCGGCGAGGCGGTGATTCGCCACAGCCGCGACCTGGCCGGGCGCCCGCCCGATCTCATTCTGCCCTGGATCGCCAACACCGCCCTCGACGCCGTGCGCCGCGCCCTGCTGTGAGAGTTATTTTTCGGGGGGGGTATCAGGAGCGGGGGGCTTGCCTGGCGCCGCCCGCGGGCGGCGCCAGGCAAGCCCCCCGCTCCTGATACCCCCCAAAAAGACCCTACTGCACGATTTGGCCGTCGCGCATCTCGACGACGCGGCGGGCACGTGCGGCCAGGTTGGGCTCGTGTGTGACGAGCACCACGGTTTTGCCCCGGGCGTTGAGCTTGGCCAGGTAGTCGATAATGTGCGCCCCCGTCGCCGAGTCGAGGTTGCCGGTGGGCTCGTCGGCCAGGAGCAGGGGCGGGTCGTTGGCCAGGGCGCGCGCGATGGCCACGCGCTGCTGCTCGCCGCCCGAGAGCTCGGAGGGCAGGTGGTCAGCCATCTCCTTCACGCCCAGGTCGGCGAGCTGGGCCAGCGCCCGCGCGCGCCGCTCGCCCCTGAAGCGCCCGCTGAGCTCCATGGCGAGCATCACGTTCTCCAGCGCCGTGAGTGTGGGCAAGAGCTGGAAGAACTGGAAGACAATGCCCAGCGCCCGGCCGCGCCAGCGGGCGAGGCGCTCCTCATCGAGGGCGCTCACCTCCTGCCCCTCCACCACCACGCTTCCTGCCGTCGGCCTGTCGAGCCCGGCAATCAGATTGAGCAGCGTCGACTTGCCGCTGCCCGAAGGGCCGATGATGGCCACAAAGTCGCCCGCAGCGATCTCCAGGTTCACGCTGCGCAGGGCGGTGTAGGTTCCCTGGCCCAAGGGGTAGACCTTGGTCACATCGTGTACGGCGATCAATGGTTGCCCGCCCACTCCATCAGACACTCATCATCCCCTGCTCTCATGCCCAGTCCTGGCAACAGCCGGGCAGTGCGCGTTGCTGGCGCCCGGCCGTGAGCCAGGAAGGGGTTATGGCGGGTTGGCCTCGGGTGCCTCTGGCGCGCCCGCGGGCGCGCCAGAGGCACCCGAGGCCAACCCGCCATAACCCCTTCCTGGCTCACGGCCGGGCGCCAGCAACGCGCACTGCCCGGCTGTTGCCAGGACTGGGCATGAGAGCAGGGGATGATGAGTGTCTGATGGAGTGGGCGGGCAACCATTGATCGCCGTACACGATGTGACCAAGGTCTACCCCTTGGGCCAGGGAACCTACACCGCCCTGCGCAGCGTGAACCTGGAGATCGCTGCGGGCGACTTTGTGGCCATCATCGGCCCTTCGGGCAGCGGCAAGTCGACGCTGCTCAATCTGATTGCCGGGCTCGACAGGCCGACGGCAGGAAGCGTGGTGGTGGAGGGGCAGGAGGTGAGCGCCCTCGATGAGGAGCGCCTCGCCCGCTGGCGCGGCCGGGCGCTGGGCATTGTCTTCCAGTTCTTCCAGCTCTTGCCCACACTCACGGCGCTGGAGAACGTGATGCTCGCCATGGAGCTCAGCGGGCGCTTCAGGGGCGAGCGGCGCGCGCGGGCGCTGGCCCAGCTCGCCGACCTGGGCGTGAAGGAGATGGCTGACCACCTGCCCTCCGAGCTCTCGGGCGGCGAGCAGCAGCGCGTGGCCATCGCGCGCGCCCTGGCCAACGACCCGCCCCTGCTCCTGGCCGACGAGCCCACCGGCAACCTCGACTCGGCGACGGGGGCGCACATTATCGACTACCTGGCCAAGCTCAACGCCCGGGGCAAAACCGTGGTGCTCGTCACACACGAGCCCAACCTGGCCGCACGTGCCCGCCGCGTCGTCGAGATGCGCGACGGCCAAATCGTGCAGTAGGGTCTTTTTGGGGGGTATCAGGAGCGGGGGGCTTGCCTGGCGCCGCCCGCGGGCGGCGCCAGGCAAGCCCCCCGCTCCTGATACCCCCCCCGAAAAATAACTCTCACAGCAGGGCGCGGCGCACGGCGTCGAGGGCGGTGTTGGCGATCCAGGGCAGAATGAGATCGGGCGGGCGCCCGGCCAGGTCGCGGCTGTGGCGAATCACCGCCTCGCCGGTGTCGAGCGCGACGTAGGCCACCAGGCTGCCGGGCTCGCCGCGCGCCAAGACGGCCAGGCCCAAGTCTGCCCCCTGCACCTCGCGCACCCGGCGCGCTGCCAGCGCCGTCATCTCCTCGGCCGGCAGGTCCTCGCCGCTGGGCAGGCCGAGGCCGCTGAGGCCCACCTCGCCTGGGGCCACCAGGCCGCCCTTGAACTGCTCGCTGTCGTGAGCGGCCGCGGTCAGGCGGCTCGTGAGCACGCCCTGCGTCACCGTCTCGGCCACGGCCAGCGTACGCCCGCGCCGCGCCAGCAACTCGATCACCACACCCTCGAGCGTCTCCTCGTCGGCGCCATAGATGTGATGGCCCAGCCGGCGGCGTACCTCGGCCTCCATCTCGGTCACGAGGCGGGCCGCCTCCTCTTCGCGCTCGGCCTTGGCCGTCACGCGCACGTCGGTCTGCCCCGGATGCGCCGCCAGGCCGACCGTCGGGTTAGCCGCGCACTCCAGGTCGCCCACGAGCGCATCCACGTCGCTCTCGCCAATGCCCGCCGTATGCAGGTTACGCACCTTGATGACGCCGCACAGGCCCAAGCTGGCGCGCAAGTAAGGCAACACGGCGTGCTCCATGAGGTAGCGCATCTCGCCGGGCACGCCGGGCAGGCTGATGATGACCCCCCGCGGGTCCTCCACGATAAAGGCCGGCGCTGTGCCTACCGGGTTCGAGACGGCGATGGCGCCCTGGGGCAAGCGCGCCTGGCGCAGGTTGTTCTCGGTCATGCGGGCGCCGCGCCGCCGGAAAAAAGCCTCGACCTCGGGGATCAGCTCCCGGCGCACTTCCAGCGGCCGGTGCGTCGCCGCTGCCACCGCCTCGCGCGTCACATCGTCAACCGTCGGCCCCAGCCCCCCGGTGGTAATCACCACCCCCGAGCGCTCCAGAGCCTCCCCGAGCACGGCGGCGATGCGCCCCTCGTTGTCGCCCACCGTCGTCTTGTAGTAGAGATCGAGCCCGATCGTCGTCAGCAGACGCGCGATATAGGCGGCGTTGGTGTCGACAATCTCACCCAGCAAGAGCTCGGTGCCGATAGAGACGATTTCTGCCTGCATGTCCGTATCCTCTCACAAGGGAAGGGTTTTCGGACAGGTTGGAGAGGGCCGGTCGCCTGCCCCGCGGGGCAGGCGACCGGCCCTCTCCAACCTGTCCGAAAACCCTTCTACAAAAGATCGTGGCGGCCGGTCTTCTTGAGCTGCTCCACAAGCTGCTTGACGTCCTGCGCCCGGCTCTTGGGGCAGATGAGGATGACGTCGCCGGCATCGACCACGATCAGATCGTCGACGCCGATGGTCGCCACCGTCCGCCCCGGCGCATAGATCAGCGAGTTGCGCGTGTCGAGCCCCAGGTGCTCGCTGCGGCCGAGGACCACATTGCCCTCCTCGTTGGCCGCCATGATGTCGGCCAGGCTGGCCCAACTGCCGACGTCGCTCCAGCCCATGTCGGCGGGCACAACGACCACATCGTCGGCCCGCTCCATAATGCCGACGTCGATACTGACCGGCGTGATCTCGCCCCAGACCTGCGCCAGCGCCTGCGCCTGCTCGGCCGTGCCCCAGGCGGCGGCGATGCGGCCAAGCTGCGCGTGCAGCTCGGGCAGACAGCGCTGGAACGCCTCCAGGATGCTGTCGAGGCGCCAGATAAAGAGGCCCGAATTCCAGTAGTGCCGCCGATCAGCAACAAACTGCGCCGCCTGCTCGGCGGGGGGCTTTTCGAGGAAGCGCGCCACCCGGAAGACCGGCACGCCGCTCACGCGGTGTACCACTGGCCCGCGCTCGATGTAGCCATAACCGGTTTCGGGGTAGGTCGGCTTGATGCCCAGGGTGACCAGGTGCCCACGATCTGCCGCGCGTGCGGCCACCTGCAAGAGCTCGCGAAAGCGCGCCGCATCACCAATGACGTGGTCGGCGTGCAGCGAGATCATGACGCCCTGCGGCTCTCGCAGTGCCAGCGTAATCGCAGCCAGGCCAATGCAGGGCGCGGTGCCGCGGCCCGCGGGCTCGACCAGGATGTTCGCAGCCGGCAGCTCCGGCAACTGCTCCCTGGCCTGCTCCGCATACTCGGTGCCAGTCACCACATAGATGCGCTCCGGCCCCACCAGCGGCAGCACGCGGTCAACCGTGTTCTGCAGCATGGTGCGCGGGTTCACGAGGTCCAAGAGCTGCTTCGGGCAACTGCGGCGGCTGCGCGGCCACAGTCGTGTGCCGACTCCACCAGCCAGGATCACGACCGAAAGCGCGGGCTCACCAGCTCGTCCTGGTGATCGCGGCATGTCAGGACTCCTTGATGCATTCACTCTACATGATACGAGACGCGCGTCTCGCGGGTCAATACATAGCTCATGGCGCCGACGCGATGGATCACGCCTTTGAGCTCGAGCAGCGACAGGGCGCTGGAGACCTGGGCGACAGGCAGTTGGGTGCTGCGGCTCAAGTCGTCGATGTGCGCCGGCTCGGTCGACAGGTGCGCGAGCAGTTGGGCCTCGACGTCATTCTCCGGCACGACTTGGCGCACCTCGGCCTGCTGCGCCAGCATCGTCAGGTTGAGCTCCTCGAGGATATCCTGCACCTGGGTCACCAGCTTGGCCTCGCCCCGTTGCAGCAGGCGGTTGGTGCCTACACTGCGGCGCGAGAGGGCGCTGCCGGGCACGGCAAACGTCTCGCGGCACTGCTCCAGCGCGCAGTGTGCGGTGATCAGGGCGCCGCTCGTCTCGCCGGCCTCGACGACCAGCGTGCCCAGGGTGAGGCCGCTGATAATGCGGTTGCGCGCCGGAAAGTTGCCCGCCTCGGGCCGGGTGCCGAAGGGATACTCGCTGACTACGGCACCCGAGCCGGCGACCTGCCGGGCGAGGTCGGTGTTTTCCGGCGGGTAGATGCGGTCAAGCCCCGAGCCGAGCACCGCGATGGTGCGCCCGCCGGCAGCAAGGGCCGCATGGTGCGCCTCCGAGTCGACGCCGCGCGCCAGGCCGCTCACGACGGTGATGCGGCTGCGGGCCAGGTCGCCGGCCAGTTGGCGCGCCATCTCCAGGCCATAGGCGCTCGGATGGCGCGTGCCGACCACCGCCACCGCCCACTCGTCATCGGGCAGCAGCGCCCCGCGCACGTACAGCACGAGTGGCGGCGCGCCGATCTCGCGCAGGCGCGGCGGATAGGCCGCATCGTCCCATGTCAGCGCGGTGACGCCGGCCCGCTGCAGGCGCTCCAGCTCGCGGTCGAGGTCCAGTGCCCGCCTGGCGGCGAGCAGGTTGCCCAGCGCCCGTCTGTCGAGGCCGGCCGCCTGCAGCGCGCGCGAGTCGGCATGCCAGGCGGCCTCAACTGACCCAAAGTGCTGCAGCAGCCCCCGCAGCCGCGCCGGGCCAATCTGGGGCACGATGCTGAACCCTACCCAATAGCGCAACTGCGAGCTGCCCACGGGTCACGCCTCTTCCAACAGCCCGGGCGGCGGGGCCACGATCAGGCGGTGACGCTCGAGGTCCACTTCCTGCACCACGTCGGCCACGGCGGGGATGAGCACCTCGCGGCCGTCGCTCTGCACCACATAGACGTCATTCGCGCCGGTCTCGAGGATCTCGCTGATCCGGCCGAGGTAGCGGCCGTCGACCGTCCACACCTCAAGGCCAAGGATCTGGTAGTGGAAGTACTGGTCCTGCTCGAGGGGCATGGCCTGTGAGACGGGAATATACAGCAACGCGCCCCGCAGAGCGCTGGCCTGCTCGGGGTCATCGACCCCCTCGAGCTTGAGCACGACACTGCCCTTGTGCAGGCGCGCCGCTTCCAGTCTGTAGGGCACGAGGTCCTCGCCGACCAGGATTTCCTCGAGCGCCGCAAAGCGCTCAGGAAAGTCGGTGAGGATCTCGACGCGCACTTGACCGCGGTGGCCCCAGGGCGCCAACACGCGCCCCACGATCAGGTGCGTGGGCGCCCCGGCATGTTGCTCGCCGGGCGCCGTGGGTGTCACATGATCTCCAGCACAGCGCGGCGGCGTTTCTGCGCCGCGGCTACGCGCAGCAAGGTGCGCATGGCGTTGGCCACCCGGCCCTGCCGCCCGATCACCCATCCCTTGTCCGACGGGCGCACGCGCAGCTCATAGATGCTGGCATGGACGCCGCTACTCTCGGTCACCCGCACGTCCTCGGGATGGTCCACGAGCGAGCGGGCCATGTACTCGATCAAATCCTGCACAGCACTGACCTCACTCAGGCAGCAGTCTCGGGTGCGACGGCTGCCAACTTGTCCATGATCCCCAGGTCGCGGAACATCTTGGCCACGGCATCCGTAGGCTGGGCGCCGTTGCGCAGCCAATGCAGCGCACGCTCCTGGTCGATCTGGATGGTGGGAGGGTCGGTCCGCGGGTTATAGTGCCCAATCGTCTCGATGAAGCGGCCATCGCGCGGCGAGTCGGCCTCGGCGACGACGACACGGTAGGAGGGTTGCTTCTTGGCACCCATACGACGCAGACGGATCTTGACCATTACGTTCGCATACCTCCTGTCAGAGCGCAGTTGTCATGGCCCCACAGCGAGCAGGCCGGCCGGCAGGCCCGGCATCGGCACAATATACCTCGCCAACAACTTGTTCATTTTAAGCGTCCGGGCGTTCGTGTCAAGTTCAATGCAGAAGAGGAGCACTTGCCCAGGCGCCCCTTCCGCATGTATAATGCCCATGCTCGCATTGCCGAGCGAGGTATGCATCCCCAGGCACCCCGCCACATGGCCCCAGGAAAGGGAGACAGCATGTCGAACTCGATGAAGGCGCTGCCCTTTGAAGCTCTGCTGAACTGGATCCTGAGCGAGCTCGAGAGGCAGCAATCCATCTTTGGCATCCATCGGTCACTGTTCCACGTGCCCAGGCCCGGCGCCCCCTACGCGACGTGCGATCTCTATGGCCAGGAACTGGCGACCCCCATCGGCCCGGCGGCTGGCCCCCACACCCAGTTGGCGCAGAACATCGTCTGCGCCTGGCTGGCGGGCGGGCGCTTTATCGAGCTCAAGACCGTCCAGATCATGGACGAGCTCGAGCTTGCCCGCCCCTGCATCGACATGGAGGATGAGGGCTACAACGTCGAATGGTCGCAGGAGCTCAAGCTCGAGCAATCGGCGCAGGAGTACATCAAGGCCTGGGCGCTGATCCACATCCTGCACCACCTGCTCGGCTTTGCCGGCCGGGCGCCCGTGGGCACGATATTCAACATGAGCGTCGGCTACAACCTCGAGGGCATCCAGAGCACGCCGATGACCCGCTTCATGGACCGTCTGGCCGACGCTTCCGCCGAGCTTGCCGAGATCGGCGCGCTCTTGTGCGCGCGCTTCCCCCAATTCGCCGCTATCGAGATCCCAACCCGGCTGACCAACAACGTCACGCTATCGACCATGCACGGTTGCCCGCCCGATGAGATCGAGCGCATCGCCCGCTATCTGATCGAAGAGCGGGGGCTGCACACGACGGTCAAGCTGAACCCGACGCTGCTCGGCAAGGATACGGTGCTGCACATCCTGCACGACCGCCTGGGCTACCGCGAGATCCAGATCCCCGACCGCGTCTTCGAGCACGACCTGCAGTACCCCCGCGCCGTGGCGCTGATCAAGTCGCTGCAATCGGCAGCGGCAGGCTGCGGCCTGGCGTTCGGCGTCAAGCTCAGCAACACGCTGGCCATGGCCAACGTCAAGGGCGCACTCCCCGGCGGCGAGATGTACATGTCGGGCCGGGCGCTCTACCCAGTGACCATCAACCTGTTCCACAAGCTGGCCCGCGAGTTCGGCGGCAGCCTCAACGTCTCCTACTCGGCCGGCGCCGATGCGCTCAACGTGGCCACCATCCTGGCCTGCGGCGCGCGCCCCGTGACTGTCGCGTCGGACCTGCTCAAGCCGGGCGGCTATGCGCGGCTGGCCCAGTACCTGGAAAACCTCGAAACCGCCATGCAGGCGCAGGGCGCAACGAGCCTCGACGAGCTGGCCCGCGATCGCCTGGCCAACCTGGAGCGCGCCGCCGCCGAGGCGCTGGAGGACCCGCGCTACCAGAAGGCGTACTTCCCCTACGGCCTGCCCAAGGTGGCGTCGCGCCTGGAGCTGTTCGATTGCATCACGGCCCCATGCACACAGCAATGCGCTGTGTGCCAGGATGTGCCCGAGTACGCCTGGAGCATCGCCCACGGCGCCTGCGACGAGGCGCTCGACACCATCCTGCGGCGCAACCCCCTGCCCGGCGTGACGGGCTACATCTGCACCCACCTCTGCCAGACGCGCTGCACGCGCAACAACTATGACCAGCCAGTAGCCATCCGCGACCTGAAGCGCTTCGCCTTCGAGCACGGCCACGCGGCCCCGGTGCCGGCCAGGCCCTCGGGCCGCAGGGTAGTGGTCATCGGCAGCGGCCCTGCGGGGCTCAGCGCCGCCTACTTCCTGGCCCTGAGCGGCGTCGAGGTCACCGTCCATGAGGCCCAGGAGCGGCCAGGCGGCATGCCCGCCATCGCGCCCCACTTCCGCCTGCCCTCGCGCGTGCTCCAGGCCGATATCGACCGCATCACGGGCCTGGGTGTCGACCTGCGCCTGAGCAGCCCTGTCACCGTGCCGCCGCAGGCATTGCTGAGCGACGGCTTTGACGCCGTCTACATCGCCTGCGGCTTTCAGAACGACGCCGCGCTCGATATCGACGGCGGCGACGCGCCGGGCGTCTGGGGGGCGCTGCACTTTCTGCGCCAGATCGCCCGTGGCCAGGCGCCGCAACTGGGACCGCGCGTGCTCGTGATCGGCGGCGGCAACACCGCCATCGACGCGGCACGCACCGCCCAGCGCCTCACCGGCCGGCCGGTGACGATCGTCTACCGGCGCACGCGAGCCGAGATGCCCGCCGCCAGGGAGGAACTGCTGGACCTCTTCGCCGAAGGGAACAGGCTGGTCGAGCTGGCCACGCCTGCGCGGGCGATCGTCAAAGACGGCCGCGTGGCGGCCCTCGAGTGCGTGCACAACGAGCTGGGCGAGCCCGATGCCAGCGGGCGTCGCCGGCCCGTGCCGGTCGCGGGCAGCGAGTTCCGCCTCGAGGCCGATGCCATCATCGTCGCTATCGGCCAGCGCCCCGACCTCGGCTTCCTCCCTGAGGGCAGCATCGCCCTGCGCCGCGACGGCGCCGTCGTGGTCGACGCCACCACCGGCCGCGCAGCCGACGGCGTGTACGCCGGCGGCGACGTGGCCCGCGGCCCGGCCATCATCATCCAGGCATGCGCCGACGGCCGGCGCGCCGCTGAGGCCATCTGCGCGCAGCTCGGGCTCCCGTTTCCCGTGCCGCCCGCGCGCCTGGCCGCGCTCTCGCCGAGCGACATCCTACAGGTCAAGCGCGCCCGCGCCCGCAAAGCCCCCAGGCACGAGCCGGCGACGCTCCCGCCTGCCGAGCGCCGTGGCTTTGACCTCATCGAGGGCCCGCTCAGCGTCGAGGCCGCCCGCGCCGAGGCGGCGCGTTGCCTGCAGTGCGCCACGCTCTGCGACAAGTGCGTGGAGGTCTGCCCCAACCGCGCCAACTATGCCTGCACCATCCAGCCCGTGCGCCTATCGCTGCCGCTGCTCTCCTGCCAAGGCGGCGCGCTCAGCATCGCCGGCCACGAGCCCTTTGCCGTCAGCCAGGCGCGGCAGATCGTGCACCTCGACGATTTCTGCAACGCCTGCGGCAACTGTGCGACATTCTGCGTGCACCAGGGCAAGCCGTATGAGGACAAGCCCCGGCTCTTCCTGCAGCGCCGTGACTTGGAGCTGGAGGATGACAACGCCTTTCACGTGGAGGGCGACACCATCCGCCGGCGCGAGGGCGGGAGGGAAGCCCAGCTCACGCTCGGCGACGGCGCCATGGCCTATGAGGACGCCTACGTGCGCCTGCGCCTCAGCCCGGCGTTCGAGGTCCTGGAAATGGCGCTGAAGCAGCCGTTCGAAGGCACCCTCTCCTTGAGAAGCGCCGCCGAGATGGCCGTGATCCTCAAGGGAGTCCGTGCCTCGCTGCCGTTCGTGAGGGGCTAGCCTCAAATCCTTTCGAACAAGGCAGCAGCCGTAGTAACGACTCTAGTCGTCGTCAGAATGGCGGCCAAGCCGGCATTGCAGCGCTATCCGACGGGTCCGACGCGTCGGATGACAACAGTCGGTGTCGCAGGCATGCACGATTG
>Ga0116161_1002288_pt1 | contig 18462 bp, 21 predicted proteins | sample AD_JPNAS3_MetaG_FD_89877 | JGI IMG/M metagenome (GOLD analysis project Ga0116161, IMG submission 89877) | Active sludge microbial communities of municipal wastewater-treating anaerobic digesters from Japan - AD_JPNAS3_MetaG | ecosystem: Engineered > Bioreactor > Anaerobic > Digestate | place... | reverse complement strand
TCTGCTGGTAGATGGTTTGTCCGCGTTCCTCCATGGTGTCATCGGCCAGCCTTACGCGCCACTTCGCCGCAATCCCGTCCGCCAGTATCGACATGCTTTCGCTCATCTCCGCTCTCCTTGTTTTGGTTGTTCTGCCCGGATTGCCCGCCGGGCGCGGACTGATTCTGAACTAGCCGTTCGGAAACTCCTCTGTGTCGGGATATTTCGCGGATCCGACAGAAGCGAGAAATGCCCGCGCGGCGGCTTCGTGATTGCCCGCGCGACTGGCTTTAGCGGCAACCGCGAGATGTAGAGATGTGCGATTGATCTCCGGATCAGTGGAGTACCTAGCATTGTTCTCTTCGAGTTTCGTCAGTTCGATCTGTTTCATTTCGTTCATTCCTTTCTGCCCGCGTTTCGGCCCACGGGCGGGCGTTTTACTCGTTCGGTTATTTGCCCATCTCCGCCAGCACCCGAGCCGCAGAACCCCTGCGGGCGATCAGGGCGGCTGCCTGTTTGCGGGGTGCCGCCATACTGCGGCGGGCGGTGGCGCGTACGTGCGCTATGATCTCCGCCGCCTGTACCCCGTTGCCGAGGTATGCCGCCACGTCGGCGGCGAAACGGGCAACGCTGCGGTTGCCCCGTGCGCTGTTGCACCGGGTGCAGCAGCAGACCAGATTGCTTGCGGCGTTCGTCCCGCCCTTGCTGTGCGGCACCACATGATCTAATGAGAGCTGCGCCCCGTTCTCGACGCTGGCACCGCAGTATGCGCAGGCCAGCCCGTCGCGGATGTAGATCGCGAGGCGGGTTGACTGGCGGCACCAATTCATGCCCTGCCATTTTCCCGCTGATCTCGCGTCGTTGTTTTTCGCTGTTTTCATCTCGTCATCTCCTTGTGCCTCGCGGGGCCTTTCCCCGCTTTCAATATCTATAATATAGCCGATTGATTCCGGTTTGTCTATAGGTTTTTTTAAGTTTCCTAAAGTTTTTTTAAGAGCGTAAATGTTTGATTATGTTTCCGCGCCATCATTGGCGCGGCTCCATTGAAGCTGTTGTTACCCAGGTCTGCCGGGTTGTCGCTGTAGCAGTAGTTTCCGCGCCATCATTGGCGCGGCTCCATTGAAGCTTGTTGAAAGCAACGTCTTCAAAGGCGTAATCGAAAGTTTCCGCGCCATCATTGGCGCGGCTCCATTGAAGCATGACATAGGCGCGGAGATGACGGTGTGCGAATACGGGTTTCCGCGCCATCATTGGCGCGGCTCCATTGAAGCATCTTCGCCGTGTTGGCCGTAATCCTACTTCCCATCAGTTTCCGCGCCATCATTGGCGCGGCTCCATTGAAGCCTGTTGAGCAACAAATCCAACCCGTACGGCAACGCCGTTTCCGCGCCATCATTGGCGCGGCTCCATTGAAGCTAGAGAGTACCGCGCGCGCGTTGGCCAGTCGCGTTTGGTTTCCGCGCCATCATTGGCGCGGCTCCATTGAAGCGTGTCGATGTGACACACAGGAGAAACGGCATCCAAGAGTTTCCGCGCCATCATTGGCGCGGCTCCATTGAAGCGACGTGATTGAACGCGCGTGTACCCTATGGAGCAACGAGGTTTCCGCGCCATCATTGGCGCGGCTCCATTGAAGCGGCGCGAAACTCGGCGATGTGCCTGTCCTCGGTTTCTTGTTTCCGCGCCATCATTGGCGCGGCTCCATTGAAGCGATTTCCATCTGCGGCATTCGGGGCGGGCGCGGAAGTTTCCGCGCCATCATTGGCGCGGCTCCATTGAAGCACGACGCCATCCGACGCCACACGGAGGACGACGATGTTTCCGCGCCATCATTGGCGCGGCTCCATTGAAGCTTTGAGTACATCGGGCGCATGGGGGAAGAGTTCCAGTTTCCGCGCCATCATTGGCGCGGCTCCATTGAAGCGCGCCAGATTTGTACGCGGTAACGCCGACCCAGAGAGATGTTTCCGCGCCATCATTGGCGCGGCTCCATTGAAGCCAGGGCTTGTTGAAACGCCAGATGTCGGTTTTCACAGTTTCCGCGCCATCATTGGCGCGGCTCCATTGAAGCGATGAGGTGTCCGATTTGTTTGATTCGCTGGATTCGGTTTCCGCGCCATCATTGGCGCGGCTCCATTGAAGCAGGCCGCGCTCGCGCCGCTGGCCGACACCGGGCACGTCGTTTCCGCGCCATCATTGGCGCGGCTCCATTGAAGCCCTACATCGGCGGCGAGATCAGCAAAATGCAGGATTGCTGTTTCCGCGCCATCATTGGCGCGGCTCCATTGAAGCTGCGCCACCTGTTTTTCATGCAGTCTGTTCCTTGCTGTTTCCGCGCCATCATTGGCGCGGCTCCATTGAAGCATCGAGGCCGAGCGGATTATCAGGCAGGCCGCGCCGGGTTTCCGCGCCATCATTGGCGCGGCTCCATTGAAGCGTGCAGGATGCAGACACCGATCTGAACGATATGACGGGTTTCCGCGCCATCATTGGCGCGGCTCCATTGAAGCAGTCAGAAGCGTCTCGCCTGAATACCATCCGGCAAAGTTTCCGCGCCATCATTGGCGCGGCTCCATTGAAGCAACATGCTGCTGGAACACTGCGACATGCACATCATCGTTTCCGCGCCATCATTGGCGCGGCTCCATTGAAGCTTACTCCTATGCGTTGAACCGCAACGCCACGCCCCGGTTTCCGCGCCATCATTGGCGCGGCTCCATTGAAGCGATGGGGGGGAGGACCTCGCGCACGTACTGGGCGAATTGTTTCCGCGCCATCATTGGCGCGGCTCCATTGAAGCTGGCGCGTGTGCGGCAAACCCGAGCGGATAGAGGCGTGTTTCCGCGCCATCATTGGCGCGGCTCCATTGAAGCTATTATGGCGCTCTATAAACAACCGACGAGTAGTGTGTTTCCGCGCCATCATTGGCGCGGCTCCATTGAAGCTTGTGAGATATTTTGCGAGATATTTCCCGATTTTTCGTTTCCGCGCCATCATTGGCGCGGCTCCATTGAAGCACGAAGAAACAGGAGCGGTTCTGCCGCGAGTACATCGTGTTTCCGCGCCATCATTGGCGCGGCTCCATTGAAGCTACTGCGGCATGAACACACAGGCAAAATTCGCATGGGTGTTTCCGCGCCATCATTGGCGCGGCTCCATTGAAGCAACTGGGGGGCGGAATTGGCCGAGTTCCCTGACGCTAGTTTCCGCGCCATCATTGGCGCGGCTCCATTGAAGCTTCACAAGACTGAACGGCGGCGGGATGACGTAAACCGTTTCCGCGCCATCATTGGCGCGGCTCCATTGAAGCCTGTATGCGTGTTTTTGCTAGGTTTTTTGTGTGCGGCGTTTCCGCGCCATCATTGGCGCGGCTCCATTGAAGCTCGAACTGTGGCATTCCGCGATCGATGGATTTTTAGGTTTCCGCGCCATCATTGGCGCGGCTCCATTGAAGCAATCTGTGATCAGGGAGATCATCCCGCACTAGCGGTGCACGTTTCCGCGCCATCATTGGCGCGGCTCCATTGAAGCTCCTGCTGCCCATCGCTCCCCCCAAGGGGGGTAGGGGGGGGTTCCGCGCCATCATTGGCGCGGCTCCATTGAAGCTTCGTTCTGGGCGATTGCCGTCTCATGCGCAGCGGCGAGTTTCCGCGCCATCATTGGCGCGGCTCCATTGAAGCCCGGCGCAAAATAGACTCGATCGACTTGCGCGTCCACTTGTTTCCGCGCCATCATTGGCGCGGCTCCATTGAAGCGGCGAGGACGCGCACGTCGCCGTCGACCGCTCGGTGGTTTCCGCGCCATCATTGGCGCGGCTCCATTGAAGCCGTTGCGCGGTGCCGCTGGCCTACACGGATTGTGTGCGTGTTTCCGCGCCATCATTGGCGCGGCTCCATTGAAGCCGCATTGCCATAGCTTCCCCCTTCTTAGCTTCCCAGTTTCCGCGCCATCATTGGCGCGGCTCCATTGAAGCGTTATTGGCTCGGCGAACGGCACCATCACAGCGTACATGACGCTGTCGCGTTTTCAACGCGTAGCCAGTGGCAAAAATTCGAAACTTGCCGAACACACGGCTTGAGCAAGCTGCTGGAGTAGTGGTATAGTCATGGTGTTGGGGGCGTCATGGGCAGATACTCAAAGGTCTACGCGCATATAATGGCACGGCGTTCGGACTCGAATGTTCTGTTTGAGGATCTGTGTGGTCTGCTGTCACGACTGGGGTTTGATTGCCGAGTACGAGGCGACCACCATATCTTCACCATGGAAGGAGTCGAAGAGATCATCAACCTTCAACCCAAGAACGGCATGGGCAAAGCCTATCAGGTCAAGCAGATTCGCGATTTGCTACTGAAGTACAAGTTACGAATGGAGGACTGAGTCATGGAACACAAATACGAAATTATCATTTTCTGGAGCGAGGAGGACGATTCGTTTGTGGCAGAGGTTCCCGAACTTCCGGGGTGCATGGCGGATGGCTCGACCTATCAGGAAGCGCTCGCCAACGCGGAACAAATCATCCGCGAGTGGATCGAAACTGCGTCTGCACTCGGGAGGACAATCCCCAAGCCGCGCAAACGTCTCGCCCACGCATAGATTACACCGATATCAATTTCCGTTCTTCGAAAACTGAATTTTTTGCTCAAACGAGGCTGTCCTGAAAGCCTGTTTTCGGAAGTGTTTCCGCGCCATCATTGGCGCGGCTCCATTGAAGCCCTTCAGTTAGGAGTTAGCCCGCCGCGCGGCTCAGCCGCGAAAAAAACCTTGGAATAAGTTTAGGACATGATTTCCGACAGATTCGCTTCGGCGAGGAGAAATCCATGATTAACATGATGTTGTTCAATCCTGAAAATCCTGTAATCCTGTCAATTTATCGGACATGATTTTCCGCTGCCCGGGCGCATATATCCATGATTAACATGATGTTGTTCAATCCTGAAAATCCTGTCATCCTGTCAATTTATCGGACATGATTTTCCGCTGCCCGGGCGCATATATCCATGATTAACATGATGTTGTTCAATCCTGAAAATCCTGTCATCCTGTCAATTTATAGGCAAGGAGTTAGGAGTGTTTCGCGCGCCTTTACTGGCGCGAAAAGAATCCACCCGGCTGAGGCTTGACGCTTCTGTCATGCTTCTGTATCGTGTCCCGAACGATTGCGCCACGCCAGAGTGGTGGAATGGCAGACACACCGGACTTAAAATCCGGAGCCGGGTTAAACCGGCGTGAGGGTTCGATCCCCTCCTCTGGCACCAATATTGCCTCCCCTGAACGTCCCGGCTCGGGGCGCAATGCTCAGGATCGGATTTCCTGCTTCAGCAGGTGCGCCAGATATTCGCCGTACGTGGACTTGCTCAGCGACGCCGCCAGGCGCTCCAGTTGAGCGCGGTCGATGAACCCCATACGCCAGGCGATCTCTTCGATACAGGCGATTTTCAGTCCCTGACGGTCCTGAATCGCCTTGACGAACGCAGTGGCGTCCGCAAGCGAGTCATGGGTTCCGGTGTCCAGCCAGGCGACACCGCGTCCCATGACTTTGACATTCAGCCGGCCCTGCTGCAGATAGACACGGTTGACATCCGTGATCTCGTATTCGCCGCGGGCCGAAGGCTTCAGCTCGGTCGCGATCTGCACCACATCCTGGTCATAGAAATAGAGTCCCACCACCGCGTAATTCGATTTCGGCTGCGCAGGTTTCTCTTCAATGGTTTCCGCCCGGCCAGCCGCGTCAAAACTGACGACACCATACCGCTCGGGATCGGTCACGTAATACCCGAACACTGTGGCGCCCGCGCCACTATCCGCTTCGGCGAGCATCCGGCGCATCCCGTCGCCGTAAAAAAGGTTGTCGCCCAACACCAGGCAGACCGGATCATCACCGATGAACTCGCGTCCGATCACAAACGCCTGCGCCAGCCCGTTCGGCGTTTCCTGAACCTGATAGCACAACCGCATGCCCAGTTGGGAACCGTCGCCGAGAAGATGCCTGAACACGGGCGTCGCTTCAGGCGTGGAAATGATCAGCACCTCCCGGATCCCCGCCAGCATCAGGGTCGAGAGGGGATAATAAATCATCGGCTTGTCGTATACCGGAAGCAGTTGTTTGCAAATCACCTGCGTGACCGGAAACAACCGGGTTCCCGCACCGCCCGCCAGAATAATCCCTTTCCGCGCCATCCTCCCACCCTCCTTCCCAACATGAATCCGCCGCTTCTCCTGAACCGAACAGCGGTCAGGACCCAGTCCCCCGGCCCAACCGTTCCCCGGCATAGTTCTTGTCGCGGATCGGCTGCCACCACCAGGCGTTCTCCAAATACCAGGCCACCGTTTTCCGTATGCCGGTCTCGAAGTTCTCCTGAGGCGCCCAACCGAGCCGGTCGCGGATTTTGGAGGCGTCGATCGCATACCGATGATCATGGCCGGGACGGTCCGGGACAAACGTGATGAGTTCGCGGAAAGCCTGAATCCCGAAACCGGACAACCGCTCCGGGCACGTTTCGTCGAGCGTCGCGCAAATCGTCTCCACAACTTGCAGGTTGGTGCGCTCGGTGTTGCCGCCCACGTTATACGTCTCGCCCGGAACGCCCCGCTCCAGAACCCTACGCAACGCGCGCGCATGATCTTCCACATACAGCCAATCCCGCACGTTATCGCCTTTTCCGTAGATCGGCAGGGGCTTTCCTTCCAACGCGTTCAGGATCACCAGCGGAATCAGCTTTTCAGGGAAGTGGAACGGGCCGTAATTATTCGAACAGTTGGTGATCATCACCGGCAACCCGTAGGTGTGGTGCCAGGCCATGACCAAATGATCGGAGCTCGCTTTACTGGCCGAATACGGCGAACGGGGGTCATACGGCGTGGTTTCCGTAAACAACCCGACCGGCTCCAACGATCCGAACACCTCATCCGTGGAGATGTGCTGGAAACGAAACGCCTCCCGTTCCGCATCGGACAGGCCGCGCCAATACGTCAGGGCAACCTCCAACAGGGTGGCGGTTCCCACGATATTGGTTTGCACAAATGCGGCCGGGCCATCGATCGAGCGGTCGACATGCGATTCCGCGGCCAGATGCATCACGGCGTCGGGGCGGAACTTTCTGAACGCCTGTTCCATCGCCGCGCGGTCGCAGATGTCCGCCCGCAGAAAGGCATACCGCGGATTGTCCTCCGCCCCCGGCAGGGAAGCCAGATTCCCCGCATAGGTCAGCTTGTCCAGATTCAGGATTTGCCAGTCCGTCGCGTCCAGCAGGTGCCGGATCACAGCCGAGCCGATAAACCCGGCACCGCCGGTTACAATTACCCGTTTCATCCGTTCTCCTCACTCATCATCTGTCATGGAAACATCAACCACATCCCGGCGCGCGGCCAAGCCGGACGGGATCAGATCATCCTCGTCCAGCCGGACGGTCCCCGCGCCGCCTGCCGCGGCCGCACGGGTTCTGTCGCCGGGTTTCTTGCCCTGTCCGTATGCGCCGTAGCGCGATGTGTAGCGGTAGGCATACCGGTAGTGATAATCATAATGGCTGAAATGGTTGCGCCGGCCAAAATCCACGTCATTCACAATGACGCCGATCACCCGCGCGCCGGCCTCCGTCAGATGACGGGCCGCATGTTTGATCGGCTGGAACCGTGTGCGGTCGGGACAGCACATGATCATCACCGCATCGACCAGCGAGGCCAAGACCATGACATCCCCCACGATCCCGAACGGCGGCGAGTCGATGATGACGTGATCATAATGCTCACGCGCCCAAGAGAAGAAATCGACGATCACGCCGCTCCCCATCAGGCTGGAGGGACTCAGCTCCGAAGAGGCGCGAGAGAGCACCACATCGAGATTTTCCATCCCCGACGCCACGGGGAGGGTCTCAAACAACGAGGTGTCTCCCTTGGCCAGCGTATGCGGCAGGCTGTTGAAATCCGAATGCCGTTTCTCGAAAATCCGGGCGAGCCGGGGACGGCGCATATCAAAATCGATCAGCAGGGTCTTCTGCCCGCTCTGGGCATACGACAACGCCAGCGAGCAGGAGGCGATGGTTTTGCCCTCCCCCGGCTGCGTGCTCATGCACAGCAGCACCTTGGTCATCTCCTGATAGCGGGGCGAATCCAGCAGATTCCGCAATCCGGCGACCGCCTCGGCGAATTGCGAAAACTTATCATCCGCAACCAGCCGCGCCAACTGCTCGCGTTTTTTCCGGCGCACATGCGGCAGCACCGCCAAGGTCTTCAGGCGCAGACGCTGCTCGATATCCGAAATACCGACGATCTTGTCCTCGAGGTGGTCCAGCACCAGCACGAACACAACCCCCAACAACAGGCCGATCAGCGGTCCCGCGGGGAAGATGATCATCGGATTGGGCAACACCGGCTTAGTCGGACGGTAGGCGGCCTCCACCTGCTTGATGATCGCCGTATTTTCATCCGACGCCACCTGCGCCTCGCGTGTACGCTGCAACAGCGATTTGTAACTGATGTCCGCGACTTCCCGCTCGCGCTCCAACTGCTCGAGTTTCATTTTGGTCTCCACCATCTTCAACTCGAGATCTGAAAGTTTCTTCACCAACTCGTCCCGTTTCGGCGTCAACTGGGCCAGTTGGCGCTGCAGCAGATCCAGATTCGCCTTACAGGTCTCGAGCGCACGGAAGACCACGTCGGCGAACTGCTGCTTGAAGACCTCGGCCTCTTTCTCTTTGACTTTCACTTCCGGGTGGTTGGCGGTATAGCGGGCCAACAGCGAATTTTTTTCAGCCAGCACGTTCTGCAACTGCTGATAAGCCGTGCCGATCTCGCCCGACCGCGGCACCGCTTCCGGCAGGGTACCGAACTTTTCCGGCTCGTTCTGAATCTGTTCCAGAGTTTTCCGCAGTTCTGTGGCCTTGGTGATTTCCCCTTCCAGCACCAGAATGTCCGCGTTGATTTTGCCGCGCGCCTGCTGCGTGGTCTCACTCTCGCTGGCCATGAAATCAAGCTGGTTGGCCACCCGGAAATCCAGCATCTCCTTATCGGCCCGCTCCAAGTTCCGCTTCTGCTGCTCCGTCGTTGTCGCCAGCCACGAGACGGCCACCTCCGACTCGTTGCGGTTCGAATCCGACGTGAAGGTTTCCGCAGCCTTGGCATAGGCGTTGGCGAGATCCGTCGCCAACTGCGGATCCGTTGACCGCACCGTGACCCGGATCAGACGCGAACGGCGCTGCAGCGTCATTTTCGACTCGAACAACGTTTCGATCAATTGCTCATCCGTGACCGTCGAACTTGGGTAATCACTCCGGTACTGACTGACGATCTGATCAATCACCGCCCGGCTGCGCAGCCGGGCCAACCGCGTGTTGAACACCTCATCCAGCGACGAACCGACATCGGTTTCAATGATCGCCTTGCGCATGCCGGTATACGTCGACCCGCGGATGCTCATTTCGAACACACTTTCCGCCTCATAAATCATCGGAGAGATCTTAAATACCGCAAACGCGGCGATGAAGCCGATGATCACAAACACCACCAGCGTAACCCACCGCTGCGAGCACACGCGAAGCATGCGCCCGATCGTGACCGTGCCCATCAGGGAATCGGTGTCATCCCCGACGCCTCCGCCCATACCATAATAATATGCGCCGCCCCCGTATCCCCCTCCGGGATAACCGGGATACGCCGAAGGCGCGTGTCCGCCGTAATAGATGGCCCGTTTGTTGAACCCACCGTAATAGATCGGTCGGCGTGTACCCGTGCTCACATCCCCGGCAGTGGTGTCTTCCCTCTCGTTCATCTATCCTCTCCCAAAAAATGATTTCGCGGCTGTTCCGCCAACCGATCACAGATGGCACGCTTAGCGCGCCTTTTTGTTCGCGTGCTTGGGCAGAAAACCAGGCAACGCGGCCAAGGCCACCGACCACGACAACAACACAGCGGGCGACCGAAAGGGGTTGGCGAACCAACTCTCGACAAAGACGGCACCCGTGGCGAGCACACCCGACACCACGATCGGCGAAATGCGCAACAGGAAGAATCGGCCTTCCATTCCCACCTCGCCGCCAGCCTGCCAGGCGATACGGGCCCGATAACAAAGCGGCGCGATCAACGCAAGCGCCGCAGTCAGAAAGAGGGCCAACCCCACCACCCCATATTCGCACAGGAACTGGAGGTACTCATGATAGGCATACGCCTGATCGGTTTGCAGCAGCGCCCACTCTTTATCCGAGAGCAACAATCCGACACCGTGAAAAAACCCTCCGGCCCCGCAACCGAACCAGAGATGCTCCTTCCACAACGCAAGCGCGGCATCCATACGAACCCGTCGTGTGGCCATGAGCTTCTCCCAATACTCCGCAACGGGCCAGGCCTCCTTCATCTTCGCGGCCACCGGATTGTCCGGCATCAGGAAACCCAGCGTCACCACCAATGCCGCCAACGCGAACACCGTGACCAAAAACAGCAGCACCTGCGTTTTTTTGGAAACCTGCGCATCCAGATACACTAACGCATACAGAAAGAGCGCCAGACCCAAGATGCCGTACAGGCAGACCGACAAGGGGGGGGAATAAAAAAGCAGGCCGATCAGATTGGCGAGGGTCCCGAACAAGTACAAGGTCCGCCCTCCCCGCTGGAAACGCGTCAGCGCATCAGCGAGAAGCCCCCAGGACAGGAGCATCCAGAACCCGAAAAACGTGCCTCGCGCCAGATTCGCCGCATCCGCCAGACACCTCTCCGGCCAGACACGGGCCACCGAGATCAGCGCCACACAGCCGCTTGCCACGGCCATGCCCTGCAGCAACATGCGCTTCGGTGTCCGGCTGAGCGCGTTCCGCACGGCGAGCCCCACCACCACACAGGCGACCAGGACACAGAATTGGGAGAACCCCGCCACAGCCTCCACGCAAAACGGCGCCCAGGCAATCGGCGGAGTGCTGATCCGCCACACATCGGCATCCGGAAGGTACACGAGCGGGCATCCGCCGTTCAGCCACTGGATCATCAGCATGCCGACCAGCGCGGCACCGATATACAGCAGCGGATCCCAGTACAGACCGCGCACCATGCGCTGACGGGCATCCGCCAGCGTCTCACCCCGATACACAGAGGGCAACAGGATCATCAGTTCCACGACCGCCAGGGAAAGCCACAGAAACGGGATGAACGGAAGCCAACGCGAACTCCCAAATCCGGCAAAAGGGAAAAAACAAACGAGGGCCACATGGATCGCGAGCCCGTATTTTGTCAGGATCTTCTGCATCATACACGGAACATCACAGGCACCGCATAAGAAATCCGCCTACGCATCGCATGCGGTGAAGGCGGATTCGGCGTGCGCATGATTCTCGTTCAGCCCATCGATCAGTACCGGAACTGCAATCCCAGCAGCGCCCGGTACTGGTCATAATCATACGCACGGTTGTCCGACGAACGGTCTTCAAATTCCAGCCCACCGTACACCGACACATACCGCATCAACTGGTAATCGGCGCGCGCGCGGATCGAGAAGATATCATCGGTGGCGGCCCCCATATTCCTGGCCACCGCGTTTTGGTACTCATCCTCCTCACGCCGGTAGGCCACGTCGAGACGCGTCGTGAGCTTACGCATCGGCCGGTAGGTGACGCCCGCCGAAATCGCGTACACCTGCATCGCCTGATTTACCTGCGTCTCGCTGGGCTGGTAATAACTCGAACCGGCCACCGTGGCCGCCCACTTCTTGCTGATCAGCCAACTGGCGTCCAAACTGTACTTCCATCCAGTCAAGAGGTCGCCTTCCGCATAATCAAACCACTCCACACCGGTCAGAGCCCGGTACGAGATCCGCTCCGTGGCCCGCGAACCGAAACCAGCCATCAGGGAGTATCCCGAACTGCTGCTGTCAACGCCGCCTACGGCCCCGTTACTCTTATACTGCTGATACGTGCCGGCCAGCAGCACGTTGCTCTTTTCCGAAAGCTTGCGGGCGAATTCCAGCCCGGTGCTCCACTCGCGCCAGCCGTAGAGCGGAGCGTATCTACCCTGGTCGTTCCGGTAATTCAGATCGGAAAACATGCCGCTGAGCGTCACCCCGGTCTTCTCGCTGATCTGGTAGGACAACGCGCTGTTGATCTCATGCAGGTCCCGGTCCCGCCACAACCCCCTGCCGCCATCGAGGATCGAATCATTCTCCCGGCTCCGGATAAAACTCTGCCCCAGCACAAAACGCCATCCTTTGGCGGATTCGCGATAGAACGACACCCGTTCCCCGTACCGGTTCTTATCCAGTTCATCATAGTCGCGGTAATAATCACGACCGAACCAGAGCCCGGCCGACAACCCCCAGTCATTACCGGTATACGTCAGATCCACCCCGGGGTTCACCGAAAAAATCTCATCGCTGACCTCGGTTCGGTCCGAGTCCACATTGGAATCGTACATGTACTCCAAGTTCACGTACGGCGAGACCGTTAGGTTGTTGAACTTGAATCCGCGTTCCTGGGCTCGGGTCACCCCGCACACCAGAATCAGCGCGAACATCAGGATGATACGCGCCCGTGCTACAAAAACCGTTCGTGTTACCATAACCCGTACTCCTTGCATTACCGCGATCTCAAAGGGGGACATCGTGTTCGTCAGGGACATCCGCAGAACGTTTTAACCCTATACACCCTTCTTTTCCCACGCTCCTGTAAGAAATCGTCCCCGATGATCGTCAACTTCTGGTTTTGGTATCCGCTCGGATAAAACGGGTTCCGCGGCACACGGTTGATCCCGTAATCCAGATTGCTGCCCGAAACGGCGGTCGATGAAGATGCGCTGGCCCCGCCCAAACGAGCTTTTTCCAACGAAAGGGACGCGCCTTTGCCGTCCGCGGGAAGGCTGGCGAGCATATCGGCCAACAGGCGGTCCAGCGAGGCATGTCCGATCAGCCGCAGGATGTCCTCGTGCCGCAACGGCAAAGCCTCGGCATCCGCCGCGGCCAGCATCGCATCGTATTTGCCCTCGTTCAACACCTGCGGGATCCACGTCTGCGCCAGACCGCGCATGCGGTCATCCGGCAACACGGCAAGCAGATCACGCTGCAGATTCGGGCAATCGGCACCTTTCAAGAACGCCAGGACCGTAAACGTGTTGCGGACCGAGGCCTCATCCGTCTCGGCATTCCTTACGGTCACGGCTCCCAGCACGTTGGTCGCGATCATGCCGTACTGCTCGCAGGTGAGCTGGTTGTATTCGCGGTTAAAGCGCTTGGCCAACTCGTCCGTCACCAGCGGCAGATATTCCACGGGCACCCCCGCGAAAACCGCCGCGATCACATCCCGCTTGGTCTCCGCGTCCGCCCCGGCGATACAAGCCACCGCCGAACGCACAAACGCCGCCCCCTTCTCATCCGGGTTGGCGGGCAGACGCGAGACGGCCTTGAGCAGGCGCTGCGTGAACTCCACCCGGTCCGAGGGAGCGACCTGCTCCAGCGTGTCGCGCAACACCGCCGCATCCGTCACCGACGCGCCGATCTTCTTGAGCCACTGCGAACGCGAAAGGAATTCGCTCTGCTGCGCCAACCCCACAACAGCGGCCCAGGCCAAGCCCACGCCCAGCGCGCATCCTAAAACTCTTTTTGACTTTTTCATCTCTCTCAGCCTCCCTCCCTCTCTTCGCGGCTCAATACCACGACTCCGGAACCCAAACCACATCACCGGGTTTGAGGGCGATATCCAAATCCGAGCGGCCCTCTTTCCCGATCTTGTCAATGTCCACCATAAACCGTTTCAACGAGCCGTCCTTCTCCCGCCGCGTCACCCGCACATGCCGCTTGTCCGCCAGAGCCGTGGCCCCGCCAGCCAACATCAGGGCCCGCGTCACCGTCAGATCCCGCGTCGAGGGCATGTTGACGGGACCCGGCCGGACGATCTCACCCATCAACAGCACCGAACCCCACGGCGATTTCATGCCCGTGTTCTCTGTATACACGAAACCCACCGTAACCTGAGGCTCGATGTAATAATCCTTGTAGGCTGTTTTGATCTTCTCCTGAAGCTCCATAATCGTAAGGCCTTCGCAGCGGATCGCGCCCACCAGCGGCATGAGGATTTCGCCGTTCGCGTTCACTTCCTTCAGCCCCTCCTGCACGGCCTCCGAACCGGAGGCCGTCACCGCGACACGCAACGTCAGCCCGGGTTTGATCTTCGGCTCTCCCTCCTCCACATACTGCGCCTGCTCATCAAACCCCATCGCGTCCTCGGCAGCCGTCCGGCACCCGTTCACGGAAAGGACAGCCCAGCACAGTAACCCGAAGCCGAGGCACTTCAACATCACGCTCTTCAAGCCAAACTCTCTCATCTATAAGGGCGTTTCACACGACACCCTTGGTTAGCCATTGCCCACAGAGTACCATTTGCCGCAGAAGGCGACAAGGGCCGAAAAGCTAAAATCGGTTTTATTTTCCCTTCCATTTTATAGCCCTTCCAACCTCCGTAACGCGCAAATTGTCTATGTTCCGCCATAACGGGCCGGTTATTTCGTAAAATCACGCAGGTGGCCGACGAGCGAAAGCAGCCCGCGCCAGTAGAATTTCACGTCCCCCACGGGATCCCGGGTGGACAACAGACGGCGCACCACCGTCTCCGGGTGCAGGAACGCCTGATACACCTCGCGGACCGCGGCTTTGATCCGCGCTTCCGGAACCCCCGAGCGCATCACCTGCCGCCGCATGTCATAATCATCCCATTCGCGCGTCAACAGAAGCCCGGCCTGATCCAACTCCCGGAAGAGCGGCGTGCCCGGATACGGCACCACCATCGTCACTTGCAGCGTGCTGGCATGCCCCCTGCGCAACAGGGACCGCGCCAACCGGACGGTGTTGGCGATTTCCCCCTCGCCCTCCCACGGGTAGCCGAACATCACCGTGACGTGCACATCCAGACCGGCGCGCGCGGCCCACTTCACGCCCTCTTCGATCTGCGCCACCGTGAGACCTTTTTGAAGACGGTCGAGCGTGGCCTGGTTGGCGGACTCCAATCCGAAAAGCACCAGCCGGAATCCGGCCTTGCGCATGAGCCGGTAGGTCTCTTCGTCCAGACATCCGAACCGCATATTGCAGTCGATGCGGATTTTCCGGTTATAACCGCGCGCGATCATCTCCCCGCAGAAGCGCTTCAACCACGCCCCGGCAGGCAGGCTGCCGGTGTCATCCATGATCTCCCGGATCCCGTACCGGCTGATCAGATCTCCGATCTCGTCCACCACCTCAACCGGATCACGCACACGGTAGGTCGGATAAAGCGTGGTCCACGAGCAGAAGGTACACTTGCCGTGCCAACAGTCACGGCCCGACATGATGTAGGTTCCGGGCGTTTTGCGGAAATTGCCGTTGCGCTCGGCATAGAGAGGCCAACAGGTCAGCTCGCGGTCGATCCAGGGCAGGGTCTTGAGATCGTGATCGAGCCGGAAGGGGCCGCTGTCCCGCACCATACCGTCCGCATCACGCCAGTAGACGCCGGGCTCCAGACGCGCCGTGTCCGGCAGGCCGCCCCCAGCCGCGCGCAGGACCTCCAGCAGATTGACCAGCAGAAAATCGTAGTCGCCCCCGGTCAGCACGTAATCCACCGGACAGGCTTCGAAACTTTCGCGCGGCAAGGCCGTGACATGATCTCCGACCAGCACCACCCGCACCCCGGGGTGCCGCGCCTTGAGTTCCCGGATATAGGCCCAATGACGCCGCACCACCGGCGTCTTGGTCTCCAGCATCACCACCTCCGGGGCGAATGCGTCCAGCCGCGCGTCAAACTCCTCGGGCGTCCACTCCGAAGCGATGCCGTCCAGCCAAGCCACGTCATGTCCGGCGGCCCGCGCCTGCGTCGCGGCCTGCGCGGGCACCACCGGATAGATGTACGTGGGACGCGTGAACCACTGGAACTGGCGGTTCTGCGAAAGCAACGGCACCCCTTTTTCCGAGGGTAGCGGCGGGTAAGCGATGGCGAGACGCATGGGCGGATTCTCTCTCTGGTTCGTCACGGAACACGCGTTCCGGATTCCCGGTCGGTCTTCCGGCGGGTAAAGAACATATTAAAACACAGTGGCCGGAAAGGGGACACTCAAAAATGGCGGCATTGTTTTCCGCCCCGATTTTTGTCATGATACCAATCCATGCAGACACGCCCCTCAGAGGAACTCAACCGCCGGAACGCCTCGTTCGACAATCGCCTGCGCCCCACTGGCTTCGCCGAGTTTGTGGGCCAACAGAAGGTGCGGGAGCGATTGATGCTGGCGGTGGAGGCTGCCCGCCAGCGCGGGGAGGCGCTTGACCATGTGCTGCTTTCGGGTCCGCCCGGACTCGGAAAAACCACCCTCGCCTTCATTCTCGGCGACGCCATGGGCGTGCATGTCAAAACCACATCGGGCCCGGTCATCGACAAGCCCGGCGATCTGGCCGGACTGCTCACCAGTCTGGAACCCGGCGACATCGTTTTCATCGACGAAATCCACCGCATGCAGCGGACCGTGGAGGAGTATCTGTACTCCGCGATGGAGGATTTCGTCATCGACATCCTGATCGACCAAGGGCCCAACGCCCGATCAGTCCGGCTGGAACTTCCCCGTTTCACGCTGGTGGGCGCGACCACCCGCAGCGGCCTGATCTCCGCCCCGCTCCGCTCGCGCTTCGGCATCACCAACCGCCTTGATTACTATTGCATTGAGGAACTCAGCGACATCCTCACCCGTTCCGCCGTCCGGCTCGAGGTCAGCATCGATGAGGGCGGCACGCGGGAAATCGCCGCGCGGGCGCGCGGAACCCCGCGTATCGCCAACAACCTGTTGCGGCGGGTACGCGATTATGCCCAAGTGCGCGCCGGGAACCACATCACCCAAGAGGTGGCGGGCGAGGCGCTCGCGTTGCTGGAGATCGACCCGCAAGGGCTGGATGAGATGGATATCCGGATCCTCGAAACGCTGGCCGTGAAATTCAATGGCGGCCCGGTGGGGCTCAACACCATCGCCGTTTCCGTGGGCGAGGAGCCCGACACCATTGAGGAGGTCTACGAGCCGTTCCTGATTCAGGAGGGCTATCTGGAACGGACCCCAAAGGGCCGTGTCGCCACCCCTGCCTGTTACCGCCGCCTGGGTCTCACCCCCGCCGGCCGTCAGTGCGAGCTGCCGCTATAGGACTAATGCGGGCAAAGCCCGCAACCTCAAAGGCTGTGAGACTGTGAGGCTGTGGTTAAATGATCGATCCCGATCCCGATAGCGATCCCGATCCCGATGAAACCCTGAAACCAAAGAGAGTTGAAGGTTCAACTGCTCTTTTTAGGATAAATTGACAGGATTACAGGATTAACATGATTTTTAGGATAAATTGACAGGATTACAGGATTAACATGATTTTTTAACCCTGAAAATCCTGTCATCCTGTCAATTTATAGGCAAGTTAATTCGTGCCTTAGTTTTTCCATATGTGAATCTTCCTGTTACGAACCTCTCCCGAACAGCCCGCTGCGCCACTCGCCGAACAACAGGCTGTCAATCTCAACCAGCCCCTGCGCCTCGTAAGCGGCGCATACCGCGTCATACTGCGTGTCAAGAATGCCTGACAACACCAGCCGCGCGCGCGGGTCCGCGCTCATGGACCCCGCCACCTGCGGCGCGAACCGGATCAGAACCGGCGCAAGAATGTTCGCCACCACGATATCGGCTGGCGGGTGCGCTTGCGAAAGGTCGTCCAGCGTGAAGGGGATCGACACGCCGTTCAGCGCCGCGTTCTCCTCTGACACGCGCATGCAGTCGGGATCATTGTCGAAGCCGCGCACATCCGTGAAACCCAGCAGCTTCGCGCCGATCGCCAAAATGCCGGAGCCGCACCCCATATCGAGTACGGAGCGCTGAATGTCCTCCGCCGCCAACTGGTCCAAAAAGCGGAGGCAGGCCTGCGTGGTGGCGTGTTTGCCGGTGCCGAAGCTCAAGCCGGGATCGAGCGTGATCACGCACTCGCCGGGTTGCGCCGTGTACGGTTCCCACGAGGGGCGCACCACCACGCGGGGAGAAATCTTCTCAACGTGGAAAAAGCGTTTCCAGCTTTCGGCCCAGTCGGTCTGCGCGACGGCCGTGACCGTCGGCTCGACCGTCATGCCGAGCAGTGCGGCGGCGGCAAGCAGCGCGGCCTGCGTGTGCGCCACACCGTCCGGTTCATCCGGAAAGAGCGAGACACGGCAGACGCCGCTTTCCACATCGTACCACGAGGTCGGCGTAAAGCCATCGTCGCCGATGATCTCAAACAGCGCGTCCGCCGCCTCGGGCGGCAGCGTGGCGGTGATGCAGGGAACGGAAGCGGCAGAGTCGGTCATGGCGTCACATCACACCACCGTGCAGAGGGTGTAGTGGGCGTTGACTTCGGTCTTGATCGCTTCGAGCATATCCTGCGAAATCGGTTGATTGAGCTTGATGATCGCCAGCGAGCGGTGGGTCTTGGCGTTGTGCGGGTTGCGCATGTCCTCGATGTTGATGTGCGCGTCGGCCAGCTTGCGGCTGATCGCAGCGATC
>Ga0116161_1002267_pt1 | contig 18593 bp, 14 predicted proteins | sample AD_JPNAS3_MetaG_FD_89877 | JGI IMG/M metagenome (GOLD analysis project Ga0116161, IMG submission 89877) | Active sludge microbial communities of municipal wastewater-treating anaerobic digesters from Japan - AD_JPNAS3_MetaG | ecosystem: Engineered > Bioreactor > Anaerobic > Digestate | place... | reverse complement strand
CGTACATGGAAGGGCGCTCAGAAGACGAGGTCTACCAGGCCATGGAGGCGCTGGTGTTCAACCTCAACTCCATGCACAGCAGGGCAGGCGCTCAGGTCCCGTTCTCCAGCCTTAACCTGGGCTGCGACACGTCCAAAGGAGGCAGGCTCGCATCCAAGTGTCTGCTAGAAGCGTATGAAGCAGGGCTCGGCAGAGGCGAGACGCCCGTCTTTCCCAATATCATTTTCAGAGTCAAGGCGGGCGTCAACGCCAATCCGGGCGATCCAAACTACGACCTCTTCCTGCTCGCCTGCCGCGTGGCGGCCAGGCGCATGAACCCCACGTTCAGCTTTATGGACTCCTCGTTCAATGCGCCCTATGGTTCGGAGGTCTCCTACATGGGGTGCCGAACCCGGGTGATCGCCAACAGGCACGGCGCCGCCGTGAGCGCCGGACGCGGCAACCTCTCCTTCACCTCAGTGAACCTTCCGCGACTCGCCCTGCGAGCCGGCGGCAGTGAAGACCGCTTTTTCGCCCTGCTCGGCCGCTGTATGGACCTAGCGGCCAGACAGCTGCTGCACAGATACAACGTGCAATCCCGCCTCAGAGTGCGCGACATGCCCTTCCTCATGGGCCAACACGTCTACATGGGCTCGGAAGGGCTGTCGGCCGACGATGAAATCGCGCCGGCGATCAAGCACGGCACTCTGTCCATAGGGTTCATCGGGCTGGCAGAAACACTGAACACCCTGTGCGGCAGCAACCACACCGAGAGCATCGGGGTCGGCCCCGATGGCGGAGTCGGACCTGAGATCGCCGCCGGCAGTGACGACGCCGATGCCCTGGGCTACGAGATCGTCAGGTTCATGCGCAGGCGTGTCGACGAATACGCCGAGGTGCACGACCTCAACTTCACACTGCTGGCGACGCCGGCTGAAGGCCTGTCCGGAAGGTTCGTCGCCATCGACCGTGAAAGGTTCGGCACGGTTTCGGGTGTCACGAACCGCGCCTACTACACCAACAGCTTCCATGTGCCCGTGGGCACGCAAATGTCCATATGGGATAAGCTCGCACGCGAAGGGAAGTACCACAACCTCGCCAATGCCGGGCACATCTCCTACGTGGAGCTCGACTCCCCGCCGCTGCACAATGTGGAGGCTGTGGAGAGCATCGTACGCGCCATGGCGCGGGCAGACCTGGGATACGGCGGCATCAATTTCCCGATAGACGAATGCCTGTCGTGCGGCTACTCCGGGGTCATCGAGTCAGTGTGCCCGGCATGCCAGTCAGGATCAATCAGACGAGTGAGACGCATCACCGGGTATCTGTCTACCGTGGACAGGTTCAATGACGCCAAGCGCGCTGAGCTTGCCGACAGGGTGGCGCACACGAGGAATGCTGAGAGCTCCAGGACCGGGGCGCACAAGCGTGGAGCAGAAGGACAATGACAGATGCCGCGCCCGGGACAGTGAGGTTAGCCGGCATCGTGGACGAAAGTGTGGTGGATGGACCCGGCGTGAGACTAGTGGTGTTTGCCCAGGGGTGCCCGCATCGATGCCCAGGGTGCCATAATCCCCATACGTGGGACTTTTACGGAGGCATGGAGGTCAGCATCGAGGAGATCCTGCTTCGCGCAGAGGCCAACCCAATCCTGAGCGGCATCACCCTGAGCGGCGGCGAGCCCTTCGCGCAAGCGCCGGGCTTCGCCCGTCTGGCACAGGAAGCCGGCCGCATGGGGCTGTCGGTCGTGACCTACACAGGCTATACATGGGAGCAGCTCGTCAGCTCCCCCGCCCTCGGCGTACGCGACCTGCTGCTGGCCACCGACATTCTCATCGACGGCCCCTTCATCCAGGCGCTCGCGGATCCGGGCCTTGCCTACCGGGGTTCGCGGAATCAGAGGGTCATTCAGGTGCGTAGTCGTGTCAGAACTACGCTTGATCTTTCTCTCACGCGGGGCCCCGGGCATGATCCCGGAGCCCTGCGCGCTACATGATGAGCAATCGCTACTATTGTCGGGGAGCAGCCCTATTAACTCAGCAACCGCTTCTCGCCTGCTAGCTGCCGGATGTGTGCGGCGTCCTGTGTGACCTCGAGTGTTCCGCGGTAGTCGCCGTTTCTATCGCGAACAGCTATGTAGCGGATGTATACGAACCTGCCCTGGAGTTCGAGCCAGAACTCCTCCGTATCCTTCTCGCCGTTCCTGAAGCTATCGAGCAGCTTCTCAACCACATGCACGCTGGCCGGAGGGTGGCAGTTTTGGACCTTGCGGCCGATGATCGTCTTGGGGCGCGTGAAGATACGGTCGGCGTTGTTGGAAAACAGTCTAACTGTGTCAGTCTCGTCTATGAACGTGATGTCCACCGGCAGACTGTTCAGGATCGGCTCCATCGACTCTTCTGAGATCCGTCCGGTCTCAAACCGGAGGAGCGGACCCGAAATCCGGCATGGCGCGCAACCCAGCCATTGTGTATCATTGTCTTGACGCGATATCGGAGAGTATGTCGAGCCAGATGTGTGGACCATACACACAGTCAGCGACACTGACGGGCGCCTTGCGCAGGCATGAGATCACTCTCCCGTCCGGCCCACCCCGGCTCTAGGAGGCTTGATCGTGGACAGGGCTATGCTCCCAGTAGCTAGGTTTCTTCTCACCCGCAGCATGCTCGATAACGGTACAATCCCACTTAGGAGCGAAGTGGCTCGGGCCCTGTCGGGCGAGCCCATGGTAGTCCATCTGAGAATCGCGACACCCGACAGTAAGCCAGTTCCAGCCATCGCCCACTGGGCTCAGGGCGTGGTACACTGTCCAAAGCTGAAATCGCTCATCGGGAAGCCGGAGTTTCTCTACAGTGACGAGGCGTGGTTCATACTATGCGCAGTCCAGGGTGCCAATGACCTGTTCGTGATCGTCCCGGCGCCCAGAGCGTTGGCATGGTGGAACGAGCTTGAGGACAAAGCCCGGCGCAGTTCGAATACGCGACCCACGCGCGTAGCGCGGAAGGCAGCGTCGGAGCGCGCGGCCGCTCCTGCACGCAGTGCAGCGTCGTCGCCCAAGCCGGCGCCGACGTTCAGTCCGGAACCTAGGCCAGATCCCGAATCCCGACCAGAGCCCGAACCCGAGCCGTCTCCGGAACCGGACTTCGACGAGGAAGCCCGGAAGCTGGTTGACGCACGGCTTATCTCGTTGCCGGAATCACCAATCACAGTGGACAACCAGTCGGTTGAGGCCCTGGTCGCAGCGCTTGAATCGGAGGCATTTGGCGCCATCGCCCAGTCGCGGGTACACGACAGGTCACTTCAGCTCTCCATGAGCCCGGGCTTCGACCAACTCCTCTCGCTCGACGCGGTCAGGGGCATTGTACCCTTTGAATACCAGGTAGGAGCAGTCCGTCAGGTCCTTCAGAAGATGCGCGGTCGGGCTATCCTGGCCGATGAGGTGGGCCTCGGAAAGACCATCGAGGCCGGTCTCATACTGATGGAGTACATCATGCGCGGACTAGTCAGGCGAGTGCTGGTACTGTGCCCCCCGTCCCTGATCTCGCAGTGGCGGGGTGAATTGGAGTCCAAGTTCGGCCTGGGTTTCGCCGTCTCCGACGACCCAGGATTTACCTCTCAGCCCGATCCGTGGGCATCGGAGGATCGGATCATCGCATCGATCGATACCGCCAAGCGTGAGCCCCATTTCTCGCAGGTTGTATCTGCGCCATTTGACATGGTCATTGTGGACGAGGCTCACCGATGCAGGAACAAGAACACTCTGACCTGGAAGCTCGTCAACAGCGTTCAGAAGAAGTACATACTCCTCCTTACCGCAACGCCTGTGCAAAACGATCTTGCCGAGCTGTTCAACATGATCACTCTGGTCCGCCCTGGCCAACTCCAAACTGCTTCTGACTTCTCCCGCAGGTACATCACTCGCGGCGACAGGCTGAAGCCGAAGAATGCAGCCGACTTGAGAGCTCTGATGCGCGACATCATGATACGCAACCGGCGTGAGACATGTGGTGTAGAGCTGCCGCGGAGGCGCGCAGAGACCGTGCGGATCACGCCCAATCCGGATGAAGCTGGTCTTTACGCCGATATTACCGGCGTAGTTCGTAGCCTGTTCAGGAGTGCGCGTTCCTCGCAAGTCCGTGAGCAACTGCGCCTGGCTCTCAAGACGCTGCAGAAGGAGGCCGGCTCAAGCATGCTCGCGGCAGCGCCCACGCTGGATCGCCTGGCGGAGACAGTTGGCGCCCGCGATCAAGGCGAAACGGCTGATCGCCTGGGAGTCCTGGCCGACGTCGCAGCATCCATGACCTCGTCTGCCAAGGCTGAGGCACTGGTGTCGCTCATCAAGCGCGCGGATACCAAGGTGCTGGTTTTCACCGGCTACCGGGCGACCTTGGGCATGCTTGCGCGCGCCATGCGCGGTAGCGGCATCGCCCACGCAGTCTTCTCAGGCGACATGGGAAGGCGCGAGCGCGACCGGGCAATAGAGTCTTTCCGCGGCGAAAGCCAGGTCCTGCTGTCGACGGAGACTGGCGGCGAAGGCCGCAACATGCAGTTCTGTAACGTCATGGTCAATTACGACCTCCCCTGGAATCCGATGCGCATCGAGCAGCGCATTGGGCGCATACATAGGATAGGGCAAGACAAGGAGGTCTACGTATTCAACCTATCAGTCGACGGAACGCTGGAGTCGCACATCCTGGAGGTGCTGGACGCCAAGATCAATATGTTCGAGTTAGTCATCGGCGAGCTGGACATGATCCTCGGCAATATCCAGGACGAAGAGGACTTTGAGGACACGGTGATGGACATATGGGCGGGATCCGCATCCGAGGCCGAGGCAAGGCAGGCCATGGACGAGCTGGGCAACCGTCTGGTCCAAGCCAAGGCCGAATACCACACAGCTCAAGACTACGAAGATATCCTTTTTGGGGCTGATCTGGGCACTGAGCAGACGCAGTAGGACGCTGGCGCTCCGGGGTCGGCGAAACCCGTGGGGCATTGATCGACTGATCATCAGGGGGGTAGGGACGCAATGGCAGCTGAGCCCGCGACTGATCTCAGGACGTACCTCGAGGATCTAGCAGCCGCCGTCGGCGGCGCGATAGATGCTGTAGAAAACGACGTGTACGACCTCGCTCTTCCCGAGGAAGTGTCGGCGCCCGCGGGTCTTCCCGACTTCCTCCGAGTGGCGCTGAGTCGCGACGCCGCAGACGAAACAGACGGGGCCGAGTACGTGACATACGGAAGCGCGATCCTCGATAAGCTGATGGGGATCGGGCTCGATACAGGCCGAGCTCTGCGCCTTCGCGCGACCCTGCCGACGGCTTCGATGCGAGTTCCACCTAACCTAATGCAGTGGATAGAGAGAAGCGTCGGGTTTCAGAAATGCCGCCGTCCATCTATGGAATCGGCAGTCGTCGAACTGCACCAGCAGGCGGTGTTCACCTTCGTGGTATCCTACGTATCGGACGAGAGGTTCACCGATGACCTCATGGTAGCGGTAGACCGACACACACTGGGCGATGACACGGATCTTCTGGACGACCAGGCCAACGTGTACTTCGCCGACGCGGGCACGAACCCGGATGACGACAGCAACCTGCAGCCGCTCGTTCATCCTTATTCGGATGTCGCGACTAGGGCCGCAGCCATGCTGGTCGAGCGAGCGCTGCCACAGTACTTGAGCTATCAGCGTCAGGCTGCACTCTACTGCCGGCAAGAACTATCAAAACTACTGCGCTACTACCATGAAACCGCTGCGCAGCTGAGATCGCGCGAAAAAGCGGCGACCGACGCCCATCGCCGCGAACGCCTTGCCGCAAAGATCCAGGCAACGTTGGCAGAAAAGGAACACCGCTCCGCAGACCTCATCGAAAGGTACCGGGTATACGCCTCCGCCCGCCTTGACAGCGCCGCCGTGCGGATCATGCCCAAAGTCAGGGCTCGCCTGCAGGTGCAGCACATGCGTGAAACCCTGCACCAAGACGTCTTCTACAACCTGGCCTCAAGCAGCGTGGAACCCATCACGTGCCCCATATGCCACCGCAGAAGCATGATGATGTACCCCACGGCATCCATGGCGGAACCGCCCACGGATCTCAAAGCAGACTTCGTATGCCCGAGGCATATAGCCTGACCGACCTCCACATCCGAGCCGATCCGTTCCGGCTCATCCTGGTTTGCTCTTTGCCCGCGAGTCTCGACGTCTAGATTTTGCCATCAACCTTGTAGTCCGCCGCTACGCCTTTCCTTTGGTTGGCCGTATTACTCTATCAGCCCTCCAACCCCTTCTCGCTCAGTCGTTCAAACAGCTTGCAGTAGGCCAATTGGCCGCGGTCCCAGCTGCTTATGCGGAAGAACTCGTCGGGAGCATGTACGCACTCGTCGCTCAGGGAGAACCCGAAGCTGACGGTGTATACCCCGAGGATGTCAAGGAAGATCCCGGTCACCGGGATAGTCCCGCCGATCCTGACATAGTATGGCGGTTTGCCATAGACCTCTTCCAGCACTGCATGGGCCAGCCGATTTGCGGGGTGGTCCTTAGGTATGCTGTAGGGCCTGGCTGTGCCCGATTGCCGGGTGACGACTGCTTTCGTGCCCTTCGGCGTGAACCTGGCCACGTGCGCTTCTATGAGGCTCATAATCTCCTCAGGCTCCTGGTTCGGAACGAGCCTGCAGGTGATCTTGGCGCCGGCCCTGGCGGGTAGCACCGTCTTGCTCCCCTCGCCCTGGAATCCGCCCCAGACCCCGTTAAGATCGACGGTGGGTCGGGCCCATGCTCGCTCCAAAGTAGTGTAGCCGGGCTCGCCGAATAGCTCATCTACGCCCACCTGCCTCTTGTACTCATCATCGTCAAACGGAACAACCGCAATCAACGCCCTGTCATCTTCGGTGAGCGGAACTACATTGTCGAAGAATCCCTCTATAGCGATCTTGCCATCAGGGGAGCGCATGGATGACAAAATGTAGGCAACTGCGTATATCGGGTTCTGCACAGCTCCGCCTGATGTGCCCGAGTGCATGTCGGACCTAGGGCCTTGTACATCTATCTGCACGCCGCACAGGCCCTTCCGGGCGACGAGAATCTGGCCCTCGGTCTCGCTGAACTGGCTGCCGTCGGAGCTAAGGGCAAGATCGCATGACAAGAGGTCTCTGTGCTGCCTAACGAACTCAGGGATCTCTGGGCTTCCGATTTCCTCCTGCCCCTCAAAAAGGAGCTTGACATTGACAGGAAGCGCCCCGTCGCCCTGCAGCATGGCCTCGACAGCCAGGATGGGTATGATCATGTTCCCTTTGGGATCTGCCGCGCCGCGGGCGTAGATCCGGTCGCCCACTATCGTGGGCTCAAAAGGCGGATTCGTCCATAGCTCAATCGGGTCGGCCGGCTGGGTGTCGAAGTGCCCGTACAGAAGCACGGTAGGCTTGCCGGGAGCATGTAGCCACTCTCCGTACACTACGGGATGGCCCCCGGTCTGCATTACCTTCGCACCTTCAATGCCTGCAGCAGTCATTCGATCCGCGATCCACTGGGCGGCGCGCCGTACATCGCCGGCATGCTCCGGAAGAGCACTCACGCTCGGGATTCGGAGGAAGTCCATCAAGTCGGCTAGAGACCTGTCTCTGTGCTTGCGGGCGTAAGCCCTCCAACCCATCATATCGAAACCAACTCCCCTTTTCCGGTGCGATGGCTCTCAGGTCCGCCGGTGACAAGCCGCCAAGTGCCCGGAACCGACATCGACCAGTTCAGGCTGGCTCAACCTGCATTCAGGCATGGCGTATCTACATCTTGTGTGGAATCGACATCCGGCTGGTACGTTGATCGGGCTGGGAACATCGCCCTCCAGCAGTACCCGCTCGGCCTTTGAATCGGGATCGGGCACTGGAATTGCCGACATCAGCGCCTGAGTGTATGGATGAAGCGGATTTCTGTATATTTCGTCGCTTGCGGCAAGTTCAACGATCTTGCCCAGGTACATCACGGCCACACGATCGGAGATATGCTTGACCACAGCTAGGCCATGCGCGATGAAAATGTAGCTCAGGCCGAACTGGTCGCGCAAGTCGCTCAGAAGATTCAGGATCTGAGCCTGCACTGAGACGTCCAGAGCAGACACCGGCTCATCGCACACGATCATCTTTGGGTTCAAGGCTATCGCGCGAGCTATGCCGATGCGCTGCCTCTGACCGCCTGAGAATTCGTGCGGGTAGCGGTCGATATGGTCGGGCGAGAGCCCGACAATCTCCAAGAGATCCTGGACCTTATCCCTTATCTCTCTGGGCTTCGCCGACTCGTGTATTTCGAACGGCTCACCGACGATCCTGCCCACCGTCAGACGCGGATTAAGCGAAGCGTACGGATCCTGGAACACGATCTGAATATCCCGGCGCAACTTCCGCAGTTCTTCAGGCTGCATCGACATGACGTCCTTGCCGTCAAACACTATTCTGCCGGCATCGGGCTGAGAAAGTCGCACTAGCATCCTGCCCAGAGTGGTCTTGCCACAGCCTGACTCGCCCACGATTCCCAGAGTCTCGCCCCTTCGAACCGTGAAGCTTACCCCGTCTACCGCGCGCACTGCCCCAACCGTCTTGCCGGCGCCCCTCTTCCTGCCCACGGCAAAGTACTTCTTCAACTCGTCCGCGATCAGGAGCAGGTCGCCTGAGCCAGCGCCCCCCGAGGCATGGGTTTCGGCGGAAGGACCCTCGCGTCCGTCTCTCGCGGCAGATCCCGAAGGCGATGCTCCAGGGGAGGATACCCCGGCGACGATCACCGATGCCCGTTCGCCCGCCAGCCAGCACGCCGCCTTGTGCGACTGGCCCACGCTGACCAGAGGCGGTTCTTTCTCGCGGCAAGCGTCTGTCGCGAACTCGCATCGCGGGTGGAAACGGCACCCATCAGGCATCGACCTTGCGCTCGGCACTGTGCCGTCTATGGTTGCAAGTCTATCCTGTGAATCGGCGAGACGCGGCACCGACCTGAGCAGGCCCGCAGTATATGGATGCACTGAGTGCGCGAATAGCGACCTGACATCTGCCTCCTCCACGACCTTGCCGGCGTACATTACGGCCACTCTGTCGGCCATCTCCGCTACCACTCCCAGATCGTGGGTGATCAGCATCATAGCCATGCCGAACTCGCTTTTCAGCTTACGCATGAGGTCTAGGATCTGGGCCTGTATGGTGACGTCCAGCGCTGTAGTGGGTTCGTCGGCTATTAGCAGCTTGGGCCGGCTCGACAAAGCCATGGCTATCATCACCCTCTGCCGCATTCCCCCCGACAGCTGGTGCGGATACTCGTTCGCTCGACGCTCGGGCTCCGGTATCCCCACGCGCCTGAGCATCTCGCAGGCCTCTCGCTCGGCTTTCTCGCCTGACAGTCCTTGATGCACACGTATGGCCTCCGCAATCTGGCGTCCGCACGTGTGCACTGGGTTGAGCGACGTCATGGGCTCTTGGAATATCATGGCGATATCCTTGCCGCGAACCCCGCACATCTCTATCTCCGTCTTTTCCAGCAGGTTCGACTCCTCAAACAGGATCTCTCCCCCACAGATCTCCCCTGGGGGCTGCGGCACCAGCCTCATGATTGATAGAGCCGTGACGCTCTTGCCGCACCCCGATTCGCCGACAACTCCAAGGGTCTCTCCGCGGCCTATGGTCAGGTCCACGCCATCGACGGAGCGCACGATGCCGCCTCCAGTCCGGAAATATGTGCAAAGGCCCCTTACCTCAAGCAATGGGCTGACCATGTTACTACCTCCTGTGCCTATGTGTACAGTGTCCGCAACCGCCTACAGCCGCGGCGAGGGCCAATCGGTCCGTCCGGCCCTTACGGCTATCTCAGTCATGAGGTCTGCGCCTATTCGAATGCACCCCTCGTCTATCACGAACCTGGGGTTGTGCAGCGGATACGGGCCCTGCGAGCCGACCCAAAAGTAGCTTGCTGGAATCCGCGCTGCGTAGAGCGCGAAGTCCTCGGACCCCATGAAAGCGCTCGACCGCTGGATCTTCGACCCGCCCAGTATGTCGGTGGCAACGCCCATGGCCACACGCACAGCTTCAGGCGACGTCATAAGCGGCGGCACCATGTGCGTGTAGTCCACATCTGCCTCGCATCTGTGCGCACTGGCGGTGCTTTTGGCGATATCCCGCACGAGATCGGCGATGGACTCGCCCACAGATTGCTCCAAATACCGGGCAGTCCCCTCAAGCTCGGCGCTGTCGCCGATGACGTTGAAGACGGCCCCGCCCGACATGCGGCACACACTCACTGTAGCCGATTGGCTGGGATCAATCGCTCTGCTCACGATGGTCTGCAAAGACATGACCACAGCGGCGCACGCCACCAAAGGATCCCTGGTCTGGTGGGGCATCCCGGCATGACCGCCCATGCCCTTCACAGTAATCCTGAACCTGTCGGACGCGGCCATAGCAGCCGAACCGTCCACAAACACGACACTCCCCAGAGGGACGGTGGGCCTGTTGTGCACTCCGAATATGGCCTGCACGCCGTGGAGCGCTCCTCCTTCGATCATGGCCAGAGCGCCCTGGAAGGTCTCCTCCCCCGGCTGGAAGATGAGTCGAACACGCCCTGCTATCTCGGAGCGCCGACCCATGAGCGCCTCTGCAACGCCTATTCCTATCGCTGCGTGCGCGTCATGCCCGCAGGCGTGGGCCTTTCCAGCTCGCTCGCTCGCGAACTCCACTCCCGACAGGTCCTCAATTGGAAGGGCATCGATGTCCACTCGCACGGCCACGGTCGGGCCCGGCGCTGTGCCCTCAATCTCAGCCACAACCCCCGTGCCCGCGCACGTCTTCGAAGCTACACCCAGATCATCGAGGAAAGACATTATGGTCTCAGCAGTCTCGTACGTATCAAGCCCGGTCTCGGGGCGCCGATGCAGTCGGCGACGGAACGCCGTTAGATCCAAAGACATATATATCCCTCACTGAGTCCCTAGTTGGTCTCTCTCCACCGGGCAATCTTCTCGTCGCAGTTGTTGATCACTGACAGCTTCTCTCCGCGCTTCACGCGCTCCAGTCGTTCCAGTTCGCCGGCAAGGCGCCGATCGGATAGCTCGAGCACGCGCTTGATGTCCTCGCGCGGAACCACAACTACACCATCGTCATCTCCGACGACCAGGTCGCCCGGGTTGACACAGACCCCGCCGCACTGAATCGGAACGTTTATCGCCCCCGGGCCAAGCGTTCCATAGATCCGGGGAGTGATTGCCCTCGCAAATGTGGGAAACCCGATCTCCAGAATGCCGGCTTTGTCGCGCACAGCGCCATCCACCACAATTCCCCGAATGCCCCGCGAGAGCATGTAGTAGGAGATGCGCTCGCCGATCACTGCAGCTTCTTTGCCCCCACCCGCGTCCACGACGATGACATCTCCCGCCTGCGCCACATCGGCCACCTTCTGGATGAACAGAGCATCTCCGGGGCGAGTTAGTACCGTGACTGCCGGGCCGACCACTCTCATCCCCGGGTAGATCGGCTTAATCTCGTGGTGCATGATCCCATGGGCTGCCATGGCGTCGCCTATCTTGGCCGCATCGTGCCGCCTAAACTGTTCGACTATTGCCGGATCAGGACGGACTATCTCTTCATTCACTACTCCGTACAATTCGTGGCGTTCCACCTGTCTGTCACTCCTCTAGCCGTCTAGTCACCTAGTCACACATCGGCCCATTCACAAGGATGCAAGTGTGTAGAGGAATCCGCATATTCCCCGCTCATGCCTGCGGAGCCCCTCGACCGTTACGTACTCGTTGGCGCTGTGCGATTTGCCTCCGTGGCCCAAGCCGCCGAATGCCAGCGGCACGCCCAGCCCCTTCGTGAACAAGTAGTGCGGCGCCGCACCCGCCGACCGCGGCCATACCTGCACAGGCCCTGGGGCTAGCTCGCGCACCGAGCGGACCAGAGCATCCGCCGGGCGCTCGGCCAGCGAACTCTGAGACGGAGGGTACGCCTGCATCACATCAACTCTAATATCCTCATAGCCCTGATCGCACAGATGCTTGCGGACGGAGTCGACAGCTTGAGACGGCTCCATGTCGGGAACCAGACGTATGTCCAGCCTAGCCTTGGCCTGGCGTGGGAGTATCGTGCCTGCGCTCGAATAGCCGCTGGCTATCCCGTTGAGGTTGAGGCTTGGCTCGTACAGATACTTCTTGAGCAACTCCACTCCGCCCAGACGTGCCCACTTGAAACACTTCGCGTCGCCCTGCTCTCGCAGAACCACTGCCTCATCGAAGCTGTTCTTGAGGTCATTCAGCAGGCTGACTTCTTCTGGGGTCGGAGGCCTCACCGAACGCGCGAAACCAGGGATCGTGGTGGCCTCAGAGGCATCCCTCATCCCTTTCATGCTGGCCAGCGCCTGCACAAGCCGCCATGCAGGGCTGCCGATCCAGGCCGAATGCATCGCGTGCACATCACGCTCGCGCGGCCCGCCCCAATCCCCGCCTTCGCACGTCAGCTCCAGGCAGACCATACCCTTAAAACCCAGGTATACGATGGTAGTGCCGGATGCGTTTTCGCCGAAGTACGGCTGGTAGACACACTCCGCTGACCGTAGCTGAGCGGCATTCTCGCGGACGAATCCCGGAAGGCTCGGACTGCCTATCTCCTCTTCGCCCTCAACCACGAAGATGATATTGACTGGAACGTTGTGCCCCGATCTTTGGATAGCCTCCAACGTGCTTAGGAACCCAATCAGACAGCCCTTGCTGTTGGCGGCGCCTCGGCCTACTATGGAGGGCCCATGCCCCGCAAGATCAACGATCTCAGCGTCGAACGGCGGGACTATCCAGCCGGCCTCGCGGGCCGGCTGCACATCGTACAGCTCGTAGAAGATGATAGTCTTGTCTGCTCCAGCGTCGAGATATCCGTACACTATCGGGTGCTTATCTGTCTCCACCAGAGAGCACTCCGCGCCTAGCGAGCGGATCTTGTCGGCCACCATAGATGCCATCTCTTGGATTCCCCAGCTGTCAGCGCTCACGCTGGGTTGACGCATGAACCGCTGAACCTCGCCGACGTGTCGGTCGAAATCCCGATCTATCTGAGCCAATTGCTCGGTCAGTCGCTGGGTCAATGCTTCGGTCAACTGTAGATCACCGGAACCGCCATTCCCCTCTCCCTCCAGAAACTCTCCCGGAGTTCAGCCTCTTTTCCCTCTTTCTCAAGCAACTCGCCGATAATGACAGCGGCCTCCGCGGGATCAAGAAACACCACACCATTATCGTCGGCAAATACGAGGTCGCCGGGGTGAACGAGGACCCCTCCCACGGTAACCGGCTTCCGAACAGAACCTTTCTCACCTATGCGCCGCCCCACCATCGGTGTTATGCGCCTGGCGAAACACGGGAACTTCATGGCTTCCATCTCTCTGATGTCAGTCACGCTCCCATCCACCACCAACCCGGCAATGCCAAGCGTGATGGATTTGAAAGTGCTCATCTCACCTGCGCACGCGAATCTGGAGTCACCGTCCGCGGCCACAACAAGCACGTCCTGGGGCTTGGCAAGCTCGTAAGCCTTGCTGATGGCAGCTATGTCCATGGACTCTATCTGAACCGTAAAGGCGCTCCCGAGAACCCTCGCTCCGCGATATACCGGCCTCAAGCACGGGTCGGCGAAACCGTGATCCAGCACGTGACCTACGGTTGCAGGCGTGGTGCGCCGGTAAGAGTCGATTAGTGCCGTATCCACTCTAGCAAAATCAGGTCCAACCTCTATCACTTACAGTACCTCCTGCATTCAATGCCTCATGCCCTTCAACTGCGCCATATCACTTGGTCTGGCCCTTACTTCGGGATACGGCAATCGCACCGCTCATGCCGAGCAAGTCGGCTATGTGGGCGCCCGAACGGACCTTTTCCGCTATGCCCTTCTCCTTCTCGACTATGGCGGCGATGCGCTGGAGCACTTCTTCGATCCGCTCCTCAGGCACTACTACTACTCCATCGTCGTCGGCAATGATGAGGTCGCCGGTTCGTACGATCACGCCTCCACACACTATGGGGTTTCCGGTCGATCCCACAGTCCGGTTCGAGCCCACACATGGAGTGACGTGCCTTGCGAAGACGGGCAGGCCCAGCTCGCGAATGGTGTCTACATCGCGCACAGCCCCGTCCACAACCACCCCGGCCACTCCGCGCTGGATGGCCTCAAGGCTCATAAGGCCGCCCCACATAGCGCCGCTGGGGTCGCCATGGCCGTTGATCACCAGGATCTGCCCCGGTTCCACCTCGCCAAGCGCTTTGTGACACGTGATAATGCTTCCCGGATAGCAGTCGACAGTATAGGCGCGCCCCGCTACTCCCTTGCCTGGGTTGACGCTTTTGATAGCCGCATCCATGGTGTTTGTCTTGTTGAGAGCGTCGCTCGCGTTGGCTGAGGCATAGTGTTCTGTCATCATCACATCTCCCTAGGCTAAATCATCATCATATACTGGTCTCTGTGTTGATGTAGTGTCGGCAGCGATCGCCGCGAACTGTCCAAACGCACCGCACCAGCACAGGTCCCTCGCCTGGACCATAAGTGTATCTGTCGACAACTAGGACCGGAGTCCCCGGACGCAACTCCAATTCCTGGCTTTCAAATGCATCGGCCAACCTCGGCTCCATGTAGCGACGGGCACGCGCTAATTGCATCCCATAGCCTGTGAACAAATCAAAGAACCCACCTTCACGCACGTCTCCCTCCGCCAAGCCGGGCACTCTGGATGCTGGGACTGTGGTCCTCTCGAGCAGAACTGGGTTCCCTCCTACAAGCAGAGTCCGCCAGATGCCGCATATCTGGTCGCCAGGCCCGACTCCGAAAAGCGCTTCGTTCAGAGGGTCCACTGGAAGCATCTCGAACGCCACCAGCCGTATGGTGAGTGTCTGGTTCTGCCGCTCAACTTCCTTCTTGAAGTTGTAGAAGCCAAGTAAGTCATATTCCAGCGGCGAATTCTGCGCGAACGTGCCTCTCCCCGGCACCCTGCGAAGGTAACCCTCCTGAACTAGCTGGAGAATGGCCTGCCGCACTACGCTGCGGCTGACCCGGAGTGACCTCGCGATATCGAGTTCCCTGGGTATCGGCTCATGTACGCCGAACGCGCCGCGACGTACCGCCTCGCGTAGCTGATCCGCCAACTGGTGGTAAAGTGGAAGCTTCGACTCCTTCGACAGTGGGGCAAGCGAGAAAAGATCGCCGCTCACAGTGGAATCCCTCCCGTCTCCTTCAAGCCGACACGCCTGCCAGCCAGCTACTCAGACTCTCAGTGTGGGGTCCATCAGATCTCTTGTCCAGTCTCCCAGCAAGTTGAACCCGAGGACCGTGACCATTATCGCCAGGCCCGGAAATGTGCCCATCCACCACGCATTGTTAAGATAGGCACGACCGTCCGCAAGCATAGTGCCCCATGTGGAGATAGTGGGCGGCACCCCGAGCCCCAGGAAGCTCAGACCCGATTCGAGAATGATCACGAACCCAAGGTCCAAAGTAGCCAACACTATTGTGCTGGGCAGCAAGTTGGGGAGCATGTGATGGAACAGAATACGTGAGTTCGAGCTGCCTAGGGCCTGTGCCGCCTCAACAAACTCCTTTTGTGCATAGCTCAGTGTCTGCCCGTAGATTACTCGGGTATAGCGAGCCCACCTCGTCAGCGCGACAACCAGAATCAGATTCTGCAGGCCGGGACCTGTTATGCCGATCACTGCAAGAGCCAGAAGCATAAACGGCAGGCTCATCACGAGATCCACGCATCTCATGATAATCGTCTCGGTGAAGCCGCGGTAGTAACCTGCCGCCAACCCAAGCAGCGTGCCCAAAGCAGCTGTTATCGCTACACTCACGATGCCCACAAAGAGCGACACTCGTGAGCCGTAGATGATGCGGCTGAGCACATCGCGACCGAGATGATCGGTGCCGAGAAGAAACCAGGCCCCGGTGTATGGTGACCGCCACCCCGGAGGCTTTAGCCGCCCCAGGAGATCCTGGGCGTTCGGATCGTGTGGCGCGACAAGTGGGGCAAACGCCGCCAATAGCGCAACGATGAGCACTATTGCTACCCCTACAGCGCCGCTCAGATCCCGGCGTTGCGCCCCGCCCTCAGCGTCAGCGCCTTGTGGTGTTCGCGATACTAATGCGCGGATCCAAGAGGCCATATGTCAGATCAACTCCCAAGTTTATCAGCACGAAGATGGCTGACACCACTACCACCACGGCCTGGACAACAGGGTAGTCGCGGCCCATGATCGCGTTCACCGCCAGCCGCCCTACGCCCGGCCACGCAAACACGCTTTCCACAATCACCGATCCCCCCATGAGGCTCCCGAATTCCATGCCTAGCACCGTCACGATGGGGATCAGGGCATTCCTGAGAGCGTGTTCCACTATGACCACATTGTTACGCAGGCCCTTGCTGCGTGCGGTCCTCACATAGTCCATTCGAAGCACTTCCAGCATACTCGAGCGAGTCATGCGCGCTATTCGGGCGGCTGAGTATCCGCCCACGGCCAGCGCCGGCATGATCATCGATACGAGCCCTCCGTCGCTAATCGCCGGAAGCCAGCGCAGTCTGACTGAGAACAACAGGATGAGCAGGATGCCGGTCCAGTACACCGGCATTGCCTGCCCAACCAGAGCCAGTGACATGACGATGCGATCGCCGGCAGTACCACGGTACACTGCAGCCAGTACGCCTGCGGGTATTCCAATGGCTATTGCAACGAGCATTCCTGCGAACGCGAGCCTGAATGTTGACGGGACGCGTTCCAGCACCAGGCCAAGGGCGGGGGCGCCCTGCCGGTAGGAGTACCCAAGGTCGCCCCTTGCCAGGCCCGCTAGGAATTTACCGTACTGCACATGGATCGGCTGATCGAGGCCGAGAGCCGACCGCAGCTTAGCCTGCTCCTCCAGTGGAACGTCAGGCGGGAGCAGGGTGGCGATGGGGTCACCGGTCGTTCGCTGCAGGATGAACACAATCGTCACTACGCCCAGGATTGTGAGTGCAGCAAATAGAATGCGCTTTGCTACGTATCTGAACACCGATGACCCTCCCTATCACGCCACTGACTCAATGCTCGCTGTTGACGGGCAAATCCACACTACTTGCTCAGGCCTATCTCGTAAGCCCTAATACGCCCGTCAGGACGCGGAGCCCAGCTCACTTTGTTGCTGATCGCCGAAAGCAACGTATACTGGATGATCCCTATACCTGCAGCTTCGTCGCGCACCATGGTGTACGCCTTCTCGTATATGGACAACCTCTCCTTGGCATCAAGGCTTGTCCTTCCCTTGATGACCAGATCGTCCAGGGCCTTGTTGGAGTAGGTCGATATCGGACCATCGGTGGCGTAGAATGCTGTGACCTGGGGATCGGCGTCGAACCAGACATTGTTTCCTCCGCTGGTGTAAATGGGCGATATCTTCCTGGTCTTGACCAGCGTCTGGAACTGCCCAAATTCCGTGGGTTTCAGGGTGACTCTGATGCCCACCTGGCTGAGCTGCTGGGCCAGAACCTGAGCGATCTCCTTGTCCATCGGGTACTTGCCGTTTTGACAGATCATCTCTACCGATACGCCTGAGGGATAACCCGCCTTGGCAAGGTAGTCCTTGGCCTTTGCCGGATCGTAGGGCAGTCGCTTGATTCCCTTCGGAGCGTTGGGAATGACGTCTGCAATCGGGATATCCAGAACGGTTGCGTAGTTGCTCATCAGGCCTTCTACGATGGGTCTGGGGTCAACCGCATGGGCCACGGCCAGTCGGAAGTACTTATTGTCCGCCGGCGGAACATCGATGTTGAAGTTGAGCATCTGGATCTGCGCGCAAGGCGTCGTCACAACGCTTACACTGCGCGAAGCCTTGAGCACCCCAACCTGATCGGCGGGGATCGCCTGCACAAGGTCTATCTCACCGCTCTGCAGGCCTGCGATTCTGGTGGCCATCTCCGGCACGGCCTTCCAGGTAATTCGGTCAACCGCCGGCTTTCCTCGGAAATACTGATCGTATGCTTCCACTACTACTCTATCATCGCGAACCCACTGTACGAAACGGTATGGCCCTGTTCCAACAGGGTTTCGACCGAAGTAATCCTCGCCCTTCTCCTTGATATACTTAGGAGGTACGACAAGCAAGTTGGTCATGCGTGCCAAGAAGATCGGATCCGGCCCATCCGTGACGAAACGGACTGTGTAGGGACCTACGACTTCGCACTTCACGATGGATGAAAAGTACGAGGCCGCAAGTGCTCGGGTAGCAGGATCCTTGACCCGATCGAAGGTGAACTTGACGGCTTCCGCGTTGAAAGGCTCGCCGTTGTGAAACTTCACATCTCGGCGTAGGTTCAATTCCCACTCAGTAGCGCTTATCCTCTTGTAGTCCGTCGCCAACGCAGGCTTAATAGACATGTCGTGATCGCGCAGAAGCACCGGGTCGTAGATGCTGTTGCAGACGTTGCCCGTATCGGTGTCCGACTGCTTCTGCGGGTCAAGCGTCACCGCATCCGCTCCCTGTGCAATCACCACTTCGGAAACGCCAGCCCTGCTAGGAGCCCCGACAACAGTGGTCGTCATGGGGCCCAGGCACATGGACAGCGCGCACACAAGGACAAGCATCATCACACT
>Ga0116161_1002266_pt1 | contig 18601 bp, 14 predicted proteins | sample AD_JPNAS3_MetaG_FD_89877 | JGI IMG/M metagenome (GOLD analysis project Ga0116161, IMG submission 89877) | Active sludge microbial communities of municipal wastewater-treating anaerobic digesters from Japan - AD_JPNAS3_MetaG | ecosystem: Engineered > Bioreactor > Anaerobic > Digestate | place... | reverse complement strand
CTTTGAAGAGCAAGGAGAAAAAGAGCGACTTTAGAAGCTCCTTTTTCGACTATGCTATTCATAGCTCCTTCCTGCGGACTTGGAGGCGGAGACCGACCCCGAGCGTAGCGAGGGGGCACGCCCTAATTAAAATTAAAACTATGATTCTGTATTAAAAGATACAAGTCAGGAAATATCTTTTTCTAAATTAATAAAGTGCGTAAAGTGATTTTATTTTTTGACTATCTTTGCCACTTAAAAGAACATACATGAATATAGCCGTTATTTTAGCCGGAGGAGTCGGCAGTAGGTTAGGGTATGAGTTCCCTAAGCAATTTTTTAAAGTTGCCGGAAAGAGCGTAATTGAACATACTATTGATGTTTTTGAGAATAATCAGCTGATTGACGAGATTGCGGTTGTGGTTCATGCTGCCTATACGTCAACGGTTGAGACGATGGTTTTAAATAACGGGTGGAAAAAGGTGCGAAAGATATTAAAAGGCGGAGTGGAACGCTATGAGTCGAGTCTTGCTGCCATCAGTGCATACGAAGATGATTTGAATCATAATCTCATTTTTCATGATGCGGTTCGTCCGATGCTGAGTCAACATATTTTGAACTCTGTTGTTGCGGCATTGGAAAAATATAATGCCGTTGATGTAGCCGTACCTTCTACCGATACCATTATTAAAGTAGATGAAAGCGGAGAGTTGATAGAGAGTGTTCCCAACAGAAAATATTTGATGCGAGGACAAACACCGCAAGCGTTTAAACTTCACACCATTAAAAAGGCTTATGAAATTGCGTTGCAAGATCCCGAATTTTCTTCTTCAGACGATTGCGGTACTGTCGTAAAATATCTTCCCAACGAAAAAGTGTTCGTTGTTGCCGGTGAGGAAGCCAATATGAAATTGACTTATAAAGAAGATACCTATCTGTTGGACAAGCTATTCCAGCTCCGGTCGGCAAATTTGCATACAAAAGTGGATTATCATCTGCTTAAAGGAAAAGTGATTGTTATTTTCGGAGGCAGTTCGGGCATAGGACAAAAAATGGCAGAGATAGCTCAAGAATACGGAGCACAAGTTTTTTCTTTTTCTCGAAAATGTTCTCAAACCGATATTGCTGACAAAAATTCGGTTAAGGAGGCTTTGCAAAAAGTATATAATATAACGCAACGCATTGATTATGTGGTTAATACGGCGGCTATTTTAAAGAAAGAACCCCTTATGAACATGAAGCAAAGCACGATAGAGCAAATGATACGTACCAATTATGATGGAATGGTCAATGTTGCGACAGAAAGTTATCCATATCTAAAAGAGAGTAAAGGGCAACTGTTACTCTATACTTCAAGTTCATATACGCGAGGTCGAGCATTTTACAGTATCTATTCTTCCACCAAAGCCGCTGCGGTCAATTTCACGCAGGCGTTGGCTCAGGAATGGGAACCGGCAGAAATTAAAGTTAATGTTATTAATCCGGAAAGAACCAAAACGCCGATGCGTGTGATGAACTTTGGGAATGAACCCGATTCCACGCTCTTATCTTCCGAAGAAGTTGCCGAAGTCTCGCTTCAAACTCTGCTGTCCGACTTTACCGGACAGGTTATTGACATTAAACTAAGAAAAACTAATAGCTAATTTATAGGTGTGCAAATTATGAATAAAAAAAATATATTGGTTTTCCCTTGTGGTTCGGAAATAGGGTTGGAGATTCACCGCTCCCTGAAAAATTCCCTACATTTTAATCTAATTGGCGGCAACAGCACAGATGACCATGGCAAATTTGTCTTTAATCAATATATAGACGACATTCCCTTTATTAGCTCCCCGAACTTTATTTCCAAATTAAAAGAAATCGTAAAAATACATCATATTGATGCTATCTATCCTGCAATGGATGCCGTTATCACCTTGTTGAAGGAACATGAGAAAGAGTTGGGGTGTAAAGTTATTGCTTCTTCCGTAGAAACTGTAAATATTTGTTTGTCGAAAACTAAAACATACAAAACGCTCAAACATATTATTGATGTTCCGGAAATTTACCCCAAAGAGGAGATAGATAGATTTCCTGTTTTTTCAAAACCTGATATCGGTTACGGTTCGCGAGGGGCAAAACTAATTAAAGATAAATTAATGCTCCAAGCTCACGCCGCAGAGTATCCGAACAATATTTTTTGTAGTTTTTTGCCCGGCCCTGAATATACAATTGATTGTTTTACAGATAGATATGGAAAGTTGCGTTATTTCGCTCCACGTCTACGAAAAAGGATTATGAACGGCATCAGTGTTCATACCGTTCCCGTTCCCGATACTGCTGCAAAATTCGAAAATATTATCCGTAAAATCAACGATACCATCTCTTTTCAAGGAGCATGGTTTGTTCAACTGAAAGAAGACGAAAACGGAACTTTATTCTTATTGGAGGTTGCCGCAAGATTAGGTGGGTCGTCGTCCCTATTCAGAAACAAAGGCATTAATTTTGCTATGCTCACGTTGTTCGACGCTTTTGGTTATGATGTTGAAATTATTGAAAATCAATACTATATTGAATTAGACAGAGCTTTGAATAACAGATATAAAATTGATATTTCTTACGATGAGGTTTTTGTTGACTTTGATGACTGTATTCTTCTTGAAAAAAAATATTTCAACTTAGATATGATGAAATTTCTCTTTCAATGCCTCAATGAAAACATAAAAATCACTTTACTTTCCAAACACAAAGATGATTTAAACGAACAATTAGCTCGATTGAAGATAGAGGGACTTTTCACCCGCATTATCCATCTTAAGCAGAATGAGCAAAAATCAGCTTATATTGATAATCCGCATGCAATATTTATAGACGACTCTTTTGCCGAAAGAAAAGAGGTCGCTACAAAGCTCGGAATTCCCGTTTTTAGTTTAGATATGCTCGAATGTCTTTTAAAATAATTGAATATGGAACATTCAGACCTTGATTTTATCTGTCCTTACGGAAACGAAAAACTTAAAAGAGTTCAACACGAACTTTTAGAATTATTCAAAGAGATAGATGCTCTTTTTAAAAAAAATAATATCCGTTATTTTCTGATTTACGGAACTTTATTAGGTGCCGTGAGACATCAGGGTTTTATTCCGTGGGACGATGATTTGGATATTGCCGTTTTCAGAGAGGATTACGACCGTGCTATTGGGATACTCAGAAAATCGCTTTCCGATAAATATATTGTTCATGACAAATTAACCGATCCTGTCTATTGGTGCGATTTTAGCAAAATCAGATATCGAAATTCGACTGCAAAGAATGAAATTTGGCTCAATGACAATAAATATAAATATAAAGGGATTTGTTTAGACATATACCGTTGTTGGGAAACTCCCTGCTCAAAGTTTCGAAAAAAACAAAACCGAAGCAAGGAGCATGCCAAATTTGCCCTTATGAATCTCTCTGCTTCCAAAAACTTAGGTGCAAAAACAAAGGCTTTATTCAAATGTATTACTCCGTTGTTCTTCTATTTTTATTACTACTTTCTTGATACCATATCAAAAAAAGAGATGAAATATATTTGTGATCCTGCCGACTTTAGCGTTCCTCTTAAGAAAGAACATTTGTTGCCTTTACGTGAAGGCTTTTTTGAGGGTGTTCCGGTTCTTCTTCCGGCTGATGCCGAAGCTATTTTGGCGGACAGATATGCCGATTTTATGAAAATTCCACCAAAAGAACAGCGTTTACCGCATTACAGCATGGTTGAATTTTACGATGAATAACTCTTTATTTTAGCCAGATTATGTCTATTTCCGAAAATCAAGAAAACAATCCGTTAGTAAGTATCTGCACCCTTGTTTACAACCAGGAAAAGTTTTTAAAGCAATATTTAGAAGGAATTTTTTTACAAAAAACAACATTTTCATTTGAAATCTTAATCCACGACGACGCTTCTACCGATAATTCGGGAAATATTATTCGGGAGTATCAAGCGTTATATCCTGATATTATCAAGTCAATCATACAAACGGAAAATCAATACTCCAAGGGGGTTGATATCAATCTAACCTATAATTTCCCTCGCGTTAAAGGCAAATATATTGCTATTTGTGAAGGAGACGATTATTGGACAGATCCTTTAAAATTGCAAAAACAGGTTGATTTTCTCGAGGCTCATCCGGAATACAATCTCTGTTGCCATGATTGGCAAGTACTTTACGATGAACAAATTCTCCCCTCGCCGGTACACAATATTTACACTAAACCGCTCTCTTTCACTTTTGCGACCCTTCCGTGGGTCTGGATTACCAAAACTGCAACATTGATGTTCCGTAGTAATGCGTTTGATTTCAACCTCTTATCGCGTTATAGGTACGGACGAGACGTACATATTGTTTATCACGCTCTCACAAGCGGGAAAGGCTATTTTATGCCCGAAGTGATGGCTGCTTATCGGGTTCATTGCGGCGGCATCTGGAGCAAACACGATGCCAATAAGAAAAACAGAGTAACCTACGAATTATATAAGGAACTTTATTCATTCGAAAAAAATAAAGCGGTCCGTAAGCGTTATATGAATGCTACGTTGGCTTACTTCAACGGATTGTTGTTCAATAAGAAAGAGTGGAAAAGGATTGCCCGAAACAGTCGATTATACGCCGAAGCGTGGAAAAATATAAGCGATTTTAAAGATGTGCTTTTTTGTCTTGGAGGACTTATTCCCACCAACTGGGTCAAATGGGTTATGAAAACTTTTAAGATTTAATTTTCTTATTTTAAAAGTTTTATAACTATCAGACGAATATGAAGCAACTGTAATTCATTTATTTTATCAAGTCTTACAGCATAGTAACTATAAGCAATTGAATCCATTTTTTCTTTATGGAGAGAGCCATTTTAATATAGTTGAATAATTTATTACTTCCCAAAGGAAAATACCGGACTGAAAGGATTTCGCTTTCGCTATGTATTACTTTTTTTCATCATTGATAACGTAGTTTTTAATAGCTCCTTTAAAATAAGCTTTAACTTCATTATCTTCGTCATCACTGCCGGTAAAATTAAATGTGTATGTGCTTCCTGTTTTGGATATCTTTAATGTACCTTTAGGTATTTTAACACGCTCAGTAGTATAACCGTTCCAATCGGCTTCTTCCAAGAGTATTCTACAATCCATAAAAAAATTTGTTGTCAAATTAAGTTGCACGTTCGGATATGTTCCACTGGGAAGTATATAAGTTGAATCAGGTAAAAACAATGATAGTCGCATCCCTACTCCCTTACCCACAAACTTCTTTTCCCCAGAATCATAAGTTATCGTACTGGGAGCAAAACCGATGTCATATACGGAATAAAAAGGGTATGCCGCATTTCGTATGACCACCATCTTATTGGTCGTGTAGTTTTTTCCTCTGTAGTTAACATAACCGCCATCTACTTTAGGAGGTTCATCTTTTTTACAGCTCGCTATTACGAGAGCTAACATCATGACAAATAACAATTTTTTCATAATTAATAATTTTTTAAAAAGCCTACTCTTTTTGGTTTTCGGCAATACCAAGTAATATATTTAATTAAATAAAATTCTTATTTTTAAAATTTTACGAATTGAAAAAATCGTTTTATATGTGTTAGTTAGAGAAACCATTTTAATTAAGTAAAATTAAAAATAGGTTATTAAATTTATTTTTTCTTTTTAGAGGAGGTGGTCAATAATATCTTCTACAGAAATTCCTTCGGCTTCCGCCTTGTAATTCTTAATAATTCTATGTCGTAAGATGTTGTGAGCTACCGCTTTAACGTCTTCGATGTCGGGCGAATATTTACCATTAAGGACGGCATGGGTGCGTGCTCCGATAATAAGGAACTGCGAAGCGCGTGGTCCGGCACCCCAAGTCAAGTACTCATCAGCCCAAGGGTGTGCCTGCGGCGTCTTCGGACGCGTAATGGTAGCGAGGTTGACCGCATATTGGTAAACGTTGTCGGCGATAGGAATTTTCTGGAGCAACTTTTGATAGAAAATAATATCTTCGGCGGTAATAATCTGTTGAGGTTCAGCCATATCCCCGTGAATCGTGCGTTTAACAATATCTACTTCCTCGTTGAAAGAGGGGTAATCTAAGTAGATATTAAACATAAAACGGTCTTGTTGGGCTTCGGGCAACGGATAAGTTCCTTCTTGTTCAATCGGGTTTTGCGTAGCCAAAACAAAAAACGGGTCGGGGAGTTGATAAGTAATAGCGTTCATACTTACCGACCGTTCTTGCATTGCCTCAAGGAGCGCCGACTGCGTCTTCGGCGGAGTACGGTTAATCTCGTCCGCTAAAACGATATTTGCAAAAATAGGTCCTTTCATAAATTTGAATTTCCTATTCTCATCCAAAATTTCAGTTCCCATAATATCCGAAGGCATTAAGTCGGGGGTAAATTGAATACGGTTATAGCTCAGATTCATTGTTTTGGAAATGGTAGTAATGATGAGCGTTTTAGCTAACCCGGGCACGCCGATTAGCAAAGCATGGCTACGACTAAACATTGCCATTAAAATATTTTTAACCACATCATCTTGTCCGACAATTACTTTTCCAATTTCTCTTTTAATGTCGGCATACTTAGCTACGAAGCCTTCAATTGCTTCTACATCGTTGTTAAAATTTAGATTCGCCATCGCATTTTTTATTACGTTATTATTTAGACTATGGAATGTTCCATTTTTCTATAAATGGGCAAAATTTATAGGTCTCATCAATTTTTATATTTGTCGTTTTTACTTTATTTTTTAACCATTTGTCGATTATTTTTCGCTTTTTATTTTCTAAAGCGGCACTTTTTATAGCGTCATAATCTTCAGTAAGATTTGCTTTGTGTGCGGCTGTTTTCGATTTAAGATAGATAATTCGGTAGGCGATGTTGCCGTCAACGGTAACGTATGGAATAGGAGAGGAGTATTCGCCCGGAATCAATTTGTTAATTGTTGCAAATGTTGACTCGTCCATGGCGTTTTTTTCAAATTTCATGGAGCCGCTATAAGGGTTCACTACCCAGCCACCGCTATTTTTATTCATGTCATCGGAATATTTGAAAGCGGCATCGCTAAAGTCTAACTTCTGCGTTATAATCAATGAGCGAATACTGTCGAGGTAATTAATAGAAGCAACTTGTTGGTCGGGGGAGGGTTTGGGTTGAAGCAAAATATGGGCTACGTTAATTCTATCGCCTTTACGTTCAATCATTTGTATGATATGATAGCCTGCTTTAGTTTGTACGACGTTAGAAATTTCTCCGGATTTAAGTTTAAAGGCGGCGGCTTCAAATTCGGGGTAGAGAGTTCCGCGCTCGAAGAAGCCGAGTTCGCCACCTTTAGAAGCACTGCCGGGATCATCAGAGTAGAGACGTGCTAACATTGAAAACTTTTCGCCACGAAGAATACGCTCACGAAAAGTGAGTAGTCTTTCTTTAATCTCAGCTATCTCTTCTTCGCTAATAGGAGGAATTTTAACAATATGACCAAACTCGTAAGTGGCTTCAACCGTGGGTAAACTGTCGTAGGGAATCTTATCGAAAAAGTTCTTTATTTCCGTTGGCGTAATCGTGATATTTTCCGTTAAACTTCGCTCAATCTCATCTATAATCATCTGCTCACGCATCAAAACACGCATATCCTTTTTTATCTGGTCTATCGACTTCTTATAATACTCTTCTATAATTCTCACATCGCCGCCGATTTGCTGTAAAAGATAGGAAATCCGAGCATTTAATTGGTCTTCAACCTGTTGGTCGGTTATAATAACACTATCTAAAAGCGCTTGATGTACCATCAATTTTGCAATAATCTTCTGTTCTAAGATATTGCATTTAATTTCGTCTTCATTATCAACAACATAGTATTGAGACGCATAATCGGAATAACTCTTTTCGATATCCGATTTCATAATAATCTCTTTTCCGACTATGGTTACAATCTTGTCAACACTTATAGGTTGTGCAAATATTATTAAAGTGCTGATTGTTAATATTATGAAAAGAGTTAGTCGCTTCATTTTTCTATTTTTATCGTTTGAGAAATAGTAATTACAATTTTTTTCAAACGAACTGCGAAATTACAATTTTTTTTCGAGATTATAAAGAAAAGGAGTTTGGTTTTTTGAAAAACTTAAAATCTATCACTTTCTTTCAGATATGCTTTTTTACTATTTTTGCAATTAGTCGTTAAAAATAAAAATATGAGTGAAGAGTATTTCGAGCAGTTTCCGTCTCCTTGTTATATTATGTTTGAGGAGGCTTTAGAGGCCAATTTGCAACTTCTTGATTTGGTGCAACGTGAAGCAGATGTTTCTATTATTTGTGCTTTAAAAGGTTTTTCTTTTTGGCATTCTTTTCCTTTGATAAAGCACTATTTACAAGGGGCGGCGGCAAGTTCGGTTAATGAAGCACGATTAATAGTGGAAGAGATGGGTTGTGAAGCTCATACTTATTCGCCGGTTTACACGGATGAGGAGTTTGAGCATTATCTTGTCTATAGCAAATTTCTTACTTTCAATTCTTTACATCAATGGAGTAGATTTAGGGATAGGGTTTTGGCATTTCCTCGTAAAAAAATTCGTTGCGGGTTAAGGGTGAACCCTGAATTTTCGGCGGTGAAAACGGCTCTGTATAATCCTGCGTTGCCAGGTTCGCGTCTGGGGATTTTGGCGGAGCAGATGCCCAAGCAGTTGCCCGAAGGTATAGACGGACTTCATTTTCACGTACTTTGTGAAAATGATAGTTATGCTTTAGAGAAGTGCCTCTCCGTTTTTGAGGCTAAGTTCTCGCATCTTATAAAAGAGTGTAAGTGGGTTAATTTTGGCGGTGGGCATCTTATCACGGCGGAAAATTATGATATTCCTCACTTAATTGAGTTGTTAAAAGGTTTTAGAAAGCGTTATCCCAATATCGAAGAGCTTATTTTGGAGCCGGGTGGGGCTGTGGGTTGGCAAACAGGGGTGCTCGTTTCTACGGTGGAGGATGTTATTGAAAATCAAGGAGTTCTAACCGCTCTTTTAAATGTTTCTTTTGCGTGCCACATGCCTGATTGTCTTGAAATGCCTTATAAACCGGCAATTATCGGCGCCACTGATCCTGACGAAAATAGTAAATTTATCTATCGTATGGGGGGGAATTCCTGTCTTGCCGGCGACTTTATGGGCATGGGCGATTATGCTTTTCCGCTTCCGTTAGAGATAGGCGATAGAATAGTTTTTGACGATATGATACACTACACGATGGTAAAAACTACCTTTTTTAATGGTGTAAAACATCCTGCTATCGGAATTGTATATAAGGACGGAAGTTTTGAATTGTTACGCCAACCTGATTATCAAGCGTATAAAGATAAGTTGGGGTAAAAGGTTAAAAGTCAAAGCCGACAGAGAAAAGAAACATTCCTTTTTTATCGTAAATTTTAAAATCTTCTAAGCCCCACGCATAATCTAAACGTATAAAATAACCCAGTACGGTTGCACGTAGCCCGCTACCGAAGCCAATGATAAAAGGCTCGACTTGTCGTTTGATTTTTATGCTGTTCGTTTGATTGGGGCCCCAATAGATGTAACGTGTATATAGACAATTATCTTCAGAATAGGGAGTTAAACCTGTCCATGCGGTTCCGATATCGGTAAAGGCAATCAGCTGAATGGAATTTAAAAATCCGCTATGAAGTTTTTTTCGAGCAAGAAGTTGAACGATAGGGAGTCGCAACTCCGTGCTGAAAAGGATAAATGAGGTGCCGTTTCGTATATTTTGTTCAAAGCCTCTCATGTTAGTAGCCAAAGTTTGATAGGCGTAGTCTTTAGTAATATCTACCCAAATATTTCTATTAAATTTTGCAAATAGCCAATTATCAACGCCTCCCATGTAGTAAACCAGACGGCTTGTACCTACGTTGGTACTTCCGGCTAAACGTGAAGCCCACGTGATATTTTTGTAAATATCTACCGATTTTCTTATGTCAAACCCCACAACAAAAAGATATTTGTAGTCAAGGTCAATACGGTGTTGGTACTCTGCAAAAATTTTTATTTTCTCCCCTTTCCAAAGATTAGTGAAGAGGTCTTTTGAGGAGTCAAAAATATATTCTAACTTTATCCCACCCCAGAAATGGTTAATATCTTTTGCTTGCAGCGAATAGTCATTTAAACTTCCCATTACGTTTTTATCATTTCGTGCCGTTAGGGTGAGTTTCATCGCATTGTATTTATTAAACGGATATTTAGTGATATAAAAAATACTGTTTGAATATTGTTTAAAAAGGTAGTTGTCAATGGTGGATTGCAGTGATTGGCGGTATAAAACTATCTGTTGGTCAACTAATTTAGACAAATTTTCATAACTGAACATAAATTCGTAGTTATCTAAATTGGCAGAAATTCGTCCCCCACACATAATTCTGTGATTTTCAAATAGGTCATTAATACCTACCATGATTAATGCGTTCACACCGCTGTTGAGGTAAATGGGGGATTTTGCTCCTGTAAATTGTTGGTACGAAGTGTTGAGAAAACTGATGTCCGCTTGTGTGACTAACTTATTTATAGAATATTGTACGTAATAGTTTTGCCCTACTTGTTGATTGAAGACCAAACCGTCAGTAAAGGCATTATCAATATGGTGTAAAGAACCATATCCTTTATTATTGCTGCCTTTGCTCGAACTCTTTATATCGCTCTGTCTAATTTGATAAAACCCTTTTTTTTGTACGCTTGGTTCTTTTGGTTTTTCTTTTTGAACACTATCTTGTTGCTTTTTATCTATACTCAATTTTGATTGAAAATTTGTCAATGGAATATTCTCCGTAGCTATGCTGTCAGTAGAAAACGGCGTGACGAAAATTTGTTGTTTCCCATTTGTAGTGATGATATCTGCCGTTAGCAACTTTTCCCTATTAAAATCATGATTTCTAATGTTGTACATAGAGTTTGTGATAGGGAACGTGGTTGCTCTAAATTGATAATGAATGATTGTATCAATATGGCTGATGGAACTGTCTAATCTTGCGTAATAACGATTATTAATTCCGCTTTCGTTGCTTAAGAATATAAATTCTGTAGGAGAGATAAAGTGTGCTTCCGTTTCATCAGCTAATGCTGTTGTTGTAATTCGCAATAAATTGGTATCTCTATTTTTATAGTCGTACAAGAACAGATTATAACTTTTTTCTGTTTTAAGTTGGTAAAAAGGTGTTTTTGTTTTAGATGTAAGGGTGTGTACGGGACGGTTGGAGGAGAAGAGAATATAGTTGCCGTTTTCGGAAAAACGGGGCGAGGCGTCATCGTAAAAGTCATTCGTAATATATTGGAATGAGCGAGAGGCTAAGCTGTAGAGGAAAATATCGGATTGTCCGTTTTTAAAACCGGAAAAAAGTAAATATCTCCCATTGTCAGAAAAAATAATATCTGTAATCTTTTCTACATCAATAAATTGACGATCACCAATTTTTTTCTCATCAATATAATATGGATAATAATAACAAAATCCTTTCTGTTCGAGGGTGAAGATGAGCATATTTTCGGTCGGGTGCCATGTTAGAAGAGGATAGGAGAGGTCGGGATTTTCTTCGGTTTTATAATAATGTTTAAAAAAACGTTTTGGTTTAGCTGTTATATCGGCTTTATGCCAAATTTTGATTTGTCCCGCTTGGTTTGTTACATATGCAAATTGATTTCCGTCTGGAGAAATGGCAATCTGCGTAAGAATGACATTTTTTTTCAGTTTTTTAATTAACTGCTCTCCTGCGGGCAACGTTCGGTCATTTTCTTTTTTATCTTTTTTATAAAGAACGAAATAGTGTTGATACCATTTTTGTAAAAGTGTCTTAGAGTCAATGCCGATAACGGCGAGTACCCCTTTTTCAAAACTACGATAAGCACGCGTGGCATAAAGAATAGTAGGAATACTGTTTTTCCCGTATTTATCGGCAATATATTTCCAGATAGAGTGCCCCACGTACCGCTTTTCTACTAAAGAGAGATTATCAAAATGGTTATAGAGATTTGATAAAATCCCATTTTTAACGTGATTATCAATTTCGCTATTCCACTCTTCTGCCACAAATGAAGACAAGCCCGAGTAAAACCAATTTGGAAGTGAGTAAAGATGTTCGGCGGAAATATTCGCTCCGATGTTCTCTCCTTCCACTATCATTCGAGCATAAACCTCCATAATTCCACTTCGTATCATATTATCGAAATGGCGATGATTTCCGTCAAAATAGAGCGGAATTTTAGTTCCGTAAATATGCGTTACCCCTCCTTGGTTATAAAATTCTTCGTTGTCGTACGCTAAGTTTGATTCTCTAAAATCGGCTTGTGTATTGTAAACAATAAACTGTATTTTTTTCGTAGGTGTATAATTGAGAAAAGTCTCAATTTCCGTTAAAAATTGTGCGGCTCTCCAAGTTGTGTATTCGGCTAATATTTTACTAGTCGGGTAATAGTAAACATCATAATTCTCTGTCCGATAAAAGCGCCAATTGAATTTTTGGTGTTGCACTCTATTTTTTCCGAAAGAGAGTTGAGACCCATTGTAAAATTGAGCGTAAGAGGGAAAGAAACTTCCGATGCAGAATAAAAATATGAAGATAAATTTCTTATTATTTATCGTCATTCAAATAATGCTGTTTGAAAAAAGATTCATATAAATGCCTTTCATCAGGATGATTATAGTATGAAGTATAGTTAGAAGCAGAAATTACGTAAGTTACAATAGCTTTTGTTTTATTATAAGCATAAAATTTCTCACTTTCAATAATATTGTGGTAATATTCAAGTGCCGTTTCTTTATTTTTAAACTTTGCTAATGTTAACATCTGTTCATTTTGGTTAATATAAATACTGCTTATGTTTATATTTAACAGACTGTAAAATTCACGATTAAAGGCTGCAATGTCGCCCTTAATATCCTGAATCGTAGATTTTATTTTATGCACATTAACTAACATGATAAGAAAATGTTGTTCCTGCGGAGAAACAACAAAAAGTTCCTTTGAATCATCATTTTTTGCATTCTTTTCGTCTAATTTACTAGTTGATTTAGTGCCGGAAGAGGGAGCTTGGTCCAGAAAAAGCCTTGCTAAGCCGGCTACTTCCGATTTAGGATAAAGGGAGGTAATACGAAGCATCTCTTCTTTTAAAGTCTTCTCTCCTTCGGTTTGTCCAATAGCAATAGCACGAAGATATAAGAATTTAGGTTTTAAAAGGGAGTCGTTACAAACGGGGAGGGCTTCATCTGCCAGAGCAACGGTTTTGGTCCACTGTTTGTTACTATATGCTATGTACGTTTCTTCGTATTTCTTCTTCAATTTCTCAGCCTCCGCTAATAATTTTTCGTTATACTTCGGGTCTATAATCAACTTTGCAAAGTCGGAGTTCGGGTATTGACTTAATATGATATTCTTATACTCCTCAGCTTTTGGGTTCTTATCTTTTGAATAATTGAGATATAACAAATAGAGGGACGGGGCGGCGTACTGATGTTTAGGATAGCGTTGTATCAATTTTTCGAGCATATTATTCCCCTTTTCCTTGTCGCCAAGTAAATCGAGATAGATTAAAGCCGCATTGTACATGGCATTGGCAATTTTGCCATTGGAACTATCTTTAGCTGCAGCCGTAAGGGGTAAATCCTGCAAATAAAAAGCTGGCTTTTTGGGGTCGTTTTCACGTTTTGTGCGGGTAGAGTCACTGTCGTCATCATCATCATCATAAGCGTTTGCAGGTTCATTTATCGCTGTAAGATCATCAAAAGAAATTTGCTGTTTATTACTTACCCTCCAATTATCTTCTAATTTCCGTGTGCCCCATTTTTTTATAAATTCCGTTCTGCCCGCCGTTACTAATGTCGGATTGTAAAAATACCATTTTCCGGTCGTTGAGGTTGGATTAGTAACATTCACATTAGCCATTCCTAAAGCACGTTGAATAGCCAACTCTTTATCTGCTTCCGCCTTTTTTTGCTCATTCTCTTTTCTAATGTAATTGTTAACCATATTGTTAACCCACGCCGTTCTTGCACTGGGCGACAGAGCCGCGATTCGTTGCAAGCTGTCTTGCGTATATATCACATTAAGATTGGTAACTAAATCCGTTAAAATCTTGTTCTTTTTTATAATATTACTATAATTAGGGTAATTTCTTGGTAATGAGACGGTGGCGGTATCATAATAGGCTTGTGCTTCGGGATACATCTCACTGTTAAAATAGATATCCGCCAATTTTAAAGCCGAATAAGAACGCTGAAAATCATTAGATGTTGAGTTGCTTACAGATAATCTTAAATTCTTTATTTGCTCTTTTTGGTCTTCATCAATTCTTGCAATCTCAGAAATTGCATAGTAAATCTGGTCGCGAAACTCTCTGTTTTTCTCCTCTTTCAGCATCTTGTTCAATACTTTTAGGATTTCGGCTTTAGAGGCAGGTGTTCCGTCATAATTGCTTGCTAAGTGCATGCGAGCATTAAATTCCAACTCATAGGAAGGATTCCCCTTGATAACTTTTAAAAAATATTGATGAGCATCGTGGGTTAGCTCCATGGATTCATAGAGCTGTCCCAAAATAAAATAGAGCCTGTTTCTGAATTTTTTCGATGGTTTATTTTTAAGAACATCGAGAATATGGTCAATGGCCATTTGCTTATCGCCGTCGGGAGCTGTAAGATAGTATTCTGCCGCCGCCGCATGAAAAAGACGATTGTATTTTTTGGATTTTAGAGGGATGATAGCCGCGTGTGCCTCATTTAACATAGCCTCTGCACGTGGGAAATAGCTCTGACGCACGTATGAACGCACCAACCAAATCATCGCTTCTTCTTTACAATTTCCCTTTTTATGAGTGGAAATAATGTAAGAAAATACACGTTGAGCTTGCATGTAATCTTGTTTGTGAAAATAGGCTTTGCCCATTAATAAATAGGCATCGTCCATTGTCCTTACATACTCTTTCCCTTTAATGAAAATGGAGTGTTTATAGATAGATTTGGAAGCCTTTTCAATAGCCCGATTGAAAGAAGATAAAGAAGAACTTAACTCCTCTTTTGCAGGATAGGGATATATAGGTAAAATAGTTGTATAATTATCCTTAACGTTTTCATAAAGAGACTTTTCTCCTGCTTTCAATGCTTCTTTACCATTAAAATTGATATTGTAATGGGAAGTTACCGTATGATATGCCCTATTAATAGGTGTGTTTTTTTTAGTCGAACAGTGGCTCAAAAAGAATAGTACACCAATCAATAAGGTGATGATAATTAACCTGTTAACTGAAAAATATGTTTTCAATCGTCCTAAATTATTAGTTTATATAAAATACACCGCAAAGATAACGTATTTCATTTAATTTTATTTTTAATATAAATAATTCCTAAAAAAAAAGTACTTTTGTACACAATTTTAAATTTTTGAAAATGAATGATGAGAGATTAATTGCTTTTGAACGCTTATTGAACATAATGGATAAAGTAAGGGCAAATTGTCCTTGGGATAAGAAGCAAACTTTTGAATCTTTGCGATACCTTACCATCGAAGAGACTTACGAACTTAGCGATGCAATTATTGATAAAAAATATGATGATGTTGCCAAAGAGTTAGGGGACTTGATGCTCCATATCGTATTTTATTCCAAAATTGCCGAAGAAAAGAATCTTTTTTCCATAACTGACGTGCTAAAAGGTATAAACGAAAAACTTATTCGGCGTCATCCTCATATTTTCGGAGATGTTAAAGTAAGTAGTTCTGAGGAAGTTAAGGAAAATTGGGAACAAATAAAATTAAAAGAGGGGAATCGTTCGGTGTTAGGTGGTATTCCTACTTCATTGCCCGCTATGGTGAAAGCACTTCGCATTCAAGAAAAAGCTCAAGGTATCGGCTTCGATTGGGAAAATACGGAGCAGGTATTAGAAAAAGTAAAGGAGGAGATTACTGAGTTTTGTGTCGAAAAAGAGAAAAAATCGGAACAAATGGAAGATGAGTTCGGTGATTTGCTTTTTGCTTTAATTAATTTTGCGCGATTTATTGATATTAACCCCGAAGACGCCCTAGAAAAAACAAACCATAAGTTTATAAAACGTTTTCAGCACATGGAAAAACGAACAAAAGAACTAAATAAACAAATGGCTGATATGTCGTTGAATGAATTAGAAGAATTGTGGCAAGAGGCTAAAAGGGATATTGAAAATTAAAAATAAAGATAGATGATAATCAAAAGAGATGTAAAATTAGTTTTGCTAATAGGGCTTTTTCTCCTCTTTTTATGCTCAGTCGGTTCGGCTCAAACAAAAGTGGAGAAAAAAGTGGAAAAGAAGGTAGAGAAATTGTGCGAAAAGACAATGAAAGCAATGCAAAAACAGCAATATGATAAGGCTTCGCAATATTTGAAACAAGTTTTTTTGTTAGATTCTCAGTTCGCTAAAGCTTACGTAATACAAGGCGATTTATACTCATTGACGATGCAAGCCGAGAAATCGGTCGAGGCTTATAATAAAGCGTTGAAACTTTATGAAAAACCGAAGCCCATGCTCTATTTTGTTACGGCGGAGGAAGAGATGAAATGCGGAAGATATGAGGAGGCTCAACAAAATTATTTGCACTATTTGAATGCATATACATCTCAACCTCCTCTATTAGAAGAGGTTAATAAGCAATTGGAAAATTGTAAATTCAGCATAGAAGCTATAAAACGTCCTATGAAATTTGCTCCTATTAATATGGGAAGTGCTATTAATTCCGAGTGGGACGAATATTTGCCAACGTTGACAGCCGATGAAGAAGAGTTTATTTTTACGGTACGCCGCCCCAGAGATAAGAAGACTATTTGCAATTTTTGTGCTACGGAAGAGGATTTTTATAATAGTTTTAAGAAAGATGGCATTTGGCAGGAACGACAGCCGTTAGGACCGCCTATTAATACTAGTTATAACGAAGGGGCACAATCTATCTCGCCGGATGGGCGCTATCTTTTCTACACATTGTGTAATACCGATTTCGGGTATGGAAGTTGCGACCTATATTGGGCAAAACGTATTGGAGATCGTTGGAGTCGGGCGAGAAATTTCGGACCGCCCGTGAATACTAAATTTTGGGAATCGCAGCCAACCATTGCTCCGGACGGAAAGACAATCTATTTTGCCTCTAATCGTCCCGGCGGGGAAGGCGGCATTGATATTTGGAAGACCGAAATGGTTGAAGAGGGCGTCTTTACGACACCGGAGAATTTGGGAAAAATCATTAATACAAAGTATGATGAAACAGCCCCTTTTATCCATGCGGACGGCAGAACACTCTATTTCGTTTCAGACGGACACCCCGGTTTTGGAGGTAGAGATATCTTTTTCTCCTCTCTCTCCCATGATAATCAATGGCAAACGCCCGTTAATTTGGGTACGCCGATTAACACGCCGGACGATGAAATAAATATCGTTATCAATGCGGCTGGCACGACAGGTTATTTCTCTTCCGATAAGGAAGGCGGTTTCGGCGGACAGGATCTTTACTATTTTGAACTGGACGAGCGAATCCGCCCCATTCCGGTTACCTATTTTAAAGGGAAAGTACAAGACGCTGAAACGGGTCGAGCCTTGGAAGCACAAATTGAGCTTATAGATTTAGAAACGTCGCAATTGCTTACAGCTACTACATCAGACCCCGAGACCGGAGAATTCTTAGCCTGTATCCTCACCGGCACTAACGTTTTAATGAATATTACTCATCCTTTTTATCCATTCTATTCCGAAAATTTTCAACTTCAAGAATCTTATTCCGAGTTAGAACCCTACGAAAAAAATATTTTATTACGTAAACCAAAAATAGGAAATACCTTTGTGTTAAGGAATATCTTCTTTGAGTTCGATAAAAGTGAATTGTTACCTGAATCTCACGTAGAATTGAATAAATTAGTTACCTATCTGAAAAATAATCTGACCATAGAGATTGAAATTGGCGGGCATACGGATAATGTAGGCAGTAACGTATATAATGAAAGATTATCCCTCGAGAGAGCCAAAGCGGTCTATCAATATTTGATTTCTCACGGTATTTCAGCCTCACGATTAACTTATAAAGGCTACGGAGAAAATTCCCCGATTGTTAGCAATGATACCGAAGAGGGCAGAGCCTTAAACAGACGTACGGAGTTTAAAATTGTGGGATATAAATAGAAACGTGCGTTATAAATGATACGCTATGAGCCGTAAATATCCGAAAGTGATACGAATTCCGAAAACAATTTTCTATTTTTTCATAATCAAGAGAACCGCCTTGACCACGATTCTTTATATTGGCAAGTCCTTTATACTTAGCAGGTTCTGTTATCGGATTAAATGTTTTTGGACTTCCTTTTGAAAAAGCAAACATATATTCAAAATGTGGATGATAGTTATTTTCTATTTGAGGCATTGGCTACAACCCAAATAATCACTTCTCCTTGTTTTATAACACGAAATAATTCTTTTTAAAAAATGTTAAACCGTATTATCAATTCCATAGTGGTTATAGGGTTTAAGAATAATTAGGGCGTGTCCCCTCGCTACGCTCGGGGTCGGCGCCCGGTTCCAAGTCCGCGGGCACAAGCCGTGGGGACGCAAGGCGGCAAAAAGAGCTTACAAGCTCGCTTTTTTGCCGCCGCGT